>Ga0307433_1000049_pt1 | contig 107491 bp, 76 predicted proteins | sample SalMarWE160210MG_FD_202166 | JGI IMG/M metagenome (GOLD analysis project Ga0307433, IMG submission 202166) | Salt marsh sediment microbial communities from the Plum Island Ecosystem LTER, Massachusetts, United States - WE1603-210 | ecosystem: Environmental > Aquatic > Marine > Intertidal zone >...
TCCGTGAGGGGCATTGAAGTTCCTCACATGGTTGAATATTGTGGCACTCTTGATACCGAAAGGCAAGAGAAACAGAGAAAACAAATTAAACCTAAATGAAGGAACCATATTATGTCTACTCGACGATAAACATTTGATCCACCTCCCTGTTGCGGCACTCCTTGGGGAATGGATGCCTTGAACTCGCGCAGCATTTTACTGAAGCGTTCCACCTCGTCAGGATATCGATCTGCCACATTGTCGAGTTCCATACATTGGGGATCGGCCTCAAAGTCGTATAACTCTTTGCGCGATCCGTCCGGGTTCATCAGAAACTTCCACTTGCCCGAGCGCAGGGCCAAGCTGGGACTCTTGTTGGAGGTGTGGCCTGCCTGTATACCGGTCCAGTCCCAGAAAAGGGGTCGCTTCCTTTGCACCGATTTGCCCAAAAAGACCTGACTCATGTCTTGACCGTCGGAGTGGTAGTCATCAGGTAACTCAATGCCTGCCTGACTGCAAAAGGTAGGCAGCAGATCAACCGCAGAAACAATGCTCTTGTCATCCACCCTGCCGGCGGGTGTATGCCCCTTCCATTGAACGATGAATGGAACCCGCACGCCTCCCTCATAGAGACTCCTCTTACGCCCCCTAAACGGGCCGGCCGTGCCAATCCCGCTATGGCCTGCTCTACGGCCACTGATGTCTTCCGGGCCGTTATCACTGGAAAACACGATGAGGGTCTCTTCAGCCAGGCCCAGGTCGTCAATCGTCCGGATCAAGCGTCCGAGATGATAATCCATGTCCGTTACCGCACCATAATAGATTTGGGCAGGGGTCGAAAACCCCCTTTGCTTGGCTGCATCATGGGGACCCCATTGTGCATAAGGCGCCATCTGCTCATCCGTTGTATCCAGGGTGGTATGCGGTACCAAGGTCCAGAGATTAATATAAAAGGACTGTTCCTTATTGGCCTTGATGAAGTCTATGGCCTCGTCGACCATTTTCTCCGTGGATTGATGCCGGGGGACATTCAATTTCCCGTACCTGGAATTGGTTGTATAGTGCACATCAATCCCATACGCAGCGAAAGAAGGTGAATCTTCTGTCCCCCCCAGATGCCATTTTCCGAAATGACCGGTTTTATATCCATGCTTCTGCATCAGCTTCGTAAGTAAGGTGACATTGGGGTTCAAATAATCCGGCATATTGAGAGCCACATTGCGCTTGTGATTACTCGTAAAATGCCTGTGGATACGATGTCTTGCCGGGTACTGCCCTGTCATGACCGCAGTCCTGGAGGGCGAGCAGACCGGATTGGCAACATAAAAATTCGTCAGCAGCAGGCCGTCAGCAGCCATTTTGTCGAGATAAGGAGTTTTGAGGCGTGGGTGCCCGTAACACCCCAGATCACCCCAGCCTAAATCGTCGGCGAAAATGAAGACAATGTTAGGTTTGGTGGCTAACGGCAGGACATCGGCGGCGTCCAGCGCACTCAGCGATGCCAGCAACACGGCAAGGAGTGTACCTGAGTAAATAGCTTTCATATCATTTCTCCATAAAGTGCTATTGATCTTGGGTTTTCATTATTAATCTCCTGTAACGGCTTCGGGTAATGCGTGTCTGCCTGCATTCTCGCTTTGCCGAATATCGGTATGTCTCGTCCTCCGATTGGTATACCAGTGATACTTACCTTTCGCATCCGGATCGATGACTACGGGTGCATCATACTCCACAGCAATCACGGTATTTCTTGAATCTGGCGCATTCGCAGGCACTTCAACCTTAGTGACTTGACCGTTCGCTTCATAAGTCACCGGCAAAGCCTTGCGTTTCGGATCTGCCAGGAAGTAAGCCTTGGACGGCTTGCCAACGATGCCATTGAACTCAATGCCTTCCGGCTTCCACTCCAAAACGTGCAGATAAATGGTCTTGTCCTTCTGGGTCATCGCCCCCCACCAGAAGTCGTAATCAACCGGAGAGTAATGGGTTCCGTAGATCGACTCGCTATTCACTTTCATCCATTCACCGACCTCTTTGAGACGTTCGATCTCTTCAGGCAGCAAGGTGCCCTCCGGCGTCGGGCCGACGTTGAGCAGGAGATTCACCCCCCGTGCGCCGCACAGCGCCAAGAACTCAATAATGTCCTTCGGGTTTTTCCAGGCATCGTCGGTGCGGTCGTAGCCCCAGTTATGGCGCATGGTCATGCAGGTCTCGGAATCTTCTGTCATTCGCTTCTTGGGAAGCATCCGGTCAGGAAGCGATTCAAAGTCGGCATACTTGCGCTGCTCGGCCGGCACCCTGCGGCTGTAAAGACGGCTGCAGATCACGGCATTCGGTTGCAGCTCGCGCACCCGTGCGCCCTGCGCGTCGGCCTCGATCACGTCGTTGCCACCGGTATCAAACCACAGAACGGCCATCTCGCCATAGTTCGACAGCAGTTCATCGAGGTTCTTCTCGACCAGATCAAGATACTCCTCTGTTGACATAGTCCCGGGATTGCCCCTGCCCCGTGAGCGGTGGTACCAGTCCTTGAACTGGGAGTAATACACACCAAATTTAATCCCCTGCTTGGCGCATTCCTCCGAGAGTTCTTTGATGATATCGCGCTTAAAGGGAGAGGCTTCCATGATGTTGTAGTCCGTGCCCTTCGTCTCAAACAGGCAAAAGCCGTCATGGTGCTTGGAGGTGATGACCATGTATTTCATGCCCGCCTGCTTGGCAGTTGAGACCCACTTTGCGGCATCGAATTTCGTGGGATTGAATTTTGGTGCTAATGTATTCCGATATTCTTCTTTTGGAATATTAGCGCTGTTCATCAGCCATTCCGCACTGGCTCCGCCCTGTTCCTTGCCATAGTCCTTGCCCTTCCATTCCCCACCCTGGACGGAATAGAGCCCCCAGTGGATAAACATGCCAAATCGGGCGTCCCGCCACCACTCCATGTGGGAGTCGTTCTTAGGTGCGGAAAATGCCAGCACGGGCATGACCAGCAGTACAAGTAAGGTGCAAAATGATTTGTTCTTTGTCATCATTACATAATCTCCAGTTTTCCGATTTTTTATCTGTTCCGTTAGTAACTTAGCGTCCCGCCTTTTTTGGGTTTCTGCGTTTCGCTCTCCCACCATTCGCTGGGGCCTTCGGCCTCGATGTCCGCCCAGAGCTTGAGGATGATATTTTTCATTTCCTCAGTCTTTTCCGGTATTTTGGCGGCAAGGTCATTCTTTTCTTGCCAGTCCTTTTGGACTTCAAATAGCTGGAATTTTGTCAGCGTCTCGTCACCGACGATTTTCCAGTCACCGATACGCATGGCGACCCGATCATTCGGCGAAGAAACGTGTGTTCGCCAGAACATTGGGATCTTGCGCTCGACCTGCTTTCCTGACAAAGCGGGAATCATGCTGACGCCGTCAATCGTGCGGTCTGTAGGCAGAGGAATCCCCGTAATGTCGAGCACCGTCGCAAACACATCCGTGCCGATCACAGGCACATCGCTGGTGCTGCCCGGCTCAATATGCCCCGGCCAGCGGGCCAAGCCAGGCACACGAACACCGCCCTCGTAATCACTGCGTTTGTTTCCGCGCAAACCGCCGCTTGTTCCACCATAAGCCGGAACAGGGCCATTGTCGGACGTGAAAAACAACAATGTATTCTCGCTTAAATCCTGCTCATCCAAGGAATCTATCACCATACCCAACGCATGGTCGAGCTGGGTAATATTGCCCATGTATTTGCTGTTTTCGTGCCCCTTGTAGAGAGACTGGAAACGTGAATCGGTGGCAATCGGTGAATGGGGTTCATGAAACCAGACGGTCAGGGCAAACGGCTTCTTCGGATCGTGAAGGTCTTTTAACCAATGAACGGCCTCTCCTGCCACAAGCTGGGCGGAATAGGCCTCCAACTCGCCCACGGGCTCGCCGTTACGCACAAAATTGTTTGGATTTTTATGGCTCGGGCTGGCGTTATTGTGAGTTGCCATCCAGTAGTCGTAACCATGATCGTCTGGTTGAGGATATTCAGACTGATTGAATTGCTGCTTCGAGAGCAAATGCCACTTGCCAACGTGACAGGTTTCATAACCGACCTCCTTTAATAGTTCGGGATAGGTGATTTCGCCGGCCCGAAGATGCGACGGTCCATTCCCGGATAGGTGCCTCCACACGCCATTGCGATAGGGTGTCCTTCCCGTCAAAATCGCCGAACGTGACGGCGAGCAAACGCCGCAGGCGGAATAGCATTGGGTTAACTTTACCCCCTGCGCTGCCAGCTTATCCATATTCGGGGTCTGGATCAGTTCGTTGCCATAGGTCGCAGAATCGCCCCAGCCCATATCATCAGCTACCACAACAACAATATTCGGTTTTTTAGTTTCAGCATGCGCAGAAAAACCAAACAGCAGAGCCATTACAAAAATGCACATTATTTTAATATTCTGTTTCATTATAAGCCTTTCTTTTCACTTTTTTCATATCCGAAACATAATCTCATATTAGACGGCGCTCATTTCAATCGGATGCGAAATCCGTTGACTATCTTACCCGGCAGGATTTTAGGAAGCAGGATCGTCAGACCATCCGAAGAGCGTTTCCATATGACCTTCTTGTCGCTGCCCATCAGCTTGATGGATACAATATCACGGTCGAGCAATCCGCCGGTCGCCAGTGTCTTGATCTCAATATCTTTCGTTGGCCGGGCGAGCACAAAGGCATACAAGTTCCCGTCTTTTTGGGTGAAACGAATATCCTCCTGGGTGAAATCTTTGTGGTTTTCTCCCTGACGGCCGTCCTTCATTTTCAGCGGCCCCTCTCCAAAGCTCTTCCATGGACGAGTACCATAGATACCTTCGCCGTTTATTTTTAGAAAATCCCCGAAAGCGGTAAGATACGCCGCTTGGTTTTCGGGCAGAGTGCCGTCGCCGCGCAAGGCAACATTTATCATGACCACGCCGTTTTTACTGATCGCATCGACGGCGTTTCCGACCATCACCGGGATGCTCATTCTGTTGACAGCGCCCTTGCGATAGAACCAACCGCCCGACACATCGGTTGCCCACATCCAGGGTTCGGGTTTGATATCGCCCGCACTGCCGCGTTCCAGATTGTAGGTGAAGGCGGCCTTGTCTTTTTTGGCATCCTTAAAGGAGAGGACGACGGTTTGTTTGCCATTGTTTTCCTTCAGGTCGCGGTTTATATAATCCGTAAAGAGTTTGATACCGAGCCCCTTGCCGCCGCCGATTTTCGGATAGGGTGAATCGTTGTTGAACATATCGGGATCATACTTCTCGATTATTTCCCAACAACGAGCATACCAATGCTCGTTCCAGCTATCCTGCGTATTGTAGCCCCTTGGGCTATAATCCATATTGAAGAACGCCCACTCAGGGGTGCCGGGTTTCTGGTATTTGCGGGCGTTTGCAAGAAAACGCGGCGACCAGTAGAGATGGGTCGAAACCCCGAACTTGAGTCCGTGCCTGGTGGCCGCCTCTTTCCATTCCTTCAGGGTGTCACGTTTTGGCCCCATTTTCAATGAGTTCCACGGGTGAAAGGAGTCATACATATCGAAGTTATCATGATGACAGGCCACGGGCATGATGAAGCGTGCACCGTTGTCTTTGACGAATTTCACCAGGGCATCGGGATCCCATTTCTCGGCCTTGAACAACGGAATCAGATCTTCATAACCGAATTCGGAGGGATGCCCATAGCGTTCCGTGTGCCACTTCGTCAAAATCTGCGACATGCCCATCTTGCCTGTATAGTCATCCGGAACGACAGAATACATTCGACGCGCGTAATGCGACCCATCGTTCGGACGGTTTTCATCGGTAGCAGAAGGAATTCCCCAATGCATCCAAACCCCGATCTTGCCGTCCTGAAACCATTGAGGCACTTTATAGTTAGCCGCCATCGACTCCCAGGTCGGGTCAACTGACGCGGCCATTGCGAGACCTGCCCACAGGATTAGTCCAAGTATCAAATTTTGTTTTTTCATTTTTCCATTCCTTCAACATCCACCTTCCTGGTTCGTTTAAAGGCCTGGTCTGCGTCATTGATGATTACGTTGGGGTGGTGCTGCTCCGTATCCGTGACAATCTCAAAAGACCAGGCATAGAAGCTATCACCCAAGGCTTGAGGCGGGGTAATTTTCAAACCCTGTGGAGTTATTGCCCAGGTGACTTTGGCCTTGGAACCAAGCAGGCGTATCGATTTGATCTGGTCAGCCTTCCACTCGACAGTGCCTGTGATGGTGAACGGAACCACGGGTCTGGAAAGCTGGATGGCATAAAGTCTCTTGCCCTTGGTGGTGAACACAAGGTACTGGTTCCTAGTCTTCTGATCGCTCTGCTTCCAGTAACGCGTACCATAAATTGCTTCACCATTGATCTTCAACCAACGTCCCATGGTTTGCAGTCCTTCCACTTGCGGTTCGGGGATCTTCCCGTCTGCTTTCGGGCCGATGTTAATCAGGAAGTTGCCATTACGACTGATCGTTTCGATCATTTCATGAATCACTCGCTCCGGATCTTTATACTGATCTCCCTCTAAATAACCGTAAGAGGTGCCGAAGGTGGTACAGCTCTGCCACTTGGGACCAATGACCTCGAGCTTTAGATTATCCTTTTCCAGACAGCCGACACCATCGGGCCAGTTCCGATTCCGTCCCTTATTATTACAATATACCTCCTGGCCTCGTGCCGCACCGTCATTCATAAAGTCGGTGATCATGAGACGGTATTGATCATAAAAATATTTAATCTCCGGCTTAAATTGACCGGCGGCAACCTTATTCCCGTCCCGCGTAAAAATCGGCACATCGTCGATCCACAAAAAGTCGGGCTGATACTTAGCCTGAATCTCTTTCCATCGCGCCACATAGTCATCGACAAAAGCCTTATCGTAGCTAAACCAGGAGCCGTAGAGCAAGGCCGCTTCGGGGTGGCGACAAATCTCTTCCGCAATGTCATCCAGAGGCTCACTGTGAACGGCGTAGAGCTCTTTCGCGAAGAATCCGGTATGACGTTCGCGATGATAGGAAGGTGCATATTTCAGCCCGTGCTTACGGACCGCTTTACCCAAGTCACCCACGAGGTCCCGCTTGGGGCCTTTATCCACCGCATTCCACGGTGTCAAGTCGGAATCCCAGTTCGCCCAACCATCATGATGCTCAGCAGTCAATACCACGTATTTTGCCCCGGCATCGACAAAAAGTTGTGCCCAAGCCTCTGGATCCCAGTTCTCGGCTGTAAATTCCTTAATCATGTCCTTATAGCCAAAGTCGGGCGGTGTTGCTCCCCAACGTTTCCTGACGAAGGGATAATAGTGGTTCGCCTCCCGGTAGATCTGTTTCGGTACATGCTCTGAATAGCCTCTACCGCCCTTGCGGTATCCGATAACACTGTACGGTCCCCAATGGATGAAGATTCCGATCTTACCATCTTCAAACCAGGCCGGTACCGGCATCTTCTGCAAAGATTCCCAGGAACCATCATAGGGGGGAACTGGTTGCTTAGCAGCTAAGGTCAGAAGACTCGACGAAAATACTAAAGCAAGAACAATGATACTAATCTTATAGTTCATAACATCCTTTCGTTTCTTGACTACTTTAAAGTAACTTCTGAGGTATAGCCATTGACTCCCGTTTCACTTTCTCTTGCCGGGTCAGGGATATGCAAATGAGCCGGCCCCAGCCGGCATAGTCGTAGAGCTAGGCAGCGCGTTATGCCATTGCAGTAGTTGGCGGCTCATGCGACGAACTATTTGCGGATTTTCACGCGCCAGGTTGTCAACTTCACAGGGATTTTCTTTGAGATTATACAGTTCTACCCTGCTACGGTCAGGATTCATCATCAGCTTCCAGTCGCCATCACGAATGGCCAAAGCCGGGCTCTTTTGCAGATATCTGCCCCAGGGACCAAAACGATATTCCCACATCAAGGGCTTTGTCCTTTTCATGGGGATTCCCAATATGGCCTGTGACATATCCTGGCCATCGAGAATCTGGTCATGGTTCACTTTAATACCGGCCAGACTGCAAAACGTGGGCAGCAAGTCCACGCCGGACAGGATTGTGGTGTCATCCACCTGTCCGGCCGGTGTGTGCCCGGGCCAAAATGCAATGAACGGAACACGGATGCCGCCTTCATAGAGGCTGGCCTTGCATCCACGCAACGGCCCCACGTCGCCTGCACCGCTATGCGCCGTATCAATGCCCCATATTGGTGCAGGCCCGTTATCGCTGGAAAAAACCACCAGGGTATTCCTGGATATATCCAAGCGTTCGAGGGTATCCAGCAATCTACCGACTTGTCTGTCTATTTCTGTGACAACGGCACTGTAAACCCGGGTGGCGCTGGTGAAATCCTTGGCCCTCGATTTCAGTGCCGGATACTCGTCCAGTTGCTCCTGACTCGGTGCCAGTACGGAATGGGGATCGACCAGCCAACAGTTGACAAAGAACTGTTTATCAGCATGAGATTCGATAAAATCCAGGGTGTGCTGCATGGTTCGCAGGGATGAATCGGCGCGACGGTCCCCTTTTTTTTTATAACCGGATCCATTGCTGAGAACAGTTACGCTGACGTCAATACCATAAGCTTCAGGCGCGGGCGCCTTTTTATCTTGCGGGCCACCCATATGCCATTTACCAAAGTGACCAGTGGCATAGCCGGCCGATTGCATGAGCCTGGTGATTGTCATGCTATTGGGATCAAGAAAATTGGGCATGTGACGCTGTTGGTTGCTGTCAATACTGGCCAGATGACCATGGAAACTATGTCGGGCCGGATACTGGCCGGTCATCACGCCAACACGCGACGGTGAACAGACCGGTGAAGGCACCGTGAAATTGGTAAACAACAAGCCTTTAGCAGCCATTTTGTCAAGGTTCGGCGTTTTAATTATGCGGTTACCATAGCAGCCCAGGTCCCCAAAACCCAGGTCGTCACAAAAAACAAAAATGATATTCGGTCGTCCCTGGAATCGACTCTTAGCATTCGCTAAAGAAGTCTCAGACATGAACAAGGTACCAAACACAACACTTGCAACAATTACCAACTTAACACTACATGATTTATATAGCATCATCAATAACCTCAACAACAGTCTGAAAGACCTTATTATCCTTCATGGCACATGGTTTTTCTGTTCTTTTCATAAAACTGGTTTTTCAATCGTTCGAATACTTTACTTCGGTCATATCGGCCCATTCGCACCATCGGGCGGCGAGCTTACGTGTCAATTCAGGGTGGGCGGCGGCTAAGTCCCTGGTTTCAGTTTGGTCGGCGGTAAGATGGTAGAGTTTCCATTTACGTTCCCTCTTCTCCCATACGGCCTTCCAATCGCCGGCGCGAATGGCGCGGTTGCCCGACCAGTGCCACATCAGATTCTCGTGCGGTGCGCGTTTCTTATCGAGAAAAACAGGGAGGAGGGATTTTCCCTCGAGAGGAATGATATCCTTGCCTTTGTAAGTCTTGGGATATTTTATTCCAGCCATGTCAATGAAGGTACCCATAAAATCGATAATGTGGCCGGGTTGACGTTCAATAGTGTTGGCTTTAATCTTCCCAGGCCACCGGGCGATCATAGGAGTACGTACGCCGCCTTCGTGTGTGTTGGCCTTGTATCGCTTAAACGGCGCGTTCTGTGCCCAGCCCCACGCAGGCCCCACGGTCATGTAGGTCGATACGCCACCAAGGTCCTTGACCGGGTTGCGCTGCAAGTCCGCGCCTCCCGGCTCTTCAGAGCAGCCGCCGTTGTCGGAAAGAAACATCACCACCGTATCTTCATCGATACGCAGTTCCTTCAGCGTCGCCATGAGACGACCAATGTTCTGATCCATAGAATCGATCATAGCGGCGTAAACGGCCATGCGAAGATCTTCCCACGCCTTATTCGATTCTTCCCAATCGTAACGCTTGGGTTCACCCTGGGAAAGTGGGTAGTGTTTAGGATATATCAATCCCATTTCGATTTGGTGTTGATATCGTTGCTCGCGCATCTTATCCCAGCCCATAGTGAATTTGCCGCGATACTTTTCAATATCTTCGGGCTTGGCGTGCAAAGGATAATGTGGTGCGGTATAGGTCAAGTGCAGAAAGAAGGGGCTGTCATTCTTCGCGAAGCGCTTGATGGTCTTGATGGCATGGTCCGTGAAGGCATCTGTAGTGTAGTAGCCTTCGGGGAACTCCGTGATAAGTTTGTCATTGTGACTGAAAGAGCGGATTCTTCCGCCTTTGAACTCAGGATCCGGTTGGGCGGGATTGAAAAAATTACAGCATCCGTCCATGAGGCCGTAAAACTCGTCGAAACCACGGTCATAGGGACGGTTTGGCGCCTTGGAGCCCAGGTGCCATTTGCCGACCAGCGAAGTTTGGTAGCCCGCCTCACGCAACACTTCACCGAAGGTCACCATGTGCTCATCAAGCAGGTTCGATCCCTTGCCGCCGTGACGGGGATACAATCCCGTAACGAGCGAGGCACGTGTGGTAGTGCATTTGGCATTGTTGTAGAACTGTGTGAAACGCACGCCTTCGGCAGCCATTTTGTCCAGTGTCGGTGTATGCACTTCGCCGCCGTAACAGCCGATATCCGACCACCCCATGTCATCGCACATGATGAGGATGATATTGGGCCGCATAGGCTCAGCAGCGTGGGCCAAGGCAACCACACCAATAGATAAAATACTCAGAACGAGTATTGAAAAGGTCGTTATCTTCATGATGTTCACTCCTTCAACTTAACTTCATGTTAGTCATATTATATAAGAAACGGCAAAAATATCATCAGCGTTCCACAAAACATTCTACGTCATCCAACATGATTTTCTTTCGCGCATCTGCATTTCGAGTACTTAGCTCTACATTCTTGAAAACAATATTACGGGCATGCCGGATATAGGCGCCCCACGCAGGCAGTACGCCGAAGAAAAACTGTTCCGGATAGCGCGCGATGTCCTCAGGTACCACGCGTTCGGCATCTTCCTCGGTGCCGCCACCGGGATAGGATATCCTGATGTTTTCCAGGACAACATCCTCAACGTAATGACCGGGAATCCCCGTAATCATAATCGGTCCTGATCTTGACTTATTATCTCCTGTAACTTCCGCTACGAGGTCTCTTATTCGTATATTTTTCAGAGTACCGACGGGTGCCCCATCCGGTTTCGCGTCCGCACCCTGTTTTTGCCCTGTGCGTTTGGTATAGGTACGGCCACGATTTCCCAACCGGATAAAGATCGGATTGCCCACATTTTCCATTACTATTCTCGAAATATCGACGTCTTCCAATCGTCCGCCGTCAACCAACTGCAGTTTGATGGCACCCATGGGACTGTTATAAAAATAGCAGTTAGTAACCTTTACATCGATAAATCCACCCCGGGATGAGGTTCCAAATTTCAGCGGAGCTGTATTGCTGGTCACTTTACATCCACGCACAACAATGTTTCGACAGGGATTCAGTGAACTTTTCAGGCAGATGGCATCATCGCCGGAATCGATATCGCAGTTTTCAATCAACACATTTTCACAGCCATCCAGGTCGAGTCCGTCATTATTGTATCCATTATTACGGAACCGGATGGTGACAGCATTGAAGTGGATATTTCGATAATCGATCAGGTGCAATCCCCAGAAGGCCGGGCGCTTATAAGTGACACCGGAAAAAGTCAGGCGGTCACAGTTGACCATACTTATCAGACGCGGACGCGGCAGCCGCTCTTTCTTCAAACCGCTTCTGAACCGAGGGAAGAACTCAGGCGTACCTCTGCCATCGATCACTCCGAGTCCTTCGATAGTGATGTTGGCAGCGTCCTTTGCATAGATCAGACAGCGAGGGCCGCCTTCTCTGGGATCGTCGAGTCCTTCAGTTGGGTAATCAGCCAGGTTTTGACTGCCCAGCAGGTTGGCTCCGTAATCAAGTGAGAGGGTGACATTACTTTTCAGAATGATGGTACCGATCTGAAAATCACCCGGAGGCACCCAAACCGTACCCCCGCCGGCGGCGTGGCAGGCATCAATGGCCTTTTGAATCGCCTCAGTCTCCATGGTCACACTGTCTCCGATGGCGCCATTGTTTTTGATGTTAAAAATCTTTGGCTTGGCAATCTGGGCACAGGCCACTGAAGCCATACCTGCGATTACAGCCACCAGCAACAACCTGCCAATCATCCTTTGCTTCATCGTTTTTTTCCTATTCTTACAGGATTTGTCATTTCTCGCTGAACATTACATTCTCGAGCTTCACCACCACAGTGTTGGGCCAGGCCCGGTTGTTATAGATACGCTGGGCCCGCATCACTGAGATTTCGAGGCCGACGTCGGTTTGCTTGAAACGTGAATGCGGATCAGCGGTAGGAGCGTATTCCAGTACCTTGTCGTTCTGTCCCAATACCGAAATCGCGGTCTGGTCCGTGGCCCGCCAGCTCTTTAGTACGACCTCCTTGCGCTGCCCCCTTTTCCAGCGTTTCTCCCCGGTGAATTCCGTTAAGAAGACATAGACCGATTGGTCGTTCTTGGACTGTGTGTACCAGATATTGTCTTCACCCACCACATCACAGGGACGGATGCCGTGGATGGCCTCATCGTTGATGAACATCCACAGGCCCAGTTCACGGAAGATGCGCTGCTGTTCGAAGGGGATGATGCCGGAGGGTTCAGGGCCGACATTGATCAGCAGATTGCCACCCTTGGCTCGGGTCTCGATCAGCATCTCGATGAGTTTTCCACCGGTTTTGTAATCCTCGTTGGTCGGTTTAAACTGCCACTGGGTACCCAGCGTAAAGCAGGACTCCCACGGGCCGGGCATCGGCTCTTTCGGCAGCCTTTGCTCCGGGGTTTCCATTTCCCCGCGTGTGACAATACACTTCGGTTGCAGCTTGTGAACATATTGCGTCAGTATCTCCTTCTCTCCGCCATCAAAGAAGACGACATCAATCGGGCCATAGTTGCCAAACAGCTCGTCGAGCTGTTTCTTATTGTAGGCCAGCAGACCATCCTTTTCCCTGCCGGAGGTTCTAACCCTGCGAACGGTTTCGCCCATCCGATGCAAAAAGATAAAGTCCTCAGGTGAAAAATAGAAGCCAACCTTGATCCCATGTCGGCGACAGGCATCAACATATTGTCTTACGATGTCTTTCCCGTAGGGCGTGTTCATGATGCCGAAGTCGGTCGTCTTCGTATCCCACATACAGAACCCATTGTGGTGCTTGGTCGTCAGCACCATGTATTTGACGCCCGCAATCTTCGCGATGTCCATCCATTCATCCGGATCGTACTTTTTCGGATTGAATGTCTTCGGCAACTCGTTGATGTAACGATCCAGATATTTTTCCGAAGCCCCGACCATAGAATGGCTGATCACCGATCCCAATTGTGAATCGTGGGACCAGTGGACAAACATGCCCAAGCCCCAATCCATAAATTCCCCTTCCCGGGCGGGATCGTTCAGAAGCGGCCCCCTGCTTTTAAGCTTTAACGCATAGGATTTGGAGGGTAATGCCAAGAGTAAAAGGCATACGGCAAACGTGAGTTTCAGTGCTGTTTTCATTGCGGATTCTCCTATTCTCAACGATTTCAACATTGTCCGTTAGTTTTCCATATTCTTTGGTTGCTCGATGCGCGACACGTTGTTGTCTGTTCCAAGGTCAGTGACTGGCCCGAAACTGACGACCGTGTTTCCACTCGCCGACGATAGGAGAATGATGGGGTACTCGGTTTCGTTTCTGATGGTCGAGTTATCATCCCTCACCACGATCGGACGCAGGTTCGGGTCTATGGGGCCTTTGGACCGGTGAAAAACAATGTTATGATTACTTCCTAAAATGTCAGCGATATTATGGGATCCCACGGCATGGGGTGATGGAAGTATCGTCAATTCGATATTCTGTTTTGATTTCGATAATCTGAAGTCACTTAAAGGGGCGTAGGCGAAATTCCCGGCTGATCCTTTGATCCTGCCTCCGCGTGTCATATTGAAATTCGTGGCGCCGCAATCGATAGCCGTAGAATCGATGACCGTGGCGCTGCCGGCCAGATACAGCCTTATGCCACCTCTCATCTTCTTGACCGTGCAGTTTTCGACCGTGACGCTCCCGCCGCCGGTGTAGACCCGGATGCCATCTTCTGCGAGAGGCAGCATGATGTCCTTGGGAATGGGTTTGTTTCCGCTGCGAGGCAATCTGTACTTGGATCTGGCCGGCAGGTCTTTGGGGTTTTTCTCCAGATACAGATCCTTGCTTGGTCGCATCCGACCCTCTACGAGGCAATTCCTAATAACCGTTGTATCGGCTGGTTTTTGCATATAGATTCCATGACCAAAAGCCCTTTGCTGTATTTCACAGCCCTCTAAGGTATTGTTTTGGCCTTTTATCAATATGCCGCAGCGTTTGTCCAACCCGAATACATTATCAGAGCCGATACCGTATATACTTCCATACCCGTAGGGAAAGGAGCCCCTTATGGTCAGTTTTGTGCTAACAACGGTATTGTTATTTCCAGTAATGGCCAAAACAGCGCTACCCCTCAGGCCCTTGGCCAGAGTAGAACGGTTCTGGTTGTAACTGCTGAAATCCGTCACCTCTTTCAGGCCGTTCTGATAGGTGTCCTCAAACACCCCGCCTCTGAAGGTGTTGTTATCGCCCGAAATGGTGATGTAACTCCTGCTCGTACAACCGACGGGGGCATTCACATAGACTCCTGACAAATCAATCGTATTGTTGGAACCCGAACAGGGAATGCTCCTTGAGCGTCTCGGCAGGTCAGTTAGCGTATAGCGCCCCGGTTTCACGACAATCACCTGATCGCTTTTCTGCACCGCCTCGCGCAGCTGCGGCAAAGTCGTCACATTCACCCTGGCCTCCGAAGGCGAGGTCAAGCCCACAAGCCCGGTCAGAAGGAAGATACTCCTGACCACTACGAAATACCTACGTGACCCGATAAGATGCCTTGATAACATGATCTACCTCACAGATTTGCCCAACCGATATATTCTGAAATTGTCGACGGTCATATGATTGTTGACGGTTCTAAAGCCAAACCAGCCATCCGTATAGGGCTCGGGGTCATGCACATCATAGATCACCTCGCCGTCACGGATGTAAGCGATTCTATCTCCGTCGGCAATCAGTTTGATTCTGATAGGCACGTTGTATTTGAGCATGTACTTCTCATCGCTCAAGTCGTGTTCCGGCAGAACCGGCCTTTCGCCGGTGCCGACATAGCGACGAAAGCGAGTCGTACTGTTGTGATTGGCCCCATAGCCCACATAATACAGTCTCAGGGCATCATAGTTGGTGAATTTGCCGCCACGCTGCTTGCTGCTAGCAAACAGGTCGTCGTAGTGCTTGGGGTCTTGAGCCATCCAGAAGCAATTCAAGTCACTGCCGCGGTCATGCGGCCCATCCTTCGTGATAATCACCGCCTCGTATTCGATCATGATCGGGCCCTTAAGCTTGTGACGAAACCACACCGTGCAGCCTTTGGCGTCTTCGATCTCGAGCTTGCCGCCATTTGTGCGAACGATTCCACCGGGCATCTGCTCAACGACCCAGTTGTCGAGATTTCCCTCAAAGTCATCTCGATAAAGGATCTTCGATGTCGCAGACGTCGGCTCTACATCAATCACAATGCGTCGATAGTCAAATAGCGATGCAATAGGATTGAGGTCCTTGACCTCCAGGATCACATGAATCTGTTTTCCTGCGGCATCCGCGGGAATTGTCACGCTGGCCTGAGTCTTTTTGCTGTCAATGATGGTCACATTGCCGTTATAGGTTCCTGCCTCCGCGTATGTGTACCAACGTATGTCCACCTTATCCCCATCCGGATCCGTGGTGGCGCCGGCATCCAAGCGGATGGTTTGGCCGGGCTTGGCATGACGGCGGATGATGGTGTCACTCTTGTCTCCCTTGAAGGCGGCCACAGGATGATGGTTCGCCTTGCCATAGGGATTCAGGCACCAATCCATACGGCATTTGAAGTTGTTGAAGAAGGCGCGACGCCAACGCCAGACCGGGGTGAAGATATCATTGTATTCATCGCCGTTCTCCGGATTAATCCACCGATCGGCGGCCTCCTTATACAGGCTGAAATCGCCGACTTTCTCCTCATCGTTACGCACGCGTTTGTGTTTGGACATGTAGTTCTTGGCCTTTTCCCGGCAGAAGCGTCCGCTCCAGCCCCCCCAATGGGGGTGGTCTACGCTGAACAGGCCCTTATTTACCAGGCCGAGCCAGGGGATGGTGCCTCCCCCTTCCAAGAAGCTGAGATGCCCGTCACCGAATTGACGCACTGGCCAAACCTTTCCTACCGGCCCGTGGTTACCCTTGATATGTTCCAGGGCCCACTGATGCTGCCCGACAAAGCTATACGCATAGGGCTCCCAGGTATGCGGCCCGATGGCCTTGCGATCCCCTGTGTGGTTGATGGCCCCTTCATGGGATGGGCCGCCGTAACAGTAGGTTTGGTAATTACTGCGCAACCAATGGATGTTCGGAAAACGGTTACAGATCCAGGCCCCGCAGTTGTCTTGGGCACCGTTTTCAAATACGCGGAGTTTGGCGACAAAGGCATCGACTTCAGACTGGCTGTGGGTGGCCTGGTAATCGCGCAGCGCCTGGGCCAGGGTGTTCGAACCGGCGTTCACGACAATCCACACTGGACGTGGATCATCCTTGGTCACAGTTTTGATGATCAGTTCCGATCCAGGACTGGACTTGCCCTCACCCACCGCTTGAAAGCCATAACCTGGTTGCCCTGAGGCAACGATGCTATGCAGATATTCAGGCGAGTGCCAACCCGAGGCATGTTTCTGCAAATTAGGATAGACCTTGGCATAGGCATCGATAATCTCTGTGAACAACTCCGGGTGGAGCACACGCCGGTAGGGATCCTTGGATTCAGGACGCAAATATATGCCCGAGACAGCGATCAGGCCCTCCAATTCGAATTCATTGGAACACATGATCATATGCGCCATCTGCTGCACTTCATCGGGTTCATTGCCCATGTCCGCCAGGATCATCAGACGTGACGAGGCCTGAGCCGCCCCTATCATTCCCAATATCGGAATCAGATACACAATGCAGAATTGGATTCGTTTCATCTCATGGTCCCTTTAAAACTGTAAGAGATCGTTTGTGTTGGCGTCGCCTAAGAGAGGATGTGTTACAGAGCCCTAGTGTCTGGCTGATTGCCCCTTTCGGGCAGCCTGCATGGCTTAGATGTGGAGAAAGAGGAGCCCCCGACTGACGCCAGCAGGATCTCCCAACTTCAGACTTCTTTCCATGGTCAACGGGATCACCGAGGTTGTGCTCTATCGAGAGGGAAGGGGGTATGAACGCAAGCCTTGGCGATTCTTCGACCAGTCCGTTGTTTCTCTTCATGACTTACCTCTACGGCAACAGTCTACATTCCCGACCATACCTTCGTCTGACCTTTCTTCAACGAAATGACTTCACCGGGCTTATCTTGATCATAGATGCGGAAAGTCCCGTCCCGACTTGCGTGAATGGTGGCTTGTACGAGCTGTCCACGCTTCCACTCGATGTCGACTTTGAGCCCTCCACGAGCGCAAAGGCCCTTGACGCTACCGGTAGGCCAGGCCTTCGGTAACGCAGGCAGCAGATGGATCTGGCTGCCACGGCTCTGCAGGAGCATCTCGGCGATGCCAGCCGTCGCGCCAAAATTCGCGTCGATCTGGAAAACCCGCCCGCTGTTGAACAGGTTCGAGGCGAGTCTCTTCATGACATGCTTGGTGAGTACATTGTGGGCACGATCACCATCGCCCAGGCGAGCCCATAAGCAGATCCGCCATGCGCCGGGCCATCCGCCGGCGTCCCCCCGCTGGATTAGTGACGTCCGCGCCGCCTCGAACAGTTTTGGAGTATCACGCCGATTGATCTGGCTGCTCGGGTACAGTCCATAAAGGTGCGAAACATGACTGTGTTGGTCTTCGGGATTATCCCAATCAACAAGCCATTCTTGAAGCTGGCCATGTCGACCGATTCTCATGGGCGCAAGACACTCGCGCGTTTTCGCTACTTGTTTCCGAAACTCCTCATCAATCTCCAGAATCTCCGAAGCGGCGATGCAGTTCGCGAACAGATCTCGCAAAATTTGCATATCCATTGTCGGCCCTGTGCAAAGCGAAGTTCCGGACCGCCCGACGCTGCGTCCATCCCTGGTCCTGCCACCATGACTATGTTCAGGTGAGAGCGACGGCGACGTGATCAAATGTCCATCCCCATCATCAACGAGAACATCGTCGCTCAAAAAGAACGTGACCGCGCCCTTGATAATCGGATAAGACTTCTTGAGATGTTCAAGATCACCGGTATAAAGATAATGCTCCCATAAATGCTGACAGAGCCACGCGCCGCCTGTCGGCCACATCCCCCACTGTGCGCCGTCGACGGGAGCCGTGCCGCGCCAGAGATCCGTGTTGTGATGGGCAACCCAACCCTCGGCTCGATAGTGAACTTTTGCCGTGTGCCTTCCCGGAGGCCGCAACTCGCCGACCGTGCGCAGCAGCGGCTCGTGACATTCGCTGAGATTACAGACTTCCGCCACCCAGTAATTCATCTGGATATTGATGTTGATCGTATATTTACTTCCCCATGGTGGATCAAGTTCACTGTTCCAGATGCCTTGAAGATTCAAGGGCTGCGTTCCGGGGCGAGAGCCTGCGATCATCAGGTAGCGACCGTACTGGAACAGTTGTTCAGAAAGCAGCGGATCGTTGCCGCCTTCGGTGAGTCGCTTGATCCGTTCGTCAGTCGGCAAGGATTCAGTTGCGGAATCGCTTCCACCGAGATCTATCGATACACGACCGAACAACTGCGAATAGTCTTCGATATGCCGCTGATAAAGTTGTTCAAACGATTTGCCTTGAATATTCGCGAGATAAGCGTCGATCTTTGCTTGCGGATCACCGCTAACATCCTGGTAATTGACATAGCTAGTTGCTGCGACATAGACCAACGTTACAGCGTCAGCATCTTGAACGGTAATTTTGTCTCCTTGTGCAACAACCGCCCCTCCTTCGGTCGTCACTTGAACCTTCGCTGCAAAACGCGTTCCCGAGACTTCCCATGGCCCGATCAATCTTCTCGCCCCCGTTGCCCTATCCGCCTTACGTGGAGCAATCTGGCCTGTCAGTAACAAAGAGCCTTTGGAAATCGCTTGAGTTTGTGAAGGATGAGGGCTTGTCATCGACAGATCAAACGTAACCTGACCAGGCATGTCACATTCAAGACGCATGACAATCGCCTGGTCTGGATGCGATGCGAACGTCTTGCGTGTAAAATGTGCGTTGCTGGTACGGTACGTAACCGTACTCACCGCGTTTCGCAAATCGAGTTCACGACGATATTCGCCCGATTCTCTCTCTTCGCCGAAATCGAGGAACAGGTCGCCCAGCGGCATGTACGCCTGCTGATACTTGGGAATCCCCAGCATTTTCTGTGCTTCCAATTCTGCTTCAGCGTACTTCTCTTGCTCAAGCAACTCTCGAACGGTAGCAAGATGCTGATAGGCATCCGGATTGTCGTAACAGTGCGGCCCACCGCTCCAAAGCGTGTCTTCGTTCAATTGCAATTGCTCTTGTTCAATCCCGCCGAACAGCATGGCCCCGAGCCGCCCGTTGCCGATCGGCAGTGCTTCCGTCCATGCTTCTGCTGACTGCTTATACCAAAGCTTCAGCGAGTCAGGCGTTTCTCCTTGTGCGGGATCAGCCTCGCGTTCCTTATCTCTTTTCAGCCGTCCCATTTTTGAGACGTCCAGCGGCTCGATCCTCAAGGTCAAGGCAGGGCTGCCGGGTTGGAACCTGAAGTCGCCATTCTCCGGGTCCATGAAGAGCGGATCAACGGCCAGACTGTGGGTATCAACGCCGTCACCTTGTTGTTTTTGCAGCATCGATTTGCCCAGCGTGGGATCCACGGTACTATAGTAGATGTTGTAATCCGTATCAGCATCCTTAGCTCGCGCCAACGCACGCCCTCTACGATCCTCGCTTTTCCTGCCATTGCCTGGAGGCAACTCGTCGATGAAGACCGTATCTTTGTCCGTGGAATAGAAGATATTTCTTTTGATTACCGCATCCGTCAAAGGGCCCTCTCGTAGCGACAGGTAATAGCCGCGCGGTGGTGCCAGTACGTCCGCCACAATATTATTCTCAGCACGATTGTTCAACTTCAGGATAATCCCTTGCGCCATGCACTTATAGATCAGATTCTCAGCAATGAGCGTGTCGCGCTGGCCGCCATCGGTTCGAATCGCCGCCTGCATTAGCATCGGTGTTACCAAGTGATGAATATAATTGCGACGAATCACATTGCCCGCACCTGCGCCGCGAATGTAGATTCCGTTACCATCGCCCATTTTTTCCATCACGTTGTGGATCTCGTTGTATTCGATGAGATTGTCATGGGAGTGAAGATAGGGTCGAACATCTTCCAGCGTCGGGGTTTTCTGCAGATCACCTATTTCATGCCTCCTGATGGTTCGGCCCAGCTCCCGGCCATTTCTAGTAAAGAAATGTGTCATGCAACCAGAAATAATCATTCCGCTGTACGGCATGTGGTGGATCAGGTTATTCGCCACCCGATTCTCGCCGCTCTGCCAGATCATAATGCCGGGCGAATGCAGATAGATTCGCCCCATATGATGAATGTGGTTGTTGTAGACGAGATTGTTTTTGTTAACATCCTTGGTTCCCGGGCCGTAGCCGCAGAGCAGGATGCCGGCGCCACCCATCTGCTCGATATGATTGTCAGAGATCTTGTTTTTCTGTCCATGTAGGTCCACACGGATCGCGCCGCTGCCACTGTGGGTAAAGTGACATTGCTCGATCGTGCAGTTTTCCGTCCCACGCAGGCGAACCAGAGCATTGGCCTTATCCAACATGTCCCAGTCATGCTGTAAGCCTGCATCGTTCTGAGTTAATGTATAGCGGTCACCATGCATAAATGTGAGACCCCGAAAGCATAGATTTCGTACGGGGATATCTCTTGATCCCTGCTTATCGATATTGCCTTCGATTCGGAGCAACTCAATCAGCTGCGGAGCCATCACTGGCGACTTACCTCTCGGCCACAGGTAGACCTTGCCTTGCTTGGTATTGAGAACCCATTCACCCGGCTCGTCGAGTTCCTCGAGCACATTTTCAACCCAGCACGATTCAGTTTTCTGCAGAAAATGGAGTTTGTTCATGGCATAGGTTGCAGTGATGGACGTATGGGCCATCTGCATTTCTTCGTCAACCGACTCCAAGGGCAGCACATTTGAAATCCAGGCATGATGCGGACGGACAATGATTTCCACATCTTCCACATTCGGCCAGTTTTTCAATTTGCCCTTTGGGAAATGAAGACGGTCGCGACCACCACCGGCCAGCGGGATAAAGCCAGCCGAACGTGCTCGAGGCAGTAGCCCATCAGCATCATAGAGGGTGAAGAACCGGTCCGAGACATCGGCCATCCACACCTTCCCATGCGCCTTCGTCGGCAATCCGGGCAGCTTACCGCGCACTCTTTTCCAATTCTCGATTTCACGCCCCGAACTGAACACGGGTGTCTCACCCGGATAGGCGGCATAGGTCATTGTTGAGTTACCCTCTCCCGAATCCTCCAAACCGAACACTACCGTCTTCTCCAGTGGGTAAGCTCCCTCGCGGATTAGAACAACGATATCAGCAGACTTTCTCTTTTTCAAACCCCGAACCGCATCGCGTGCACGCTCCAGTGTTGCAAACGGCCCATCGGTTCCCTGGGCGTTGGGATTGGATAAGGTGCCGGACCACCCATCGGAGCCATTGGGGGACAAATAGAAATCAGCCTTCGTCGACGCAGCGTTGCATACGCTCTCGGTTATGGTCATCAGAGCCAAGATATACACTAATCGTTTCTTCATTATATTTGTCCTTCTTTCAGTTTATCTTTCCCCTAGGGTCCGGCCTGCCGCCTAGCCAATAATCACATCCTCTTGAACATCGTATGCAGTGTTGTTGCCCTAATACAAGGTGATTACTTATTGTATTTCTCATAGTTTAACCTCCTATGAGCACGAAAAAATAGTTAACTGCTGCAAAGGCAGAACAAATAATGCAAAATGATTATAATGGAATTACGATTAATTCCCAGTGAGATTTGTATGCTTACCTAGTGTGGACCGTGTCCGGGCGGCCATGGATCGGCGAAGGTCGTAGGGTACAAAGGGCTCAACACGCTCGTAGGCATGCTCTTTGACAGGCTTTACACATTATCTATAAGTGTTAGAGCCAATCCGACACAGGCAAAAGGTCGACAGCCTGTCGTAGTACTGGATCAACATTCGTGTACACATCATTGGTGAGACGGGGGCTGGAATGTTCCAGCAACCGCTGAGTTACCGCAGTGGATACACCTCTCTGGGCCAGCAAAGAAGCGAAGGTTTTCCGCAGATCGTGAAACTTCAAATTTGGTAGATTTATGATTCTCCGGATTTTCTCCCACTTCTTTGGGCTGAATCTGTCATTGAAAAGATTTTCTTGTCCTTCGGGAAGTGTGGACACATGATTAGACAGTTCCGTGATGATCGGTTCTGGGATCGGACGCTCGGGCATAGATTTCCCTGTCTTGCGATTCTGTGTGGTGAGGGTGTTTCGATCAAAGTGAATATCACCGACGCGGATGGCTTCTATATCACCCCGACGCAGCCCCGTCGTCACGGCCAGAAGTATCCGAAGACGAAGAGTTGGATATTGCGCCGAAGCTGAGAGTAGGGATTGTACCTGCTGTGTGGTCAGAAACATAACTGGCTTCTGGACTACTTTGACTTTCTTGATTTCCAAACCGGAGGCGATAAAACGATTCTTCACGGCCCAACGGATGAATGCTTTGAGGTTTTTGATATCTTTATTGAGAGTTATCTTCTTGACTTCTCTACCACGATGTAGAACGAACTTGTCCATAGTATTCTGGTCGATTCGTTTGGAGGAATCCGGCCTGATCAATCGTTCAAAATGCCCAAGGGTTAGCATGGATTCATAGATGGATGTCTCTTGCAATCCCTGCACTTGTTTGGCCTTCCGATATTCCTCTACCATTTGATGCCAATCAGAGTTGACAAAGCCAGTAAAGACATCAGAATTCAATTGTGTGTATTTGATCTGACAGAAGTGTTTGGCCAGAGTCTTTGTTGGCAGAGCCTTGGCTCTCTTCTTGCCTCCTTCGTACCATCCTACCCACCATCCCTTGATGTTCTTTCTCTTGTATATCCATGCCTTCTTCATAATACTATTGTATCGGTAGTTTTTGTAGACAAGCTGAGTTGCAGGTTTCCCTGACAGACGCGATAGTGACAAAATGGCGACAGAGATTGTAGATAATGAGTTTATCTGGAATGTAACACATTGTAATGTAAGGAGTTGTGTCTTATATAATCTAAATGAGTAACGGTCTTGTTGTCCGATTACCCACAAGCTGTTCAGCCGAAGCAATGGACTTCGAAAGCTCTTTGCAAAACAATAGCATTTTGTGGCTAAATCGGGAGCGACCAAGCCCGGACAAATGCTGCCTTTCAGATCCATAAACCACGTGTTTTTGTAGGTCTCACCAAAGCCCTATCAATCCTTATAATCCCAGATCGTTCAACATCCATGCGCTAAGATAAGGCCCGTCTCATCGAGCTTGTGAAGAAGATCCCGCCTTTTCCTGGCAATCTCTTTCAGCCTTCTTTTCTTGTACGGTTTAATCTCAGCGACTTCCAAGACAATTCCCGCAAGCTCCGCAATTTGTTCATTGGGTGATTTGGCCAGCTTTCTCAGACGCGACACATTATTATCCGAGATGTGTGACTGACGTAAGTAGTTGAAGATCTCATCTTTGCAATCAAATTCTTCCCGCTTCTCTTTAGGCAAACGGGCACACTTCTTACAAACATGAATTCGGTGCCCTTTGCCGGAGAATGCTTCGTTCGGCTTCAGGCTACCACAGATTCTACAATAATGTCCGCGACGTTTTTTCATGATCGTATTGGAATAATATAAAGATCAACGGTGCCTTCGAGCATCCATGTGAGTCTTATTGAGCAGGCTTTTATATCCTATATTCCCATCTTATCTGAAAAGATTTCTATAGGGTCTTTTCCCGCCAAGCAAACGAGCTGCATACAATAGTGTTCGAACCTTGAATCAGCTTCCAACATATTGCCTAACTCGCGATATGTAAAAACCGGAACAATGTTCATCTCTGCCACTATGCGGTTTGTCAGGTCTGCAAGCGTTCCAACCTGCTCGGTGTTCAGAATTCGGAAAAATCCATCCAGAATCAGAGCAATCATTTGCTTTTTACTTATGTCAGGCGTAAGCCCATTTGTATTATGGGTTGGGATAGAGTCCAAAGAGTGTACTTTGTGCTTCACTTGACTGCCATCATCAAGAGTGAAGGTTGCCATCTTTCGTTGAGCTTGTTTCGTTTTCAAGTCCTTTGTAAAGCAGCAATATTTGTATTTCTTGCCGCTGCCACAAGGACATGGAGAATTCTTTGGAACTGATTTTCCCATTTCAATTATGCAGAACACTAAGTGATCGTATACCTTTTCCTGCGATTTCTCGAAAGCTTCGAGTTGATTCTACTAAGTACGCGTCAAATTCATTACCAATGATATACTCTGGGCTTCGTGGGATCAAGACATACTTGGTGAACAGTGAACAATGCTTGATTGTTTGTGAGCCCCGGTTGTCCCCGGAAAAACAGCAAGTTATTCGGCAGCCGACCGTTCACCAACCTTAATTTCCTTGCCATTTCGCCAACACAGATCGGACCGCGTCCTCCACACAAAGGCGGGCCTCGACTCGATCCCAACCGCTCATCAACAGTCTATCGTACCGCGTTTCAACATGGCGAACACGAGCTATGACTGCTAAGCGAACGGCATTTTCATCGAGAGCCTTCGCAGCAGCAGACCGACCGACTCTACCGCTGTATTTGGCGCATGCGTGTTCCGCTATGGATTGTGCGGTCTTTGCAGGGCATTTCGGATAAAGCCGCCGAACCGCCTCAGCAAAACGCCTGATGTAAGCGAGGTCTAGTTCGGCCCTGCGGTCCGCCTCACGAATGCGGCGCTGTGCTCGTGCATCTTCATCGGCTAAACATTCGGTTTCGGCCTGCTTGAGGGATGGTTCCTCGACCAATAATCCCTGTCGTTCATACCGCTTTCGAGCTTTGCTCCACTTCAGGACAACGGCAGACAGATTCGAGTGCTTTCGTGCTCGACGGGTCAATGCGGCATCGCCGGACGGGAGAAACACCAGATGATCAAGATCTGCACAGGAGAGACACAGGGCTCCCTTCTCTTCTGTCAACGTGATCCATGCCTTCTTGCCAAGGTCTTCCTTGCACTCGTCACACTTGGATTCCCGCGAACTGATGAATACCTTCAGGTCGTCTCGTTTTTGCATAGTTCTTTTCACGGTGTTTCATTTTGGCTATGCCAAAGATGAATTTCAAGCGAAAAAATGCTATTTCTCGACAATAAACATACAAATTGAAACTCATTCAAATAGTCATCGAATTGGAAAGTAATTTACCCTCCGAAACCACCTTCTCGACCCATATAGGGAAACGTATCTAAAGAACCGGTCTTCCCGTTCAATCTGCCTTATTGTGTGTACCAAGCCCATGATAGCCAAAAGTTTGGTGCAACCGAAAAATATAAATAGTAGTGCCCCAAATTTTAACATGGCCTTCACCGTCAGGCCTCGCGGCGAAGGTCTTATTTCATACAAAAAGGCTGGGGTGAAAATGAAAAGTGAGAGAGCAGACAAAAATTAACTTTCAACATCGTAGAATCAGCCAGATATCAGACTTCACTGAGTTGATAGAAATGCTGTTTCCGGGCAATCGCAACCAGCAGCATGCGGGAGCATGCATATTTTTCGAGTTGAAGTGGGCCAAACACATAGTGCCTAACCTTACTCATATAGAGAAAGGATACAACGTATCTCGCAGGATATTGCAGCGGACAAGAGCCAAGCTATCGAGGATTGGACTCATCGAACATATCAGCTACCTGAATAGCAGATATGGCGGACAGCACGGGTGGAGGTTGTCCACTCGTTTTGAACGCATGTTAAATCAGCTTGGATTGAAATGTGCTGATTACAGAAGTACGGCTGGAGACTCAAAGGAAAAAGAGATTCTGTTGTTGGAGTTTATCGACGCAAGGCGAAAGATTCCTCTGTCTCGGGAGCAGCATATTCCTGAACAAAAACAGGATGGAGGTGAAGACTTTTGAGAAAAAGAAGAATCATCTGGGCAACAGCCATTTTGGCAATGTTCGTTCTGGTCATGCTATACGTGGTGAAAACGTGCGACAGTGGACGACGACTTTCAGAACTTGATGTTGAACGACAATATTCCCGTGATATGTCAGTGTCAGTGACGGGGACTCCAATACTACCTTTGAAGGGAAATGAGACTAATGTGACAGATGCTGATATCAGACAAAATCATCTGCAGGCGAACGATCAACCAAGGCTTTCTACAGACTTGGAGAACATGGCTCATCCTCAGATTTGTGCGTCTGAGTGGCTGGATGACGGCCTAACGGTACAAGAAATGTTGCTTTGTGTTGAGGGTGATGTCGGCAGAAAGAACAGCTCGCAAGAGGGTTGAACCTATAATTCTCCGATGCCCGGTTTGTGGCCGCGTGCTTATCTTAGTAGCTGCTGCACTTGTTGTTTTGGACGTGGCAGAAGAATGTAGCCTCACAGCAGCGAGATCAAACTAAACCACACTATATGCTACTGGTCATTTAATAGCTCTAAGAGTTTCCGATGGACAGAGGAATTTGCCTTTGCAATGAATTCAAGAAGTTTATCCCGGTCCTCGCTCGGGCCTATTGCATTCAATATTGATGCCAGTTCATTACAGTCAAGGAGATCACAGAAGTCCTCCGCTAGATCGTCATCCACCTCGCATATCTTTTCAATAAAACGGGATGTGTCATAAATGTCTTCCGAGGAGCTCAATTGGCTCGCCAAGTGCTTTCTATCTAATGGCTGCCAAAGCTGCTGTCCGAGAATATGATCGACCTTGAAAAACACCGAAACATAGATACCTACCTTGCTGCCATAAGGTCCGACGGACATAACATCTGATTGATTCAAGGTCTCCACAAGTTTGTCTACGCTAAGTAGACGGCACAAGTCCTCGGCAGTTTTTGGATCCAGAGAGTAAATATTTGAAAGATAAGAAGCACCATCCCAAATATTTGAAAACAAACCACCCTTCATTTTTTTCTTGTCTATGCGGCGCCAAAGCTTTCTCCCAACTGTCTTATTTGCCTTGAGCATCTTCCAAATGCACTCACAGACTACGTCCCATAAATCGGGTGCGCTGCTCAAATTTGCAGCCAACTTCTCTATGTTGAGCAGTTTAGAAAGTTCACTTGCCTTTCGGGGCATCTGGAAGGCAATATTGCCTATACAGGGACCAACCAGTCGATATCCCTCATCGCTCTCGTTCAACACCGCTGCCAACTTTGGACTATAGAGCTTCCAGAATCTGCCTCCAACTTCTCTATTGGCGCGGATGATCATCACTGCACAATCTACACCATCTTGCAAGCATTTTGGCCTGCTGAGCCTCTCAGCTAACTGCTCTATATTGAGCAAGCTGACTAGCTCTTGCCCCATACCTCTACTGGTATTATCTGAGATTGCCCAGATGCAATTTTGCGCTTCAGGAGGCCATTCTATTTGACTAATTCTGTCTGCTAGTTTCTGTTTGAGACTGTTCCAAAGCCGTCGGCCAGTGTTCCGATCTGCCCAATAAATCGTGGCAATTGCATCAGCTACCGACCAGACACTGAAATTCCGCTTGAGATTTTCTACGAGTTCATCGAAGGTAAGCAACTTGCAAAGTCTCTTTGCCGCTCGTTGATCGAATGACACAATCGTCTTAATACAGGTTTCAACATCCCTAAGGTCACGCGAGGAACAAAGCTTACCAGCAAACTTCCTCCAGTCGAAGCCTGCCGAAGAAAGTATTTTGTCAGCCTGCGGATCTAATCTGTAGATCAGCAAGAGTGGACGCTCAATGGTGCACAAGTCTTCACTTTGATTCAACTCTGCTATCAAGTCTTTTAAAAAGGTACGCCTGCCCCATAGGGGGGTACATATCTGGGCTTAAAAACTAAAGACAGCTACACATTGATGGCAAAAGAGCGTTCAGGGGATAGCGTTAAGCGTGTCCCGTGACCCTTAATCCGTGGCACGTGACCCGTGACCCGAGCGACGAATTCACAAACTTAAATGTTTGTGAACGTCACAGGTTCCAGTCTTTTGACTTTTTCAGGAATTTGTGCTGGAGGACGAAGCCTATTGCTGTTGGTGCAATAATCAAAACGGCTAAAATCGCTGACTTGGGCCTCTGCTCTAACCAAATGCCTCATTCTGTGCCGCTTCTGCTGACGGGAGATAATGAATACTTATACCAATTGTGATTAAAATCTGCGCCTCTGTCATCTCGACCGGAGGGCCGCGGAGCGGCCTGAAGTGGAGTGCCTCGTCTCCGCTCGGCATGAAGGTTGTCTTCACCCTGAGCGGAGCCGAATGGGCTCGAAATGACACGAACAAGCGCATTGATTATGCACAATTGGTATTAGGGGGATTGTCAGCACTATCTGTTGCCGGTGAGGTCTGCAAAGCGCGTTTGGACGCTGTAGAGCGAAGATCGGGCCGTAATAAACAGAGTTCTGCGGTCCCTGCCGCCGAAGACGAGACAGGTGGGGCGCTGAGGGACTTCGATAGTCTCGATGTGTTTGCCGGAGGGATCAAAGACGAGAATCTGGCCGGCAGCGATATATACATTGCCATGCGCATCTACCGCGACGTTTTCGCCGCCCTCCTGGACAAATAGTCTCGGCTCGGCGAGCGTCCCGTCGGGCCCAACGCTGAAGGCCCACGTCTTGAGTTCTGCTTCGTTGGTGACGTAGAAGGTTTTTCCCGCCATGACGGGGGCTATCCGAAAAGAGCGTAAAAGGTCCGACAGCTTGGTACCCCATTGAACGGCCCCGGTAGTGAAGTCCCGGCCGGCGGGAATGAAGGTGGAACCGTCGGGCGAGACGTAGTGAAACGGTTTCTGCAGGGTCGAGTCCCGCATGAATCCGCTGTCGCCCATCCATCGATTTACCGGCAGGACCGCTACCATTCCCGGGCGCTGTGCTGCGGGCTGTGGCTTGAGAGATACGATTTCACTATCGTTAACATCCGGGCGGAAGGCCAGCACAGTCCCATCGCCGTCGTATGCGACGACCATAAGATTCCCTGCCTTGTCAAAAGCCAACTGAACGGGTTTCCGGGGAATGTCACGGACCCGCTCCACCCGATGTTTCTCCTGCGACCACCGGTAAATGCGACCCTCGCGTGCATCTGCGAAATAGACGTCGCCCCTGCCGTCGACAGCCGCACCGGCGATGTTCGAGAATCCGCCGGAGAGCTTTTCTACCCTGGCTCCATCGGCGATAACTACTGAACCAGCCGGGGGCCGCGCCGGGGCCGGACCTCCTGAAATATCCAATACGGCCAGCTCGGTATCGCGGATTTCGATATCGGCGGTCGCCTCGAAGATGGTGCTGTCGAATGAAACCTTGCTGTTACTGTAGCAGTGAAGGTTCCTGAAGCGAATATCGCTCGAATCGCTGACTTTCACCGCATAGGGGAACGGCACAAAGCAACTAACCACGCGGTAGAAGAAGGTGTTGGCAAATTGGATATTGCTGGAACTCTCGATCTCAAGCGGCAGGGCCCTGGGGCCTTCTTCCCGCTCCTCCTCGAATTGCACAGCGTAAAGTTTCCAGTTTGAGGCGTTGCGAATGACCATTTCGTTGCTCACATGATGTTCGAGGGACATGGCGTAAATCCGGCCGCTCGTTGATGTGTCGGAAATCTCCATTCCGGAGCTGGCGTAAGGGCTTGGCGTCCAGATGTCCTTGAAAGTCCCGCCGCCACCATTGGTGACCCACAGACTGGCGTGTTGACTATTCCAGGCGTCGCGATTGCCCATTCGGCCGAAACGGCCTCTCTGGCCCGGGACCCTGGTTCCGTGTCCGCCGTGGAAACGGACATCGTTTATCATGGAATCCGCCCCGGCCATCCATTTGACACCGACGGCCCGCGCGTTAATCGCGCCGGTATAGACACCGATGCCCGTGATGATATTGGTCCCGCCCTGCGGAGCCTCGATGACGGGTTTGGGCGGCCCCTGTCCCTGAAAGGCGGGGGTTCCGTCCGGCACATTGATAGCGGTGGCCGAAGGATTGAGCCCGATCAGGACGGTGTTCGGCCGGAGTCTCAGAGTGTCACTGACACAATACCATCCCATCGGCAGGTAAAGCGTTCGGTGCTGAGCGATAGCTTTTTTTAGGGCTGCCGTGTCATCGGTTTGGCCGTCGCCTTTCGCTCCCAGCGTCCGAACGTTAACCCAGGTCGCTCCATCCGGAAGACCGGGAATGTCAGACTTCACAGGAGCGGGCGGCGTGGCTGCTTCGTGGGCTTCAAACGTTGTCTTAATCTGCCGGGCGGCGCCCAGGCCGGTGATGTGCAGGCCGTGGCTGAACTGCTCGACCACGTAGGCGGACGCGATGCCGGCGATTTTCTTGCCCGTTTCCCGGAATTTGGCGAGGACCGGGACATTTCGGCAGACAATGTTCCGGGCGTTAATCTGGGTCCGGGCATTATTCTCATTGCTGATAATCAGAGCCGGGCCGGTTATATTCTCAAGACGTGCATCACTCAGCCAAAGCTCGTCAGGTTTGTCGGGGACAATAGAGATAGCGGTAGGCATGTTTTTGAAATGAGAGCGTACCACCGCAAGGCCGGCCTCATCGCAACTGATGGCCGCCTCGCTCTGTCCCTCGAACGTACAGTCAATGATTAGAATAGGCCACCCGGGAGCGGACCTCTTGGTAATGATGCCGACCTGTCCTCCGTGAAAGTGCAGGTCCTCAACCTCGTTACCGATATCCTTCAATCCCGCGCGGGCCGAGCCAAGCCGGAAGTCCATGTGCGAAAGATAGCAGTGCTGCGCGACATGGAAGCGGACGGCGATGGCAGCAGGATTGCCGGGGCCGATCTCGATGTCGATATTGCTCATGGCGCTGTAGAACGTGCCGGCGCCGCCATCCCGCGGGGGGCCTTCGCTTCTGCCGCGTCCGCGCCCTCCCGAGAAGAAAAACATATATTTCTCAGTTCCTTCCTGAAAACCCGGAGTATTCTCGCTTAGGGTAAAAACCGGCCTTACGTCACCATAGCCGATCAAACGTACGCCGGGCCAGACGTAGATGGTTTTCGTGAGCCGGTACGTCCCCTCCGGAATGAACAGAACTCCGGCCCCGGTGCTCGACGCGACCTTGTCAATCGCCTGTTGCAGCGCTAATGAATCATCGCCGATTCCATCACCATGGACGGGAAAATCCTCCGGCGTAAGATAAATCGCCGCCGGATCATTTAGGCGTGACCTGTAAAACGAGGCCCCGCTGCTAAGACATGGTGACCCAACGATAAACATGAGGCAAAGCCAAAATGGTAATGATTTCAGACTCATATCATGTTCCTGTAAATTATAGTGTTATTGAGTTGATCAAGAGTATCATGGCGCTGTGAATGCGATTCTCTTGTACGGTATCTCGCCGCTGACAACATTGCAGAAGGGCTTGTCGTCCCTGACACCGACGTGGCCGTAGCCGGTGGCGGTGCAGATGAATGCCTTGAAGTCACCTTTGAGCGGCGGCTGGATGTGCAGGATGCGTTCCACGGCGTCGTATCGTGCGCCGCTGTAGGCGCCCAGCAGGGCATAGCTGGACATGGCCCGTGCATACCAGTGGCCGCATTCGTATTCGTTGAAAGGATTACGGGAGCGTCCATCGTACCTGTCACGAGCTACGCGAACGATCTCGAGACCTTCATCGACCATGCCGCGAAGAATCAGATGCGACGCCACCTGATACTCAATGCCGGTCCAGACTTCGTTGCTGTATACGAACGGCAGAGACGGCATCCCGCCTTTCGGCCAGGTACAAAGCAGCAAGCCTCCGTCATCGCCCACGGCATAGCCGGGACGCTGTGGATTCGCATGTTCCGAAAGATCCTTCTTGAGATTGTATTTGTGAATGCTCTTCAGATGGCTGTCTACCTTGCCTTGATCCAGTACGTCTCCGAGCCCGGTGACCGCTGCCAGCCAGGAGCCTAACACACCGTCGGAAAGGCAGCCTGTTCCGTATTGGTACTTTGGCCCTTCGGCCTTCAGTAATTCCAGGGCCTCAGGCGTGTAGTTCCTTTGCATGCTCTGGACCTTAACAGGACTGCCCGCTCGAAGTCCTTCCGTTTGGATTTGCTGATAGAAGTACTCGCCATTGAAAAGCTTTTCATTCACGAACTTCTCGCCCTTGGTGAGCAGATTTTCGTAGAGTGACACGTCGTCGCCGGCTTGACGGCCCATGGCCACCGCTGCCTTCAAAGCGCCGAGATAGAAACTGCTGCACATCCCATCCGGGCCCCAAAACTCGATATCATACGTATTATGATGCGGTTCGCGGAGTATGCCTTCGTGCTCGGGGTCCCATGTCTCGATGCAGTAGTTCACACTCTGCCGCACCTGGGGCCAGAGCTTCTTCATCCATTCGGTGTCACCGCTTATCCTCCAGTCGCGATACAGCTTCATTGCGCAACCCAGTTGTCCGTCGCTGGCGGCGTGAAAACCGTGGTCCGGCTCGCGTATGGGCAGCGGGCAGCGAAAATTCTGGTGTCCCTGGTCGTTTTGACAGACGCAGAATTCGGTCTCACGCAGCGTTCTTTCGAGAGAGGGAAAAAGGTGCGGTATCGCCTGCGCATAGTTCCATACATGCGTACACGACCCGTGGCAGCATCCGGCCTGGTCGTGACATCCCTCGAAAGCCCAGAACCTGCCGTCGATCTGCCTGAGAACGGTGGGCGACTTGAGTATCGTCAGATTGGCAGCCACCGCCTCGACCGCTTCGGCTGGCAGCGTTGTCTCGTAAAAGCAATCGCTGAACTTTTTGCTCTCGGCCCGCAGCTTATTGTAGCTCCCGCGCCAGCGGCGAACCACGGTATCGATATCACGGAATTTGCCCGCATACCAGGGCCGGTACATCTCCTCTTCGCCGGTCGCAGGGGCGCCGCCCCCTTTGCGCACGTTACTGTAAGGCACATACCAGCACAGCTTCAGGGCAATAGTTTTGGTTTGTCCCGGGGCAAGCTCGAACGGTACGAACAGCGTTGCCCCCGGGCTCGGCCCGCCCTTCTGCGGGAAATCTTTATCGTAGCACTTGCCCTGCTCGATGTCCTTCCAGACCATCGTCAGCGGATCGAACCAGCCGCCCCGGAACCAGGCAGCGTTGACTTTGGCGGCAGGCTCATCTACGAAAGCGGCGAAGTAGCCCTCCTCGTGCTTCTTCAAGCTGCCGCCCGGCGGCTGGGCGAGAATGAATCCGCCCTCGATGGTCCTGATCAGCTCCTGACTGCCCTGCATCTTCATAAAATTCTCGGCGTTAAACGAATACACCGCGTCGATTTTCCTGCCGGAGGTATTGACGAATTTGTATTCCAGCCCCACCATCGGCAGTGACGCCGTATCGGCGTCGGGCGGTGCAAATGGGCTCCAACCCGTGATTTCGACCTTCAGAGGCATCTTGGGATCCGTCAGAGCCACCGCTGCGAACGGGAAGCGCGCGTTGAAGCTCGCCTCGCGAAACCGCGGGAGTCCGTAGGTGGTCTCCCCGAGGCCGTTGCCCGGCCCACCGTACTGCCCGGTGCCCGGGTGAATCGCGAATATCTTCCACTTCGGAACCGGTCCCTCTAACACACGTGCGACGTTCTTGTCGCCCTTGACGCATACCGCCGCGAAGACCTTTTCCTCGCGGAAGATATCGGGATGATTGTGAAGCGAGAAGTGGCTTAGCATCCCTGCCCCCTCCAGGCAAATCATCCCCGCCCCGATACCACCCATTGGAAACGCCACGCGGTCCAGGTTCGTCCCGGCGTACGGGCCGTTGTAAACGTGCGCGCCAAAAGCGACTCCGCCAAGAACAGCAAGAATAACACTACAAGAAACGAGCCGCAAGATTCTGTTGGATTTCATTTCTGCACTCCTTAATCTGAATATTACATTCTACCTTACAAATAATTTTCCTGGATACTGCACGTTCATTTTCCTCCCTGAAACACTCGATACGAATGCGGCGGCAGCGTTATCTCAAAACGTTTGCCGGAGATACGTCCCCACGGGCTCCGCGGCGCAGAACCAGCAGTCACTGTCCGGCCGGTGACAAGATCGGTCAGTGTTGTCAATCGATCGTCCGTCACTACCTGCACGTCCACGGGCTCATCAAGAAAGGATTCCACAATGAACGTGTCATTGTCATAGACAAACAGAGAGACCTTCCCCGGCCCCTGCAAACGCACAGCCATGTCCCGGCACAGGGTTTGCCTGATCCGGTTCAGGACCTCAACCGGAAGGTTGTACAGGTCCGTAAAGCTCTCCGGAATGGTCAGCACATACAGGGTTCCTCCGCCGTAGGAGGCTGAGTGCAGCACGGGCCAGCCGTTGGTCTCGTCCAGGGCGGAAATTTCTTCCCACGAATCGTTAGTCAGATACTGTATCTGGGGGATGAGCATCTCGGCCTTTCCCTGTACCGGGCGGCCCCATCCGGCGCGAAAGTCCCTGACCACGGCCTTGCGGTCCGTGACCTGCATCTCCACAATCTCTTCGATCCTCCCACCCTGCAAAGCCCGCAACAGGCCGGAGGTAATCATCACCTGTTTGCCCTGCATGAGGTGAGCCTTGATTTTGGCTATCAGGTCCGGATCGAATTTGGCGGTTTCGGCCAGGAAGACCATGTTCACATCCGTGGGAAATTCCGGCACCAAATCCATCGGTACGCCGCACATGCCCAGGTAGTTGTGCAGGAAGTCTTCACCTGTGGAGTGATATGGTTTGTAGCTCTTAATCCCCACCGGGTCGCCGAGCTTTCCTAAAAACCGGTCCACCTGCTCGAAGGTCACTCCCGCGGCCCGGGCTATCATTTTGGGCTGATATGTGCTTGCGTCCGGCAGGGTAATAGGAGCCGTCATGGCGTCAAAGTCAAAGCTGGTTTTTCCATCCTGCCACTTGGCCCGCATGTTCGGATTGACCGGACGCACGATCTGGCGGATATCAAAGAGCGTAATTTCCGGGGCTTTGGCAAAGAGCGTCAGCCAGAGCTGTTCGGCGTAGCGGTCCATGAAACGCAGGCCGCCGGTATCCACCCAGCCGCCGTCGTTTCCGCCCGGCTTGAGGTTCTCGAAATAGCGGAAGATCAAATAGCCCAGATAGGGCTGCAAGTGCTGATTGCCGGAAGGGTCGCGGGTTTCCGTGCCGGTGTAAAGACCGTCAAACAGGGCCGGTTCTTTCTCCAGGTTAAAGCCCAGGCCCTGGAAGTGTTCGTACCAGTTAGGATACTTGATAACCACTTTGACTTTGGGATTGACGGCTTTGGCCGGATTTATAACTATGCTCTGGGCCGCCTCCGCCAGGAGATCCAGGCGATACCGGGTCCAGGTCTTATCGCCTTTGGCCGCGATGCACAGATGACACTTGCAGCTCGTGAAATAGAAGTCGTCCAGAATCAGCTCGTCAAAGTGACGGGCCGTGTGCTCTACGATTTCCTTTACCTTCTGCCGGTGCTCAGGATTGCTGTAGCAGAAGGTCTCGAACCGGTTGCGTTCATTGACGGTCAGAGTAATGCCTCCTGCCGTACGAATTCCACGCTCGTGGAAATAGGCCTTGGCCTTGTTCAGGGTCTCGTCGTCCACAATCAATAAATCCCGGTGTGTTTCCAGATACACCTTGTCCACATGGACCTGCTTTGTGATATCCTGCCAGCGTGAATCCAGCCAGTTCAGGTCCGCCATTTCCCGGGTTTCATACGCCCGGCAGTATACGGCCACGGAAAAGTTCTCATACGCATCGGCCCGGGGACACCACGCCAGGGCCAGCAGGATCATACAGATAAAATTACGTGTTTTCATTTTGTCACCTTCGGTTTTTATTCTTTCGTAGCAAAGGGATCATTCGTATCTTCCCACTTGCCGCCCTGTGACAGCACCGGATAGACAGCGGCCGGGAAGCACAGACTCTGATAGATAGTAAACTCGTTCCATTGAATAGACGCTAAGTTGTCAATATATCGGCGTTCTCGGGCCAGCGATCTGACCTCGGGCACTGATGTCCCCCTGCCTCGTCCGCCCGGTCCAAACACGAGAATGCCCGGTCGGGGGCCCCATCCCTGTTCGATGGTATAGGCGGATTCCCGGTCGTGCGGATTGTGCACTCGATTGAAGCCGATGCCGCAGACATAACATTTGCCGAGTGGATTCAAACCCTGGTTATAGTCCATGAGCTGACTAACGGCGTCGATGTACTTTTGTTCCCCGGTCAGGCCCCAGTGTAGCAGACAGGGATAGGCATACTGTCCCTGGCCCGCGTTACTGCCCCACCAGCGGAGATTCAACGGAGTGCCGACCGGATAGGCATTAGCTTCAAGATACTCGATAGCTTTGTCTGCTGCGGCCTTGATCGCAGCCTTGAATTGCTGCACCACAGCCGGGTCGGTAGGCCTGTCTTTTTCTATGATGTAGGAGTAGAAGAACGATGCCAACCAGCCGTCCGGACGTCTGGACCGATTGGATCCGGCAAACGTTTCAGGAGCGCTGTTAAAGGTCTCAACATACCGGGCGGCATTTTCAGCCAGATCCTTGACGGCCCGATGTGCGGTTTCGTCGCCGGTCAGCAAATATTTTTGCACGGCATAATAAAGGTGATGCGTGGTACGAATCCGCTGCCCCGCAGCTTTGAATGCCATCTCCGCGTGTTTGCGCAGCTCTTCGGATCGCTCCGGCTTGTAAGGTTTTATGATTCGGGCCAGGTGCATGAACATACCGGCGGCAAATCCCGCGGTGCGTGTATCAAGTACTTCTGTGCCAAAGCGTTTGGTCTCCTTGTCGTAGGTCGTAAAAGGAGAATACCGATTCGTCTCAGTGCCCCAATGAATCGCACCGGACGGCTTCTGCATATATTCCCAGAACATCGCACCCCATTCGGCTTCATCGATGATGTCGGGAATTTTGTTGCCCTTGCCAACGATATTGAAGTTTTCGTCGAACTTATCCGGGATATTGTATTGGTCGTCCGTGAACATCTCGCTGAAGGCCTCATAGGTCGTCAACAGCGTGACCGTCACATCCATATGGTAGGTACGACGGTCCGCGTCACCGGCATCGTGATAGCCTCCGTAAGCGGTGAATGTAGGTTCATTTCCGTCAACGACCAGACGCGCTTCTCGAATCGGTGCATTCGTATCGTATATCGTGGTGTGACATGGTTTCATTCGGATGTTCCACGCATACGGTTCTTTAACCGGGCAGCCGCAGCGTTGATGGTATAACGAACGAAAAGAAATGTGACCGAGGCGGCGTGAAAAATCCCCGCCAACGCCAAGCGGATATGAGCAGCCGTACCCTTTTACGGAAATCTTGTACGGCCCGCCCTCGGGGACTGCCGACAGATCGATCCGGTACACGAAATCGCCCGATGATTCATCCTGCCCGATCTCTTTGAGCGTTCCCTGAGTGACCTGCTGAGACGTGGATAACTTGAAAACCGTATAGGTCGGGAGGTCCCCGCTAATCTGTTTGCTGCCGCCGTCACCGAGCCAGATGGCGAAATTGGCGTATCTGACTTTTGACAAGGCACTATATGCATTCTGATTGGTTTTAATGGATTCGCAGAATATCTTCTTGTCGTCGAATACAAAGGTTTTCTCGCCGTGCGGCGTTCGGAGTGTGTAGCTCGTTCCGTTGACAAGGGTCGGCACCTGCAAATAAATATGATGATCACAGGCGTTAGCCTCGGTTACAAATTTATTGATCGCAGCGACGGGTTGGCCGTTAAGCTTCCACAGGGACACATCGTTGGTATCGACCTGGTCGGCCTTAATGATATCGCTCTTGTAATAGGCCACAAGGACATTGTTCGAGGCAGTGCGGATTTCCGTTAGCGAAAGCTCCGCATGAACAGACAGTGAACAGCATAAGAAACTGACAAGTACGAATAGACGTTTCATCCTGGATCTCCTTCAACCGTCGATACGCTTTTCGACGCTCCACTTTTACCTTGCTTGTTTTTGAATGATCTTTTCCTCGTTCATCGCTTGAATATCTCATTGCCCGGCGGCGAAAACCGCGTACCTGCTCGGAAGCAGATGAACTTTTTTCATAATACCTGACCTTGATTTCATATTCAATCATTAAAATAATTGCGATATATCGCCAGCAATGTCTATTTCTCCACCGTGAAGTGTTGGTATAAGCCTTCAAATTCGACCCTTACGTGTTCTCCGGTCCAATACGCGTACACGTTGGTCGAAGATGTAGAGCAATTTGGTTTCAGAATAGGAAGTGACTTTTGGGTAAGCCCTGAGAAATGTGCCAATCGTGAAATATTTTCTCTTTCTGTGCGAATGACCTATTGGAAACAGAGAAATCTGTGCTATAATGTTATTTGTATCGTCTTATGCGGCTTGATACCGCATTTTAGTAATTTTATTCGACTTCTACATTGGAGGAGCAAAAGGACATGTTTAAGAGCGGAACTCATTGGTTGTTGGCACTATGCGCCTTATGTTTCTTATCTACAGCATTACTCGCCCAGGGTTTTGAATCCGAGGTTAGCGCCTTCGAGCAGGCCGATCTTACCAGTCCGCCCCCGGCGAATCCGGTGCTCTTCGTAGGCTCCTCGAGTATCCGCGTCTGGCCCGACTTAGCTGGCGACTTTCCCGACTATCCCGTCATGAATCGTGGCTTTGGCGGCTCGAAGATGAGCGACTTGCTGTACTACTTCGACCGAGTTGTAGTTCCTTACGATCCGGCGTTGATCCTGGTTTACGAAGGGGACAATGACCTGGCAGCCGGCATGTCCGTAGACCATGTTTATGATGATTATCTCGAATTCCTGGCTCTTGTCGAAGAACAGTTGCCCGAAGCAGATGTAGCGTTCATCGCGACAAAGCCAAGTCCCAGCCGCAGCCAGTACCTGGAAGTCACACGGCAGTTGAACGCTCGTCTGGAGGACCTGGCCTCGAATGATTTCCACCTGTGGTTCATTGATGTATTCACACCGATGTTGAACGATAGCGGTCAACCTCATCCTGAACTGTTTGGCAGCGACATGCTCCACATGAATACGGCCGGCTATGTACTGTGGCAGTCGATCGTCGAGCCCGTACTTGGCGCATGGGCTATGCCGAAAGTCCAGACATTATTATTGGATTTCGGTTCTTCGGGCTCAACCACGCTGAACGGCCCTGCTCCGGACGATCCGCTGAACTTCTGGAACAATGTGACCGAAGCCATTGGATGCGTGGCATCAGGACAATTGCCCGGCATGGTTAATACCCTGAACGTTGCAACAACGATCGGTCTTGAGATATTGAGCCCATTCAACGGCAGCGGTCCGAACACAAACGGCACGCTCGAATCGGCTGTGTTCGCGCCCAACGCCACACGGGACTCGCTCTACGGCAACACAGAAACCTGGGGTGGCTTTGCCGACGTGACACCCAGCTTTAAGCTGACCGGGCTCAATCCGGAACGAGTGTATAACTTCACCTTTTATGCATCACGACTTGGAGTCGGCGACGTTCGCGAAACAAGCTATACGATTGCGGGAGAAAGCACCACTTTGGTGACGCTTGATTCGGCCAATAACATAGATAACCTCGTGACCGCCGAGGGGATTGTGCCGGATGCAAACAGAGAGATAACCGTCAGCATGGCCCCGACCGCGAACAATAATAACGGGTACCATTTCATCTATCTCGGCGCTATGAAGGTCGAGGAGATACCCGAGCAGCAACCGATCATTTTTATCGAGCAGCCCGCCGGTCAGACGGTCATGGCGTACCACTCCGCGACATTCGAGGCGGTCGTCCAGAGTACGCCTCCCTATACCATCCAATGGTTTAAGGATGACGAGCCGATTACCGATGCGAATGAATTTGTATACTCCATCGATGTAGTGACGCCTGATATGAATGGTGCCGTGTTTTCTGTCAGCGTCAGCAATTTAATCTATAGCGAGATGAGTGAAGAAGCGGTACTCAATGTGGTTCCCGACACCAATTCACCGGTTTTGCTGTTGGCTGATAGTAAAAACGGTTACACTATTGCTCTTTCTTTCGACGAGCGTCTTAATCCCGGCACGGCATCCGCCGTCGAGAATTACAGCGTGAACGAAGGAACTGTCGAAGTCGTCGGTGCCGAATTGGACGTGGACGCTCGGACCATCATCCTGACGCTGGGCGAGTATGTGACGGGCAGCTTCAGTGTGAGCGTCAGTTTCGTGCAGGACCTGGCGGGCAATGAGATTGTTGCGGGAACAACCGTGACAGGGCAGGTGCGTCTGGAAGTTCTTCTCTTCGATTTCGGCTCATCGAATACACCCACCGGCGACGATCCGGACAACGCATGGAACAACGTGACCCAGAGCGTCGGGAGCTCCGATGCCGGTCGGCTGGCCGCCCTGGTTGACGTCGAGAACATCCCGACGAATATCGATCTGGTCATGATAAGGCGGTTTAACGGGGCCAACACTAATGGAACCCTTGCATCCACGATTTTTCCGCAGGATGCTACGCGAGATTCTCTGTTTGGCAATACCGAATCGTTCAGCGGCCTGGCCAATGTGTTCCCGAGCTTCAAGCTGACGGGCCTTGATACATTGCTTGAGTACGATTTTACTTTCTATGCTTCGCGGATGAGCGTCGGGGATAACCGGGAAACGGGCTACACTATCACCGGCGACAATTCGGGCTTTGCAGCTTTGAATCCTTCGGCCAACGAGGACAAGTTCGTGACGGTGAGCGGGATCGAGCCGGATAGCGCAGGTCAGATCACGATTGACCTGGCCCCGACCGCCAACAACGTCAACTCGAACCATTTCACTTACCTTGGCGTGATGAAGGTCGAGCCAAAGCCGCCGGTCAACTAAGGTAGAACTAAACAACTCATTCGCTGTATTTTTTCTTCGTTCTATATCGTAACCAAGAGTATAATACCAATTGTGATTAAAATCTACGCCTCTGTCATCTCGACCGGAGGGCCGCGGAGCGGCCTGAAGTGGAGAGATCTGGCTGCGAACGAAGAGCAAGTTCAGTCTGAATCCAGATTTCTCGACTCCGCTTCGCTGCGCTCGAAATGACACGAACAAGCGCATTGATTATGCACAATTGGTATAATTGACAATATAGAACAGTGAAAAGCTCTTAGCGAACATTTTGAATCAGTAAGGGAGTTGAAACCATGAAAAAAAGAATTGGAGCCATCACGATCGTCGTTATGTTGTCATTCTGCCTGCAAAGCATCTACGCTCAGTAAGCCAGCGAGAGCAAGGGATATCGCGCCTGGTGGAACGAAGGATTTGGGGGCAGGCCGCGCAACAATCCGCAGGCGAAAAAGCTTCCGCTCATCAAGGTCGATGGAAACAAGTTCGTCGATGCCGAGGGCAAGACCGTTCTGTTTCGCGGCCTGTCGATTTCCGATCCCGACAAGATCGAGAATCAGGGACACTGGAAAAAGAAGCACTTCGAGACAGTTAAGGATATGGGAGCGATGATCGTCCGCATTCCGGTTCATCCGGTCGCGTGGCGCGAGCGCACGCCCAGGAAATACCTGGAGCTGCTCGATCAGGCGGTCGAATGGTGTACGGAGCTGGAGATGTATGTCATCATCGACTGGCACACGATCGGCAATTTAAAGATGGAGCTGTTCCAGAATCCCATGTACAACACGACACAGCGGGAGACCTTCGAGTTCTGGCGCACAATCGCAAGGCATTTCAACGGCCATAACACCGTAGCGTTTTACGAACTGTTCAACGAGCCGACTATCTACCGCGGCCAGCTCGGCAGAATGTCCTGGCCGCAGTGGAGAGAGCTGAACGAAGACATGATCTTTCTCATTCGAGCGTACGATAACCAGACCATTCCCCTCGTGGCCGGTTTCGACTGGGCATACGATCTGACACCACTTCACATAGATCCGGTCCGGGCCGAGGGTATCGGTTATGTGACGCATCCGTATTCGAACAAACGGCGCCAACCGTGGGAGCCGAAATGGGACGAGGACTTCGGCTTCGCGGCGAGCCGCTACCCCGTGGTCGCGACCGAGTTCGGATTCGGGCTACGTAAAGGACAGGAAGTCAAAGACGAGGACTACCCCAAGGCCATCATACGGTATCTGGAAGGCAAAGGGATTAGTTGGATGGGGTGGGTGTATGATCCGGAGTGGTATCCCAAAATGCTGGAATCGTGGGATACCTATGAACTCACCGGGGGCGGCGAGTTTTTCAAGAAGGCCATGCATGGCCAGATCGGCGCCGGCGCCCAGCCGTAGTGGCTTGCGATATGCCGTAGTGAGCAGTGCTGCGTTACGGTCTTCTGCAATGGAGGTCAAAAGAATGCAGAGAAGTATCACGCTGATTGTCTGGATACGCATACTCATAATAATTCCATTTAGTTTGACCTGTTTTGGCGGATGAAAGCTGAAACTCTTGCACTGTCCGAGGTGCTTACAGAAATATATAATCGGCTCTAATTACATGAGATTGATATAATACCGATTGTTATTAGAAATTGCGCCTTTGTCATCTCGACCGGAGGGCTGCGGAGCGGCCCGCAGTGGAGAGATCTGGCTGCGAATGAAAAGCAAGTTTAGTCACAATCCAGATTTCTCGACTCCGCTTTGCTGCGCTCGAAATGACTCGAACAAGCGCACAAATTATGTACAATTGATATAATTCGTGATTATCTATTAAATCCATAACCATTTTTAAGGAAGTAGAACGATGAAAAGTTCAAGAAGACAAACACGTTCGGATAAATTTTCTTTGACTCTTCATCCCGCGGGACAGTACTGTAAGTTGTTTATGACAATACAATAAAAGAAGAATTCACAATCAGGAAAAGGAGAAGAGATTATGGGAACAAAAAAAATGACAGGCTTAGTGCTTACAATACTCTGCGTTTTTCCTGGCTCTCTTACGGCCCAGTCATCCCGGGCCGCTAACGCAGAGGCCCGGATAAAAATCGACATCGACCGTAAAATCGGCCAAATCAACAAAAACTTATTCGGAAATTTCGTCGAGCACCTGGGACGGTGTGTTTACGGCGGGATTTATGACCCTGATTCGGAACAGGCCGATGAGAAAGGTTTTCGTAAGGACGTATTAGAAGCGGCAAAAGGCCTGAATGTCTCTATTACCCGTTATCCGGGAGGTAATTTCGTCTCCAACTACCACTGGCTGGATGGAGTAGGCCCTCAAAGGACACCGAGAATGGAGCTTGCCTGGGCCAGGATGGAAACTAACGAATTCGGGACTAACGAATTCATGGAATTTGCCAAAGAGATAGGAACCGAGCCATATTTTGCGGTGAATATGGGCACGGGCACTATCAAAGAAGCGCAACGCTGGGTGGAATACTGCAATGTCAAAGAAGGGCCTTTCTTTGCCGAGTTGCGGCGCGAGCACGGATATTCTGAACCACATAATATCAAGTACTGGAGCCTTGGGAATGAAATGGACGGATTCTGGCAGATGGGTCACCTGAATGCCGAAGACTACAGCAAGAAAGCTCGTGAAGCGGCAAAACTGATGAGGCTGACCTCACCCGGCATCAAATTAATCGCCGCAGGGTCATCGAACTATCGTCCCAGCGCCGATCCTGATGTATGGAACAGCACGATATTACATGAATTAAGGGATGTGGCCGATTACATAGCCCTTCATATCTACGTGGGTAATCCTGAGAATAACTATTATAACTTCCTGGCGACTCCCCTTGTTTTAGAGGAACGCACCAGGGTGGTCAAGGGTATGATCTATGAAGAGATGCTCAAAGCCAATCGTGCCGGCCGCGACCCTATATACATCGCCTGGGACGAGTATAACGTATGGTATCGCGCCAGAACCGGAAGTGACATGAGAGGGACGCGAGCTTTGGAGGAGAACTACGACCTGGAAGATGCCTTAGTGATTGCAGGATTTTTAAATGCATTTGTTCGAAACGCAGACATTGTGAAAATGGCAAATATGGCCCAATTAGTTAATGTAATAGCTCCCATTTTCACAAATGAAAAAACGCTTTTCAAACAGACTATCTATTATCCTCTGCAACTCTTCTCCCGGAATGTTTACGGTACATCGCTGGATGTGTTCGTAGATTGCGAGACCTACGACACTGAGAGGTTCTTCCTTGGATTAGGCGAGACGACAACTATTCAGAAGAATGTACCCTACCTTGATGTATCGGTCGCTTATAATAACGGAGAACTCACGATTTGTGTTGTCAATCGGAATAAGGACAAGGCGATGGGGACCGAAATAATCTCTCAGGAAGGCCGGTTCGCAGGCAAATATCCACATAATTGCGCTCGGCATTATATTCTCTGCCAAAAAAAAATCTTGCTTTGTGTAAAGCTTTCTGATATATTGATTGTTAGTTAAAGCACATTCGCAGGGCTGAGGGTATCTCGCTTTTTCCTCTCCCTCCGCACCTCAGCCCTGCATCCTTCTTTTTACGTGCCCGATCCAACTGAGGTTTTTGTGCATCTTTTCCTGTTGCAGTTGTTTACAACGGACCTGCCCCGAAGAAAAAATACAACAAAAGCCCTACCATATGCCGGAACCTTTGCGATTGTCGCAAGTCATGTTATTTGGCCTATGCCGGGAGGATGCTTCAAAAAAATTGTGGCAACACGGATTTTAGTATTTGACTTCGAGCTCTTCATAGGTGGCCGGTGCAATCTCTTGGGTAATAACCAGATACAACGCCCCGGCTGACAAGCGAGCGGAGGGAAGTGTAAGCAGGGGCAAGCGCGGAAACATGATGACTGAGTGATTGTAGACCTTCTCATTATGCAGGTCAAGATAAAACGGGGCGAGGGTAAAATGCAAGTACCTTCACACAGGAATATCTGGTAATATAGCATCTTGTTTGGATATGCACGCGCGGTAATGGCTGGCTGTACTGACCGCGTCAGATGACAAGATGACAACAGATAGCATTTTTTTGTTTAGGAATAATATGAAACGGAACACACACTCTTTTATATTGGTACAGACAATTGTGTCTCTGGTCGGCATAGTGAGCGCTGCGCCGGCGGCAGAATTGCGCATCCCTGCCTTCACCGCCTACCTGGACCCAGATGTGCGTGGGGCACGCGTTTCGCCTCGCTCCGGCATCACCGGTTGGAACGATTCGGAATTGAAGGTGCTCTGGTTCGGCGAAATCAAAATCCCAGGCAAACTTGATTGCTCCGTGGCCCTGCGGCTGCCGACAGACACAACATCCAAGTTACGACTGACCGTCGCGGGCCAGTCGCATGAGGCATTAGTCAAGGGTGCCGGACCTGACCTTGTTACAGCGGTCTTCGATTCGTTTGACATCGCCAAAGCCGGCTACCAACGTTTTACGCTCGAGTCGCTCAACCCACAAGGCCAACCTTCCGGCGATCTTGACGCACTATTGCTCGATAGCCCGGCGGCAGAAGATGCGCATTTCAATCTCCAGTCCCGTCGTAACGCTGCTTCAGTACATCTTGTCTATCCCGTGGACAAGAATATAAACGTTAAAGCGTTCTACTGCGAAATGATCGGCGTTGAAGATCCGATCTGGACGTACTATATGGCGTGCGGCTGGCATCGTGGTTACTTCGGTATGCAGGTCAATAACCCCACCGAACGCCGGATCATCTTCAGCGTCTGGGACAGCGGCAACGAGGCGGTTGACCGCGACAAGGTTATCGATGAGGACCGTGTGAAACTGGTTGCCAAAGGCGAGGGTGTATATGCCGGAGACTTTGGCAATGAAGGCACGGGGGGACACAGCCATTTGAAATACAAGTGGAAGACCGGCGACAAACAGCGATTCATCGTTACGGCCAAACCCACCGATGCTACGCACACGATCTACTCGGGATACTACTTTCATCCGGACAAAAAGCAGTGGTTTCTTATCTCCAGTTGGAAGGCGCCGAAGGAGGGCGGCTACATGCGCGGCCTGTACAGTTTCAGCGAGAACTTCGGCGGCGGCAACGGCCACCTGCTCCGGAAGGCCCTTTACGGTAATCAATGGATTCGTACAGATGAGGGTCAGTGGATCGAGCTGACCACGGCCAGCTTCAGTCACGACCCGACAGGCAAAGCGGACCGGCTCGATCGTTTTATGGGCCTCGAGAGCGGACAGTTCTTCCTCTCCCACGGCGGCTTTGTTCCCGGTTTCACAAAGTACGGCGAGAAGTTCACACGCCCGGCCGAGGGCAAAGAACCGTCGGACATCGTATTGCCCAAATGACCTAACATCAAATCTACGTCAGGTCAGAAATTTGACCTTGCGCTGCATGTACATCAGACTTCCGTTATTTTCACACCGACTCGCGAGGGCTGAAAGGTGGTTTGTGTGGACGCCGGGTTGACGGAATGCCTTGTCATATTCACCTTCAGAAGTCAGCATCGGTGCTACTGTCAGAATCGCTAGCCGTTGTACGATTTGGATGTATCATGAACTGACTGACAACTCGCGGGATCCGGTTGATCACGCCGTTGGGATCAACTAGCAAATCAGTCTCACTGTGAGCATCCACGCCATAAATGGTTACGAGAAGTTCCTGGGTTTCGGGAGTAATCTCAAATTCCGCCCATCCAAAAGTGTGGCAGGCCAGATAATCACCCTGGAGCAATTCAGCATCAATCAGTCCTTCTGCTCCTGCATTGTTTTCATTGAGCCCTATAGGATCATAGTCAAGAACCTCGAGTTGAGTATTGATGAGGCTTTTCAGAAAGTCATCTTTGTCGTTAACGATACTATCAGTATCAGGTTCCACAGGAAGCCTGTCATATAAGGCCTTAAGAAAGGGACTCAGGACTCCGGCAGACGCCGCCAAGTTCACGGTAGAAGGGCCCAGAAGAGCATCAAAGAAAGCGACCGGACCTGTGACGACTTCGAAAGCACTTATGGGCATAGACTCCACAACCACTGCATCCCCTGCTGCTCCAGTCAGCAACTCCTGGTAGGCCAGGTTGTTCACAATAGTCCCATGAAAATCACCGGCAATGAACACTACATTCTCAATGTGGTTCTCGTGGATGAATTTGAGTAGTTCGGTTCGCTCGGCTGCATAGCCCTCGAACCGGTCCTCGGCGTTGATAATACCAAAGTTCTGAATAGGTTCAGGGATAACGACGAATTTCCATGTGATGCCGTCCTGCTGGCTGTCAAATAGGTCATTCTTGAGGCAGTCCATTTGAGCACGCCCTAACATCGTCCGATCTGCGGTGAATGTACCGGCCAGGAAAGTCTCAACTTCATTCGCGTCAAATGGATTTGTGACGGCTGGCAAAGGCGCATTTCGAAAAGACCTTGCATCCAGAACAAGAACAGTTGCATCGCTTCCGCAGGTAGCCTTACGGTAGAACTTCGGTTTTCCGTGTGTGAGTACATCGTTAGGAGTATCCCAAAGTTCGCTCCGTATCGGATGGTACTCCTGAAAAGCCTGCATAGCATCTTGATACACCTGAGTTTCGTTGACAAAGTCGACAGCATCTGTGAAAAGCGGAGGTTCCAAAGGGTAAACATCCGGGGCATCAGGCGACTGGCCTGGAACTGCGCCACCGGCAAAGTTGTCAACAATTTCATGATCATCAATAGTCGCTAAAATGGGTGTTGAGGCATTCAATAAGGCCATTACGTTCAAGCCAAATCTGGATGAAAGATTTTCATCGTGTTTGATACGAAAGTCCTCGAGCGTGCGTGCCTGGAAAATACCTTCGAGTGCGGGTGACTCGGAATCGGCGTAAATGCTATCTCCAAGCTTGATGAAGAAGTCCGGATCACGTTCCGGAACATTCTTCAGACTGGGAAACGGTGGAGCTTGCTGCCAATCTCCCGATGCTCCGAAATGCAAACCGGCACTGATACCAATATCATAAGGCGTTCTAAACTGGCCAACTGCGGCCTCGTTCTGTGCATCAGTAACACGGTAGTAGTATTGGGTCGCTGGAATGAGCCCGCTTATCTCCACCTTCACCGGCTGATTCGTATCCACGACGGCAACGATTTCGTTCCCATCAACGATTGCAAAATCGTCAAAGGTAGAGTACTCAAACATCACCTCTCCGAGAGCCGTGCTGTGGGCCCATATCACGGCGGAGGTTTGCGTCACATCACCGGACGCCACTCCATTCGGTAAGGTGGACATCTGCCCGCTGGCTGATGAAGGGGCAAACGCCGCAATTAACAGCCAAATAAAGGACAAAACAGCAGGGCCATATTTTAAGTTCCTCATCGTTTTCCTAATCCTCCAAGTCCCCCAATACTTCGCGATCTATTCCCATCTCTGCCGTAAGGTACTTCGTTGAGGTTGTCGTTGAACATCTGGTAGTCGCTTCCTCCACAAATCAGTGTAACCACAAGTACCCGGCAAATTATCAGATGAAGCCTGAAGCAAGGCAAATCACAATGCGTTACACAGTCATAGTACCAAATCTTGTATACATAATCAATATTATTTATGCTTCTTTAGCCACCCATGCCAACGACCCCCATCCCGGCCTGCGACAGCCGGTCCCGAATTTATTCAGAAAGCCCCCCCCCCAGACGCGTAGCACGACCACTTCATAAAAGAGTCCTTGAGCACTTGTGGCACAGGTAATAAGATACTTGCGATACTATTTGCAAATATAGTGCTTTTCGAGGAGACCGCAAATGATCTCAAAGGATCGCGTACACTTAGCGCTGCAGCATAAACCAACCGACCGAGTTCCGATTTTCATGTGGTACCACCCCCAAACCACCAAAAGACTCGGACGACTGCTGGAGATTCCCGCCGGGTATGTGCCTCTGGCCTTGAGCAGGACTTTGCGGCCTTCGACGTTTCTCGTATAGACAAGCTCTGTGGCTCCGACGTATTTGGCCCACATTTTCCTGAAGTGCTCGGCAAGCTCCTTGTTTCTTCCAAGAACCTGGGGTACCACGTGATAGTCTTTTCTGATCAATCTTCCAAGGGGCGTTTTTCGAACCATTAACAGATCCAGAGGACGAATTCCGATGATTACTTTGGTAATGCATGCTTGACGTAGAGGCTGCTCTTTGTTATCTTCAGATGTTGCAAAAGTGGGCCGGTTTGCACATGTCCATAACATGAGATATGGCCGATGCCGTCTGGCCCGATCCCAACATATGACGAAGGAACTGAGCCTATGGGAAAAGCAAGGAAGAAATTGGCAAAGTCTAAGGCCAAGGTTACTAAGAAGGTAAAGAAGAAGCGTGGAGTAACGAAGAAGGCCGAGCCTAAGTTAGCGAAAGCAACCAGGAAATCGGCTAAGAAGCCGGACAAGAAACCGGCCGAAGAAACTCCAGCGAAGAAAGACGTTCCCCGTCATTCCACCGCCGAAGACATGGCAAGCCGGCAACGTGAGATATCGGTCGCGGAGTTCTTCACAAAGAACCGCCACCTTCTCGGTTTCGACAATCCTCGCAAGGCCCTGCTGACAACTATCAAAGAGGGAGTCGACAATTCCCTGGACGCGTGCGAAGAAGGGGGAATACTGCCGGATGTCAAGGTGGTTATCGTGCCCGCCAGGGAGGAAGACCGGTTTCGCGTGACCATCGAAGACAACGGGCCGGGCATCCTCAAGAAGCAAATCCCCAGGATTTTCGCCAAGCTTCTTTACGGATCGAAGTTTCACCGGCTCAAGATGTCTCGGGGCCAGCAGGGCATAGGAATATCCGCAGCCGGCATGTACGGCCAACTCACCACGGGCAAGCCCATATCCATCACATCGAAGACCTCGCGCAACAAACCGGCACATCACTACGAGCTCGAAATCGATACCAAGAGGAACGAGCCGCGTATTATTGTGGATGAAACCGTGGACTGGCCGGTCGAAAAGGGCACAAAAGTCGAGATAGAGTTGGAGGCCAAGTTTCAGAAGGGCCGCCAGTCGGTTGAGGAATATCTCGAACAGACCGCTATCGCCAATCCTCATGTTTTGCTTCAATTTGTCACCCCAAACGGCGAGACAAAGACGTACAACCGGGCGTCCAAAGAGTTGCCCGTTGAAACCAGAGAGATCAAGCCGCATCCTTACGGCGTGGAACTCGGTGTACTCATAAAGATGCTCCACGATACAAAGGCACGCACCCTTCAGTCGTTTCTCCATTCCGAATTCTCCCGGGTAAGTAGTCAGGTCGCCAGGACAATCTGCGAGAAAGCGAAGGTGTCCGAACGGTCCCGGCCGACACGCATCGCTCGACAGGAAGCCGACAATCTGTTCAAAGCAATAAATCAGACCAAGATCATGAACCCGCGCACGGATTGCCTGAGCCCGATCGGTGAGACTTTGATTCTGACCGGCTTGAAGAAACAGATCGAGGCCGATTTCTACACCTCGGTCACCCGGCCGCCCTCAGTGTACCGGGGCAATCCATTCCAGATAGAAGCAGGGCTCGCGTACGGCGGTTCTCTGCAGGCTGAAGGGCTCGCCCGGGTGCTGCGTTACGCCAATCGTGTGCCGCTGTTATACCAGCAGTCGGCCTGTGCGATGACGCGCTCTGTGCTCAACACGGCCTGGCGCAACTACGCTCTGTCGCAGTCCGCCGGCGCTCTGCCGTCCGGGCCGCTCGTCATCATCGTTCACATGGCCTCGGTATGGGTTCCCTTTACGTCGGAAAGCAAGGAGGCCGTGGCTCACTATCCCGAGATCATCAAAGAGGTCCGGCTCGCTTTGCAGGAATGCGGGCGGCGATTGGCGGTATTCATCCGTCGCCGGCGTAAGGCGGCTGAATCCCAACGCAAGAAGGAATACATCCAGCAGTATATTCCCCACATCGCCATCGCCCTGCGGGAGATGCTGGAGCTGTCCGAGCGACAGGAGACAACCATAGTAAAGCAATTAAAAGACCTCCTCGAAAGGAGCCGCTCATGAGCAAGATTGCCAGGCAAATTAAGGACACGGCCACCTCGGTTCGCACAAAAATTCAGCGAAGGTCCAAACCCACGCTTTCGTTTCCCCTGCGTACTTTGAGCAATGTGAAGTACCACCCAAAGCAGGGCTTTCTCCAGCTCAAAGGCAAAAAGAAAATCCGGACGCTTACAGTCAGCACGGTCAAGACTTTCGCCCAGACTCTGCGGATGATGTCCCAGGCCAAAACCCTGGTAGAAGACAACGAAATCATGACCAAGCGGGAAGCGTACTATGTATCCAAGAACTGGCAAGACGCACGCTTCGACGAGCAGCCCGAGTCGGACACGGTGATTGACGATATAGAAGCACTGTTCCAGGTCAACCGTGAGCAGCTCGGATTTATCCCGGAAGAAAAAGGAGGTGAGGTCGCCGGCAAGCTTATCGTTATCGACCGCGACTCGGACACGGGCAAGGAGCTGCGTATCGACTGCACGAAATTCGGCTCGGGCGCATACTCGATCCCGATCTCCATAGAGCACCTGAAGTTCGAGGCGAAAGCCAAATTCGTGCTCGCTATCGAGACCGCGGGCATGTTTCAACGGCTCGTCAAGCACAACTACTGGCGCAAGGCGAATTGCATACTCATCTCCATGGGCGGTGTGCCCACGCGTGCCTGCCGGCGTTTTATCCGGCGGCTCGCCGACGAGTTGAAGCTGCCGGTCTACGCCTTTGTGGACTGCGATCCGTACGGAATGTTCAATATCTACCGCACGCTGAAGGTCGGCTCGGGCAACGCTGCGCACATCAACCGTTATTTCTGTGTACCCAAAGCCTCGTTTCTCGGCGTCACGCCGCAGGACATCGTCGACTACAAGCTGCCCACGCACCCGCTCAAAGAGGTCGATATCAAACGGGCCAATGATGCTCTAAAGAACGATCCCTTTGTGCAGCATTACAAGCCCTGGCAGGATTCGATTAAGCAGTTGCTTGAAATGGGCGTCAGGGCCGAGCAGCAGGCCTTTGCGGTACACGATTTAAACTACGTGATCGAACATTACCTGCCCGAGAAGCTTGCGGCGACGAAGAAGTTTTTGCCGTAGCGACAAATACCCACTACCTGGTCGATTTATAAAGGCGCGGTGTTGGCTACAACATTTGGTATTTCAGAATTCTGTTTTTTAGAAGTGACAGGAAGTTGTTGTATGATGTTAGAGTTTGAGTCGGCTTCGATACCGGAGTGTTCTGTGTCAGGGGAGAACGCCGGGCTGGGTCGGCCGAGAAAGTCTGCCATTGCTCTTTCTACGAGCAGGAGTCTGCTGCGGAATGTTTCGGGATCGGCTGGGTACGTGCGTTCTTCGGATTCAGGCGAAAGTTTACCGGAAGCCTGCATATTTTGTGGATGAATAACGGGGATCATTCTGCTCTCAAGATAGAACGATCTTATGTAATTCTCGACCATATCGAGCATGGTGAATAAGGCATAGTTTTTGCATAACCATTTCAACTTGGGCAACGTGCTGTTCAGGTTTACATAACACTTGAATTGTCTCAACAAGCTCAACGGCAAATGGGGCTGAGCCGGATCGATCTCACGGGGATGAACATAGACAATTAGCGGCCGCCCTGCTGTTCGCAATTTGCCTATTCCCCACTTAATCATCAGTTTGTTCGCTAACCTTAAGTACCCGCCACCAAATAAACTTGTCCTGTGACCGAATATCTTGACAATGGACATTGGAATCTCGAGCAGGTGTCCGCTCCGAGTCTCGATAAAGTAAGGTCCAAGAGGTGAATCCGCAATTCCACCATGTCCCCTTGAAGCGGGAAATACACTTGAGTCGTATTGATAGCCTGATTCCTTAATCACATCAAAAGCCCAGGGAGCCTTCTTTGTAATTCCAAAACCTGGCGCTCGGAAACCTCTGACCTGGTCTCCGATTATATTTTCCAAAATATCCTTGGCCAGCGTAATATCCTCTCGAAATGCGTTCGGTCCGACTTTATATGCGAGAATATGCGCATAGCCGTGGCTGGCTATTTCATGACCGGCGTCTCGACACATAAATACCAAATCCTTGTGCCGCTCGGCAAGCCACCCCAACCAGAAGAAAGTGACTTTCACTGAAAAGGAGTCGAGCAAAGCCAACAACTCTTCGAGATTTTTCTGGATCCGAGATTCGAGAGAAGGCCAACGCTCGATATCCGGAACGGCAGGGCTGTCCAAAATGTGAAACCAATCCTCAACATCGATAGTCAAACACGAATGCAGTTTGCCTTTCGGCTGGTTCTTTGATGCCGGCATGAATTTTTCCTCCATGAAAAGATAAAAACTGTTCCCTTTGACTTATAGCTTCCTGCTACTTGTCATGCAGAACATCCTGATTATCGGCGTCCATTCCTAAGCGTGATAACCGTGATCTCCGGTGGACAGAAATACCTCATTTTAATTCTTGAGGTCCCCACTCCTCGTGACGTATACCCAATCATGCTGTTGTAGCTCCATTTGCCGCTTGCCATTTTCCGGCCGGCCGTCGGGCCGCAGAACACGGCAAAACCGCCGGGTAAACAGATCTGCCCCCCGTGAGTGTCCCCAGCCAGGTATAAGGAATATCCCGCTCTGGCTGATTCGGTGTACTTCGCAGGCGAATGGCACACCATCATTTTGAATGCGCCGTCCCAGGCATTGCTGTCGGTTAATACAATATCATCCGCTTTATAGTGGCTCGGGTCATCCATCCCAGCCAGGTATATCTTGTCTCCTTTCATTTCAAGGCATATACCTTCGTTTATCAACATCTCCACACCATGTCTCTCTAACAGTTCGGCAATTCTGTAGAGGTCATAATTGCCCAGTATCCCAAATACCCTTGATTTCTTTTTGAGCATTTTTGCTATCCGCTCGACTTGCGAAAAAACCTGGTTAGGGTCTGCGTTTCGATCGTAAGTGTAATCTCCTCCCAAGATACAGTAGTCGTAATCAATGTTGCCGACGATGCTGAGCACCTTGTCGGCCAGAGGGGCCGTTCCATCCAAATGCAGGTCGGTTACGAATAATATGCGTACATTATCAAATCCTTTCGGCAGATGGCCAAAAAACAACTCCACTTCCTCCAGCCGGACGTCAAGAGCATTCCTCAAACCTGCATTTCTGGTGAGACTTACTTTTAAGAGAAAATCAAGGACGCCCCAATGCCAGGGAGTTTTCACCTTATTCTCATAATCCTGATTTTCAACGAGTAATCTGCTCTCACTAATAGCCCGCATTTTTGTATTCAATGTTTATTGACAGGGTAGGAATTTTTTAAGACGCAAGTCGCAAGAAGGATCAGCATCTTACTTACGGCAGGCTGCAACTGATATATGGGCCGGCCAGCCGTGTGAACCATAGCGGCAGCTTTTTCCATGTCTCCACTCGTGCTGCATATTTTGGATTGTCCGGTTTGGCGATGGACAAATTGTGGCCCGGGCTTGTCCAATACTGATACGCCAAAGGGATTTGTTTGGCCCCCCATCGTTTCTTAAATACATGCTGTCCACTACCCACTGTGCTTCTGCCAAAATCGAACCATTGTGCGCCCGAAGCGCCGAAGTGTTCCATCGCTGCCCAGTTCAGGAGATAATTCGGACTGATGTCATTATACTCGGTCAGGACGGCTCCCCACCGGCTTTGCGCCAACCCGTTATAACCGTATACGAACAATCCCCCCACGGGTGTTCCGTTCAAATGCACAAGGAAAATGCGACTGTCATCAGGAAAGGTTTTGAGAACCGCACTGAAGAGCTTGCGGGGATAACATGGCGTTCCCACCTGATGCATTCGCCGGGTCCATATTCGATAGAAATCGGCCAACATCTCTGAGCCGCCGGTTACAACCATGAGGCCTGCTTTCTCGGCTTTGCGGATGCGGTTGCGCATCTGGGGTCGCAAGCTTCTCCAGAGTTCGGCCGGATCGGAGGTTAGCTGTAGACACATGGTGACTTTGTCGGTACGCAGATGCAAGTCGTAAGGCATCGGCTCGATGTTCCTGAATTCCATCGACTCGCAATCTTTTTCTTCGCTCAGTTCGATGGCACGCTCGTATAGAGCCCTTGAAGCCGCTTCATTTTCGGCAAGAGGGCCGCCGTAGTTGCTGAATGCCTGAGAGATCATTCTATTACCGAACAGTCGGCTGCGGATAAGTGTCAGGGGAAGAATCCCGCATACGTTGCTGTTCTGATATGCAACCAGGTGGAAGGATTTATGTCCCAGCGGTCGTACGACGTTCTGGGCCCATGCGAAGAGGTGACAGAGTTTGGCCCCTGGCATCCGTCGAACAAAATCATCTAATTCAGGACGGTTGGCATTACAAATATCGACATCCATTGTTTAATCCTCCGTGCATTCTAAAAATAGTGTTTTGAAAGTTGTCCGGGATTAGTCTTCTTCTTCGATTCTTTTGAGCCATGCTTCCCTCCAAAAGTGAAAGCAGGACCGGTCACAACCGCCGAATTCGGATCCATCGCACATGACTCCTTCGAGCATCACAGTATTCTTCATTTTTCTCGACTCGCCGTTGGTCTCGAGCAATATATTCTCAATGCGTTTGAGGACTCTGTATCGTTTGCCGCAGTACTTCCTCATGCCCGTCATCCACAAAAGCCCCTTATACTTTCTATCCGGACCGAGCGTGGTCAGGATGTCATCAATTGATTTGACCTCTACGAGCTCGCCCGGTCTTAAACCAAGGACCTCCGAATCGTTAGACAATTTTTCGTTCTCAGCTAATGCCTGCCGAGGGCCTTGACTATTGCGCTTGGGCGGGCATCTGCCGATCAAGACATTACTTAGCGTTCGCCATACACCCATGTTCTCAAAACACCAAACCGCATAACTTCGGACCTTCTGGTACACTTTGAACAGTCTATTCATGGGACGGGGCTTGGAACATGTTTGCAGACAGTCGAACCGACCATGACACGATCTGCAATGGATTGACATAACAACACCTCCAAAAAAAATTAGTCTGGTTTCCTTATATGCATGTAGTTATAGCTGAGTCCCGGAGCTTGCCGGCACGAACAACATGAACTACATATCATAAAGTATTCGTCTTTCAATTGTGCCTATTATTAACGGGCGAGAATTTTTGTAGGACGCGACCACCTGAGTGACTGGAAATCCGTTAGAACTGAGCGCATTCAAGGCATATTCCACGGCCGCCTTCTCACAGGCAAGCTGTTCTCGCCGATTTATATTCGTGGCAGGATTGCACTGGAGCACAAAAGTAGGAGCTATCGTGCTTATATGCTTTACGAGATTGTCGAAAGAACCATTGCCAGGATGCTCTGTGGGACATGGTGCCATGACTATATCGAAGCTGCCAAGGTTTATTTCCGAGAGTTCATCCGTATTTGCCTGTACATATTTGAATGCGTATTGCCTGTTCTCGGCCCACTCAAATGCCGACTTGACAAAATTACCCTGTGAAATTTCCCCAGGTTCGCATGATATTCCCACCACCTCTTGCGCCCCGCTTCGCAGCATCTGAATCGCATCGACGGCATTGGTGCATTCCAAATCCAGAATACGTTTTCCCGACACGCTGAGCAGGTTGTTCCTGAGAACGGATTGCCAGCGACCGCATTCATTGTTTGTATTCCGGATGTTGCTGTTCCTGAGACCGAAACCAAAATAAACGGGGGCAAAGGTCTTGTTGTTCGTTCGGTGCTCCAGTTCACTTTTTACTCTTTTATATGTCAACTTTTCTGTGCCGAAACACGCGTTGAATTTTTCTATATCCCGGTCACATAGAATTCTGAAAGCATTTTTCCCCAATCCTTCAAAGCGAAGGGCCCAGTCAAAATCGATTAAGAACGGCTTGCCGGACCGCTCCTCGATAATTATGTTGCCGTACTTGATATCGTTCCATATGAAACGGGCCTCGTGCATCTTATTAAGTTCGGCGAAGACATGATCGATGAATTGCGAGTCAACGACTTCGCTTAAAACACGCCTGCATTCCGCGGTGCGATTAAGCGCTCTCTTTCTTTTGCCAAAACGTGTCAATTCTGGATTTTCTTCTATGTCACGGTCTCGAACAACCGCGCCTCTCCCGGCCAGCTCTTCGCGGAGGACCGGGCCCGAAATGTACGAAAAGGTCAGCGTCAAATTGTCGAAATCAACGTCCATTATCACAGGTATATTACAGCCGGCACGCCCGAGGTGGTAATGCGCTTCTATCTCATTCACAAACGAGGATTTATTTCCTTTGTAATGCTTTTCTATGCAGACATACCCATCTATAGCTACTACTCGCAGGCCAAATCTTTTTCTTGCCAGAAACTGCTTTTTAGAAACAATCGGCACGTTTGAGATTGCCCCCACCTTCGACAGCAGGAATCCATCCTGGTCTATTTCACCAAGCGCCACTTTGTGTATTTGTCGCCGGGCATTTTCGGATGACGTGACTTTCTCCCAATCCAATCCCAGTTGTTGCACCTTAGTCTTATAACCTTTATCCGCAAGACTCAGCAGCGTCTCCTTGTTCTGCCGCCAATACCGTATCTTTTTCTCTGCAAAATAGTATTTCAGCCCCATCCTCTTGATCCACGTATAAAGTCGTAAACAAATAGGCAACACCGGCATTACGACAGGCAAGACAAAACAGATATAACCGACATGCAAACAACGCGGAAATCCGTATCTTATGAGGGCAACCGGCATTCCTGCGATCTTACGTAGTGACAGTATGATCTTTGGAGACGGCTTATTTATCGGGACATCACTGAACATTTATGATCCTAAGCACGGCTTTTCGATTTCACTATTTGATACAAACATTTATCCAGCATAATTCTATCGCACATCGAAGTCTGATATATTTACACTCCGGTTATTCGTGTTAAAAACGGAGGCGGCAGTCAGCGGATGGGTATGCTTTGCGACAATGGAGTCTTCTTTTCGGCCGTATAGTGTCGGCCATCCAAGATGCTCAAATACAACTTCTCAATCTGCTCGCTGATCGACTGCCAGGAATAATGTTGTCTGATACGCTCTTTGGCCCCGACATTCACAGAGGCCACATCCTCGCTGTGCTTGAGCAGCCAACGCAGGTGGTCCGTTAGATCGTCTATGTTTCTATTGGTAAAGTGAAAACCGGCGTCTCCGATGGCTTCCAGGTTTTCCGGAATGTCACTGACGAGACAGCAATGACCGTAGCTCATTGCTTCGAGAATACTCAGAGACAAACCCTCCACTTCGGAAGGCTGCACATACATATAGCAGTGACTGAAAAGCTCTTCGATAAGACGTCCCTCGACAAAGCCGGGAAACAGGATGCGCGGATCGCCCCCAGCTAATTCAATGAGTCTCTTCCTGTATTCCACAGCACCCTGGGCATCGCCGGCAATTACAAGTTTCATATCCGTATCCAGCCGTCGAAACGCCGAAACCAGATAGTGGGCGCCCTTTTCGGGCACCAGGCGACAGGCAAAAAGAATATACGCATTCGGCTCAAGACCCAGTCGGTATATTTCGCTGGCTTCGGTTTTAGGTTTGACATCGGCCGCCGTGGGGATGTACTGCATTTCAATCCCACGATGCGTTCGATAGAAAGCGCATTGTGTCCGGGAAACGGCCGTATTAATATGAGATTGGGACAAGGCCAGTTTTTCCAGAATCTTCACGACGGATGAGCCGACGGTGCCCCAGCGTTTGCGTTTCCATTCCAGACTATGCAACTGCAGTACGCATTTGGCCCCGCGCAGCCTGGGAAGCCATGCAAAAGCACCCGGGGCAAAACTGTGGAAATGTACGATGTCATATTTTTTCTTCCAGCTTGAGTTAATCGCAGCAGTTGCCGAACAAGACAGTTTCTGCAGGCACGGTGTGGCGAATGACGGAACACTCACAATCCGCATTCCCAGATAGCGCTCAGGCACATCGCCATAGTGACGCATCGTGTAAACGGTGACTTCATGCCCGCGTTGGACCAGGCGCGAACCGAGTTCCGATGTGTACTTTTCGATACCTCCGCCCCGCATAATGTTTTTAACGGCTAAAAAAGCTATCTTCATGACTGATTCTCCATTGTTGTGCGTGCCGCAACACAAGGTTTGAGTTTTAACGGGTTATTTTCCAATGGGTATGATTCAACTCTGTTTCTCCACTATGCCCAAAGGATACCATCCTTCAGGGTCCGCACCCTTATTCGCTAATCTGATCGCCGGCAAATGATTGCTCGGATCCAGAATTCCGAACGAGACAACATAGTTGCCTGCCCCGAGGGAATCCGGCAATAACATATCCTCTTGAACTCGATGCTTCCCCGGCAGCCACTGGCAAGCTCTTGCTCCTGAGGTCATAATGACCGACCCCCAGCCGCCCGTAAGCTTTACTGCCGGGATATAGTGCTTATAAACCGGGGCGACTCCTGTGTTCTCAATTTCCATGTCAAGAGGGAAATATCGCTGGCCCGGGGACAGGATTTTCGGCAGAACAATACGATTTAATGCAAAATGGTATCCGCATCGTCTTAAGAAACGTTCAATTGAAGGGACCTGATGCGTATAAATTGATTTCGATTTGGCGTTAAAAGCGGAACCATGCCATTGTAAAGCCTGGTCCCACATATTGTCGTAACCGCCGCCTTTGGCCGGCACATATTTGTCCAGGTCGTGCATCGTTCCCGGCGGTTCGAATGCGACAGGGCCGCTCTTCCATGCTTCCCATGCCTCGGCTTGTTCTAAATTTTGCGGATAAGAATTGAACATGTGACACCATGTATCGGAAAAATGGCCGTAATCCCCAAGCGAATCCGCCCGCCAGCCCGTTCCTTTGCTGACGGCATAACGTAAGCCCGGCACGTATCCGATCAGCATCGACAGAGGGATACTGTCCCAGTACTTCAGATACATGTCGATAATTTTGACGGCGTTTTCTTCGCTAATCATTGGAACTGCCGGCTCCGTATGCGACATGTGCCATTCGCCCCAGAATCCGACGCTTCCGATGTCCATACGAATAATGTTCTTATGACCATTGTAACGTTCTCCAAACGCACTTATCAATTCCTCCTGCCTGGCGAGAAAATAAGGATCGTTATGGTCGGGCGCCCATCCATCACGATTGTTTTTTTTGTACCAGTAGCCTTTTGCTTTCTCCATGTACCATTCTGGAGTTCCGGCAGTTAAGTCTGCCGAGCTTGTGGGCATAAACCGCAGGGCCAGATCCTGCCTTCTTTCCTGTGCTTTCTCCAGTAGCGAGTCAATTAACTCAAAGTTATATTTGCCCTCTTGCGGTTCGAGCTTGTCCCAGTAAAAACGGAAATATGCAATAGAGCATTCCGGGTAATTCTCCGCCCACCTGTTTCGGTCATCTCCGTTGAAAGAATGGAATGTTTCAAATCCCATCCCCGGATTAACCAGCTCCTCATCCGTTATTTCCAGCTCAATAATATTACTGCCCGTCTGACGCGCCCACGCCGGATTCTGCATCCAGGGACATACTGTACCGCCCAAAAGACAGCAAGAACTAAGTTTGATAAAATCTCTGCGATTCATTTTTCAATTCATAGATTCCTGTAAACATCCATTAAATGCTCATAGTGCACCTCGGACGAAAATTCTCTTTCCACTTTGTCGCGAGCAGCATGTCCCATCTCCCGGCAGAGGGATTTGTTTGACCAGAGATTTCCGATACATTCGGCGAGCTGGCCGGTGTCTCCCATCTCGAAGAGCATCCCAGTCCTTTCATGGTCAATCATCTCAGGAATACCACCTATGCTGGATCCCACAACCGGCTTTCCATAGGCATAGGCTTCCAAAATAGTCATCGGGGCGTTCTCATACCATTCTGAAGGCATCACAAGGAAGGCCGCATTCTCATAGAGTTGCTTAAGATCATCTCCAGACTTATGGCCTTCGAAAGTCACGTGGTCCATTCTGTGTTTCCCGACGAAGTCCTCGTAATCAGCTTTGAGCGGACCATCGCCGACGATACGAACAGGGACATCCAGATGCTCGATAGCGGTGAGTAACGTTAGAATCCCTTTTTCCTTTGAGAGCCGGCCGACGAACAACGCATACCTGCCGTTTTCGTATTGAGGCTTATGTATCCTGAAATCCACAAAATTCCGAATGTGAAGCAGTCGATCTCGTGGTATTCCATGCTCTGCATGTTTTGCCAGGGAAAACATGCTGGGGCAAATGAAATAGCGAATCGTATCGTACTTATGCAGCCACTTGTTAAGATACGACTCTATACAGTAGACACCGGAAGCTGTCAGACTTTCTTTATGGCATGTCCTGAGCAGGCAATGGATGAACCGGCCGTTTTTGCAACCTTCGCACACTGCGCCCCTGTTAAGCATAAGATATGAAGGACAGATTAACTTATAATCGTGAAGGGTCATGACCACAGGGACACCCTTTCTTTTCGCGACATCCAGGATGGAAGTGGTCAGCCCGCCGTATATGTTATGTGCATGAACGATATCGGAATCGGCCGCTTCGAGGAAGCGATTAAAGCCTCGGGCTGTTCGACGGTCATACATAATGTTCAACGCCGTGGGGATTTTTTGAAGTCGGGATGTATGTCTCCAATCCTTAAAAGGCGAATAGTAATCACTAAACTTCGAATGTTCGTTGTGGGGATGTGCTTGTGAGAACACGGGAACCTCATGGCCATGAGCCTCCAGAATCTTTTTTTCCTCAAACAGGACACGCTCAGCGCCGCCTTTGAGAAAGTAGTAGTTATTTACCATGGCAATGCGCATCGTTATCCTTTCATTGCTGGGCTGTAGGAGGGTGTATTGGTGCTTTGCTCTGAGCGCTGGCCAAAAAGAAAGCAAAAATAGTCATGAACAGCAGGTTGTCCATATTGTTCTCGCTGAAGCAGTATAGCGCGATCGCAATGATGCAATATCTGTATCTCCAGTCGATTCGTCGAAACACGGTCAGAAAGAAAGCTATGTACAGTGTGAGCCCGATGATACCCTGTTCCATCAAAACTCTTAAAAAATCGTTATGCGGGACCTTGTATAAAAGCAGGCTCGATGCGCCAATTCCATAGCCGCAAATTAACTGGACAATATTCGCATCTGCGATAACATCGATGCACGTACGCCAATGCGAAATTCTCCAAATCCCGGAACAGTCACTGGTGCCGTACATGCTCGACAGTTTACCATAATCCAATTCATAGCCCGAAGCGGCCAAAGGCAGTTCGTGCCAAACCAAAGAAAGCTGGGTGACAATCCTTTTCACTATAGGGACATCCATAAACAGGTTGGTTGTCAGCATACATCCCAGCAGGACCAGAGCTATGCCGATGGATACCAGTATCCATTTATTCCGGTACCTGTGAGAAGATTTCAGCAATATGAAGTATTTGAACAGCATCGCTCCGAGATATGCCAGGATGGCTCCGCTTGTACCCGATAATATTAAAAACAGAACGAGAATTGCATGGATTGAGATCTTCTTTGCCCTGCTGTCTTTCTCCTCATTAATCAAAAACAACAATGTCATCATCGTAAGGCTGAAATTGTTCGCATTTACAAAGAAACCCGACATGCGCATCACATCATCCGTCTCGCTGACGTTTGGTACAATGAACGATACAATGCCCATGAATAACAGGACGAGAACAAAGATCGTGCGAAACGGTGTCGAATAGATTGGGGCAAGGCCCATGCTGAAAATGAAAATATACAGGATACAAACCGCAACGTGCTTTAGAAGGTTGTGAAATACCGTGTTCGTCGGGTCATACAACGTTGCGAATATCGACAGCAGCATAATGCAAAAAACGAGCAGTACACTCTTATCGACACTTACAGCCATGATGCCCCTGCACCACGCGATACAAACGAAAAGAAACATTACTGCGCCACCAATAACAAGGAAGCCTCGTGCATCAACAATAAGCGCGCCGATAGCAATCATGCTATAGACAAAGAAACCCGCGGCAGGTAGTCTCCAGCCAAGCACTGCCGGCTGTTGTGTCACAGCGGTCGATATATTGGATCCACGAATAATCATACAAATCTTCCTGAAGAAAACTGCCGCTTTGGCATTTCTTGCTGTTGCCTCCTGTCGTTTTATTCTTCTCGCAGCGCCAAAGGATTTTTTCCTGAGCTGATCGACGAATCCCGCCGCCAACGGAGCTTCAAGGTCTTCGCAAGTCTTTCACGTTCCCGTGACGTCAGGCTGAAACACCAGGCACTGATACAGGTCAGTGTCATGGATAATACAACCACCGCTGCAATACTTATCCAGGACGCGGGAGAATGAAATGACTTCCAGAGGATTATTACAATTACGGTCGGCGTGCACCCTAACAACGCAGGCCACCAAATCCTGACAATACTCTCCCGCATCGATATTTTCATTTTCGTGTTGAAGTAGATCGGCAGGACAATACCGAATATCAATGCCATCGGCACACAATTCGACCACGCGATTCCGAGCAATCCCAAATTGAATACCTTTACTGAGACAATGGAGGCTGAGATGCAGAGCAGCCCCGTCACCACGGTTATAAGGCCAAAAAATCTATGTTCTCCTTTCCCGACCAGCACTAAAAAATTGCTGTATTGTGCCAATCTAAAACAGTGTCCAACTGTCAGAATGGCCAGCACGACGCCCAGACTGTTGACTACACTCGGGTCCTGGAATTTTTCCCCAACCCATACATGCAGAAACTCCCTGCCCATCACAATCAAAAAACATGCAGCCGGAACAATCAAAAGCAGGCTGTATTTTTGCATGAGAAACGAGATCTCTCGCACGCTTGAGTGTTCGTCTCGGGCGTCAAGGTCGCTGACAGCAGGCTTTATCGCGGTAGCAAAAGCACGCAGCAATTGTGACAACAGGAGAATGCCGGCTATGGCAACAGCGAATTGGCTGACCTCCGCGGTCCCGATGTAGATGGCGATAACCAAATCCGTAGCCTTCAAGATAAGCAGACCACCCGTTCTGTACAAACACGTGTTGATTCCGTATACCAGCATTTCTTTGAGAAGCTTGAAGTCAATACTCCTGATAGTGATAGAGACGTCCGGCAGGAGCTTTCTCGCATAGACCAACTGTGCGAATTTCACGATAACTTCACTGGCCCCATATATGAGCCCCATCGTGAGCAGGCCGTATCCCTGACCCAACAGGATAATCACTAAAAAGGTCCGCAGAAGGAGCATCAAAAGCTCCGTCAGGTTCAGGATGTCATATCTTTGCAGTCCGCATAACAGCGCGGACGATACCTGCAAGGGCATAGATAAGACAAACGAAGATCCCACGATCAACACAAGCATACCGGTAGTGCCGACCATATCGGGCGCAATCGCAAACCATGCTCCGATATTGTCGTATAGCAGCAGAGTCAGTAAACCAAGCACAACGGCCAGCACTGCGAAGAAGAAAAGAGATGTGCTGATTACACGTTGGATCGCATCGTCATCACGCCTTGCCAGATTCACGGGAATGTATCTGTCGATAGAGCTGTTCATTCCCATGTCCAGCAGCCGTCGGTACTGAAAGATAGAACCGATCAGCACCCATACACCGTACCTGCTCTCGCCGAGTTGTGCCAAAAAAAAGCGTATCAGGAAAAAGGTGATTACCGCACTAGTCACGAGGGTCATCACATTGAAGATTGTGTTATGGATAAGCCGTTTTGAAGTTGTGATATACTGTTCATTCATTCTTCTGTTATATCCGGGTTTACACGAAGGACTTCAGCGATCAGAAGTAAAGAGGCGCCCGATCGCCTCCGGCATTCTCCAATCCTTGTCTTTCTATCCGAAGTTTGTTGATGTCATGTTCATCAATAAGGCGCGCAAAGAGGGTTACTCTTCTGCCGGCGGATTCGAGTGAGTCGTTTTTGTAAAGCTCGATCCTTAAATGCAGCGATGAACCGGAGCGACGGTCGCGAACAGGCACATGAACCTGAATAAGCTCCTCCGGGCCGGGGTTGGGATCGTGGCCGTTGTGACGCCAGTTTAAGGCACGAGAGGTGCCGTCACGATTTACCAGAGGCAGATCGACGGTCCGGAATTCCATTTTGCCCGCAGCCGTTGAGACGGCCTGCCACCATTGATCAAACGTCGCCGCTCGGCGAAAATACAATGCCGCCTCCTCGAAGCTCTTTCGCTCCTCATGCTCCCTGTGGATAATCATATATCTTTTCTGCATAGCCGCCATGATTTGCTCTAATCGTATGGAGCCAACAATGTGGAATACAAGAAGCAATAAAATTAAGATACAAGAGAAGATGATCAGAACATAGATCCTGGGCGTAACTATCATGAGCATTCCCAGCCCGGAAGCCAGTAGTGTCACGCCATAGATTGCGATGACAGCCTGACGCTGTGTAAAGCCCAGGTCGATCAGTCTGTGGTGGAAATGGCTGCGGTCGGCGGAAAATATGGATCGTCGTTCCAGAAAACGACGCAACATGGAAAAAAACGTATCGAAGATAGGGACACCCAGAGCCGCAACCGGCAGAGCAAGCCCCACGAGTGCGGAAGATTTTGAAAAGCAGAGAACACTTGACGAGGCAATCGTAAAGCCCAGGAACATGCTGCCGCAATCGCCCATAAAAATCTTTGCCGGATTGAAGTTGAAGTAAAGAAAGCCGGTGACACTGCCAAGCAGTGCAAGCATGAGTACGACTACCGCCACATTGCCCGTGGAAGCGGCAAATATGGCCACCACTCCACAGGCGATGGCACAAATCCCGCCGGCAAGACCATCCAGCCCGTCGCTTAGATTCACGGCATTAGTGACACCCACGATCCAGAGAAGCGTAAGCGGCCAGGAGAACCAGCCGAAATTCAGCGTTATCGAATCGGTTATCACCACCGATTTGATACGAATACCGACGGCACAAATCATGACGGCAGCAGCGATCTGCGCGACAAACTTGACCCGTACCCGCAGACCCTTTGTCTTCACGTCGTCGATCAGCCCGGCTATGAATATGAAGCAGGCAGCAAAAAGCAGAATGCGCAATTGCCCGAGTATAGGCTCACCGGTGGTACCGGCAAAATTAGAGAACCATAGCACAGTAATGCTCAGAGCCATCATTGATAGAAAGATGGCCACGCCTCCGACATGTGAGACGGGGCGTGTATGCATGTGCCGCGCACCCGGAACATCTACGATGTCGAGCCGGCGAGCGATCCAGATTACAGCGGGCGTCATCATCATCGCAAGCACGAGAGAGCCCAGATATACAAATAAGTAGATGTTCATATTCAGACCAATTTTTAAAGTTTACTCCAACGGCTCCAGGAGGTCCGCATCGATTTCTACAAGGGCGCCTTGAGTGAGAATAGTCACTTCAATAACAATGCGGGCCCTGGCACATTTCCTTTCGACAACTACGCCTTCGGTACTCCTCATCGGACCGGAGACGATCCTGCAACGGTTGCCCACGGGCAGGCCCGGATAACCGTCAATTACTGCCTTGCACAAAAGAGCGGATTCGATGCCGGTCAGCTCTTCTATCAGTTGCTCCTGGTCCGCAACGTCCAATGTGTGGCACAGACGGTTTGTTCTCATGGCCATATACCTGTCTTGTTCTGTGCCGCAGAAAAACACATACGATGTAAAAAGCGGTGACATGAGACGGCGATAGCGCCCTCCCGAGAAGATAGTCTTTTCATACATCGGTAAAAAGTAGCCTATGCCGTGACTGCACAGATCCCAGGCGAAGGCTTTCTCGAATCGCGGCCGGGTGTAGGCGATCCACCAGGTTCCGTGAAGTTCGGTCAGGGATTCCACCTCCGGCGTTAAAATCGATGGATTTTCAGACAGACTCAGCATATACTCTCCTCGCGCGCACTCCGTTCTCGTCGGTGCACCTGACGAGGCACCCGGCGAGAATTTCCTTATTTTCACCCTCACCAATCTGGTATGAAATACCTTTGATGACGGACTCTTGCTCTTCCTCTTCTTAACACAACTGCAACGCCGGACATTATTCAGTCCTTTCGCGTTGCAGATGCCGCCTATCCGAAAGAAGGTTGTCTGCGACTCCAGTCCGGAGATTTGAAAGGAGCATAGCTGCCGCAATTTGCAGCTTGGGCATCAATAATGCCGGCCTTTACGGGATCGATCATTTGCAATCCTTTGCAATTCTGAGTTGTTTGAGCTGGTAAAACCATCATGTGCCGTCATAAACACCCGCTGTTTCTTTGCGGCCGGCTACAGACTTCTTTCTTACGGGAAGCACTTTCTGCCTTTCCGCAATACTAAGCGATCCTGATTTGTCCGAATGTTCAGGGTGCTCAGATCTTGTAATAACGACAGCAGGTTTTGGGAGGCTTGTGCTTGTCTTGTTTTTTCGGGAACCGGCCCTATTGCCGCTGTCGTAGTATCCATTACCACCATAATAGCCATATCGTCCATTCTTTGGAACATCGTTCACAACCACGCCAAGGACTCGTGCGCCGACACGTTGGAGGGCATCACGAGCTTGCTGGCTGGTTTTTCGGGTGGATTTTTCAGCCCTTAGTACCAAGATAGTGATCTGGCAGATTGAAGCCAGAATTTGTGCGTCGGTGACGGGCAGCACAGGAGGCGAATCAACAATGATTCGGTCATATTGTTTCGCCAGAAGCTTTATGAGTTTGGCAAAGCTCGCACTATGGAGTGTCTCAGAAGGATTTTGCACGTCCGGTCCGCACGTCAAGATGTCCAAACCGGAAACACAGGTTGACTTGATGACTTCTTCGAGTTCATCAGCCCCGGTCAACACACTGCTCAGTCCCTTGTTGTTATGGTTCACACCGAAAATCTTGTACTGCATGGGCTTTCGAAAATCCGCTTCGAGGACAAGTGTTTTTTGTCCGGCCTGAGCCATGGCAATAGCCAAATTGCTGACCACCGTCGACTTACCATCAGCCGCTTCGGGTGAGGTTACGAGGATGGTCCTTGACTTCGCCTTAGAATCGCTGAATAACACCGCCGTTCGAATCGTACGATATGTCTCAGCCCACATAGACTTGGAATCCAGATACGCCTTCTTACCCCGAATGGCCGGCCCCTCTCTTCGTGACATAGAGGGGACCACGCCGAGAGCCGGCAACCCGAGGGCGGCAGAAATTTCTTCCATTGAGTGGAGCCGCTGATCCATCCTGTCGTGAATGAGGGCCAGACCACCGGAGAGAACAAGACCGAAAAGAAGCGCGATCGCCATGTATCTGGCCTTGGGAGGCTTCGATGGTTTGTCCGCTGGGCGAGCGGTTTCGAGTACGCTGATGTTCAGGCTGCCCGTATCCTCAGTAATATTGATTTCCTTTATGCGATCGTCAAGAATATCGCAGAGTTTTTTTGTCTGCTCCCATTCTGATTTTAGTATCGTGTACTCACCGTGCTGCTTGTTGAATTGAAGTGCCTCCTGACGTTGCGCTTCAAAATAACCGGCGATCTGCTCTTCTTTTTGCTTTGCTGCTATGTACTGTTGCTCCGCAATGGCCACTTGTGTCTCGGCAAACTTCCTGTACAAGAAAGAAAGTCTATTATCAATCTGCTTTACCTTTGTCTGAAGAGCATTCACTGCTGACTGGTTTTGAGCGGGCTGTTTTTGAAGGTCACTAAGCTGCATATGTAACTGTTCAAATTCCGCTTCGAGCTGCGACCATTCGTTGGCGTTGGAGATATAAGCTCCCTTCGCCCTTTCACTCTCTGCAAACAGCTTGAGCCTTACAGGATCGGCGGTCATTGCCTTGTAATTTTCGTGAACAGATTTTGCTTCCACCATTTGAAGCTCAGCTTGTGTTAACTCCGCAGATAAAGTATCGAGTCTGTCAAGGATGATGTTGCTGTTACGGTCCTCAAAAGCTAAGGCGATGTTCTCACTTTTCAAAGCCATCATCGCCTTGAGCTTCTGTGTCAGTTCTTTGTCCCTGCTGCGTTTTTCATCCTGGAGTATTCTTAAGACCTCTCCGTTTGTGCTGCGCTTGCGGGTTGCATGGTATGTTCTATAGGAATCCACGATTGCATTGACCAACCGGGCGGCTTCAACCGGATCCGGCGAATCGGAGGAGATATCGATGATGTCGTCTTTTTTACCAACCGAGACACTAAGCCCTTTTTTCTTCAGGTAGTCAACGGGATTGTCGATCTTACGAAAAACCTTTAGATGTTTTATGTCGGTTCTTTCGAGGGCGGATGAGATTATTGGTGTCGATTTCAGGAGCTCTGCCTCGGTATAAAGGTAATTCTTTGACTGTGTCATTACTCCTTCGGCTTCAGAGAGGATCTTTGGCCCGCTCTGCTGGACGTAGATCCTGGACGTACTGGTGTAAACAGGCGTCGCAACGGTAATATAAGTCAAACCAATTCCCAGAGCTATAACTATGGTTAGCAACACAATCCATCTATTGCGCCATATGATTTGGACAAGATCTTCGGGCACTATTCCAACAGATAAGGATCGCATATTATCTTGTGCTTCTGTTTCATTATTTCCGGTCCGACTTATCATAATGTTGCCCTCTGCTCCTTTTTATCAAAGATGTTTTCTTCGTTATTAATTCTAATTTTCACTCTCGTTTAATCTCCAGTACGTGCCGACATTGATCCTGAATACATTGTTAAAAAACAGCGCCGTGCGTGTTCTGGGCGTTTGTTCGACTGCGATAATGTCACCTGGTTTTATTAAGGTATTTGAAGCATCTGCCAGCTTCGATTTATTCTTTATCGGGAAAGTCACACTGACACACTTGCTGTTCCGCTTTAAGCGGTAAATGGTCGCGTATCGAGGCTCGGCAATTTGATTCAGTCCGCCGGCAAATCCTATTGCCTGCATAAGTGTGTACTGAACATCAGGTGGATATGGGAAGTTGCCCGGGCTGGTGATTAATCCTATAACCGTAAAGAGTGGCTGCTGCAAGGGTTCAACTATAACGCTATCGCCGTCCTGTAGTGCGATATCAGCGAAAGGTATATTAAGTCCCTTAACAGGCAAAGCAAGGGATTCGGATTTTCGAGGTCTGCTTGTCTCTGTGATTCTTTGGATTCTTAGACTTCTGTTCGGGACAGATATTTTAGCAGTATCCTGGGCAAATACCTCATCCGCTTTCGCGCTCAACTGCAAATAGTGCGTATGAGATTCCAGATTTGAGTTTGTCTTTGCGCCGGTAGCAGTATTCCTGAGGTTGGATTTAGGTTGGCCGTATCTGACAGGTTCTGCCGGCGGGAAGAGTTCTCCCTCGGCATGAGCAGTTGAAACCAGTGGCTCATTCCATGCCAACCTATCCACCAAAAGTGGGCTTTGGCTATTGTTTGCAATGTCTGCTTGCTCGCTTAGCAGTCTTTTATCGCCTTGCCTTGTAGCCAGTGCACCAACCGCACTTGACGAATACGCCTGCCAAAAAAACGGCGGAATCTCGTTTTCGTTGGCGACAATTTGATCTGCAGCAGGTTTCACCGGCAACATTTTGTTTAGACCGTCCGGGCGTCTAAATGATTGTTTGGCTGTTTTCATTACAGCATCTTCATTATTGGATATGGCCTGGTCGCTGTGAATTATCCGGATAAGAGCAGCACCTTCATCGATTATGCCGCCTGCTTCCATGAGAAGCGCGACAAGAGACATCTGATCGCTGCGAAGCGAATAAACACCCGGTGTCTGAACGGCACCGATGATAGATACCCTTGCTGTTTTATAATCCAGTACGCGTGCAAATACTGAGGGGCGAGTCACGACATGCTTTGGATAGTACGCATCAATAACATCCGATTCGATCTGGGACAGAGTTCTTCCTGCCGCTTCGATATCGCCAACAATTGGAAGCGTGATATTTCCGCTTGTGTTCACCCTTGATATGTATGGCGTAACTGTAGTATTGCTGACTATCTCCTCAACCGTGATGAATCGAACTACGGCAGGCATGGTCAACTCAAGAGCGTCACCCGTCACAACCCGGTAAGGTCCCCCGTCTATTTTAGCCCTAACCATACGATCCATATCTATGGAGGGAGGGACGGGGCCGGCATTTTCGAATTCAATCAACTGCTGCGTGGAAGGCAGATGGACATTATCGCTGCACCCGGCTAAACAGACCGATAGTAATACCGTCAGAATCAAAATGAAAAGTGTCTGAATCTTCCATGCGCGCTCAACAAATGATTTGTATTTTGGCAGACTCATGTTAATACCTCCTCAGAATTATGTGCAGAGTACTACTATTCTTGCAGATCGCTACACCTGTAGCTTGTTAAACAATCAAGGCTCCCTCCCCAGGAATAGAACGACTGTCATATCAAGCCTATTGTTTGCCTGTGCTTGAATCGAGATATCCGCACTGTCTCTTGTTGAAATTTATTGCTATAATTATACGAACACCACTCCAAATCCAACTCCACACATGCACATCTGTTTGTGTATGATGGAACTTAACCACACTTATATAATAGTTTGCACCGCTAACACGACCTTCGAAATTCCAGGTGCCTAACCTGTTTTGGCCTTGCCGTGATTTGTCCATTCTTCGTCAGAGGTCACAAAAATCCTGTCAATAGACAAGCCGTAACCGGTTCAACTTTTATGCCAAAGGGGAATTTTGCGGCACGTTCCGTAATCACCAGTCCGCAGACAGTCCAAGTAGCTACTGACATGCGCTCCGTCGTCCTTTCTCCATAGGCTGCTACCTGCAAGCCATTATTGCTCCCCCTCTTTTGCTTCCTTGCCCAGATTAACTCCTAATGCTGTTAATTGAACTTATCATTACCACAATCATAGAGATATATTTCATCCAGATGACCAACGTTACTATCGCCCTATAATATCTCTTCTTAAGAGTTCATAACAGCATAAATAATAACTTTACTCATTATGACAACTGCAAGAGCAAGAATCAATAGCTTGACTACCTGCTTTCCCTTTTTTTACTGCTTTGCCCATTTTCGCATCAAAAACGACGAATCTTTGACAAAAAACAACCGAGTGTATTTCACAGAAACAATGTGAAAAACAGAACTATTATAGGTCGTTACGCTTCACTAATAGAGGTGGCTTGACGGTTTTGGGCCGTCTTATCGACGGCTAATGAGTATCCTCTGGCAATTTTATGCCATAGGTAAGATGATAGCTAAAAGAAATGAGACGATGATCGCTGTGAGACCGACTATAGCCACCAGGGGCGTCCAGGATTTGAGTCCTTCAGCTTCGGTTAGCCCGGTCATTTTCACGAATATCCAGAAACCGCTGTCGTTCATCCACGAGCCGATCATCGAGCCGCCCCCGATGGCCGTCGCCAAATATGCGGGGTGATAGCCTAACGTCTTTGTCGATGTGAGCATCGCGGCGATCATCGCTGATGATGTTATCATCGCAACGGTGCACGAGCCTTGGGCGATTTTGATCATCGAAGCGATAAAAGCGCCCAAACCAAGCAGCATCAAACCTCCTGTTGGTTGACTTCCACTGCTCTTGAACAGGCTTTCGATTGCCGGGCCGATCTGGGCAGCCTTGAGCATCGCGCCAAAAGCGCCGCCTGCGGCCGTGATCAGGATAATCATGCCGCCGCTCATTAGCGAGACCTCGACCACCTTAGCCAGTTGTGCGTTCGTCAGAGCACGCTTGCTCTTGAGCATCAACATAGCGATGGCCGCCGATATGAGCATCGCCAGATTCACATCGCCTAAAACAGCGGCGATTCCCGCGGCCCGGTTTAGCCCCGAGCCCTCGGCGGCACCCTCAGCCATCGTGCGGACAATCGTATTGGTTGAGACAAGCAGCACGGGCAGGATAATCGGCAGAAGTGACACCAGCAGGCCCGGCAGTTGATTATCTTCGAGCGGCTCGGGCTCAGAAAGCTCGCCGCCAAGCGGTCTCATGGGTATATTCATCCGCCGGTCGGCCCAGCCCGAAAAGAACATTCCAACAATCGCAGCCGGAAGCGCCACCAACGAACCAACCATGATCATCACACCGATATCGATATCGAGATTGTCGGCCATAATCAGCGGCCCGGGCGTTGGCGGGACAAGCGAATGGGTGATTACTCCGCCGGCAGTAATAGCCATCGTGTATTTCAGGTAGTGTTTCTTCGTTCGCCGGTGCATGGACCGCGCAAGCGGCACGAGCAGATAAAACACTGTGTCGAAAAATACCGGAACCGAAAGCACAAAACCGCTGGCCATCAGCGCAGTAGAGCTGCGTTTTTCTCCCAGCAGTGACAGGAAGCCTCTTACAATGCGGTCCGCCGCTCCGCTGTCCATCATGCACTTGCCGATGACCACAGCCAGAGCGATGACAATGCCGATACTGCCGGCCGTGCTTCCGAATGCTACCGCCACCCGGCTGATCTTCTCAGCTAAATCCCCCGGTGCAAGCAGGCTCACGATGACGGCCGATGTAATCAACGCGATAAAAGCATTCATTCTCAGCTTCGCAATCATCAAAATGACCGTCGTCATGCCGATAGCGAGAATTATCAGCGGATGAAGATTGAGCATAATATTGCTTTTCCTTCCAATTACCGGTTATGGATTTTTTCAATTCTCGATATATTTCAGTCCGAGCAGGGCAGCTCCCTTCATCGAAGACTGCTCGTCATAAACATATTCGCAGTCCCTCATCCACTTTGATTTTGCCCGGATCAGGGCCGGATTCGTCGCCCCGCCTGTTATGTGGAGAACGTTTTTGAGAGGGACATTTTTTGCGATTTCGTCAAGATGCGTCTTCTGATACTCGCACAGCCCTTTAACGATGGCCGCCAGTATTTCCTCACGCGTGGTCTGGTGAGTCAGTCCGAGCAATTGGGCCCTGAGCGGCTCCAGGCTGTAACGTGAGCCCATTAGATAAGGCATATAGGTGACACCACTTTCACGATCCAGCCAGTTTTCAATCGCCTTAGGAAGGAATCCGTTGTAAAACTCCTCGGTGTTCAATTCACTGCAAAACAGCTCTCTGAACCAGTCCAGCGCCTTTCCTCCGGCGTTCATCACGTGCAGGGTCAGCCATCGATCGGCCAATACGTGAGCACGGATATTGTAATTGGCGGACGCCAGACATTGATCCAGGCATACAAGGGTGATTTCGCAGGTGCCGTTGACATTGATGACATCTCCGGAATTCTTGATCCCCACCGAATAGGCGGCCAGCACGGCATCATTACCGCCGATCAGCACGGCGGGCTCCTTTCTGAAACCGAACTGCCGAGCGAGTGACTCACTGACTCGCCCGACGCTTTCGTATGCCGGAACGATTTCCGGAAGCCGGTCGAGTGCCAGGCCAAAGGTCGCGGCGATATCTTCGTTCCAGGTCAGGTCATTGGCAACGGTATTATACAAGGCTGTCAGTGACGCGGACGACGGATCGATAGCAAAGGCGCCCGTCAACCAACGAGCTATATATGTATTCGAGTGGCCAAACTTGTAAGCCTTCTTGAAGATGTCGGAATGGTTGTCTTTAATCCAAAGGATGCTGGCCAGTGAGCATCCGCCCGCTACCGGCATATTGGCCGTGGTCTTTAACAGATCCTCCTTTCCAATAGTGTCGATTATGAATCGGGCCTGTTTTCGGGAACGCTGGTCGAGCATTAAGATCGCCGGATAGAGCGCCTCACCGTTTTTGTCCATCGCTGTCAGACCGGGTGTTGTCCCCGAAAGAGAAATAACATTGACTTGCTCGATAATGTCCCCTATTTTCTTGCACCCGGCGGCGAAGGCCTGTTTCCATTTATCTTGTTCGATATCGCCAAACAGGCCGTCGTTATAGATGTTGACCTCGTATTCCTGCGAAAATTGCCTGACCGGACTCTGAGCCTCATCGATGACCTGAAACACTCCCATTTTCATGCCGGTCGTTCCGATATCAACCGCCAATATCGTCATGTTTTTGGCTGTTTGAGGCTTCCGCATTGCTTTGGTTAAGAGATGAAACCTTCATTTACAATTTGCCTTTTGATTTCTTCCACAGCTTCTTCCGTTACGGCCCTGAGCGGGTGACGGGGCTGACCTGCCTTGAATCCCATTATGTCCATAGCAGCCTTGACACCCGCGACGCCCCATGCTCCTGAAACGGCCTGATTAAGCCGGGAAATTCTGAAGTGAAGTGTTTTCGCCTCGTCATATTTGCCCTGCGTGAACAACCGGTATAAATCGCAGCAGGGACCGGGCAGGGCATTGGCAAGGGATATCACCCCGCCGGGAACTCCCAGATGGAGGCAGGGATAGAAAAAATTGGCGGAACCGGACAGGACGTGGAAATCTTCATCAGGATCGAGGCGGGCGAGTAATTTGGCCGGCCCTTCCGGGGATGAATCTTTCATGCCGGCAATGTTCGGGTGACGTGAGAGTTCGAGGATAGTCTGGGCCGGTATTCTTACGCCGCCCGTAAAGCCGGGGGCGTTGTAGAGTAATACAGGAATGTCGATTGAATCGGCTATCCGTTCGTAGTGGCTTTTGAGAATGTTGCCATCAATCTGTTTGGCGAAATAGCTCGGAGTCAGGATGCTTACATAGTTAAAGCCCATCTCGCGAACCAATTTCGATTTTTCGATTGTCTGTTTGGTTGATTCGCAGCCGGTGCCGACCATGACGACTTTGTCGCCTTTTTCTTCAGCGAAAACTTCGAGAATCTGGACCTGCTCTTTATCGGTCAGACTCCTGAATTCCCCGTTCGAGCCAAGGGCAAGATAGCCGGCCAGATCCGTCTCTTTGAGTTTTTGCAGGTTGAACCTCAAGTCGTCGAGTGCGAGTTTGTCGGAACTGAAGGGTGTCACTACCGGAGCGATCACACCCGAAAGTTTTTTCTTATTTTCTGCCATAACTAAATCCTTATCAAAACAGCGGCATAACAATGTACTAATCCGCTATCCCTTCTGCAAGGCATCTTTGCCGGCTTTGAGCGTTTGGACGATTGCATCGACGTCGAAAACGCACCCGCCCCAGATGCCTCCGCCGACCTTCTGCATAGCGGCCCACAGGCGCGTGTCATCGGGGAGACTTGGATGAGGTGCCAGGTCGGATCGAAACGGGCGGTCGGCCAATATATGCGTGCCAAGTTCCACGCTTCGCTTAGCCGCCGGAGTCTCAGCATCTCCAATCAAGTCAACACTACCATGCAGCTTCTTGCAATCGATAATAATTTGAATGATATCTCCATCCAGCACCTTTCCGGCCGGGCCTGCCGCCAGGGCTTCGGGGGCGATGTGGCCGATGCAGGCGCCCGTGCTTACCCCGCTGAAACGCCCATCGGTGATGACTGCGACTTGTTTGCCCCATGGAAGATGCTTCAGCGCGCCGGTGACTTGCAGTATTTCTTCCATGCCGCTTCCCATTGGGCCGGCACAAATAAGTACGATAATGTCGCCGGGCTTTATATCTCCGTTCTTTATAGCCCGTATAGCTCCGGATTCACTCGTGAACACACGGGCGGGACCGATTTTGCGATACACGCCGTCACTGTCCAACAATGCCGGATCGATAGCCGTACTTTTAACGACCGAGCCTCCCGGCGTGAGATTGCCCTGCGGCAGGGTTACTGTACTGGTTAAACCGCACTTACGGGCCCGCGCAGGATTCATAATCACCTCGTCCGGATCGACGCCGTCCTTTTCATATAGTAACTCACGCAGCCGGCGCCGGCGGTCTGATGCTTCCCACCAGTCGAGCAGCTTACTCAAGCTCTGGCCCGATACCGTCACCACATCCAAATCCAACAGGTCAAGCTGTCGCAGATGCAGCATAACTTCCGGCACACCCCCGGCCAGAAATACGCGCACCGTGGGATGTCCGACAGGCCCATTCGGCAAAACATCGACGAGACGCGGCACGTCCCGGTTGACTTTCTTCCAGTCTTCCAGCATCGGACGCTTCAATCCTGCGGCATAGGCAATTGCCGGAATATGCAGGAGCAGATTTGTCGAACCGCCGAAAGCTGCGTAAACTACCATAGCGTTACGAACGGCCGAGTCGGTAAGAATATCTTTTATGCTTAAACCTTGTTTGTGCAGCCGGACAAGTGACTTGGCCGAGCGACGCGCCATGTCCAGCCAGATTTCCTGGCCCGACGGCGCCAGCGCCGCATGCGGAAGGCTCATCCCGAGAGCTTCGCCGACAACCTGAGACGTGGCCGCGGTTCCGAGAAACTGACAGCCGCCGCCTGCGCTCGCACATGTCCGGCACGTCATCTGCCTGGCATATTCCAGCGTCACCTCCCCGTGGGCAAATCGTGCTCCAATGGACTGGATCGTGCCGAGGTCCTCACCTTCGGCAGGCGGGAGCGTCACTCCGCCAGGCACCACCACCGACGGCAAATCGTGCATCGCAGCCAACGCCATCATCATTGCGGGCAGCCCTTTGTCGCAAGCTGCTATGCCGAGCATGCCTTTTCGCGTGGGCAGGCTCCGAATCAGGCGGCGAAAAATTGTTGCAGCGTCGTTGCGATATGCAAGACTGTCCATCATGCCCGGCGTGCCCTGGGTCCGCCCATCGCAAGGGTCCGTGCAGAACGCCGCGAACGGTATGTAACCAAGACGTTGGAGTTGCTGTGCCGCTGCTTCGGCAAGCAGGCCCAGCTCGAAGTGCCCGGTGTGATAGCCGAGCGCAACGGGTGTGCCGTCACCTGCACGAATCCCGCCCTGAGTGCTTAATAACAAAAATTGTTCCCGGACTAATTCGGACGGTTCCCACCCCATGCCCGCGTTCTCACTCATTCCGAAGATGTCACCGCTGGGAGAATCTGCGAGAAGATTTTCCGTTAAAGGCAGGCTGCCTTGCGGACCTGGCGCATTTGTAGTGATGTCGTAAATGCCATCGTCTTTGCTATCCAGAATATCTTCGAGCGTTATTTTATCCGGCATAAAATTGTCTCCAGAGTTACCTGAACGTTCGGCGGATCACCCAGTTCGGAGACGACCAGGTCCGCTTCTGTGAAATCCTCGTCCTTCGAATAACCGTTTGTAGTTATAACGCAATGCATACCTGCTGCTTTTGCCGCAAGCAATCCAATGCGGGTGTCTTCTACCACAACACATTCCGACGGCTCAAGGCTTAGTCTCTCCGAAGCCAGGTTATATATTTCAGGATCGGGTTTTTTCTTTGACACAACATCGCCGGCCAGGATCGTGCTGAAACGAGCCTTCCGCTCGGGCCCGAGCAGTATCTCCGCTACCAGGTTAACCGCCCGCTCGTGAGAAGTAGAGCAAATAGCCAAAGTAATATCAGCGGCAATAGCCTCATCTACAAGCCTTGCAACGCCGGGACGTAAAGGCAGTTGTCCCGATTCTATGATTTCCATGAAATAATCTGTTTTAAGTTTATGCAGTTCTTTTAAGAGTGTATCCTTGTCAGCAACATCGGCAGGCCAGCCGTAGTTGTCGAAGTAGTGCCTCATGCGTTCTTTGCCGCCGGCAACTTCCAAAAGTTCTCCGTACAGCTCAACACTCCACTCTATCGGGAATCCTTTTTTTGCAAACGCTCTATTGAAAGCAACTCTGTGCCCATCCCGTTCGGTATCAGCCAGAACGCCGTCACAATCGAAAATTATGGCTTTCATTACAGCCTCCTTTTTTCGTTGCCCTGTCTGCGGCACAATCTCCTGGAGTCAGGCCTTCCCTGAGCTGCCGAACAGGTTAATCTTCTCAATAATGCCCGCCTTGAGCGAATTGAACTGGGCGTCAATGACTTTCAGCGGATTATACTGGGTATTGTTAGCGTTGTGGTAAGCGACAAATCCGTCGATGAACGCATATTTAAGCTGGGTCGATATGTTTACTTTTGCACAACCGAGCGAGATACACTTCTCGAACACATCGTCCGCCAGCCCGGTGCCGCCGTGCAGGGCTATGGGAGCCGCCACTTTAGCAGCGATTTCTTCGAGCAGGTCGTATGCGATCTTTGGTACGCCCTTATACACGCCGTGAGCGGTTCCGATCGCGGGCGCGAAACAGTCCGGCTTGACTTTTTCACAAAATTCGATTGCTTGTTCAGGGTCGGCCAGATGTGAATCCTGCTGTTTTACGTGAATGTTGTCCTCCACGCCCACGATGGCCCCGAGTTCGGCTTCTACGGTGACATTTTTCGGCCGTGCCATCTCGACTACTTGCCTGCTCAAAGAAAGGTTCTCGTCGAACGGCTTCGAAGAGGCATCGATCATAACCGAGGTCCAGCCCGACTCAATGCACTCTTTGATTAGGTCTAAATCCTTGCAGTGGTCCAGATGTAGGGCAATCGGAACACTCGATGAATCGGCAAGCTGTTTTACCCACGTGATAATAGCCGAGGTGCCCCAGAAGATGACCGTCTTAGCGGATGTTTGGATTATCACCGGGGCGTTTGTTTCTTCCGCAGCCAGAATGACGGCTTTTGTCGAATTGTAGTCCAGGATATTAAAGGCACCCACGGCATAACCGGCGCCGGCGGCTTTGCCAAGCATCGCCTTCATATTTTCAAGCGGCATTGCTCTTCTCCCTAACAGATATTTCCTGCAAATGTAACGCTCTTCTCAGTGCCTTTATAATCTAATCTTCCCACGGCACCGAACTTTAGCACCACCAATAGGCTATCTTAGACGAGCCGGCTTGTCAACGCAAGAAACACGCCCGGTGCTTTAGCGACGGGTAGTTTTCTCCTGGTTTTCTCTCAGGCAGGATCGCGACGATACCGTATGAAAAATCACCATCTTTCGAATCGGGATAACTCAAAAGGAAACCACGTCTAAAGTGAGTGTCCGGCAGCAGCGGCTGTCTCTTGACCGTTTCATCCCGATCCCGGGTGGGCAGTGGGACTGGCAGGCGTTCTGTGAGGCTCTTTGATACTCGTGTTGAGGATTTTCTTCGGATCAGTAGACCATTTAGATTTTTCGTAGTCAAATGGAACGGCTACGAGTTTTTCCGAATCAATGCGTATAACCGTAATCTCGCTGGGAGAGCCCGGAGCCGGGGAAGGCAGTTGCACAAAGTTTATGCCTCTGTAGCTGTTCACACTTGCCTTGTGGTAGTGCCCGCCCAGCACAAGTATCACATTCGCGTCTCCGAATGCGTCGATGAGCTCGTCTCTGTTCGTAATTGAATCGAAACATAGATGAGTAGCAACCACGATGGGAGTTTCCTTTGCTACTTTCGATAGACTATTACGAAGATATTCGAGCGCATCTTTGGATATCGGCTGGGCGGGGCTGTTAAGGCTTTCATCGTACTTCGAATACAAAAGTACGAAGTGAACACCTTTCCTGTCGAATGTATAACTCAAAGAACCGTGACGTTTAATCAGCCAGTTGTGCATTGTGGCACTTGGAGAAAGGCCGCCGCTGTCGTGATTGCCCGCCACATCATAGCTGGGATATTTCAAACGCCCGGTAATCAACTTCTCATACGTGTCCTTAGCTGCTATTGTCGGCCACTCCGTGATATCCCCTAACCCGATTACAAAGTTGGGCTCGGCCACCTTGCCTCCGATACCTGCCGGATAATCCGTTTGGGGCAGTTTGTTCATCGCATCGATCGCCGGTACCAGATGTGTGCCGTCCCCATCGGGTTGGATGTGCTGGTCCGACCATCCGAAGAAGGTCAGAACATTCGTGTTACCACAGATTCCCGGCTGCGATAGAGCACAGATAAGAAGACAAACAATATATATGTTCAGCTTGATTTTGGCCATTCTGCATATTCCTGTTTTCATGTTTCGACTACCCAAATTATCTCCTGCAATCATAAAAAATGTATTTTAACATTTTTTGAATCGGCTGTAAAGTGGGTAGGATGGGCAACTCGTTTGCCCATGCTGTCAATGTAACGTAACCCGAACCGCATGGGCAGGAAACCTGCCCATCCTACAATCTAAAAATATTTAGCCCGCCGATTCACTCGGTGGGTTTTCTTTCAAATCAACACGTTAGAGCATTTTATCCCGCGGCATGAGCAATTTCTGCCCATCCACAGGTGGTCAAAACCTTCTCCTCTTTCCATGCTTCTGGCTTAAGGCGATAAATCCCAGTGGTCTGGGGACAGAGTCCCCAGAATCTCGATGATTATTGTGCTGCCGGTCGGCTCGTGACCGTAAAAACCGACCTTGTTGCACTTCGTATGTTAATGCGCCAGCAATAATAAAACTTGAATTTTAAAATTTCTTATCTCTCAAGAAGAAAGCTTCTGTATATTAGATAATGCTCAGTTTCTTGGTACTCTATTACACTTGTTGGACTATGATCAAAACTGTATATCTTAGCATCTTCGAAAGCCAACAAAATTGGGGAATGTGTCGCTATTATAAACTGTGCATGTCCTACTTTGCTATTTTCACGAAGTATATCTAGCAATTTAAGTTGACTTTTGGGAGATAGCGATGTTTCTGGTTCATCTAGAAAGTAGATGCCCCTTATCTTATAGCGGGAACGAAAATAAGACATCATAGATTGACCATGCGATTGTGTAACCAACGATTCTCCACCAAAATAATTTAATTGCCCAGGATCTGAGGCTGCCCAACTATCGAGTATTCTTCTAAAATCATTAAAGATTTCTGAACCGAAATACGATCCAGGTACGCTTCCATTTGCCCACTCTATGGAGATATATTTGTATAATTGTTTTTCATATTGGTTAACCTGGAAGCGTGCACCTTCTTGTTTACGCCAAATATGGATATTGCTCGCAAGTGCTAATGCCTCCAATAAAGTAGATTTTCCCGTACCATTCTCCCCTACGAAAAAGGTTACTGGGGATTCGAACAGCATTTGCTTAGTTTGATTAAAAATCGGTAAAGAGAAGGGGTAATGACAATCCGATGGATACTTTTCAGGATGCAATGTAACGCTAGTTATGTGATTGCTCATTGTGTTTTTCTATTTCCTTCAAGCAGGCTGAATTCTAATCTCTATTTCTTTATAGACGCCCAACGCACTGGCTGATGAGACGCGAGCGTAGCGAGCGGTCTCAATCAAGCCAGATGTTCCAATTCTGCAGAGGCATAGAGCTATCTCATTTATTACTGCATTCAACATATCAACTCATATATATTTTATTGATTCGTCTTTCTTCGCAATAAACACCTCTGCTTTATACCAAACACGATATCCATTTTCAACAACGTTTAGGTACCGATCAAAGGAAGTAAGGGGGTCACGTCTTAAATAATAAATATTGATTGACACAGATTCATTCTCACAGATTCATTCTCACAGTATCATCATTCTATGGCCAGGCCATTGCGAATTGAATACCCAGGTGCCTTTTACCATGTTCTCAACCGCGGGCAACGGCAAGATGTGATTGTTGATGATGATCAGGATCGACAACGTTTTGTGTTTTGTCTAGAAAGAATGGCAAAGCAGTATGGCATACGAATTCATAAGTATTGCTTAATGACCAATCACTATCACCTGATCATAGAGACACCAGAAGCCAATTTGAGTCGAGCCATTCAATGGCTCAATGTCAGTTATGCGAGCTATTACAACCGACGTCACCATTATGCAGGGCATTTGTTTCAAGGGCGGTTTAAGGCTATTGTTGTTGAAGCGGATGAATATTTGGAATCTCTGTCACGATAAAGAAAATAAGTGGTCAGGCTTTTGATTTAGTTGTTGGGGCGCATTGACATACGTTTGCTTTTGGAATAATCTGGCATTATGCCGAGATTAGCCAGAGCAGCAGCAGTTTGATTCGCCCATCATATCACGCAGCGCGGGAATAACCGCCAGGATGTGTTCTTTGTCGATGATGATCGCCGGGTGTATCTGGAGCTGTTGAAAGAGCAGGCGGACAAGTACTCGCTGGAGCTGACCGGCTATTGCCTGATGAGCAATCATATCCATATAGTCGCAATCCCGTAAAAGCAGGATTCGCTGGCCAAAGCCGTCGGCAGACCACGAAAAGGAAAAATGAAAGAAATAACCAGAACTAAATAGGGGGCTGCAAGGCTGTCCTTAGTTTTTCTTGGAATCCCGTCAAGCCGGGATGACTCTTTATTATCTAAACAACGTCGGCCTTTTCGAAAATACACGCCAAAAACAAGAAGCTGAATAATTGTAGTACAGAATCTTTGAAATGCGAGTTGATATTGTTGCAATTCAGGTGAAAATCCGGTATTTTGATGGATTGTATGGCCCGGAGTTGTAGCCGGGAAGTTGATATTGGAAATACGAAGTCATCCATAATTGTGATATTCGGTAAGGCTTTTAGTTTTTAGGAGAGGTTATTATGACGAAACGAACTCGACGACAGTTTTTGCAGGACTCGATTTTCGCGGCGGCGGCGATATCTTCGGCTCCGATGATCAGCAGTATTGCCAGAGCTCAAAGCAGCAGCGCCAATGAAAAACTGCTGTGCGCGGTGGTCGGCTGCAAAGGCCGGGGCGGCAGTCACATCAGCGCCCTTTCCGCCCGGAAGGACTGTGCAATCGCATACATTGTCGATATTGATGAAAAGGTAGGCCAAGACCGATGTAAATCCATCGAGAAACGTACGGGCCGCCGGCCCAGGTTTGTAAAGGATATGCGCGAGGTGTTCGACGACAAGTCCGTGGATATCGTTTCGACGGCGACGCCGAACCACTGGCACGCGCTGTGCGGCGTCTGGGCGATGCAGGCGGGCAAAGATACGTTCATCGAAAAGCCCATCAGTCACGACATTCCGGAAGGCGCCGCTCTTGTGGCAGCAGCGAAGAAATACGGAAGGATGTGCCAGGTGGGGACACAATGCCGCTCGAACCCGGCCATCCAGAACGCCATGAAGTTCCTTGCGGACGGCGGTATCGGCGAGGTCAACTTCTCGCGCGGCCTGTGTTACAAGCGGCGTAAATCGATCGGCCCGTTAGGCGATTATCCGATCCCCGAAGAGGTCGATTTCAATCTCTGGAGCGGCCCGGCACCTTATACCACGCCGAAGCTCACGCGTCAGCGGTTCCACTACGACTGGCACTGGCAGCGTCTGTACGGCAACGGCGATTCGGGCAACCAGGGCCCGCATCAGACCGACATCGCCCGCTGGGGGCTCGGCATCAACCGCCATCCGAACAGCGTCATCGCGTACGGCGGCAGGCTCGGCTATCAGGCCGAACGCAACGATCCCGATTACGTCGATGCCGGTGACACCGCCAACACCGAGATCGCCATTTACGATTACGGCGATAAGTGCATGGTCTTCGAGACGAGGGGACTTTCGGTCGATAACTCGGCGGATGAGCAGATCAATAAAATGTTCAACAGCACGAAGGGCAACAGGATCGGCGTGATTTTCTACGGGACCGAAGGCTATCTGGCCCAGAGGTCCTACACGCATTGCATGGTGTACGATCTCAAGGGCAAGCTGGTCAGGGAGTTCAAAGGCGGCGGCGACCATTTCGACAATTTCGTCCAAGCCGTTCGCAGCAGGAAAGCCGAAGACCTCAATTCCGACGCTTTCCAGGGCCATCTCTCGGCGGCTCTTGCTCACTTAGCCAATATCAGTTGCTATCTTGGCGAAAAGAACAAAGTCTCCGCAGGCCAGGCCAAAGCCGTGCTGGAAAAGGTCAAGAGCCGGGATGACAATATCGAGACGCTGAACCGGACGGTTCAGCATTTTAAAGATAACGGCGTCGATTTGGACAAGTACCCGATGTCGATGGGCCCGCTGCTGCAGTTCGACCCGGATAAGGAAGTGTTCACAAATAGCGCCGCGGCCAATAACATTCTGCATCGCGAGTACCGCAAACCGTTCGTGTGTCCCGTGCCGGAAAAGGTTTAGCAATAGTGCTGCTTTGTCAGCATTTTCTGGTGGATGAGATTAGTATGAAGACTTCTTCAATTGGATTAAGAGTTCTGCTGCTCATATTGGTTGTCGGCGTTTGTGCCGGGGGTTGTGTCGGCGGTAAAATCGAATCGCCGGCAAGGGTTGCGGTTTTAACGTACAATATCTACCACGGCGAGGACGCGAACGGAGGTTCGAATCTGGATGCCGTTGCCGGGATAATAAACTCACTCCAACCCGACCTGGTCGCGCTTCAGGAAGTCGACAATAAGACGGGGCGTGCCAACGGGCTCGACCTGACAGCCGAATTGAGCCGGCGAACCGGCATGCAGGGAGTGTTCGGCAAAGCTATGGACTACGACGGCGGCGGCTACGGGGAAGCCGTTCTTTCACGCTATCCTATTATCGATACGAAGAATAATCCGCTGCCGCACAACGATAAAGCTGAGCCGCGGGCCGCCCTGGAAGTTCACATAGAGCTGCCGGGCGGAATGAAAATGGCCTTTGTCGGTACGCACCTGGATCATCAGCGTGACCAGAGCAACAGGATGATGCAGGCAAAGCGTATCATGGAGTTGTACGAGAATTATGACCTTCCGATAGTTTTGGCGGGCGATCTGAACGCGGCCCCCGGCAGCGACCCAATCAATCTTCTTCGCCGGCAATGGTCTGATGCCGCCCGGGATGATCCGCGGCCGACATTTCCTTCCGTCAAGCCGGCGAGAAAAATCGACTACATCATGTACAAACCGAAGGGTTGTTGGAAGGTAGTGGAGGTGCGGGTGATAGATGAGAAAGTTGCCTCGGATCACTGCCCTGTGTTCGCAGTGCTGGAATTGCTGCCGGAAGGTAAGAGCAAGAATCGCTGATGACGGCTGTATTAATGGATAAAGATTATGTTCAAGACTGTGAAAGACAGAGTTTGGGCGTTCGATGCGGAATGGATACCCGATCCGGCTGCGGGGAAACTTTTGTATGATTTGCCGGATAACACGCCGGACCTGGATGTTGTAAAACGCATGTGGAAAGAAGGAGGAGCTACGAAGGAAGATCCTACGCCATATTTAAAGACGGTGGTCTGCCGGATAGTTTCCGTTGCCGCCGTGGATAGGTTCGAGTCGGGCAGAAAGGCTAAATTACATTTGTTGTCTCTGCCACGTGATTTGGATGATCCCGAACAGGTCTCGGAAAAAAATATCGTCGGCACATTTTTGGACAAGGTCGGCCAATACAAACCGCAGTTGGTCGGATTTAATTCCGCTTCGGCCGACCTGAAGGCATTTATTCAAAGGTCCGTAGTTCTGGGTATTCAGGCCGTAGAGTTCTGCCGTCGCCCGAACAAGCCGTGGGAGGGAGATGACTATTTCGATAGTCGCAACAGCGAAGCGAGCGTCGATATAAAAGATGTTGTCGGAGGCTGGGGCAAGGCTACGCCTTCATTGAATGAAATTGCCACGCTGTCGGGCATACCGGGCAAATTGGATGTCAACGGAGAAGAGGTAGCGTTTCTGTGGCTGGACGGCAAGCTGGATGAGATCGTGGCTTATAATGAATATGATGCTTTGACCACGTACTTAGTGTGGCTGAGGGTGGCGCATTTCGGCGGGCACTTTACAAGCGCCGAGTACGAAGTCGAGCAACAGTTGGTTAGAGAGCTGATTTTGTCGGAAATCGAAAATGGCAAAGTGCATCTGAAGAAATATCTTGATGAGTGGGATCGTTTGAACGAAATAGTTAAATAGATGAGGCAAGCAGCCAAAATAATATTGATTAGTGAAATGAATAATTGTGTCCGACGGTTAAATATGTTATTTTAATTAAGCCATATCTCAGATTAGGCTTGTGAAATTGTTTAAGTTCAGATTTGGAGAAGTGTCATGGATAAGAAAATGCTTCGTTTATTGCTTGTTGTTCTGTTGTTTGGCTTGGTCATCAGCTTTTCCGTAGCAGCCCGGACAGAGGCTGCGGCGGCGGACAAGAACAAGCCAAAAACGCTTGATACCGATCCTAACCTTGCCGGTTGGTGGAAGTTTGACGAGGCATCGGGTAAGACCACTCCGGATTCATCCGGACATGGCCGGAACGGTACACTAAAGGAAGACTTGTCATTTGATAAAAGTTCGGTTCAGGGCCGGACAGGCAAAGCGCTGAAGTTCGACGACAATGGGCACGTCGAGATTACCAAATACAAAGGCGTTACTGGCACTCGGGCACGGACCGTATCGGCCTGGATCAAAACCGAAAACGACGGCGGAGAGATCATATCCTGGGGCGAGGATGACTTCGGCAAAATGTTTATCTTTTGCTTCATCAGGGGGCGCATCGGCATCAAGCCCAATGGCGGGTACTATTATATGAATGAGCCAACCGATGATGATAAGTGGCATCATGTGGCGGTAGTGGTCAAAGAAGCCGAGCTGCCGAATCTTCATGATGATGTTGTGCTCTATAGGGATGGGATTATAGCCGAGGTGCATGATATCGGTCTTTTGGATCTTTGGCCGGTCGATACAGGCAGCGACCTGGATGTCAGGATAGGCCGGGGATTCGAAGGGCTTATCGACGATGTGCGCATCTACGACCGCGTCCTTTCGGATGAGGAGGTCATGGCTCTGTTCAAGTTACAGAGCGATCGCCCCTTACCGAAACCTAAAAATGATTAAGCTTTTGCAGGTAGGGTGTGCATCGCACACCGTAACGTGGCTGGTGGGCAGTGCCCACCCTACAATGATTTCGAAAGGAGATATTTGATGGAAGATAAGAAAGTAACCCGGCGGAAGTTTATGCGCGATGGTGCAATGGTTGCCGCAGGTGTGGCTGTGGGCCTCGGCGCCAAAACCGCTGGTGGTGTGTCAGTTAACACCTCCAAAATTCTCAATTACAATCAAAACATGGAATACCGCCGGCAGGGTAAAACAAATCTGATGGTTTCAGCCGTTTGCCTTGGCGGGCACTCCCGGAGCAATCAAAAGGAGCGAACCGAAATCGTAAGTCGCGCCATCGATATCGGAATTAATTACATCGATTCCTGCACCAAGGGCGAGGTAGTCAGAGATGCCAAGGCATTAAAAGGGCGTCGCGACAAGATGTATCTGGCGCTGTCCCATTGCGGCAAAGAGACTCGTGAGGAGGAGTACCGCACGGCTAAGAAGTTGATGGGAAGCCTGGACGAAGTACTGCAAGCCTCCGGAGAGGATTACACAGATTTGTGGCGTGTCACCTGTTACGAGCCGGGCGGCAGACACACGTTCAATACCGCGTGCGAGATGGTCGAGGCGCTCGAGACGGCGAAAAAACAGGGCAAGGCCCGTTTCGTCGGATTCTCGACGCATGACCGCCGCTGGATCAAGTTTATGATCGAGTATTTCCCTCAAATCGATTGTGTCTGTTTCCCCTTTACTACGATGAGCAAAAGAGCCCAGAAGGACAGCGTTTTTGAGGCCCTCAAGAAGCAGGACGTGGGGGCTTTCGGCATCAAACCTTTCGCCGCAGGTTCATTGTTTACGAAGGACCGCAAAACGAACTTCGAGCGGGCGCGTCTGGCGATCCGCTACATTTTGCACAGCAATACCGTCATTCCGATTCCCGGAATGAATAGCGTCGAATACGTCGATAACGTGGCAAAGGCCGTGATGGAACGGCGAGAACTCGACGTGAAAGAAACTGCCGAGCTGGACAACGCCAACAGGCAGGCTCTGGCGAAACTGCCGAAGAACTATCAGTGGCTTAAGAACTGGCAGTACGTATAATCGAAACGTGCTTTGGTATCAGGGTGCACATATAGGAAAGCTTCTATGAAATACTATCTGCTGGTCTTTGTTCTCGCGGCAATATGCATTGTTGGGGTTGGCTGTGAGCAGTCAGAAAGTGTACAAAAAGCACAAGCCGGCGGCGAATCCGTCGTGAAACCTACCGGGGAAAGTGAAGCCCCGTTACTGCTTGACGATGAACCTTTGTTGTTGCTGGATGATGAGCCGGACGTCGGTCAGTCGGACGGACCGAAAGCCGACAACAGTCGCTGCTTCGTCTGTCACATAAACTACATGCAGGAAGATATCGCTGTTATCCATGCCCGGGCCGATATTGGCTGTGCAGGCTGTCACGGCGAGTCCGACGAGCATATTGCCGACGAATCCTGGGCTTCAGGCGGCAACGGTACGGCGCCGGAGATTATGTATCCCCGGCCGAAAATCAATCCGTTTTGTATGGGCTGTCACACCAAAGACAAAATCGATACCGAGCAGCACAAACCTCTCTTCGCGAATATAGACAAGATGGTGTGCACCGACTGCCACGGCAGCCATCGCCTGGAAGTTCGCAAGTGTAAATGGAAGTAGGTTAGTCTTTTTCGCTGGAAGGTTTTCCAGCATTATTTGGAATGCGGATTCTTCATATAATAAAAGAAACCATCTTCCGCTCCAACCAGCAGGTCGGGAATGCCGTCTTTATTGAAGTCCACGATGGTCGGGCTGGTTGTGTGGCCTGCCAGGATTCTATCGGCGACTATTCCCTGATCGCTGAAAACATGCGTATTATTTTCCGTCGAGACGTTCCGAAAGAAATTGATGTTTCGACTGTTAACCATCAGGTCCAGTCGGCCGTCGAGGTCCCAGTCTGCGAAACAGAACTTCCGCCTGCCGCTTTTGCCCGCCGTGCCATCGTTCATTCTCAGCAGGCCACTCATTTTACTGGTAAATATTCGCTCGCCCGGCAACAGGATTAATTGCCCGTTTCTTTTAGCGCGCTTAAACAGCGCCAGATATCCCTCATGATCCAGCATAACCAAATCGTTTAGTCCATTTTCGTCATAATCGATAATGGCCGGCGTGGTTCGCCACTGGGTGACAAGGATATTGCCTTCCGGTTCCCACCAGTTCCATGCCGGCTTAGGAGGGTTGCCCGGCCACTCGACTTCGATGGGTTGCGCCGGTGAGAGTTTAGGTTTTTGCCGGGTACCGATGTTCCTGTAGAAGAGAACTTTTCCCCAGATGGAATTGACGAGAATATCGGGCAGGCCGTCATGGTTCCAATCAACAACGTTCAGCGTCGTATAGCCCCACTTGGCTTCGCAAGGTCCCTGGATAGAGCCGTTGGGCCCGGCCATAATCCGGATGATTTCGCCGCCGGCCTTGAGATATACCGGGGCGGCCCATCTCGGCGGATCGCCGCCGTCGAGGTTCTCGATGAATCCGATATAGCCTGCGGTGTTGCCGCAGATCAGGTCTTCGTCCCCGTCATTGTCCCAGTCGAAGCTGCAGGGCGTGACAAGCGCGCCGAACTTGAGCATATCGGCCTGCTGTTGAAAGAACTTTGGCGGTAAGAACTGCGGCATGCCGTCAATCACATTGCCCGTATTTTCCACCAAAGCAACGCGTCCATCCTCCTGGCCCACAACCAGATCGGTGTCACCGTCCTTGTCCCAGTCCAGCGCCACCGGCACGATCATGCACAGGTCCATCTTGAGCGGTTTGTTCGTGTATGTCAGATGCCGGCCCGTGGTATACTTCGGATGGGCGCGCGCTGCGATATTTTCGAACCATGTAAACTTGTCGACGAACTCGCCGCAGATCAGATCCAGGTCGCCGTCACCATCGAAATCGGCAAAATTCGGCGAAGGCATACCATAGACGTCCACCGGTTTTCCGGCAGCCGATATTTTCTCCGCCCTGCCGTACTGCGGGTCCCCGGCGGTGCCCGTATTACGGATCAGGTACACATATCCGTGCAAAGGGCCTCGCGTCCACCGGCCCTGCTTGTCGAAGGCATTGTCCCAGCCGTAGTCACTCCATTCACCGACACCGACGATAAAGTCAAGAGCACCATCCCCGTCATAGTCACAATACTGCCACTGGTTGGCGCGGACGCCTTCTTTCGGGCTATGGACATTGCTTGAAGAATATATTGCCCGGGTTTTTTTGAACTGATTCTCCAACTCACGAAAACCTATGATTTCCCTGCCCGGAAGCAGCAGGCGGACCTTGCCGGCGACATAACTCGGCCGGATATTTCTGTGTCCCGTGCCGACCTTAACAGCAGACTTGAATACCGGCATCTTGATATTGCCGCCAGTATTCTCGAAGAAATACGTTCCGTTGTACGGCTTATCGGGACAACAAACGACCATGTCGTAGTCACCGTCGCCGTCATAATCCATCGGCAGCGGCCACGCCCAAAGCCCTACCCCCAAATCCACAACCAGGCCGGGATTGTTGTACTTCACCCGCTCGAAGTCACCGGACCCGGCGGAAGTGACGCTCGCCAGAAGGATTATTAAAAGATAAATCGATTTTTTCGCTATAGTGCTACCCATATTTTACTCCCCGGATAATTATTATTTCCCGAACCTCAGTGTGGCCGGCTATGTTTTCGTAGTGTCGGTTTGTGAGGCGGTATCTTCCTGGCGGATCGCGCCGGAGCCCCGGATGCTCTCGGAGCAACCGAACGAATGGGGATGCGCGCGTCTATATTCTGGTTTTCCACCTGCTTTATCCAGCGTGATATTTGCCATTGCCTGAGAGCTTTATCAAGCTTTAGCTCGGCGGTCATGCTTTTGGCGACTTGCTGTATCGTCAATCCCTTTTCGTAGTGAAGTTTGTATGCCATCAGCGCTTCCTGTGATGGCGCTATGGCGGATGCGCAATTGGCCGCCGGTGAAACCGGATTTGTTTGTGGTGTTTCAGGGGCGTTCGATTTTACCGCTGTAACAGCTTTCGTTTCCGGCGGCTCTGATTCTTCAAGGCCGGATATCTCTCGTAAAATAGAAATGATATTCCGGGTAATCTTCATTAGCCGATTTATACGTGCACAAAACTCGCCCAAATCTTCCGGGTAAATCCCCTGATTGCGCCAGGCGTCAATTTCCTGCACCAATTGGGATAGCTCTTCGAACTTTATCCGGGCCTTTTCATCCGGCTTGGAAATACCGGCCAGCCAGGAAGCGATATCATGTACATCCTGCGGATATAATGCAAGAGTAAGCTCCACCCATAAATTTTCAGCAGGGGAAACACCGTAAGACAAATTCTCCGCCCATTTTTCAAGCTTGTCAGCAAACTGTCTTACTGTTTTAATGTCATCTGAGGACAAGGCCATAAGATTCCCTTCAACTCGGCCGCGTTGCCTGTATTTTAGTATAACTTGTTATAATCAACAACAATTTTAGTAAAGATTTTCTGCTTCACTCCAGCCGGCCATTATGTGGAAATATGGAAAACGGGCTTTGTAACTATCGGGTAGATTTGATATTCTTGTGGAATTAAGGCGAATGTGAATAGAGGATTATGAGTATATCGCTAAAATGCTTGAAAATCGTGCTAATCAGGAGTTTGATATGAACCGTTGTCGTGAATTAAAATTAACACGTCGGGCTTTTCTTAAAAGTACCCTCTTAGCCCCGGCGTCGGCTGCACTTGCTGCCGATGTCAAACGTTTTGCGCTCGGGGCAAAGAACAGGCCCAATATCCTTTATCTGATGACCGACCAGCAGCGGGGCGATTGTCTGGGCTGTACTGGAAATCCAGTGATTAAGACACCCCATCTGGATTCCATCGCCAAAGAAGGCGTGGTATTCTCGAATGCTTACAGTTCCACGCCGAGCTGTACGCCGGCACGCAGCGCGATCCTGACGGGACTTTCACCTTGGCATCACGGCATGATCGGATACGGTCGCATCGCTGGGGAGTATCCGTTCGAGCTGCCCGGCGCGCTCCGGGAAGCCGGTTACTATACGTATGGCATCGGCAAGATGCACTGGTTTCCGCAGAGAAGGCTTCGCGGCTATCACAAGATTTTGCTCGACGAATCGGGCCGCGTCCAGAGCCCCGGATTCGTTAGTGATTACCGCCTTTGGTTCAAAGAGCAGGCGCCGGACCTGGATCCGGATGCGACTGGTATCGGCTGGAACGACTATCGTGCAAAGGCGTATGCCCTGCCTCAGCGGCTACACCCGACAGCCTGGACGGCCGATAGAGCGGTTGACTTCCTTGAGAAATACGAGCGATCGGAACCTTTTATGCTGAAGGTTTCCTTCGCCCGGCCGCACAGCCCTTACGACCCGCCGCAAAGATTCATTGATATGTATAATGAAGATGACATGCCCGCGCCCGTTGTGGGCGACTGGGCGGCTCAGTACGGCACGCATGATGATCCACCGAAGACGACACTCTGGCATGGCGATTTGAGCGTCCTTCAGGCAAAAAAATCACGCCGGGCCTATTATGGTTCGGTTACATTCATCGACGAGCAAATCGGGAGAATTCTTGCCGCCCTTAAAAAAAGCGGCATGTATGACAACACATTAATCATTTTCTTCTCCGACCACGGCGACATGCTCGGCGACCACCATCTGTGGCGAAAGACATACGCCTACGAAGGCTCCGCCCATGTTCCCATGCTGCTGCGATGGCCCAAAGCGATGGGCATGAACAATCAGCGGGGCAAAACGCTGCCTCAGCTAACCGAATTACGCGATGTGCTACCGACGTTCCTCGATGTCGCGGGAGCACCGATTCCGGATCATCTCGACGGCAAAAGCCTGCTGGAGCTGGTACGAGGAAATACTAAAGATTGGCGGTCTTACATCGACCTGGAGCACTCGATGTGTTACAACAAAGACCACTGGAATGCCCTGACCGACGGCAAGGTCAAGTACATCTACTACGCATATGACGGCAGAGAAGAACTCTTCAACCTGACAAACGATCCGGGAGAGCTTCATAACCTGGCCGGCGAATCGCCGCATAATTCCACACTGCTGCAATGGCGGCGACGAATGGTCGAGCACCTTTCCGAACGAGGCGAGCAATTCGTCTCCGGCGGCAAGTTGACCACACGGAAAGAACGAATGCTCTATTCGCCCCATTTTCCGAAAGAGACCGCGAACAGTTGATAACGTTTTCGGATGAGCTTCCACAAGAATCATTACGCTAAGAAGGTACTTGAGCGACAGGTAGTATGCCGGTTATAATCCCGTTGTGAAAAGATTGTATTGGACAAATCCGGATGTCTATGAGATTGAAGTCGAAGTCAAATCTGTCGGCGACTGCACGGTCACTATAGAACCCATCGTATTCCATCCCGATGAAGGAGGCCAGCCGCCCGACAAAGGCAGGATTGGTGGATCTGAAGTTCTCAATGTGGAGATTGTCGACGGCCGGATAATCCACTCTCTCGATAAGCCGCTCAGCGATGGAAAGTATATTGCCTGCGTTGACAGCCGGCACAGATTGTGCGTCGCACAACGGCATACCGCCCAGCATATTATCTCCGGCATCGCCGAAAAGCGGTTCGGCCTGAAAACTCTCGGCGTTCACATCGGGCTCGAAAGTTGCACTGTTGACGTCGATAAGAAAATTGACTGGGAGACGGCCCAGGCAATCGAGCGACATTCGATGGAGGCGGTCACCGAGAACATACCCGTCGAGACGGTGTTTAACGACAGCGATGCTCGAACGCGGTTCGACCTGAAAGAAATCGAATCGGACATGATTCGTGTAGTAAAGATCGGCAGTTATGATGCATCCGCCTGCTGTGGGACTCACGTTCGAAGAACTGGTGACATCGGAATTATCAGGATACTGGATATTGAGAGCAAGAAAAACGGATCTCGCGTTTCTTTTGCCGCCGGACCGACAGCACTCGAATTCTCGCAGGCCGAGACTTCCATATTGAAGGAGCTGAGACAGATATCCAAGTGTTCGACCATCGAGCTGCCTGTGATATTCAGTAAAGCGCTGGAATCTTCGAAGAACCTCCATAAGGAAGTGGAAAGATTGCAGTCTCTGATGCTGCCGGGTTTTGTGGAATCGGCCATGATCGTGGAAGTTGGCTCGTCAAAAATCGGCATCCAAGTCGACGCCGTCTCCGGCAAACTTGCCGGCAAGCTCGCGGCAATGATTGCGAACGAAATCGACGGAACCGGTATTATCATCAGCGAAGGCAACATCGTAATAAATTCCAAAAATCTAAACGCCAACGATCTGCTGAAGAAACTTCACGAAGCCGTCGGCGGCAAAGGCGGCGGATCGGCACAGGCCGCCAGCGGCAGGCTGGACAAGCATCTAACGACCGAGCAGGTTATCGAAATTCTTAAGCAATAACAAGAAGGAGGTATTTACTTATGAGATTAAGAGCTTTCATCGCGGCAATAATTTCGTGTCTGGCTTTATCGACGGTTTACGCCGAATCGCTGCCGGTCTACTTCGGGACATATACATCGGGACGCAACGCCGCCGAAGGGATTTACCGCAGCGTTCTCGACACCGAGACGGGCGAACTCTCGGCTCCGGCGATTGCGGCCAAGGCTGAAAATCCATCGTTTCTTGAGATCCACCCAGGCGGCAAGTTTCTGTACGCCGTCAGCGAATCGGGCCGCGCTGGTACCGTCAGCGCCTACGCAATAGAACCGGACACAGGGAACCTGAAGCTGCTCAACAACCGGCCGTCAGGCGGCTCCGGCCCATGCCACGTCAATATCGACCAAGCGGGTAAAAACGTGCTGGTTGCCAACTACAGCAGCGGCAGCGCCTCGGTGATTCCCATTAAATCGGACGGCAGCCTCGCAGAACCGACCGGTTTCGTGCAGCACGAAGGTTCCAGCGTAAATCCGCAGCGTCAAAAGGGTCCGCACGCCCATTCGATCAACGTCAGCCCGGACAACCGCTTCGCATTCGTCGCCGACCTTGGCCTCGACAAGGTCATGATCTACAAGCTGGATGTCGAAAAAGGAACGATCGCCGCCAATGATCCTGCGTTCGCGAAGGTAAAGCCCGGCGCTGGGCCGCGGCACTTTACATTCGGCGCTGACGGCAGGTACGCCTATGTTATCAATGAGCTTGCCGGCACTGTCACCGCCTTTGCATACGAGCCGGCTTCTGGCACTCTGACCGAAATTCAAACCATCACGACGCTTCCGAACGGTTTTACTGGATCAAGCTCGTGCGCCGAGGTCCGCGTACATCCGAGCGGCAAGTTCCTCTACGGCTCGAACCGCGGGCACGACAGCATCGCGGTCTATCGCATCGACCCGGCCAAAGGGACGCTGACGTTCGTCGAGCACGAGAGAGCCAATATAAAGACGCCGCGGAACTTCAACATCGACCCGACCGGCAGATTCTGCCTCGTTGCCAACCAGGGTAGTGATAGTGTCGTAGTCTTCCGGATCGACCAGAAAACCGGCGCCCTCGAACCGACGGGTAACAAGATTTCCATCGGAAGGCCCGTCTGCATCCGCTTTCTAAAGAAGTCATAGGACAGCATGAGTCTCCTTAATTAATTGAGATAATGAAAGCGAAGTATAAACACACGAATATCGTCGCCGCCGATTGGCGCAAGCTTGCCGGGTTTTACCAACGTGTCTTTGGCTGCGAGCCCGTGCCGCCGGAGCGGATCGCGGTCGGGGAATGGGTCGAACGCTGCACGGGTGTTCCCGGGGCCGAGGTTCATGGTGTCCATCTGCGGCTGCCGGGTTATGGCGATGACGGGCTCACGCTCGAAATATTCCAGTACAATCTCGCTGAGCAGCGCCCGGCAACGGCAATAAATCGACCGGGCATTGCGCATCTTGCCTTCGAGGTTGATAACGTCGAAGCGGCCAGAGACGAGATTATCACGGCTGGCGGAAAGTGTGTCGGGGAGTTGGTGACCGTGGAGATTCGCGGCGCCGGCACCATCGTGTTGATTTATATGACCGATCCGGAAGGAAATATTATCGAATTGCAGAAGTGGGCTTAGTTTTTTTGCACTCCGGCATAGAATTGGCAGCCGGATTGCCGGCTCGGGCATGGCTGGTTCGAAAAGACCGGTGATAAGATTGCGGTCCGGTACGTTAATCCCGAATTGCTTAGATTTATTATTAATTCTAAGGAGCATAAATTATGGCTTTCACATTACAATTAGGCGCACAGGCGCCGGATTTCAAACTGCCCGCCACTGATGGCAAGATTTACCAATTGTCCGATTTTGACGAAGCCGAAGTATTGGTAATATTTTTCACCTGTAACCATTGCCCTTATGTAATCGGTTCCGACGAGGTTACCCGGCAGACGGCGGAAAAATTCGCCCCTGAAGGCGTGAAATTCGTCGGCATCAACTCCAACAGTAAGAACACCTATGCCGAAGACGATTTCGAGCATATGGTTGCACGGATGAAACAGCGCAAATTCCCATGGCTCTATCTTTACGACGAGCCTCAGGCGGTAGCCAAAGCGTATGGTGCATTGCGGACACCGCACTTTTTCGTATTCGACAAAGACCGCACGCTCATTTACACCGGCCGGGGCGTGGATAATCCCCGAGATGCGAGCAAAATAACGGTCAACGACCTTGAAAGAGCGCTCGAGGAACATTTGGCCGGCAAACCTGTGTCCGCTGCCTTGACGAATCCCATCGGCTGCAACGTCAAATGGGACGGAAAGGACCAGCACTGGATTCCGGTCGAGGCCTGTGATTTGGTCTGATTTATACAAATTTTCAGCATTCGGTTGCATTTTCGAGATCTTGAAATTGGCTTTGATTGGCTTTGTTTGGGTTTGTTTTTTCCCGCCCAAAACCGCTCAAAATCACGATAATCCCCATAAGTCTATGCTATCACTATATTAACGCTATTTTCTCCATATTAACATTGGCTTTGTTTTTTCAAATAGCCTGCTTGTCGCTGTCCCAATTTACCGTTTTGTACTTTTTAGAGGACATCAAGCCAAATTTTGTCATTGCGAGCGAAGCGAAGCAATCTCAAATCCTGCTATAGTTTTCCTGCTCATAACGCAAGAGATTGCCGCGGCCCTTCGGGCCTCGCAATGACAGATTGTCGAGGTTTTTAACAAAGTACCCTCATTCTCCATTCTCAATACAATTCACCATACCACAAACGTATGTTATATGCATATTATATCATACTGAATATTTAAAATCAATCAAATTCTAAATAAATCTCCGTGAGACGGTACTCATTCCTCATCTATAGTGCCTTATGGCTTATGACCAGAACGGCCGGGGTGATTGGAAGTGCGAGGGAGCTGCTGAGAACATAAACATTATACATCTTTGAAAACGACAAGAGCACTGTGGAGAATTAATCGTGCCGTTTAAAGCAGCGACATTCAGTAAGTCCCTATTTATTACCTCTATCCATGTGTTCTTCTATCAGTTCATCTATCCTTTTGTCATATTCTTCCGGACCGTAAAGGTATCCCTCATCGTAATACCATAATCCGGGAAGAAGCTCTCTGTCACCATACTTGAAATTACGTTCCGGCTCTTTGTAATCTTCCGGGTAGATGTTCACTCCAAAATGGCTCATTTCCCTTTTAATATGATCCCAGCCCCGCTCGTGCATCTCCAGTGTCAGATAGCCATCATAACTTATAAGGCAGACATGAGGTTTAAGGTCTTGGATGGCTTGCGGAATCTGTACTTCTTTTGGTAGAGCGAATTTTAAGTCGCCGAGATGTCTGATTCCATCGGGCCGGGGATTCATGCTGTCTTTGGGGACCTGGCTCAGGATTTCTCGGCCGGCCTTCAACAAGGCCTGATGGTCTGTTTCGCACAACAGCAGCACACGACGGAGATGTGCAAGGCGACGTAGCTCATTTACTTCCTTTACCATAATAGAAAACCCTATACGCCGGCTCCAGCGAGCCACATAGCCATTCGGCCAGAAAACAAAGCCGGCTATCAAGGTAAGAACTACTACGGCAAGAGCGATTCCGAGAATCCGTTTATATCTTGCTTTCATTTCGACGTACCAATAAAAAACGGTGTTCTTTTTTCCTTCTTTTCCTTCGACTTTTTCATATATTATTCTGCAACTGGTTCTTTGGAACCTTTGTCATCTTCGGTTTGGCAAATGAGTTCCTCGATACGTTTAGAGTAACCTTTGATCCTTAGAGCGAACACAACACTTTTGGATATATAATTGGCAATTGTCAAAGTTACCAAGATAATGCACAGCATAAGCGGGCGCTGCCGGGCAAGTATCGATAGCAAAAGTATGACTCCAGTAAAGAAAATCATAAAGAGGTCTAATTTACGACCTGTTCTCAGTTTTCCCAACCGAGCCGAATCCGGTTTTTTCGTAATAATGTTTTGAAGCCGTTCGAAACAGGTATCTATTTTCTGATCCAGCATATATCCAATATGACCATGAACTATAAAAACTAAAAGATAGAAAAAGAAAACCATGCTGTCCCATTCATGTTCCAATCCAGCTACCGCTCCAACGTACGAAAACAAAATAAATCCTATAATAAATGCAATTTGTGCGGCTATTACTTGCTTACGATTCACCATTTTAATTACCTCTGCTCTCTAGACAGATACGCCAAAATTGCTCGCTCTTTATACAATAACCACAGACTATCAAGTACCAGTCTGTCTGTCACGGATTATCTTGGAAAATCTAGGACAAGAAGGTATTTATGACAACAGATTCTGTTATAAGGCATGAGGCATGTAACTTTCGAACCGCCTGATATATTGCCAATCGCCTTTATATTCGTGACACAGGCCCCAGCGCATAGCTTCGAGCGGACTTTTGTCCGTATCAAGTGAGCGAACCAAACCAACCGCTTGCGGGCCCCATTTAATGTGCGATTTGATTTCGAAGTTGACGCCGTCCTCGGCGAGTTGCATGGTGTTTCTTTCGGGGCCGTCGGTTGTTAGCATTGCTGCGATGCCGCCCCGGTAGGGCCAGACACAGAGTTCATGGCCGCTGTTGGTAATGGGATTGTACGGCGACTTGACGTAAGGGCCTTCCGGCTTGTCGGCAATAGCAACGCCCCATTTTATCTCTCGTCCGCCGAATGTGATGCGCTCGCCCATGCGCTCACCTTTATAGTAGAGGTAAAACTTGTTTCTGTAAAACATCAGCGTGGGATCGTGTACTTTGTGACTGTCAAAGTCGCCCTGTTTTATCACTTTGAAGCGATTGTCTTCATCGCCCAGCCATTGGCCGTTATCGGCGGGTTTTAGAATTGGTGCATCTAATTTTTTCCAGGGGCCATCCGGAGAATCGGCAATGGCCATGCCGACATTGTTTTTTACACGGTTGAGATAAGGCGCCTTGACTACCTGATAAACAAGATAATACTTTCCATCGTGGGCCAATACTTCAGGAGTAAATACCGCCCGGTCGTCATAAGCGCCTTGGAGCCCTCTTCCAACGGCAAGCCCTTGTTCTTTCCAATCCCATCCATCTTTCGAGGTGGCATACCAGACTTCGGTCAAATCCCATGGGAAAACCTTTTTCGAAGGATCGCCTGTGCCAAATCCATACGCTTTTCCTTTGCCCTTAGTGTACCAGACATAATAGGTATCACCAACCAGAATAACGGCACTTGGGTCCCTGCGAATTACACCTTCTTCATATTGGAAATCGCCTTTTAGATCGTGCTTATTAAAACCGCAAAACCACTCGGGGCCCTGGTCGTAATTTCTTTCAATTGCACGCTTAGATGCCGCGCTTAACTTACCTCCGATTGGGATGGCATTATTTTCATAAATTTCTTCTTTGGTCTTTTGAAGTGAACAAGGCGATTCGCATCCTGCCATACCGATAATAAAACAAGACAATAAGTAGGAAGTAATGTGTTTCATTTTATTAAACCCAAAATTATTGAACTTTAATTTGTTGAATGGTTGATCTTATCTGGAAAATCCTGACCGGCAAACATTTTTTGCTGTGATTGGCCTGATACTGCCGAAAATATGTTTAAGAAGATGATTTTGTAATTAGAACAGGATGTAATGATTCTAACGATGAGAAATAATCCGGTCTCCGACAGTGTCGCGATGGTTGTCGTTCTTTTGATGGCTGTCGGTACGGTCTTCGTCTTCTCGGCCAGTGCCAACATCGGTCAGGATATAGACTTACAGAGGTTCTACGAATACGCCAGCCTGCGGCAGATTTTGTTTTTCCCATTGGCGTGTTTGATTATGTACTTCTTCTCTTGCTTTAACTACCGCAGACTGAGCCTCGCCAACGGCTGGTCGCGAAATCCGACTGTCTATCTGCTGGCCCTGAGCATCGTGATGCTTGCCATCGTTTTATCACAGCGATTATACCCTGTGTTGCCTCGGCTTATTCCACCGATAAACAGGCATTACCGCTGGCTGAAAATACCGCTTGGACCTATATCTGTGAGTTTCCAGCCGTCCGAGCTGGCAAAATGGGCGGTCATTTTCTTCCTTGCAGCCGTATGCGATAAATTCCGGGACGGCATCAGGCTGTACTGGCGAGGATTTGTGCCGGTCTGCCTTGTCGTTGGCGTAGTTGTGGCACTTGTGATCGTCGAAGACTTCGGAACGGCAGCGTTTATCGCGCTTTTGGCCTTCCTAATATTAATAATAGCAGGCGTTAAATGGTGGCATATTCTGACTCCCCTGCCGTTTGGTGCCGCTGCTTTTTCCTTAATGCTGATTAGCTCGCCCAGCCGAATGCGGCGAATTGGCGCTTTTTTGGATCCCGAGAAGTGGACGGGTTCGGCCAGCTATCAGGCAAACCAGTCGCTGATTGCCCTGGGTTCCGGCGGACTGTGGGGCAAAGGATTAGGCAAGGGAATCTGCAAATACGGGCACCTGCCGGAGGATACTACAGATTTCATTTTCGCGATTATCGGTGAAGAGCTCGGCTTCGTCGGAAACGCGGCGGTAATCTTACTGTTTATGATGTTCGTCGGGCTGGGAATCCTCGCTGTGATTCGCTGCCGGGACACTTTCGGCCGGCTTTTAGGCAGCGGGATTGTTCTGGCGATTGCCATTCAGGCGGCGCTCAATATCGGTGTAGTGACAGTTGTTCTGCCGACGAAAGGGATTCCTCTGCCGTTTGTTAGTGCCGGCGGGACGAGCATGCTGCTGTCGGCCGCTGCGGTTGGTGTGCTGATAAATATTGCTAAGCAATCTACCGGAGAAAAAGACCTGCAATACGAGCTACCGGAGTCCTGAACCGGTCATTCAGCGGGGCTTTGCGGTTCGGTGAGGGCTTGATATTCTCAATACTTAAATCATTCCGGTGAACAATCCAATGCCGGAGATAAGTCCGGCAAGAATTCCGGCGATAGCAAGGCCAACATCCAAACAATGGTCTCGATAAGATTGAATGGTCTTAATGACCGTCACACCCAAAAAGATGGAAAAAATGGCGGGCAGGAAAATAAACACAAATTTGCCGCCGAATCCCATATTGAAAGAAGCAGACAGAAGGCTCGCTATTCCAAGCACAAATGATCCTAAGGCCGATTTGCGAGTACTGCCCGGCTCGCCGGCATCGAGCGGCTCTTTGCGCCCGATTATTTTCATAATCTCTTGCCGGACTCGCTCCGACTGTGATTCCAGACTAAACGCAGGCTGATTCAACCACCGCTTATATAAAACAACGTCCAGGATCAGGAGCGGCGGCCCAATAAAGAGTAAAAACCAGGGGAACTGACGGTCGCTGATTGACGCTATAAGTGCAGCCAGGAAAATGAGACTTGCCGCCGCTGCGAAAATATTCGCTGCGATTATTCCAGTTTTACTATTGCCGGTCTGGGGTGTTTTCTCCATAACTTCGATAAAGGCTACGTGCACTTCGCGCCGCGTAAGCACAACCAGCGCCCAGATTCCGATAGGCAATCCGAGCAACGATCCCGGGCTTGGCACCAACTGCAGAACACCGGCACCCACTGCCAATCCGTACGACTGAAGCCGCATCATTCTCTGTGCCCCCACAAAGGTCAACAAACCCGTCGCCGCTAAAATAATCCCGATACTTCCCGTTATTACCGCGCCGGGAGACTTTAGACCCGAAGACACGCTGACTATCGACCAGGACACCAGTAATATAAGGCCTATGCCGCAATTAATCAGCCCGGCGATCTTCAGACCTATGCCCGGCGCCCTGATACGCTGCCTAACAGCTTCCAACCTGTAATCTGCTGCCGAGCGATACGGCACAGCATCCCGGCCGCCGGAGGAAATTATCTCGACGTCCGTTTTCACCTCGTTTATGTGCTGGTAGCGGCGATCCGGCTCCTTCTCTAAAGTCCGCAGCACTACATTATCGAGCCGGGCGTCCACATGCACCTTCTGAGATGGCGGGGCAAACCGGCCCAGCGGCAGCTCGCCTGTGAGCATTTCATAGAAAACCACGCCCAGCGAGTAAATATCCGCGCGGTGGTCCACTTCCGAGGGGTGCTCGATTTGTTCGGGGGCCATGTAATGCGGCGTACCCATCTGCTGCCCGACTTTTGTCAGCATGGATGTGGGGCCTGTTGCCGGGCGATCCAAAAGCTTGGCAAGGCCGAAATCGGCGATTCTTACCTGCCCCTTTCTGTTCAGCAAAATGTTCTCAGGCTTTATGTCACGATGAACGATTCCTTCTTCATGAGCGTACTGCAGGGCCTCGCAAATCTGTGGTATAATTTTGAGTGCCTCGGATGCTAAAAGATCGCCGGTTTGAATCACCCGGCGTAAATCCGTCCCGTCCACATACTCCATAATAAAGTAGTACAGGCCGGCTTCCGTGTGGCCGAAATCGTAAATTATGACGATGCGAGGGTGGCTCAGTCTGGCCAGCGAACGTGCCTCGCGTGTGAATCTTTCTGCGAAAGCTTCCGTTTGACCGATGTGCGGCGGCAGAATTTTCAGTGCCACCAGCCTGTCAAGCTGCCTTTGGCGGGCCTTGTAAACCACGCCCATGCCGCCCTGACCCAGCAGTTCGAGGATTTCGAGCTGCGGAAACTGCCCGGCCAATTCCGCCGGATCTGGCGGTACGAATCCGGACGGAGGTGTGACGTTTGTGGGGATGTCGCTCTGGTCGGCCGAGGTCTTGACCTTGTTAGTTTTGGGATCGCCTGGCTGGCCAAGCTTCATCAGGCATTGCCGGCAGAGCCCCTGTGGCGTTTCGGCCGGCCGCTTACCCCCACATTCACCCCAACATCTTTCTTCGGCCATTACAACATCTCCTTTTCAGGTCCCGGTTGCTCTGTAAGGGCTGCTCGCACTTCAAATCGCAGAACGCTAACGCCAAATCCTTACCTAAAGGCTGAGAACCGCTTATAGATATTACATTCTATCAGATTTTTTTGCCAGAACATATCGTTTCGAACGAGTTTTCCTTTTACGATTAGTGGCTGGAATACGGGGCTAATTTGATTTGAGATTTGAAATATTTGAAAGATATTAACATTGCCTGACATTGTTTTAATAATTTTTTTGACAATTGATTTTGCTGTTGTTAAATTCCATATTGTCAGGGGTGTTTTACGAACAGCCCCTGCAGAAGTGGTTAATAGGAGCGCAAATTTTAGTAGGGAGTATTAAGATGGAAGCGAGACTTTGGATTAAGCTGGTTTTGGCGGTAGCTGTAATCTCGATGTCCGGTTGTGAAAAAAAGGATGCAACCGTAAAAAAACCGGAAGCTAAGGAGATCAAACAAATGAGTGCTAACAAGGAATCTTTTGGAAAAACGCCCGATGGTAAACAGGTTGATTTATACACTTTGACCAATAGCAGCGGTATCAGGGCCAGGATAACCAGCTTCGGAGCGATTTTAGTCTCGCTGGAGGTCCCGGACCGGGACGGCAAATTAGCTGATATCACTCTCGGCTTCGATAAGCTTGCCGGATATCTTGGCGTGCACCCCTATTTCGGCGCAATCGTCGGCAGATATGCCAATCGTATCGGCAAGGCCGCATTTAAGCTCGACGGCGTCGAGTATAAACTGGCGGCAAACGACAGCGAGAATCACCTGCATGGCGGCATCAAGGGTTTTGACAAAGTTGTATGGAGACTTGAAGACTTAGATGACAAGGGTGCCGGAGCAATGGTCAAGCTGAGCTATATCAGCGAGGACGGCGAAGAAGGCTATCCGGGCAATTTGGCGTGCAGCGTTACATATACGCTGACCGAAGACGATAAACTTCAGATCAGCTACGAGGCCGAGACGGATAAGAAGACCGTTTTAAATCTGACGAATCACAGCTACTACAATCTTGCCGGGCAGGGGACCGGTGATATTCTCGGGCATGAGCTTATGCTCAATGCCGATAAGTACACAGTCGTCGATGAAGGCCTGATACCGACCGGGGAGAACAGGAGCGTCAAGGGTACTCCGATGGATTTTACCACGCCGATGGCCATTGGCTCCCGGATCGGGCAGGTTGAGGGCGGATACGACCATAATTACGTGCTTAACAGCGGCGGCGGCATGCTGGCCCTGGCCGCTAAGGTTTACGAGCCGACGAGTGGACGGATTATGGAGATTCATACCGATCAGCCGGGCGTCCAGTTCTATACCGGCAATTTCCTGGATGGTTCCGTAACGGGTAAGGCCGGCAAAGTATATCAGAAGAACTATGGATTCTGCCTGGAGACGCAGCACTTCCCGGACTCGCCGAATAAGCCCGACTTCCCGACCGTAGTCCTACAGCCGGGACAGAAGTATACCACGATGACGGTACATAAATTCTCTACGAAATAGCTGCGAAGCTTCTGGTTAAAACCAGCTTAAAAATACTGCGTGAACTCAGGCTATGTAGAAGCAGCCGGACCGCTTGATCTCGGGTATTTGATCCAGCTTCTCTTTGATGTTTTCTTTTTCAAGCGCGAAGCTCGGGGCGATTTCGAGCAGGCAATCGACCGAGCCGTCCGGTTTTCTGGGGATTGTGACGCCCGCCGATTCGAGCCAGTCGGCGGCACGGGTGATCATCATTTGCCTTGTGGTTTCGACGCTGTCAACTCCGGTGGCGTTTTTGGTGGGGGCAAATTCTTCGCTCCGAATCGTCTGTAATATAACCGACTTCGAGGCCAGCGGCAGAGCATCAAAAACGAAGCTCTCCAGTTTTATGCCGTCGGATTCGACTGTATTTCCCTTCTTGTCTATGTGCTGGATTTTTTTTACCGCTCTGTGCAGCGGCAAAGAGAAATCACCGGCGTTCAATTTTTCCACGAAGGTGCGATTGATGATATGGATGGCAATACTGCCGAGCTCAAAGACCAGCGAGCCGTCGGGATTTCTTTTCTCAGCCAGTTCATCGGGCAGATCGCTGTATTCGATGACGTTTACCCTGCCGTCAACCAGGCAGAAGTTGCCGACCTTTTCTTTCGGGCCGGATTTTATCAATGTCTTCGATGACATCTCGGCCTTATCGAGAACGTGCAGGCCAATAAAAAGCGGATCGAAGATATTTATCAGGGGATTATCGACCTGCCAATAACTCAGGAATTCCACGCCGCGTCTTTTCATATCATCCAGGGCGCCGCTTTGGTAAAGGGCCCTGAAACTTCCGCCGTGGCCGTCGGGTGAGCAGGCGATTTTCGCTTTATCTTCAAGCAGAATCTTGCCGTCCAAACTGAAATTGGGCAATGTCTCCTGCTGAAAGACAAAGACGTTTTTCTCGCCCATACCGTAATAGTTATTCGAGCGAAAAATCTCTGTGGTCTGGCCGTAGTTCAAAGGACTGGCCATAACATACCAGGGGCAGTCGGCTTGATATTTTTGCGAGGCGGCGGCGATGGAATCGGCAAAGATTCGAAAAAGCGTTTTGTTCTTTATGGGACTAATAGGAAAATTTCCCTTTGGCCCGTCAAATCCGAGGCGTGTTCCCTGGCCGCCCGCGACGACAAAGGCGGCTACTTTGCCGGCTGATATCAACTCTTTGCCCAGTTTGACTGCTTCGGCATACTTGCGCTGCTGCTCCGGGCCGACCGGGGTTGAATTATAGGACAATGCAGCGACAAAATCGCCGCTGATTGCATCGGAAACGGGATTTTTGATGAATTTCTTCACCCAAACGTCTATTTTATCAAGGTCAAGCCGATGAATTTGCGCAAGTAAATCCTGCCTTTGGCTTTTATTTAACTTGTCCCAGAATGCCAAAAAATGCTCCTGATTGTGATTTTTTAGCATTTTTTTTGTGTTTTTGTAATTTTTTTGAATGCTCATATCCACGATTCCGTTCTAAAAACATGGATTATAAACGAATAGTAAAAAAGTTTCAAGAACGTCTCGAAATTTGACGAAATTCAGTTGACAGCCGCGTTACCTTGTGCTAAGATTTAAGTATAGATGCAGGTAGGTTTGAAAAGTTCTTTATAATAAATCTGAAGCTGTCATCATAATCTTGGTCCCAATTTCATATCAAGAACCCACCTGCCGAGAGAAGTTTTTGCTTGCAGTTTGTATGTATGTCCTTGAGTTGGCGTAGAAGCAAGCCAGAAGTAACTGAAGAACTGATTGCACGAATTTAATTGGTAAAAACCGGTTTTACAAATTTAGACCGACCGTTATAGGAAATTATTGTCAAGTTAATGGGATTCGCGGGAGAAAAAATGGGTGTTTGGTGTCTCATGTGTATGCGACAGTAGGCATTTATCTATTAAAATATAAACCGAAGCGTGATTCAAAACGGTCGGGCTGGCGAATCTCGAAAAGAAAAAGGAGAACAAGATGAAGAAAAAAGGTTTTACATTAGTCGAGCTGCTGGTCGTTATTGCGATCATAGCACTGCTCATGGGTATCCTGATGCCCGCGCTGGCCAGGGTGAGGCAAATTGCCTTCCGAATGGTCTGCGGAACAAACCTCTCAGGTCTCGGCAAGGCCATGCTGATCTATGCCAACGATTACGAGGATGAGCTTCCTCGTTCCGGCGGCAGAAACAGTACGTGGGCTATGAGTATACCTGCATGGGACGCGGGGAATCGATTTGACGCTTACGGCGTAGGCACGGACGGCAGTGGTGGAACGGCAAACATCTCGTCCTGCTTCTACCTCCTGGTCAAGTACGCCGAGGTAACGCCCAAGTCGTTTATCTGCAAGGGCGATT
>Ga0307433_1000050_pt1 | contig 105853 bp, 77 predicted proteins | sample SalMarWE160210MG_FD_202166 | JGI IMG/M metagenome (GOLD analysis project Ga0307433, IMG submission 202166) | Salt marsh sediment microbial communities from the Plum Island Ecosystem LTER, Massachusetts, United States - WE1603-210 | ecosystem: Environmental > Aquatic > Marine > Intertidal zone >...
TAGCTTGATCTTTGCTGGATCGACTGGATTTTTTCGCTGGTCGTGCAGATTCTTCCAGTGCCCGCCCCGGTGGGTCATGCTGATAGACAGTTGAGCGAAGAAAGGCTGGCCGGCTTTGCGCCGGTTCCAGTCGCTGCCGTCAAAGGCGTTCTTGAACTTGAGGTTGAAATCCGTCTTGCCCGAGCCGGATACACCCGGGGCGGCGGTCTTGACATTAGCCGTGAAGTAACCGGCCTTGCGGAAGTATTCAGTAATCAGCCGGACCGAGTCCAATCACTTTCAGGAAATCCCGCCGGTTATGTGTTCTCATCGGATTTGCTCTCCTTTCCAATTTTATATCTTGGACTATATTGGAGATTGCAGGGGCAACCCTATGTGGTTGCCTGGGGCAGGCACGCGGGCCTGCCCCTACGTAACGCCCGGCGATAAATTCGGCCTGGGCAGTTTGGCATTCGTAGCCCGCAGCCAAACCGTCAATTTCGCGTCGAGTTCTTTTACCTTCTCCGGCATATTTTCCGAAAGGTCGGTCTCCTCCGAAAGATCGTCCTTGAGATTGAACAGTTCGAAAATCTTGCCCTCGTACCGTTTGATGAGTTTCCAGTCATCAGCACGAACGATGCTGTAAGGTAGGATCTTGCCGCGATAGTGTGGGAAGTGCCAGAATATCGCTCCACGATCCAGCTTATCGGCGCCGTTGGATTTTAGATGCCCCAGGAGCGAGACGCCGTCGATAGCACGGTCTTGCGGTAGAGGAACACCTGCCGCTTCGCAAATGGTCGGGAAGTAATCGACGCTGGTTACCGGCTCGCCGCTGACGGTGCCGGCTTCTATTACCTTCGGCCAGCGAACGATCAGAGGTTCACGAATTCCACCTTCATACGGATAGCCCTTGCCGGCACGCAGTGGAGTATTGCTGGTTATGCCCATCAGCCCCCCGTTGTCGCTGGTGAAGAAAACAATCGTTTTTTCTGCTATACCGAGCTCGTCGATCGCGGAGATGATTTTGCCCACGGCATCGTCAACGCTCTCGATCATCGCGGCGTACGTCGGATTATTCTGGTCTGTCGGCTCTTTGGCCTTGTATTTTGCGACCACATCTTCTTTGCCCTGGATCGGCGTGTGAACCGCGTAATGGGCCATATACAAAAAGAATGGCTTATCTTTATGGCTGCGAATAAAGTTGACCGCTTCATCCGCTTCACGGTCGGTCAGGTACTCACCGTCACGGCGGGGACTTAGCGTCGGTATCGATCCCTGTCGATTTCGAGAATAGGGGTCGAAATAGCTGGGCGGCTGGCCGAAGTCACAACCGCCGATATTGAAATCGAATCCCTGCCTGTCGGGGTACCAGTCATCGGCGCCGAGATGCCATTTTCCGATGTGGCACGAAGTATATCCAGCAGGTTTGAGTGCTTCGGCGATGGTAATCTCTTCAAGCTCCATCCACAGCGCGTTGGGTGGGCACAAAAGCTTTCTATCTTTGCCGGCGACGTATTCGGTGGGATTCTTCTTTTTCTCGGGAATTTCGCCGCCCTGGAACCGCGATCGGATCCAGTCGGTTACTCCGAGACGTGCCGGATAGCGTCCCGTCATCACTGCCGCCCGTGTCGGCGAGCAGACGGCACATGCGGCGTAGCCGTCGGTGAATCGCATGCCCTGGGAAGCGAGCCTGTCAATGTTCGGAGTTTCGTAAAATTTGCTGCCGTAGCAACCGGTATCCATCCAGCCCAAATCGTCGACGAGAATGAAGACGAAATTAAGCTTCTCTCCAGTCGCTTCGCCTGAGCGCAGTTGAGCGGCATTTGTTTGTGTCAAGGGCGTCCCGCCCTCGAATCGCGGGCTGGAAGCCCGCGACACAGTCAGGCACACCGCTCCCAGCCCAATGGCCTTCAAAAAACTGCGACGCGTGTAATCCAGTTCACTCATTCTCATCTCTCCTTCATTATCACGACTGTCTGGTTGATGTCCGGCGCGGTGGCGGGGAAAGTGCTCTCTTGACCATCGGTTGTGTTTACCTCGATGTAATACTCCAGGTCGGTTTTGATACTCCCTGCGGGAATATGCACGGAATATATGCTGCGGGCAACGTGTGTAAGCGGAATCTCGTTATAGTTGCCTTTGCCGATCGGACGGAAGTATAGCGCTGCGTTTTTGGGAGCGGCAGCGGTCAGAATAATTACTTTAAGCTGCAAATCCTCGTCGGCTGAAAGACTACTTCGCACGGTCGGCACAATCAATCGCAGCGGGCCGTTGTATGAGCCCGAAGGCATTGCGTCGGCCGGCAGCTCTTCGCCCAGAAGTTTGGCCAGTTCCTTGCCGGGTTCGGTGAGCAGGGTCGGCATTACGTGCTGCTGCCAATTTGTTACATTGCCCATAGCGCCGTTTGTGGCGACAGTTGCCAGCAGATACTTGTGTACATCAGCAACCTGGGCGACAAGCTCCTTCCGTATCGGCAGGGCGATTCGACGTGCCAAACGCTTACTGCTCTGTGGATCCTTTTCATCTTTGACTCTTTTCATCGCTGCGTTGAATCTCGCCCAGGTACAGTTGACTCGTCCGACTGACCGCAGATAGCGGAAGTTGTTCAGCCAGTAGTCGAAACGTTCGAGGTTTCCGTGCCCTTTTATATTCGGGCGTATTTTAGACAAATCCTTTATGAATTCGTATTCCTTGCTAACCTGTCCCCAATCTCTTTCGTCAGGCCTGATGCCGCCGGGTCCGCCGATCCATGTGGATGGCCGGGGCAGGTTGGTATTTTGCTGTCCTTCAGTCGTCGCCGATGGTCCTCCGTCGAGGCTAATGAATATCCCTGCGATTTGTTCGGCTGCTTGGGGCCCGAACTGTGACAGGGCCCAGTCGGCATAAAAATCTTCTGTCGGCAGGTCACGCGGCCTGCTGTCGGTTGTCGTTGCCGGCATATCGGCCTCGTAGTCTTTATAAGCTGGACCGCCGCAATTGATCTTTTTTGTTATGCCCCGGCCCTGCACAACAAAGGCCGCCATGAACGGAAATTCCACCAGGCTCTCGAAACCGATTTCCAAAAGTCCGTTGTCTGTCTTGACGGCTTCAAAAGTGTAATCCAGCGCCCTGTTCTGGCCGACCTCGGCGAAAACATCTAACTGGTCAATAACTTTCTTACCCTGTAGTTTTACGCTGAATACCCGCTTGCCGGTCTCGCTGTAGTGAGGCTCGCAGAACTTCAATGTCACAGTGTATGTCCCGTTCGGCACCTTAAGGCGATAGGCTTTCACATCCCAGATGACCGTCTGGTAGAGCGGGTCGTTTTCAGTATCGGCTATAGTATTGTTCGGGAATTCAGCGACATTGCCGCCTTCACGGCCCTCTGAGAGCTTTGGCCTGGGCGGGGCGATTTTTCTGCCGAAGTCCGGGTTCCAGTCTTTCTGCTGCCATGCGGCGTGAGCGAGTGCTGAGACATTCGGCCCGAGGATGCGCGTTCGCCAGTGGATGCCCATAAGTCCCGTGCAGCCGTAATCCAGGGCATCTGCCGCATCGCGCCGCATTCGGCCCGCCCAGAGCTGCGGGATAATCAACGCCGGATCGTCTTCGAGCCAGGGGATGGCCCATTGGGGCCGGCCGGTGACGTTGGCAAAGCCGGGTTCGACCGGTGCGAAACCCACGTTGCGGTTTATGCAGCTCATCGGCATTTCTTTGGGCAGTGAATTATCGAACATCGCCCGGTCCTTTGGCGGCCCGAGGACCCAGCCGCACGTCGCTAATGTGAACGGGGCGTTGACTTGCTTTGCCGCGGCAATAGCGGCACGGAAATCGGCCACCGTAGCTTCAATCTCTTCGTCTTTGGGATTGCCCCATGTCCAGCCTTCGGGTGTCCAGAACCAGTAATAATCCAGCGGATAGGCTTTGGCGATTCGCCGGAACATGCCTTCGTAAAGTTCCTGCACGACGGCCGGATCGGCCGGATCCCTGCCTATACTTTTGATACGCTCTTTCACGACGTCGGGAATAATGAGCGGCGTTTCGGTGCCGACACAGGTTTTGACGCCGAGGATATGGGCATATTCGAAGGCTTCTTTGAGCGTGTTGCCCATGCGGTTGAACAGTTCGTTTGCTTTATCCCCGGCAAGCTGTGTCCATGGATTCATGCCTGTCATATAGTCCGGGCCGTAGTCGTCGCGTTCGAATATTTGCGCTGCGCCGAAAGTGTAGTCGTTTGTCTTTGCCGGTTTATAGCCCCATGCCCCGGTGACGTTGGCCGTAGTGAAATGTCTTGATGGGTAGCTGGACTTTACTGTTCCGTCTTCGTTGAAGTCTCCGGGCATGCCGATCCATACGGTCGGCTCGGGGCCGACGCCGCCCTGAGGGTATGTGTGCAGCCCGAAGAAGTTCATACGCAGCTTGGGCAGTTGAGCAATAATAGCTTTGTAATCGTCGGCATTCCACCAGTCCGGCCCTTCGGGGAAATCATGAAACGGCTGGATTCCCCGCATGTCGAACAGTGGTTTGCCTTTTTCGTTCAGGTCGGGTATTTTCAGCGAGATATGCTCATCGGGGATTGTGTCACCATGCATATAAAAACGGGCGCCCAGATGCTCGGCGAACCGGTAGGCGGCATATAGCGTTCCGATCGAATCGCCGCCTGTAATCAGCAGGGCTTTCCGATCCCTGAAATTAATTGTCTTAATCAGATATTGCTGTGATTCAAGCGAGCCTATTGAAGAGGCCAGCCCGGCGTTTTTATTTGTTATTGTTCTGATGGCGGGGCGTTTTTTTTGTCCGACGATAATTAAAGACGTTTTCGAAGGCAGGTTTTTGTCGCTCCGTACGATGGGCAGCAGCTTGCCCGTTCGCAGATACACATAGCGGCGAACTTCTTGTGCCGCTAAGCATTCGGCAGTCGTTGCGTCCGATGGGCTGACGATCGTGAAGGCCGAAACGTCAGCTTCGGGCCCATGGTTTACCGAGCAGCCAATCGAAGCCAGCGATACGAAAAGCACGGCCGGCGTTAAAAAACGAATGCCTTTTCTCATTTTTAACGATCTCCTTATGCTGTTACTGTTTTCGGGAGTTCTATTGTGACAGAATGAACTCGGCCAGATCTTTTATCTCTGCTTCGGTCAGATTCGATGTCACTCCGTGTTTGTCGCCCGGATTGCAGGTTGTCAGCACTTCTTCAATGGTGGTGGCCCGTCCGTCATACAAATATGGTGAGGTCCGCCAGATTTCAACCAGAGTCGGCGTGTCGAACTTTCGATCCTTGTCCAGGTCTTTACCGGTACCCACGTTGTGCGCCTTCAAATCGGTGTGCAGCGATCCTGTATGGCATGAAGCGCAGCCTGCTTTGTCGAATATTTTTTGCCCCCGCTTGGCCGATTCACTGAGCTTACCGTCAACAAGATGAGGACTGGGGACCGGTTTGAGGCTCTTGAGATACTCGTCGATTGCTACGGCTTCTTCTTCCGGGCGTACTGCAAACTGGATGTGTCTGATTCCGGCTCGCACAGCGGACTCGCCGTTTTCACGAATACCCGTTACCATCGCCGGCGGCGTTTCATGCGCGAGCAGCAGGCTCTTGGTATTCTTCGGATTTCCCAGGCCGTCATTGAGCAGGTCCCAGTTCAAAGCATCGGTCCGGGCGCCGGAAGGATGACAACTGGCACAGCTCTGCCAGCCCTGGAAACAAAGCCCGGCGTCGTTGAACAGCATTTGACCCTTTCGCTCGGTTGTCATGTCGGTCTTCGGGCCGAGGGCTATGGATGTAGTCTTGAATCTCGATTCGGTGTTTATATCCACGATGGCCAAGCTGTCGGTGAAATACTCGGCGACATAAGCTTTGTCACCAATGATGGTGAGTGCTCGCAGGCCTTTGCCCGGCAGCTTGATACGCTGTCGAATACCGTAAAGGAAGCTCAGTTCGTTGGGGATGTTCGAGGCGGCTACGCTTCCGGAGCCACTTGCGTTGTAGGAGCCGCCGCTAAAGCTATCGGGCTGCCTGCCGATGCGTTTATTGTAGCTGTTGATCTTCTCGATCATGGCGGCGATGTCTATTACGCTTAATTCGTGGGTCCCGGCATGGGTCACGCAAAGATATTCCGAGTCGCTCGTGCAGGCCATGCCCCACGGGTTCGCGGCGCCATAATCCACGTCGTCCAAAAGAACCGTTTCTATGAGTCTCTTGCGTCTGGCGTCTATGATGCTGACCGCATTCGTATTTATCCATCCTCGTTCGAGCTGGGTAGTTGGAACCGTGTACCGGGCGAGAATATGCGAGGCAAAAACAAACCGTCCGTCCGGCGAAACGACAATGCCGTGCAGTCCCGTGCTTCCATTCGGCAGGACAATGTCGATTTCGAAGGCCATGGTCTTGGCGTTTATGACCGAAATATTGCAGGCAACCGAATCGGCGCTGGCCGAGCCGTATGGGAGCATGTTGCCTACGTAGAGCCAGCTTCCGTCAGGTGTGATATCGGCGGCGACCGGCTCACGCAGGGCGGGAATCTTCGCGAGCTGCCTATCGTCTTTGGTGCTTATAACCAGGATATTGTTATCGAAACGATTGCATATATATAGAAACCTGCCGTCCGGACTGAGCACGGGAGCTATGGGGGTGTGGCCGGCGGGCAACGTGCGGAGCAATTTGGCATTGCGTGTATCTATGACACCGACACATCCTTTCTGTCCGCCGCAGGTGACGTAGAGAATCGTTCCGTCACCTGTCAGGGCAAGGCCAGTCGGCTCCGCCGGCACGCTGATTGTTGCTGTAACCTTCGCCGTTTTCGTGTCAAAGACAGCTATCTGTTTAGCGGTAGCCTCGGCAATATAGATTGTCTCGCCCTGACTGTCTGCTACTAACGCCGTCGGTGACAGATATTCTTCAGCGGCATAAGAAGCATAAGTGAAGCTGGCCAGGACGATAGAGATGCTCATCCATATTGTTGCTCGGTTAATATAACATTCTTTCATATTCGATTGTCTCCATAACTACTTAATTCTGAATCGCGCAGAGTTGCATCTCGCTCGACAAGACTTGAACCTCTGATTGTCTTTTAAGAAAAAGATGCCGTCAAATCCCATGTCCTGAAAAAATCATTGCTAAACCTAAAAACCAGTTGTCGCTACAATAACAGAAACAAGCAAAAAAACAAGTCCAAAACCTCCCCGATGACATGGTTGATATCGGATTTTTGGCCGGAACTGCCGGCATGCTAAGAATGTGATAAGAACATTAGTCGAAGCAGCTTCACAGGGCACTTATTTATTTGGATCCGCCACTTACTTGAGATACCCCCTCATGTAGGACTTTTCTATGCCGGATTGGAGATTCTTGCTTACTTATCGTTGATTTAAGGGCGTTCTAATGTCCCCTTTGCATTTGTGGTGGTTTTCCGCTCTCCCGTAAGCCTTCCTTTTATATGTGCATCCTCTTTAGAAACGCAGAGAAAATCTTAGCTCGGCTTTCGACGGCAGTACCAGAACGCCCATATCACGACCATGATTAATATCCACTCAGCAACACCCATTTTTGCCGACTCCTCCGCTGCTATATGTCCAACTTCAGGCAGCCTGAACCTGTATGGAACTCAAAAGCAATACCCCTAAGTCCCTGGGCGAAAAAGGCACAGATTCTTGTGTATCTCCTTATACGGAAACTGGCGGTTTGAGTTGGACCGTTAAAAGTCCTGTGCGAAAAAGCTGTTTAGTTTTCAATTTTGAGATGCAAGTTCGCTTCGTTCAAAGATTACCTGATTATAACATGAGCTTATTCCATACGTCAAGCAAAATCGAAAATTTTGCTGATATGACGATATGTCTGTGATTAAGCATGTAAAATGCGGGTAGGAAAGGGAATATTAGCCCTTCAGCCCTTGCCTTTTGAATGAAGATACGTGCAATCGGGGATTGTTCACTCTACGAGCGCAAAGGCCTTGCTTCGTGTATCTCTTGATTTACATCATGATTATCCTTGAACTCGCCGGCGGTATAAGGAGCATGTACTAAGCGAAGGTGGCACAGTCAGATTTATTTGGCCGCGCTTGAGACCGTTATAGGGTGAATTTCTTCTGGAGTTCGGCAATAGCGGTCTGAACCTGCTTTAACTGGCTTTGCAGCTCGCGAACCTTTTTCGTTTCAGCGTCCAACTGGGTTGCAAGCGCATCGATTCTTTGCTTAGCATTCCTCGCCTCGACGACAGCCGCATCGCGTGATAGTGTCAGTTCATCGGCCTGGTTCTGCAGCGCATCACGGGATTCAGTAAGCCCTTCGATTTGCCTTTGCAACTGATCGCGCGAGTCGGCAAGTTCCTTGACCTGTTTTTGCAACAAATCGCGAGTTTGCGTGACAGTCTTCACCTGAGTCTGGAGGTTATCTCTTTCACTTTCGGTTTTTTCCAAAGCCGCTTTGAGGTCTGTCAACTCGGCTTTGTTGCAGCCCGTCAGAGCTAAGGCAAGACCCAACGCCATCACAAATGTAAAAATCCGCATCTCTTTTATCATTTCGACGCTCCTCTCTAAGGACAAGCTTCCTTAATCAGGAATAATGATCCTTCACACCACTGTTTTAGTGCTACCGATACTGCAGTTATATAACGATTACTCGGTAGACCCGGGATTTCCCATTTACTCTTCACTGAAACACTCTTCCATGCTTAAAGTTCCATGATAACATAATTCGATCTCAATTTCAACAATTTTCGCTATGTTCAACAGGTCATGTCGCAAAAAAAACAACAAAAAGCCCAACACTTATGTCGAGAAGCCACCTTATCCTATTATTTTCGGACACTACGACCGTTGTCAGCCATCAAATGTTGATGGTTTTTTTGAGATATTTTGGCTGGGAAATGCAAAAAAGCTCCTGCTTCAGCGTTATCCATATGCACGAGAGAGCGGGGGCTTAAGACCAATTGTGATTAAAATCTGCGCCTCTGTCATCTCGACCGGAGGGCCGCGGAGCGGCCTGAAGTGGAGAGATCTGGCTGCGAACGAAAAGCAAGTTCAGTCTGAATCCAGATTTCTCGACTCCGCTTCGCTGCGCTCGAAATGACACGAACAAGCGCATTGATTATGCACAATTGGTATAAGATGGTTGTAAACTGTCGTGCTCACAGCCGTTATCACGCTTGCATTCTGATAACAAGATTCTTGGCCGGTTTTATCACAAGTTGAGCTTTTTCTGGAGTTCTGCGATGTCTGCTTGAATCTGCTTCAGTTGGCCCTGCAGCTCGCCGACCTTTCCGGTCTCGGCCTGCAACTGAGCTGTAAGCATGTCAATTCTTTCCTGAGCTTTCCGTGCATTGATTACAGCCGCGTCACGGGACTGGGTGAGTTCATCAGCTTGCATCTGCAGCGCATCGCGGGACTCGGTGAGTTCATCGACCTGTTCCTGCAACTGGTCGCGCGAGCTGGTAAGGTTGATGAGCCGTTTCGTGAGTTCATCGACCTGTTCCTGCAACTGTTCACGAGAGCTGGTAAGCTCATTGACCTGATCCTGCAACTGGTCACGGGTTCGCGTTACGGTGTCCAATCTCGTCTTGAGGCCGTCTCTCTCACTCTCAGTGTTTTGAAGAGCGGTTTTCAGGTTTGTCATCTCAACTCTGCAGCAACTTGTCAGGGTAAACGGAAAACCCAACGCTATTACGCACATGAGAATCAGCATCTGTTTCATAATCTCGCTACTCCTTTTCTTTTCTGTTGAAATTATTGAAAATTTGCCAAACAACCGTTTCCAGATATTACATCGGCTATAAAACAAGTTTGAGTTGAAGCAAATCTTTTGCATATTGACCAAATCTTTCGCCGATAATATAGATGTATTTTAGTGTTTTTTGGGCATTGAGCAGTGTGGACGGGACTTATTGGAATGTGCTTATTCGGATCGTCCCGCATGCTCATGTATGCAGAACAGATTCCTGCAATGAAGCCCGAAGGCCGGGTTCGCAGATGATGCTAATATAAAAGGAGCGGGCCGAGAAGTGGAGTCAGTAGAAAATTCAACTCGGCCCGCATTCTTGGATCCCCCCGATCCATTTAGTTATACGATTGATAGTTAATTTGAGTTCGGATACAATAAGGCCATCAAAGAAAGAACTTTCATAAAAGTTTATTTTATCGGCACTTAAAGATTTTCTTCTATACCACTATATCATCGATATAAATTGCATGTCATTAAGTCATTAGAAGTGATTTTGTGTCATTTTCGGCATTTTCCGGCAGGGCGGAGTGTTGCCTGATTTATCCGGGCTTTGCCGGACTTGCTATATAAGAATCGTTAGGCCTGAAACGTTATTTTTTTTGAAATAAACCTGGTTGAGCAGCGACAATCCAAATGTGGGCCGATGGCGGCCGGAATCAAGAATTAATGTAAAGTGAATATTATTAAGGAGTAATGAAATGATTATGAAATGGTTAAAAAGAAGCGTGATTGTTGTGGCAGGCGTTTCACTTGTCGGAGGTATGCTCTTCGGCAAAGACGTTGTCAGCTACGTTCGCAGTTCGGCCAAATCGGTGCGGACCGTGGTAAAAGACTCGGTTCCTATCGAGTTCGAGCTGAGGCGCGCCCGTGATCTCCTGGAAGATATCATTCCCGAGATGCACGCCAATGTCCGGCTGATTGCCCAGGAAGAAGTGGAAGTGGCGGCACTGAATGTCGATATCGCCAAAAGCAAGGACTCCATGAAGGAAGAGGAACTGCGGATCGCAAAGCTGCGTGGCGCCCTTTCAGAGCCAAAAGCCCAATATTGCTTCGCCGGCAGAGAATACCCTCGCAGTTATGTCAAGGAAGACCTGGCGAACCGATTCGAGCGATTCAAAGAGAGCGAGTTGGTCTTTGCCAGCAAGAAACGACTCCTGGTCAGCCGTCAGAACTCCCTGCACGCAGCCATGCAGGTGCTGGAGCAAACCCGCAGCCGTAAGAGGATGCTCAAGGATAAGATCGAGTCGCTTGCAAGCCAGCATAGACTTGTCAAAGCAGCGTCGGTCGGATCGAATATCCAGGTGGATAACAGCAAGCTCGCACAAACGGAAAAGCTCATCACTCAGATCAAAAAACGTCTTGATGTTGCCGAGCGAATATTGGCTCATGAGAGCCAGTTCGTTCAGGCAATTCCTGTCGATTCAGTCGTCGAAGAAGATTTATTGACACAGGTGGACGACTATTTCCAGACCAGAGATCGACATACAAAACTGGCAAGTACTGCCACTCAGACGCAACAACCTGAACAACTACTGGAAAATTGAAACGAAACTTTGTAAAATAGGCCGATATACCTTCTATTGTCGTGCCAGTAAATGCCGGGAGTATTACAGTGCTGATTCTACGACTAAAACAAGCTGCAAGTGCGATTGCTGATGGCCGGTTGGATGAAGCATTTGACATTGTCCAGTCAAAAAACATCAGGGAACATCGTCGCGGTCAAAAGCTTATCGGTCAGCTCGCTCGTGCCTTTGCAAAACGCGGCCAGGAGAATCTTGAAGCGGAGCGGATACAACTTGCCCTGGCCGATTGTAACAAAGCGGAGAAGTTGGCCGGCAACACGGCAGACGTGGCGAAGCTGCGTTCGGCAATCTGCAGCGAGATGGAGCAAAGACGGCTTAGAGGCCGGCATCGTTCTTTCAAGGTTGCCCAGGCAAGACAACATATCCAGGACGGCTGGATTTCGGCCGGCGAAGAGATTCTGAAAGATGTCGGCGATGAAGACGGTCAGGCCGGGATCGTTTTGCAGCAGGCGGCTATTGAACGGTTGCATACCAGTGAAGCGGTCACGAAGGCGCAAAAAGCGTTGCTGCGGAATGATCTGGATGCGGCGATCGATTTCGTTCTAAAGACCGGGGCTGCTGGCAGTCAAAACGAACAAGTGGTCGAACTGATCTCTAAGCTCAGATTGCTGGCGGCCAGACAGATCAAAGAGAATTTTGACAGCGGCCGGCTCGACCTCGCTAATTCGGTGTGGCAGAGAGTTTCTCCCATTGCCGACGGATGCAGCGAAATATCCGAGCTGGGAACGGCACTGAGCCAGTGTAGTAAGGCGGCCGAGTATGTCGCAGCAGGCCGGCCGCGCGAGGCGGTTAATCTTCTACGCAAGGTCAAATTGACCTGCCCTTCGGCTAAGTGGCTGGGCATGGTTACCGAACAGAGCCGGCAGGCAGCCGAGCTGCTCGATGAATTGGCGGTGAGTCCTCTTGGATTGGATATCGCGAGAAGACAGGATATGGAAGACAGAATACAGACGGATAACGAAGCTCAGAGCGTCAGCGAGGAACAACTGCGGGCAATACCAAAAGATAGAGGTTCGGACAATCGGGCCGAATCGTCGCTCCCGTCAAAGTTTGTGCTGCAAATAGATGGAGTCGGCAGCTTCTACGTTCTTCGTGATGCGAGTATTACGGTGGGGCCTATTAGCTCTTCGGCCCGGCCGACCGTGGGTTTGATGGTGGATCCGAACCTGCCGGCGGTAACAATCGAGCGGTCGGAAGATGATTATTTCATCAGGTCGTCCAGTCCCGTCCGGGTGAACGACGTGACTACGACCAATAAGCTGCTTGTTGACTCGGACCGGATCAATTTGTCGCCAAGGTGCGGGATGAAGTTCAATATTCCTAATCCGGCGAGCACAACCGCGACTCTGAGTCTTCCGTCTGCGCGATTAGGCCGGGCGGACATTCGCCGGATCATTCTCATGGATCGTGACATTCTGGTCGGACCAACGGAAGGCAGCCATATCCTTGCGGAATCTCTTGACCAGACCGTTGCTCTATTTACACAAAATGGACGGTTGCTTTGCAGGGCTAAAGATAAGATACTGGTTGACGAGAAGCAAGTCAGCCCGACGGCCGGTCTGCCTGTCAACAAGCAGATAAGAATAGGGCAGATTTCGCTGGTCTTGACGGAACTCAAGGAGTAAGTTTAATGTACGAAAAACGGGGGGCATAGTACGGCGGAAGACTAATGCAAAAGTATCAATACCAACACGGTGATCGACCCCTCGAAGGATTCACAATCGAGAGGGCAGCAGGACGCGGCGGATTCGGCGAGGTGTACTATGCTGTCAGCGACAGCGGCCGGGAAGTGGCCATCAAGGCGGTCCAGAACTACGAGCAGATAGAACTCAGAGGCATCAGCCAGTGCATGAACCTCAAGAGCCCGCATCTGGTTACGATCTTTGACGTTAAGCACAACGACAGGAACGAGCCTTTTGTCATTATGGAGTATGTCTCGGGTCCATCGCTGCGAGATTTGCTTACGGAATCACCCCACGGCCTCGGAGTGCAAAAAGCGGCGTTCTTCCTGCGCGAAATCGCCAAGAGCCTATCCTTCCTGCACGAGTGCGGCGTAGTCCATCGCGACCTGAAGCCCAGCAACATCTTCTACGAAAACGGCTACGTAAAGGTCGGTGACTATGGGCTCGCCAAAGCCATCAGCGCCAGTCGTCACAGCGGGCATACGATTACCGTCGGAACCGTTCACTACATGGCGCCGGAAATCGGTGCCGGCAGCTATAACCGCAGTATAGACATTTACGCACTTGGCGTGCTGCTCTACGAGATGTTGACCGGGGATGTTCCCTTCATGGGCTCCAGCCCCGCCGAGATCCTGATGAAACATATGACTGTCGCCCCCGAGGTTAACAATATCGCCGAGCCGTTTGCTCACGTCGTCAAAAAAGCCCTGGCCAAAGATCCTGCCGATCGCTACCAGACCGTCCAGGAGATGGTCGAGGACCTCTTCGGCTCGGAGAATATCCGGAACAGCGTATCTCATTTCTCGCCAGACGAACTTTCGGTAGTTGCCGAGCGTGTCGCCGCTAAAGCGAACATCGTCGATCAGCCACGTGTCGAAAGACCCAAAGCCGAGGTGGCTGCTGAGCCGACCAGAGAGGTGGGCAGGGACCTGGCGGATACGGCCCAGCGTTTTGCCCGACAGGCCGATGCTATGGGTCAAAAGGTTGCCGGCAGGGTCGATGCCGAGGCCGGCAAGTTGTTAGGCACAAAGATGCGCATCCCGGGGATTACCGATCCTGTCGATCCTCACCAGCGGCGTACACTTGCTTTTATGACTATGGCTTTTATTGCTATTGGAGCCGGTCTGCTGCATGGGCCGCAGGGTCGCGGGTTTGTCCCGATAGCGATTGCAGTATTCGCGATGATTACCGTCTGTTCCAAGACAATTCTTTTTTCCCATCGACGTTGGTTCGTGAATCTGGAGCCTGAGTCACAGTGGATACCCAGGTTAGTCACGTGCGGTTTAGCGGCGCTGTTGACTTCGATTGTGGCCGGATTTGTTGGTATGGCGGGTCACTTCTCGGTCATGGGAAGAATGTCTTCCCATGGAATGAAGCTGTGGTTGTCGCTGGCGATACCCATGTTACTCGTGGATTGGCGCCGTATCAGTTCTCCGCAGCGATCCAAGCGTCTTTCACTCGGCTCGGCCGTATGGATTGGTTTGCTCGGTGCGATAAGCGCCGCAATATTCGGGCAAGATGCCATTATGATCGCCTCGGTTCTGGCAGGATCATCTCTGGTAATTCAGGCGTACAGCACATTTGGTAGCGCGGTACAATCTAAGCAGGCGGCCGAAAAGCAGGCCAGGCAAGCCCGACAGAAACAGAAAGAAATACGATCTGACAGCGGCAAAATTATTGGCCGCCCTGTACCTCCATTTGTACGCGTTTTCTGGCTGGTTGGTTTCTTCATGACTCTGGGTATCGGTCTGTTTCTTGTAATCTGGGCAGGAACTACATTACACGGGAACCATTTTGCAATTAGCCTTGCATCCGGAGTCGATAGCCTTATCCTGGCACTTTTCTGCTTCGTTGGTGCCTGCCGTGGGAAATTCAACGGCTGGTATCGCTATCTTATTAAGCCGGTAATACTATTAATCTGTGTGCTCACCGTGGTTGCATCATCCATCTATATGGGTAACCTCAGATTAAATGACGCGATGTTTTTATTGCTTCTAATGATGATAATCTTACCTTCTGTTGCATTTTTTATAATTGCCATCATGCCGGCCAGCTTGTTTGTCGGCAGTGTATCCAAGCCTGCCGGATATCCGGCAGCTCCTTCAAAGAAGCCCGCAATATCGTCCACAAATGTGCCTGACGGTGTCTCATCATATACACGCCTGTCTGCGCTGTTGCTGTCTGCTGGAGGTCTCTTTGGAATCTGCGGCCTGCAACGATTCTACGTCGGCAAGATCGGAACTGGTATCCTATGGTTCCTGACAGGTGGAATTTTTGGAATCGGACAACTCATCGATGTAATTATGATTATTGTGGGTCAGTTCAAAGACCGCTACGGTAAGCCACTTGTGGTCTGGCATGATAGCGAAGAGTTAAAGGTCAAAACTCCCAGTGCCCAGGTGGCCAATCAGGTCCGGGCTGTCGGACGAGATGTCGCCGCTGCCAAAGAGCAGCGAGCGGAAACGGTGCAGGCACCGGCAGCAGAGGAATCCCCGGCGAGGGCCGCTCCTTCTGCTCCAACCACGACGGTCATTTATGAACCGTTCCATCCGCTTGCCTTTCTATTTTCAGGAGTCGGCTTCATTCTGACCTTCGCGGCAATCATAGCGGGTATCGTTGTGGGATTACAAATTCCCTACTATGTCGCTGCCGGCTGGCCCGATGCACAAGTTTCTGCACAGATAGAGCAGTTCTTCGGTTATTCGGACTGGCCCGAACTGGTAATGCGCATGGGCACTATTGTGGTTGTGATTTTGCTGCTGCTTGCCGGCGTATTTATCATCCTTGGCAGGCGTCATCTTGGTGTCCGTCACATGCTCCGTGCCATATTGGGGCTCATGGCGTTCTTTTGCGTGCTTCTTGTCTTCTCGGATGCGATGTCCGGTTCCTACTACCAGGAAGTTGTCAACATGCTCAATTCTCAGCAGATCGGGCCCGCCTTCGACAAACTGCTCACATCTACTCACAATGAGAAAGCGGCATCTGCCGGAGTTCTCTTCCTGTTGTCAGTTGTAGTACTGGCGTGGCCCGCCCGAAGCAGACAAATGATATTAACTCCAGCACATTATCAAGGAGTAATCTGATGATACTTATGATACATATGATACCCAGGATATTCATAATGCTCCCGGTGTTGATTCTGCTTTTGTTGGCTGTGATCGCGGTGATATTCCTTTTAATTAAGCTGTGTTCCAAGAGACCGTGGATCGCAGTCATCGCAGTTCTGTTATTACTCCCGTTGATAGCGTTTGTTTTTTTGCGTGTCTCTTACCAGGGTTTTAGAGCGCACAGGAATTTTGTGTACTCTGAGCCGGAACACATCTCATCTGAATCTGAGGAGAACGCCGCGGCTATCTGGCTGCCGGGTATCGAGGATGAATTCGAAGCGAATGTATATCCTTCGAAACTCTCTGCTGTTCGTTCTCTCGGCCTGCATATCGGCAAACCGGTCCGGCAGGTCTTTGGGCAGACATCGCCGAGCGGTATCATCCTGTTCCATGGCGCTCACGACCGCGGGCTCATCGAGGAGTTTGGAAGAGCAATCGCCAAAACGTTTCCCGATGCTAACTGGACTATCGCTCCCGAAACAGTGGCTGTGCAGCCTGACGAAGTCGGTGTTCGCATAGATATCGTGAAGGTCCAGACAAATCCGGTTCCCTGGCCGAGCGGATCTGAGAACGAGATGACCAGCGGCACAATCCAGGCAAGTGTTCTTGCCGGAGACAAGCAGGCAAGTGTGAAAGCCGAGTTTATCGACAAACCCTGGATCGAGGATTTATCCAGTTTCCTGAATACCAGCCCGAACAGTCGATTTATAATCGCCAAATCGGCAGAGAGCTGCATGACCGAAGCCGAAGCCAACCAACAGGCCGTCCAAAATGCATGTTCCCTGGTTGCTGATATGCTTGGCCATGCCCCGCTGCGACGATCCGGAGTTCCGGTTTCTTTCGCAAAGCCGGTGAATTCTACCGACATCCTCGAAGGAAATTTCATCCTGGATCGATTCGTGCAGAGTTTCGAAGGTACAGCCGGAAAGATTTGGAGACAGGCGCTGCTGGTAGATGCTTCCAGGGAGAAACTTAAAAATCTGGCCCAGCGAAAAGCGGTTATTGCATTAGCCAGGAAAACAGGCTTTGCGAGAATGTTCTTTTCCATTTTCGGGCTCATTGTACTGATAACTGTAGTCTACGTTTTTCTCAATGCTGCGACGAAAGGCTACTATGTGTGGTCTTTGCGAGTCGCAGGAGTCGTTTTTGCCCTGGTTGTGATAATTCTCCTTCTCGTATAGCGAAGGTTTACTATAATATGCCTTTTGTTCCCGCAAGGCAGGGACCTATGGCTTCAAAACGAATATGAACAGAGTTACAAAGGCAGAGCAGTACTTATTAGACAAGATACGCCGGGGCAACACACAAGCATGGTCGGAGTTTGTCGACCGCTATAGAGGTCGATTGTTGAGTTTTGCCCAGGCCAAACTCCATCAGTCCGCCGACGCAGAAGACGTAGTTCAGGAAACATTCATAGCTTTCGTAAAGAGCCTGCAAAACTATCGAGGTGAATGCGCCCTCGAAACATATCTCTTCGCACTTCTTAGGCGTAAGATCATCGACACTTATCGCAGCCGGCAGTCCAAGCACGTCTGTCTGATTCAGGATACGTACGAATCTCAAAGCGATGATAAGGTGCCGGATCCGTTTGCAGATGTAGCCGGCCCGGCTCAGACCGCGAGCTGGTATGTCAGGGCTGACGAAAAATACGAGCTGCAAAAACACACACTAACCGATGCCTTGTCCGAACTGGTCGATGGTTTCAAAAGCTCGCTGAAATTCCGCGACCTGCAGATTACGGAACTGTTGTTCTACTGCCATCTTTCCAATAAAGATGTCGCTAAAATCATGGGTCTGAAAGAAAAGGCCATCGCCCTGATCAAGCACCGCAGCCTCAAACAAATTCGCCAGCGCATCGAGGCTTCCCGCATACCGATCGGGCCTTCGTCGGAAGATTTTGAAAACCTCATGACGGATGTCTGGAAATTACAAAGATTCAGTTGTCCCAAACGAAGCACTATCGGGGCCTATCTGCTCGGCACTCTTGACAGTAAATGGCGTCATTACGTCGAATTCCATATCAATACTATCGGCTGCAGATTCTGCATGGCCAATCTCCAGGACCTCCGGGACCAAAACGTACAGAAGCAGAGCAGGCGGCTTCAGGCTCGCATAATGGAATCCACCGCCGGTTTTCTTAAGAAGCCTGTATAAGCATCCTGCCTTTAAACAAACGGCGAAAGTGGCATGGCAGACTTGTTAACAAGACAGAATTTTTTGAGATACACGGCATGGCTCACAGCAGACATTGCTTTGACGGCTGGTGTGCACGGAGGAACAAAGGAATCTTCCCCACGGCCCAATTTTGTTTTTATCCTTGCAGACGACCTTGACTGGGCAGGTGTGAGTATTCGTTAATCGGAGAACTCATAGTTGCCGGATAATATGGATCCTCAACGATGAATAGCATCGCTTCCGGCCCATTTTCACCTTCCGCCTTGCTAGCAATGAATTCGCTCGTTCTCGTGCGACAAGCAATTTTTAGAGGTTCCCTATTGGCAGAAGCCCATCTTCAACATATTTTTCAAGAAAATATACGAATGCGGCTTTCTTATGCCATATATTATATAGACGATCTGTTCTATTCGGCCATATTAAGTAAAGCTACTGATGTCAAAACAAAATGACTTTTTAAAACTGTTTGTTAAGCATAACCGCAGGCTATTTGCGTATATTCTCACCATGATTCCCAATCATGTGGATGCTGAGGATGTGCTCCAGGAGACAGCCAGCATACTGTGGGAGAAATTTGCGGAGTACGAACCGGATTCTCATTTTTTTGCCTGGGCCCGGCAGATCGCCAGATATAAGATCCTTGAATATTACAAGCGAAAAAAGCCCGCATTCGGACTTGATGTTGAATTAATGGACCGGATACAGGCGGCGAGTGAGCCCATCCTCGATAATCTGGACGAGCGTATGGCCGCTTTACGCGGTTGTCTGAAAAAACTGCAGCCTCGGGATGCTCAACTCATCCATAACCGTTTTTACGAGAATACCACGCTAAAAGAGACGGCTGCCCAGACCAACCAGTCTGTGCATACCCTCTACAAACGAATGGCCTATATTTATACCGTACTTCAGGTCTGTATCAAGAAAACCCTGCTTACCTGGGAATGACAATCATGCGGAGAAATGAGCTAATCGAATTCTACCAACTCGTTGTGGTTTCGCTTGAGGGCGCAGCAACAGATGCACAGTATGCCACGCTCATGCAGAAAGTCAAGGAGGACGAACAGGCCGCCCGTTTTTATGCGGAGCTGCTGTCTATCTACGCCAATTTAGCGTGTCCCAGTTTGGCTGAGCCGGTCCTGGAGAGACTGCGCCACGGCCCAGCAGACCTGAGGCCCACCCATGAAGTAACAGAAGATACAGGCATTTGGAATGCCCTGCTGGACATGGAAAGAAAGGCTCCCGGTATGGAAACGGAGAAGCCCGCTGCCACTCCATCCCCCGATACGAAAAAACCAGTGCAGGCCCCTTCCGGGAAAAAGCACATGCTTTGGATGTGTACCTCCCTGGTGGCCTCTGCAGCCTTGATCCTCCTGCTGCTGTATGCCCATATCTGTTCATGGTACATGCCCCGGGAAGTGGCCACACTGACCAGTAGTATCAAGGCCAAGTGGGATGTGGCCGATGCCGCGATTGATTTGGGTCGGCGTTTGCAGACCAAAACGCCGTTACGGCTGAAAAAGGGTTTCGCTGAGTTGGTGTTTGATGAGGGCGCCAAGGTGGTGGTGGAGGCCCCAGCGGCGTTCGAACTGCGCAGTGAAAGCCGGATGTTACTGCAGTCAGGGCGGGTTACGGTCCTGGTCTCGGAGGCCGCGCAGGGTTTTCGTGTTGATACGCCTACTTCCCGGATAACCGATCTGGGTACCGAGTTTGGGGTGCATGTTTCCAGGCATGGGGATGCGGTGGTGCAGATGTACCAGGGGCGGGCACGGCTCTCACTTAAATCCGCCAGAGAGAAAAACGTGTTGATCAACAAGGGCCAGGCGCGGCGTATCAACACGACCGGTACGATGATTACGGAGATTCCCTTTGAGGCGCGCGCCTTTGTGACTGCCAGTGATTTTGTGACCATGCGCGACGAGCCCCTTATGCAGACTCCGAAGAAAGATGCTATGGCAAGGCATCCGGCGTTGTGTGTGCATTTGGATGCCTCGCGCAGTTCCTCCGTGGTTGCCGATGTTGAAGCGACGGTTCGGTCCTGGACGGATATCAGTCCTGCCGGTTCGCAGTACAATGCCGTGCTTAAGGCAGGCATGGCCAGGTACGTCCCGGACGCATTGGGCCAGGGTTTGGGAGCCATTGATTTTGGCGATCCCAATCGTGAAAAAGAATCGGCCCCAACGCAGATGAGACTGTTGAGCCAACTGGAGTCAAAGGTCTTTTTGGATCAAACCCCGGAACATGCTTTGGGCTTTACCATTGCACTCGTGGTGCGCGTACAAAGCCATAGGGCAGAGACGTGGTGCAATCTGATTGGTAACACGACAGTTAACAAAGTTCCCGGCTTTTTTGTTCGTTGGAATATCCTCGACGGTCAGCCTGCGGCTGTGGCTTTTCTGGGGGGGAAGGATTTGACGCAGGAATGTGACTTCTTAGGCAACACTGTGGTGTTAGTGTGTTGCTATGATCGCAAGAGTGAGACCTTGTCTCTGTGGAATTCCAGTTCCAATCAAACCAGCCGCAAGACGGTCAAGCCGGGGGATTACACGGCGTCGAACGATGCCGAATTGGCTTATGATCCTGACCACGATCTTTACTTGGGTGCCTTTGGGCGAAATAAAACACGCTACTTTGACGGAATGATCGGCGAAGTAAGGATATACCGCCAGGCGTTGGACCTAATCGAGCAAATGTCATTAAAAGATGAACTTGTAAAGAAATGGAATGTGACTCTCCCTGATGTCTGAGGGGCTGAATCTATCGGAAAGTAATTGACATTGAGACGAAATTTTGTTATTATGAGACTTGGAGCTTAGAGGAGTTTATCATTAAAGTGTATAAGGAAAATCCCGGATAAATTAAATTTCAGTTGTTGTTCTATTTGCTCAGAAGGAGGATTATTATGTCTAAGAGATTGATTTTTTTAACTTCATTTATTTTGGTGCTGGGATCAGGTGCAGGACAAACCTGGGGGGGGCGTATCGCGCTGCCTACTGGGACTCGAATTTTGCACAGAACTGGATTGATGAGTCCATAACTATTGAGATGCGAGACTATTTCGCTGCCGCCGGCTACGAGATTCTCGACGCTGACCAGCTAAAAGTATGGATGGATGCGCGCATCGCCGACGGCAAGATCAGCGTGGTCGTGTTCTGTAAGGACATCGCGCCGGAGACGGTTTGCGAAACGAATACCGCAGATTGCACGCTGCGAAAATACCTTGATGCTGGTGGCAAGATCGTACTCCACAGTGACATCCCCTTCTGGAGCCAGGCGAACCGGGGTGGTGACACGACCAAGTGGAAAGATAGCGGAGCGATCGGAATATTGGGATTCTCTGCTGTTGGCCCGGGCTCGATACGGAACAGCTACAACATCGTGCAAATCACTGAGGCCGGCTTCAAGTGGGGGCTGACCGAAACCTGGGAATCCAGGCGGCCGGCGGATGCCGGCGTTGCGGCAGATGAGAACCTTACGGTTTTGGCCACAGATGATGCCGGACACGCGGCAGCATGGGTGAAGCACTATGTGACGGACGATACTACCCGAGGATTTATACGCGTTTTAGATACCAACACTACTCCCCGGCCCAACTTTGATGACCTCAAAAGTCTGGCGGAATACGGCCTGGTTTCGGATCTTGCTCGTAACCCGAGTCCGAATAATGGGGCAACCGTGGACCTGTCAGATGCTACCCCGCTTAGCTGGACAGCGGGAGAATATGCCGTCAAGCACGATGTGTACTTCGGGGCTGCTTTCGACGATGTAAACGATGCCGACGCTACCAACACTACAGGCATCTACCGTGACCGGCAGAGCTTGCCCATCTATACCCCTGCGGAGGCTCTGGAATTAGGCAAGACTTACTACTGGCGGGTCGACGAGGTCAATGCTCCACCTGACTACGATATCCACAATGGCAAAGTGTGGAGTTTTACAATAACCGAGTATCTTCTTGTTGACGATTTCGAAGGCTACACAGACTATGCACCAAATGATATTTTCAGCTCGTGGCTGGACGGATACAACATTGATGAAAACGGTGCTTTGGTTGGCTATGATAATCCGAATTTTGATGCCGATGAGCATTTCCTTGAGACAGAAATAGTCCAAGGCGGCAACCAGTCGTTGCCGTTCTACTACAGTAACGTTGGTCCGGCAACTTATTCAGAAGCGACACATACACTGACCGACACACGGGATTGGACGCAACAAGGCGTCAAGGCACTATCGCTTTGGTTCAGAGGCTTTTCGCCATTTCTTGGCGGCTTCACGGAAGCCCCGGCCGGCACTTTTACTATGAGCGCCGAGGGCGCGAATATCGAGAATGAATCCGACGAGTTCCACTTCGTTTACAAGGTACTCAACGGCGCCGGCTCGATTACAGCAAAGGTCGAGAGCGTGGAGAATACCCACCCCTGGGCCAAGGCCGGCGTGATGATTCGCGATTCGCTTGACGCGGATTCGGCGCACGCAATGGTGGCGGTTACGCCGGGCAACGGAATCTGGTTCGGACGCCGGACAGCAACCGGCAACGATACCGATACGGAAGAGCAAGGAGGTATTACAGCACCCTATTGGGTGAGGTTAGAGCGTACTCTGGGTGGAGCAGTCAGGGCCTTTTATTCGGCGGACGGCAACATGTGGGATCAGTTGGGTGCTCTTACACCAGTCACCATGGGCATACCGATGTATGCAGGTCTGGCACTGACCAGCCATGAACCAGGTGTAAAATGCGAGGCCGTGTTCTCAAACGTCACCAGCGATGGTACGGGGACCTGGGCCAATCAGGACATCGGCTTGACCAGCAATGAAGCCGAGCCGATGTATGTATCTATCTCGAACAATAACGGCACAACGGGAACGGTTTACTATGATGATAACCAGAATATAGATCCCAATGTGACGCTTATAGACACCTGGACGGAATGGAATATCGACCTTAAAGATTTCCTGGATCAGGGAGTTAACTTAAGTGACGTCGACAGCATTACGATTGGCATCGGTGATAAAAACGATCCACAGCCCGGCGGTTCGGGTAAGATGTTCTTCGACGATATTAGTTTGTATCAACCGAGATATGTTCCTGGCAAGGCTGCGCCGCTTAGAGCCGACTTTACGGGTGACGGTATTGTTGATGATGATGACCTTGAGATAATGCTTAATGACTGGCTCGAAGGTGACTTCACGAGACAGGGCCCGTTGCTGGTCCACTACAAGTTGGACGAAGGAGCCGGGACGGTCGCAGCCGATAGCAGCAGCCAAGACAGTAACGGCACGTTTTCCGGAACAGCCATCTGGACCGCGGAAGGCAAGATGGGCGCTGCGGCTTCATTTGACGGTGGTGTCGGCGAGATCAGGGGCAACAGCCCTTATCTTAACGGCCTCGACGCGATGAGTTTCGGCGCGTGGATCAAATCGAATGCTGTTGATACCGACGCAGGATTCATCATTTTTGAAAATCCGGCCGGAAAAGACCAGCGAAGCATCCGATACGATTCAGCCGGAGGCGACGGCGGCGGGACCAATGTAATGAAGTATGGCGTAGCTACAGAAGAAGGATCGTACGAAATCGAAAGCTCTGTCAACATTCAAATCACTCAGTGGCAACATGTAATGGTAACTTGGACCAGTGGTGAAGCCACAAAGTTATACGTCAACGGCGTTCTGGATACACCATCGAGCACAGACGATATCATTGGCGGCACAACAATCGGCTATACGGACGTGATTGTTGGTCGCGGCGGCAAAGACGCCGATGGTAGCTGGGATGGTCTTGTAGATGATGTTCGTGTGTATGAGGTTGCTCTAACGGCCCAGCAGGTTCAGACCGTTATGAACGGTGGGGACATACCTGTAGTTGACGTATACGTTCCGTTGACGTCACCGGCTAATATTTACGATGAAGAGCCGGTAAACTCGAAGCAAGTCAACGAAAATGACCGCGCTATCCTGGATGAAGAGTGGCTCCAGGAATCGTTTTGGCCGGAATGGTGATTGAGGTTGATAAGGTGTTCTGAGAATCTGACGATTGTCGCGGCCCCTACCACTACGGGCTACGGTGGGGGCTGCGCAATGACAGATGTAGAATGAGAAAAATGGACTAAAGAAGCATATGTAAAAAACTAAATCTCTCTAAGATGGTAGGTGCAAATACTATGCGTAAGCAAAATGGTTTTACATTAATTGAACTTTTGGTAGTAATCGCTATTATTGCATTGTTGATGTCGATTTTGATGCCGGCATTGCAGCGGGTAAAGCAGCAGGCAAAGAGCGTTGCATGTATAAGCAAGCTCAAGCAGTGGGGCTTATTCTTTTCGATGTATGCCGGAGACTTCGAGGGTCGATTCATGGGGGGGCCGGGAACCAGTATCCCCAATCGATGGGTTTACGCGCTCGGGGATTACTATAAGTGGGATGATGAGTTTACCTGTTGTCCGAACGCGACGAAACCGTGGGTCGATGAGAACGGGATAGATTCGGGCGCCGAAGGACACTCGTCAGGCGCCGGCGTTACCATGGCCTGGGGCTATACAGGGATGAGCGGCAGCAGGAGTCACTGGCCCACACAAATAAAGGGAAGTTACGGCATCAACGGTTGGGTTCTTGATCCCCCGCCAGGCGATGAAGCCCATCCCGAGCTGGGCGGTCCGGAATACTTCTGGCGCGGGCCGAATGTGTCTGGTGCCGGGTACGTGCCCTTGTTCCTGGAGTCCCAGCGTTATAACGGCTGGGCGCTACACACCGACAGGCCTCCCACCTATAGTGGCGAACGATGGAACGACGATGCGCAGATGGGACGGTATTGCCTCGACCGACACGATGGATTCGCCGGTTGCCTGTTTATGGATTTTTCTGCTCGTAAAGTTGGGCTTAAAGAGCTGTGGACCCTTAAATGGCATCGAAAATATGTTCAATCAGGCCCCTATACCCTCGGCGGCGGCGTTCAGTCAACCGATTGGCCTGAGTGGATGCAGAACCTTAAAGATTACTGAGCATAGCAGATAAAGGATTTTTTGAGAAGCCTGACATAGACCGAAAAGGCAATTATTGTTCTGCATTACCACGAAGAACTGACAATCCCTGAGATAGCAAAGTCGTTAGATTTGCCACCGTATGAGGTATAGTACAGTAATCAAGCGGTATGGGGTGACCACTAAGAGATGATTCAAGTCTAATTACAACTCCCGAAGACAAGCTTTATAGGACTGAATTAAGGTGAAATTTTTGGCGGTCAATACAATTCTCATTGAAGGAAAACTCCTATCATATAAATTTTCCCTGTTAAGCTAAGCTCTGTTCTGTTCATGCACTCTTGAAGTCCGTCTGATTGTTTACAAAATTTGTCAAAGCACGGATCATATCGATATTGTAATTTTCTTCGACGTGATATATGTATTCCAGATTGCCGCCGTCGTTTTCTTCGAGAATGTGTTTGGCCCAGCTTAGTATCGGCTCGGTGTTTTCCGCGGACATATCCCTCGGCAGAGGGGCAACGCTTATAAGCATATCTTTACCGAAAATCTGCCGTGCTCTTTTTATCGAGGTCTCACCGCCGAGATCGAGGCTGCGGAGATTCGTGATTTTCGAAAATGCTTCCAGATGATTAGTGCTTGGCCCGCAGGAATGCAGCCGGACGGGGCCGAGCTTTTCGCCGATCTTCGATGTCACTGGCACTACGAACTTTTCAATTAGTCCCGGACTGACCATGCAGGATGAACATTCGCCCACGTGCACGCCGGTTATGGGTAAATCGGCTATATCCGAAAAATGCCGGCAGAGAACAATAAACGCTTCGCCGATCCAGCCCATAATTTCCAGGCAGCGTTGCGGTTCTGTCATCATGTCTATAAAGAAAGTCTCACCGAGAAATTTCTGGGCGGAGGTCATCGCGCCGTGTATGGCGGCCCGGCCGGATGTGTCCCAGAAAAACGGAGGGATCGGGCGTAGCTGCTTTTGGGAATCGTCTTGTACCCGGCGAATCTGCTCATCGAAAAGCTTAACCAGCTCATGGTCGAGCAAACTTTCCGGTGCCGGCAGGTAGTCAAGGTCCTTTCCCGACAGGCATCCCGGCGTGATATCGGCGTCGAAACTGTCACGGGGGACAAAATCGGCGCCCAGCAGCATGCCGAGAATCATGTTCGGCTGAATGCCCCCAATTTGGATTTGCTTATTGTCCCAGTAGTCGATCTGTCCTAAGTTGGATTCCGAATAGAAAAGTCGCATTCCGGGAAATTGTGCCGCCGCGTATTCGTTACATTTGCAGTCAATAGCATAACGTCTGTCGGGATCGAAATAGTAGTCACGGTCAAAGCTTACACCCAGTGCCCCGGCCATCCACCCCTTCGAAAGCGTTCCCGAAATAGTAATCATTTCGATCCTCGATTATGTAATAAGTCACGAAGCGTTGTCCAGCGCACTTATAGCTACAGGCCTGCCCGATTCGGCGGAAAGGTCGGCCGCGAAGCATACAGCGTGAGTTTGTGCCGCATCTTCCAGGTCCGGATATGGCCGCTTGTCCTCGATAATGCAATCGAGCAGGTGCGATACTTCAGCCACAAAGGGATGGTGACTGACGTCGGCACTGTCCGGCAGGATGCAGGGTATTTTCATAAAATCGTTTTGCCCGGGGAATAGCTTCGGGGCAAAGATTTCATTATTGCGAATCGTGCCCTCGGTCCCGTAGACACCGATGTTGAATCTGTATGGCATCTGAGCGTCGAACGTTGTTGTGCTGCGCCCGATCTTGCCGTCTTCGAATTCGACGTTGACTGAAATGGTGCCGGGGTACTCGATGGGATTTTCGGTTTTTACCTGGTAGGCGCAGACTGCCTTAGCTTCGCTGCGTGCAAACCAGCGCAGCGCATCTATCGCGTGACAGCCTCCGGTCAGGATTGCCGTGCCGCTTTGCTGCCGGCTGCCGTACCATTTCTCCCCGGCCGTCATCCAAATCCGGTGCATATAATCGACCTCCACCATGAAGATGTTGCCGAAAACGCCCTGCGTTATGAGCCGGTCGATTGTCATCAGCAGCGGATTCCAGTGCAGCACGAAACTGACCAACGTTTTGACCCCGGCCTTTTTCACGGCCTCTTGCTGCTTTCGCATATCTTCCAGCGTTGTGGCCACCGGCTTTTCGATTATGATGTGCTTGCCAGCCTCGGCGGCGGCGACGGCATATTTCGTATGCTGATTGTGAGGTGTACAGACAACGACAATGTCCGTATCTTTACGCCGGAGCATCTCCGCGGCGTCGGTTTCAACCGCGCAATCCAAATCGTGCTGGTCGCGATAACGTTCCGCATTTGCACGGTTCCGGCTGACCAGGGCACGGATTTCCGACCGATCGTCTTTCTTAAAGGCCTTTACATATTCCTCCGCCACCGCGCCGCAGCCGATAATCCCCACGCCGAGTCTTTCCATATTCGCCCCTTTTTTTGCGGTTCAAATTATTTCCTTTTTCGATATTTATGATTATAATCAATACTGTTGTTCTTTGAATACTATAATGCAGATTTTGGTATATTTTACTGACCGAAATGTTAAACTGGGGCGATAAAATATTCATAGTCAATTTGCATGAGAGGTTTGAGCTATGACTAATAAAATTATCTCTGTATGGATTTTGCCGGCAATTCTCTTTTTCTCGGCTTTTGTTGAAGCGTCATCCAGCGGCGAAGGCGGCGGGGCGGCGGTGCAATCGAAACTATTTGGCCGAACCGAAAGTGGCCGGGAGGTTATTTTATACGAGCTTCTCAACACTAATGGTCTGCGGGCGACGGTTATGGATTATGGTGCTATATTGGTGGCACTGGAAGTGCCCGACCGCAATGGTAAATTGGCCGATATCAATCTCGGATTTGACGAGCTCGAACCATACATAAAGAGAAATCCGCTCTTCGGTGCCGTTGTCGGACGCTATGCCAACCGCATCGAAAACGCGAGTTTCACTATCGACGGCATCGAGTATAAGATAACACGGAATTCAGGTAAGAATCACATCCATGGCGGCAATCAAAAAAGATTCGACAAGGTCATGTGGAAGGGCGAAGGATTCCAGACTGCCGAAGGGGCGGGCGTGCGATTAGCCTATCTCAGCAGGGACGGCGACGAAGGTTTTCCCGGCGATCTGAATTGCACCGTAACCTACACACTGACAAATCAAAATGAGCTGAAGATTAACTACCAGGCGACGACGGATAAGCCGACCGTCGTGAACCTGACCAACCACGCCTATTTCAATCTCGCCGGAGCCGGCAGCGGCGACGTCTTGAGCCACCAGATGATGATAAACGCGGACTTCTACACGCCCGGCGATAAAGCACTAATCCCCACCGGCGAAATCCTCAGCATAAAAGGTACGCCCCTGGATTTTACCGAGCCAAAAACAATCGGTTCCAGAATCGAGCAACTTACCGACACTCGCGGCTACGACCATAACTATGTGCTGAAAAACTCCGATGGTTCGCTAACTTTGGCCGCCCGCGTGTACGAGCCCGGCAGCGGCAGAATTATGGAAGTTTACACCACCGAGCCTGGCGTGCAGCTCTATACCGCAAACGGCATGAGAGACGTCCACGGCAAAGGCGGCAAAGTTTATCAGAATCATTACGGCTATTGTCTCGAAACCCAGCACTTTCCCGATTCGCCCAACAAGCCGCACTTCCCCTCGCCCGTACTGCGACCCGGCGAAAAATATGACACGACGACGGTATTTAAATTCTCGACAAAATAAAAATTCCAGTTGTGACCATCTCAGTAGGGGCGGGCCCGTGTGCCTGCCCTTTCGACTTTTTTTGCTGTTATTAAGCAGTATCCAATCACCAGGTAACGAATTATCCGCCCGAATTTATTCGTCGTCTATTGCGGCACTGCCGTGGAATTGGCCGAGGATGCAGATCAACTCTTCATAGGGCATGCCGCCGTTCTCGTTGGCGTAGTCCCAGGCGAGCTGCGAGAAGCTCTCGCCGTCCTTGTTTACCAGTTCCGCAATCCCCGCCTCCTGCTCGGCCTTACATAACAGCTCCCTTATCTCGTTATACCTCTCGTCGGCCATCCTGAGCCAATCGACGACGTTCTCCGGCACACCGTTCGCCTTTGCCAACTGCCTGCAGTAACGGTGATACAATCTTTGGCGTTGTTTCGCTCTGTCGGAATTATTTTCGTCGGGACTCATATTACTCCGATTCTTTTTTCACTCGCTGCCGCCGCTCCATCAGCTCGCGCCAGGTCGTGAGGATGATTCCTTCGTTTTCGATAAACTTCCTTATGTCCGGGTCTCTCATCAGTCGCGTTTCCGCCTCGCGTTTCGGGCCGGAGCCGGAAATGTGCGAGAAGACTTCCGTCTGCACGGTGCAGTGGACGATTATTTCCGTAATGCCGGGCTTCATTTCGCGCAGCAGTTTAATCAACTGTTCTTTCCGGCCTTCGTAGCTGTCGGCCGAGGTCGGCGACGTAACCAGGTCGTCGATTACCGGCAATCCCGCCTGCCATACCCGGTTGGCAATCAGGTACACCATCGGTTTCAACGCGGCGGCTTCGGCCTCGGCACCGATGTGCTGCATGTGCCCTCCCATCATCAGGATGGGAATCTGCTTTTCGATGCCGACCTTAACATAGCGTTCGAGATACATCGGATGAAAGCACGTTCCCATGTGCGAATCCAGGTGCGTGGGTTTTATGCCCATCGCCAGTGCCTTGTCGATCTGGGCACGCATTTCCGTTTCGACTTCGTCGGCGCTCGCATGGCCTGCCACGTCGGCGACGCTGTGCCACAGGCAACCTTCCGAATCCACGAGCCCCGGCACCGCTGGCTTGCCCGCCACCGGCCCCCAGCGATACTTTTTCCATTCGGCCGTAAGCGTCAGATGAATGCCGGCGTCAACCTGCGGATGCTCCTTGAGATAAGCGCTCAATTCCGGCACCCACGGGCAAGGCATCATTATACTCATTGACGTAGCAACGCCGTCCTCGATGGCCTTGATTGCGCCCATATTCGAATTGTGCGACATCCCCGCATCGTCAACGTGGAAAATCACCGCTTTAGTCCCCTCCGGCCACCCAAGCCGCTCGGCAAACGTTTGTGCTCCGGCGTCTTTATCTGCAAATCCTGTAAAAGTCATAAATATCACTAAAAGAATTCTAAAATAGCGGTTCACTAACATTAAATTGTCTCCTCAGTATAATCAGCTTAACATCCTTCTTACATAGCCCTCAAACAGACCAACTCAAAACCCCGCCGGACCAACCGGCCGCGTAAGTATAACAGAACTCCCATCCACAGGCAAGAATATGAACAACAAAACCCTAAATTGCTGTTTGTACTCAGATTATCTACCTTTTTCCTTATACATATAACATTATTAATAAAAATGGTTGGATAGCTCTGTCATAGGTATTATTATGTTGAGTGGAAAAGATATTTGAAGTTGTGAAAAGGTATTTATGGCACAGAGGTCATTCAAAACAGATGAGAGCTTTTTGGAAAAACTTGCAATTGGCGCAATTGGAACCAAAAAAGTAATCGAAAATTTAATGCAACAAGGGCATATCCCTGTTGAGTTAGAAAGAGGATCTACGGGTTATAAGATCTGGAAATCAATCAAAATAAAAAGAGTACGAGTCCCCGATATTTTATGTGTAAATTCAGGTATAAGGATAGAATCGAGAGCCAAAACCAACCTTGTTATATCAATGTCACATTCTTCAGCAGATGAGACACGAGGCTGGGACTTCGGTTTAAAAAATGAGGATTTTGTAGCTTTAGTTGTATGCGAAAAAAATGGTGAGGAACCTGTTGATTGGATTGCTGATAACAATGTCCAATACATTAAAGTATCAGATCTTCGGGATGCATTGAAAAATAATAGGGTTATTCAGGAACAACCTAAAGGTTCGCAAGAAGGTTTTGAATCTCGATTAACTTGGCCCAGTTCAGTCGCTAGTAGCGATGGCAAGGTTACTGAAATCTCGAATAGAATTAAATTTAAGAGAGGTTCTGATAAGCGAACTATTTCTTTAGCTTTATCAAAAAAAGGTATAAATGTAACACCTTGTGTCACAGAAGGTGAAGAAATCAAGCGTTATCAAATATTGGCCTCTGTAGTTCCTGTGTCAAAAGAAGTCCCTGCCAGGGAGATTGATCCTCAATCCTATTATCTGAACATGCTAACAAGCGCTTCAATTACGGAAAGATATGGTGCAGCCAAGGCTTTTTCCTTTTTAGAGGGTCCTTTGGATGAAAGGCCGCTCACGGAAAGAATTAATGATAGCGATGAACATATATATGTCAAATTAGAAGCCGCTGCCGCATTAGCTAGGTCAAATGCTCAAATTGGTTATGATTTCATAGAGTCTGTTTTGAACTCAGAATATTTAGAACATCGTTTAGAAGCTATCATCATTCTCGGTGAACTACCCTCAGAGCGATCAGGACAAGCCCTCATAAAAGTCCTTTCAGATAGTTCACAGCACGAAGAGATACGAGGGGGAGCTGCTTGGGCATTGGGAGAATTAAATTTGAGATCCTCTATCCCTTCCTTAGTTTCAGCTTTTAATGAGGTGAGTCCACCTGTACGAATTGAAGCTGCTAGATCGCTTAAAAAAATGTGTAAATCACATATTGAATACATTTTAGACTTTTTTAGAAATGCAAGTGAAAATGAACGGCCGGGAGTTTCATGGGCATTAGGTATGTATGGACAATGGAATTTGAACGAATTAGTGAACAGAATTGACATAGAAAATATGGATATGCGTCAATGGGGTGCCTATATAATAGGAAATTCCGATCAGGATAGAATAATTAATGATATCGAATCTTTAAAACAAACAGACCCTCAGTTGTATTTTGCTGTTACTGTACTTTGGAAGATCGCATCAAGTTGGGTTTATCAACTAAAGGAATATTGAATAGATGTATGAACTATATTATACAAACCTTGGACGGGCGTATGTAGGCGATTCTCATGATTTATTGGCTTCAATAGATGATGATAGCGTTGATTTGATTATCACTTCCCCCCCATTCGCTCTTCAAAGGAAAAAAGAATATGGGAATAAGAATCAAGATGAATACGTTGATTGGTTAATGGAATTTGGCCATGATATATATAGGGTTTTAAGGGAAACTGGAAGCTTCGTTCTTGATCTGGGGGGGGCGTATAAAAAAAGGAGGCCTGTACGTTCACTATATAACTTTAGGGTTCTAATCCAAATGTGTGATGATTGTGGTTTCAACTTAGCAGAAGAATTTTATTGGCATAATCCTGCAAAATTGCCCTCACCGATTGAATGGGTTAATAAAAGAAAAATACGAGCAAAAGATTCTGTTAACACTGTTTGGTGGTTTTCAAAAACCGACTTCCCTAAAGCGGATATTAAAAAGGTACTTGTGCCCTACTCCGATAGGATGATAAAACTTCTTGAAGATCCTGATAGCTTTTATAAACCAAAAAAGAGACCTTCTGGGCATGATATTTCAAAAAGTTTTGGTTCATCTTCAAACGGCGGTGCCATTCCCCCTAATCTTTTGCAAATCCCAAATACTGATAGCAACTCCCAATACTTAAGATTGTGTAAAGCGTTCTCAGCAAAAAAACATCCTGCCAGATTTCCCGCCAAATTACCTGAATTTTTCATTGATTTTCTAACAGATGAAGATGATTTGGTAATTGATATTTTTGCTGGCTCTAATACTACAGGCAAAGTTGCAGATATTCGAGGTAGGCGATGGATTGCTTGCGATTTGGATAGAGATTATTTAGCCGCTTCAGGTTTGCGTTTTTTTGAAGAACCAATTAATGAGATGCAAATACAAATATTTGAAAAATTGACTAGTGGTTCTGACCTTCCAATTAATTTGGAAGAAGTAAAAAGACAAAAAGAACTTTTCACACAACAAGTTCGGTAGAGTACGAAGAATCATACAGTAACGAATAGAATCATGCCGGACTATAGACTATGGTTTCGTGTAGTCGGGTAACAAATCCGAAATTCAAAACAGCCCATGCTGAATGATTAATTGCCCTTAATAAATTGAAAGGATATCAGTTATGAAGAAGTTTGTCATTAAGAGATCAATGTCATTTATTATTTATGATTTATTATTTACTATTGTTGTAAGCAGATAAGGTGTGGTGAATCGCAACGAAGATAAATAAATTGGAATGAAATCATGTCATGAAAAAGTATATCATAACGATATCTCTGGCTTGCGTTATCGTAATTATAGTGGTTCTGATTTTGCTCGGTCTTCGATCAATCGATGAAGATATACCATCGTATCGTTTTTTAGGCGGCCGAAATCCGACTGCCTGCAAAGATGCGAAAACAGGGAGTGTGGATAAACTCTACATCTATTCATTTGAAGCCGACTTTAATGACGTTTGTCTGAATGCAAAGACCGAGCTAATCTCCGCGGGCTTTGTTGACAGAACCCATCCTGGTAACGTGTCCAGTGAACGTAGATATTGGCTAAAAGGCAGTTTTCCTCGCGGGCCGATTGATATTAATATCCTTAATAATTACGAGCACATAGAGCATCCAATTTCAAAAGAAGGTGGATTAGGTCACAAGGACGGCTGGGTCAATGTAGAAGTCAGATACGGGCGAGGTTGGTGGGGATTGTTTTGATTTTGTAGGATGGGCAAATTCTTTGCCCATGCGGATAGATTGTTATTTCATTTGTTGCCGGCAATGGCATGACACAATATCGACGTGCTAAACTCTGTGGCAGCTATTATTTCTTTACGGTAGAATCAGCATGGGCAACCAGTCTCTGGATTGCCCATCCTACGAAAATTTAATGTTTTGAAAAACAGGTAGGATGGGCAAATTTTTTGCCCATGCGGATAGGATGGATTTTTATTTGATTTTGACATTGACGATGGTGTGGCACAATATCGACGTTCCAAATTTCGTGGCGTCAATTATTTGATTGTGTTATAAACAGCATGGGCGACCTGTCCCTTCGGGACAAGTGGCCTATCCTACAGGAATTTGGTATTTTTACACGTGTAGTAGGATGGGCAAATTTTTTTTTGCCCATGCGGATTGATTACATTTTGTTATCGGTAATGATATGACGCAATACCGACGTGCCAAACTCTGTGGCGGCTATTATTTCTTCACGGTGGTGACGTATAAACGGAAACGTTTCCTTGCGGATGATTTGGCGAGGAAATGCCTTCGAGCCGCGTGGCAGCACGTTCGACAAAATCGGCCTTTCGAGGTGACGGCCCTTTGTTTATTGCCGGATCATTTGCATTGTCTGTGGCGTCTGCCGGAAGGTGACAACGATTATTCGACACGGTGGATGATAATCAAAAAAAGTTTTACCCGTCAATATATCAAGGCCGGCGGACATGAATTCGGTCAAAGTCTTTCGCGAGAGAGGAAACGAGAGCGCGGCGTTTGGCAGAGGCGGTTTTGGGAGCATCAGATACGTGATGAAAAGGATTTGCACAAGCACATCGATCATATTCATTACAATCCGTTGAAACATGGATTGGTGAATGCCGTTGAAGACTGGCCCTGGTCAACGTATCACAAGTTTGTTCGTGATGGATTTTATCAACACAGGATATTGAATGATTATGACGGCAATTTCGGAGAGGATTTTGCCGGAGAATAGAATCAGCATGGATTTCACCAGAATCAGCATGGGCAAAAATTTGCCCATCCTACGAGTTCCTACGAATTCTCGAAGTTCGGCGGGTTGTCAATAATTATTGATCATCAGCGTTCATCTGCGGTTAAAATGATTGTTATGTGATTCCTTTTCTGTGTTCTCTGCATTCCCCGTGGTAGATATAAGAACGCCGTCTCACGGAGATTTTCCTGGAATATGCCCGCCCTTTTTGTTGGGGCTTCGTATAATACGTAAAGAAGTAAAAAGGTAAAAGGTAAAAGGAAGAATGATAGGTCCAATCACGCAGTCCTCGGGACTCCTTACGGAGAACGCAGAACGCAATACGAATTTTAGCCCGCACTACTGGTGCCGGGTCGGAAAAGGCAGAATAATGCAAAAAACAGGTGAAAAAGAGTAGAAAACGACGAAAAACTGAGCTTAATTTGAAAAAACAAAGCCAATTTGTGGCAGGGCGAAATTGGCGTAAAGTCTTATATGAAAGGTGATTATGAAGAATTTCACGCTTTGGATCGGCGAAAAAACAAAGCCAATTCAAAGCCAATCAAAGCCAATCGCCTGGCATTGGCGCACGCTAAGCCGGTACCAGGTCTTTGGGATTCGGCGGCGGAGCTTGCAAGTTGCAGGGGCAGGGCCGGTTATTTGGCCGGATGGGAACCTACATTTGCTCGCGTGGCTGGTTATTCCGTTATTCGGTCAGACGCGGTGCGGCGGCATTTTGCTCGGAAAATATGCAAAAAACAGACGTTTTGGCTTGTCAAGGTCGGTTTATCGGGGTGGCAAGTATCGTTATTGTGTGAAATTAATCGTCGTCGTCAAAGAAATCGCTGTCTTTATCGAATGTGTCGTCCTCGACATCCGCTGCTACGACGGAATCGAACGCCAAATCGTCCAAACCATCGTCGGACTCGCACTCGTAATCATATTCTTCTTCGAATGCATCCATAATATCGGGATCATCGTCCCACATAGTCAACTCCTTTCCAAGAGTCAAGTACAAGCAGAGCTTTTCAGAGCAACTAATGCCGTTTTCGATATGAGACAGGCAAAGTTGCTCTTTCCAGCTCGCAATATTTATATTTGCCGTTTGCGCCATTGTGTACGGCGTCTGAGAGCGGAAGTTCATAAAATTTCCGCCCTGCTAAAATAAAAAAATTGCTCTCCGGAAACCGGGAGAAACAGGGAGATATGAGACTTGCTTTTTACTATCTAAAACGCTCTCGTAGCGGCATAAAAACTGGGTTTCCGGCTCGTTTTTTGCGATTATTTTGAAGAAATTCTTTTGATACAGCCGATGGATAGTATTAGAAGAATCAGTCCGATATTTTTGCAGGTAAAAGGGATGAAAGACATAAAAAGGATTTTCGCTCTTGCATCTTTGTTCATACTTTTTCCTTCCGCCGGTGCGTTCGGCGAGCAGGAAATCGCGATCAAAGCCGGCACCGTTCTCCCGATAAGCGACGCCTCGATAGAAAACGGCACGATTCTGATAAAAGACGGAAAGATTGCCGCACTCGGGCAGAATATCGCTGTCGGCGCGGACGCTCTGGTAATTGATGCAAGCGGCAAATTTGTCATGCCGGGGATGATTGATGCTCAATCCCGTCTGTTCGTGATTGACAGCGAGCTGAATGAGAGCCGTTCGATCGCTCCCGAGCTCAATATCCTCGATGGGCTCGACCCGTTCGTCAAAGAAGCCCCGGAAGTGGCGGCACAAGGTGTTACGGCGATCTATATCTCGCCGGGCTCTCGCAGTTTGATCGGCGGCAGCGGCGCGGTTCTGAAGCTCAACGGCTCGAAAGATGTCGGCAAAATGCTGTTGAAGGGCGATGTCGCCGTCAAAGCGGCTATTGGTGTCTCTGCAAATAACGAATCTTCGTCGCTGGGGCGTCTGGCGGATTATTCGTCTATTCGCGAAGCACTGCTTGAGACGAAAATATACATGCACAACAAGGAAAAGCACGAGCGGGAGCAGGCTGAATATAACAAGAAGAAGGCGGAGTACGATAAGAAAAAAAAGCAAGGCCGACAGAGAAAGCTGAAAAGCCCAAGAGGCCAGCCCGGTTTCGCCCCAATCCCGCACGTGAAGTCCTTGCGAAGGTTCTGAGCAAAGAAATTCCACTTCAGATCGAGGCTCACCGTGCCACGGATATCCTCAATGCGCTGCGCCTGGCGGATGAGTTTGGTTTCACGCTGATTCTGGATAAATGTACCGAGGGTTATCTGGTAGCCGAGGAGATTGCCCGGCGTAAAGCCACGGTTATCCTCGGTCCTGTCTCGGCATCTTTTGTCGAAATGCCCAGGTTGGAATACCGTCACCATGATATCCGGAATGCCGCGATTTTATCAGAGAAAGGCATCAAGCTGGCGTTGGGCGTCTCGGGACGGGACGGTGCAAGCTCGAAATTCGTCGCGTTGACGGCCGCGATGGCAGTGGCGAACGGCATGGACAGAGATTTGGCGCTGCGGGCCGTGACATTGACCCCCGCCGAGATCCTCGGTGTGGCGGATCGAATCGGCAGCCTTCAAGCGGGCAAAGACGCCGACATCGTTATCCTCAGCGGCCATCCACTGGATTCGCTCAGCCGGGTCGAAATGGTTTTGATTGAAGGCAAAACTGTCTTTGAAAGGAAAGACCAGCAGTGAAAAAAGGAAGATTTCTGAGCTTTCTGGTTATACTGAGCAGCTCCTTTTGCCTGGCGAGTTCCGGCGGCGAATCGCAGAGCCTTGCGATACGGGCGGGCAAAATCTGGACGTTAACAGACGGCGTCATAACGAACGGCGTTATCATCGTCGATAATGGCAAGATACAAGCCGTCGGCGAAAATATAGATGTCCCGGAGGGCGCCAAAGTCCTGGATATGTCGGACAAGAATGTGATGCCGGGTATGATCGATGCTCATTGCCATATCGGTTTGTCGCTGGATATTCTCGCCGAGATGGATGAGACCGTCGCGGCGGTCGCCGCCGACATGCAGATTCTCGATGCCTTCAATCCGCATGCGGACGACGTCAGGAAAGCCCTTCGCTCCGGAGTGACAACCGTAATGCTGGCGCCGGGCTACAGGAATCCGGTTGGCGGACAGCCCGCCGTAGTGAAGCTGGATACGAGCAAGGCGAACGACTGGGTGCTGAAACGCACGGCCGGCGTTGAGTTCTCGTTGATGAATCAGGCCCTGATGTTCGACCGCGAGCCGACATCACGGACCGGACTGGTGGCGTTGATCAAAGAGGAACTGGATCAGGCGAAGGCAGATAAGGATGGCGGATTCAATCCACCCCGTGAGGTCCTCAAACGCGTGGTGGATGCGAACCTGCCGGCATATATTTGGGCGCACACCGTCGATGAGATTGCTTCGGCTATGGCAATCGTTGATGAATACAAATTGAACGCGGTTCTCGTTGCGGCAGGGCAGGGCGACGAAATTGCGGATATGATTGCCAAGCGGAATCTACCCGTTATATATCCGCCGCTGCTTCTTTCCAGCAGGGATAAGGATCTTAAGCGTGCCGGCAAGATAGCCAACAGCGGCGTTAAGCTCGCCTTCGCATCGCTGGCCCCGAAGACCGATTTATACGATCTGAGGACCTCGGCAATCCTCGCCGCGAAGTACGGACTTGATAAAGAGACGGCATTAAAAAGCCTGACCATTAATGCCGCGGAAATCCTCGGTGTCGGTGACCGTCTCGGAAGCATCTCCGAAGGCAAAGACGCCGACCTGGTGATTCTCAACGGTGATCCGCTCCAACTGACATCCAGCGTTGAGATGGTCATAATCAATGGCAATATTGTATATCAAAGGCAGGGAGAATGAGAATCTACGTCATTTTACTGACTTTTTTGCTGCTTGTTTCAGCGTTTGTCGCTCCCGGCCGGGCGGAGGTCACGGCTGTCAAGGCCGGCAGGATTCTGACGATATCGGGCGAGCCGATTACCGATGGTGTTATTCTGATCGAAAACGGAAAGATTATGGAGATCGGTGAGGGAATTGAGATTCCCGAAGACGCCATCTTGATTGATGCCGGCAAGAGCGTTGCTATGCCCGGATTTGTCGATGCCAGTGCTGTACAGCCGGTTCGCGGAGATCTGAACGAGCAGTCGAGCGAGATAACGCCGACACTTCGGATTTCAGATGCGCTGGACCCACAGAGCAAGGCTCTCAAACGCATTGTTCAGACCGGGGTGACAACGTTGTTTGTCTCTCCGGGCCGGCAGAATATCATCGGCGGCATGGGTGTTGTCGTCAAGCCTACGGGCAAAATTCCACAGCAAATGATCGTCAAAGACGAGGCGGCACTGAGGATCGTGATGGACATGGATCCGACCCAGGGCAATCGCACTCCCCGGGGCCAGGCTCCTGAAAATTTTTACTTCCGACGGCCGGGAACCCGAATGGCGCTCATCTGGATGCTTCGCAAGAGTTTTTTCGATGCCCAACAGCAGGCGGATTCCAAACAAACCGAAGATCCGAACTTGGCCATTCTGTCGGCGGCGCTAAAGGATGAGATTCCTATTCATGTTAATGCTCGCCGTGCAATCGTGATTCGTGCCGCACTGAAGGTCGCTGATGAATATGGTTTGAAATTGATTTTTCAGGAGTGCACCGAGGGCTATAAAGTCGTCGAGCAGTTGGCCGAAAGAAAAATCCCCGTCGTGTTGGGGCCTTTCTACTACTATCCACAAAGTATGGGCCAGAGCCGTGAGGGCAGGAAAGTGAACTGGAACAATGCCGGCATCCTGGCCGAAGCCGGCGTAAAAGTGGCTTTGGCATCGGGTGAGCAATCCGGGGCAATCGATATCTTAACGGCGGCGACCTTTGCCGTTCGGCACGGAATGAACCGCGACGATGCGCTGAAGGCCATCACAATCATACCGGCCGAAATACTCGGCGTCGCCGACCGGGTGGGGAGTCTTGAAAAAGGAAAGGATGCCGATATTGTTGTTCTCAGCGGCGATCCACTGAATGTGACAACACGCGTAGAAAAAGTCATTCTAAACGGTAAGACTGTCTATCAGTAGACTTCAGGAGAGACGTTATGAAATCCAGGTCTCATATAATATTTGCTTCGGTTTTTTTGATTGCATTTGCCACCGGCTCGATGGTGCATGCAGCACCGGTTCGCAAGAAACTTGCTATTGAAGCAGGCCGGATCATTACCATTGCCGGCAAAGATATTAAAAATGGCGTGATTTTAGTCGAAGACGGAGCGATCAAGGCTGTTGGAGCCGACGTTGAGATTCCCTGGGATGCCTTTGTTATCGAAGCGAAGGACCAGGTGGTTATGCCCGGATTCGTGATAGCGCACACATCGAGCGGCCTGGACCAGGCAAATGAGAACATGCCGGAAGTGCCTTTTATTTCGACGTTCGATTCAATCGATCCGGTCAGCACCTTCTTCGAAGATTCGCTGCGTGACGGCGTTGTAGCTATGCTCATCCTGCCCGGCAATAATACCCTGCTGGGCGGTACGGGAAATATAGTCAAGCCTTACGGCCGAACTGTTGAAGCGATGCTTGTTAAACGTTACAAAGGCTTAAAAATCTCACTGCAACCGAGTCGAAACACCAGCCGTATGGGGCACATGCAGCGATTCAGAAGATACATGTCCGACCTGAAAGATTATCTTGAAGAGTACGAGCGCCGAAAGGCTGATGCTGAGGAAGAGAAAAAGCCTTTCGACGAAGAAATCGACGTAACCAAACAATCAATGGTCGATCTTTTGAATAAAAAGCTCACGGCATTTATCTATTGCGACCGGGCCGCCGATGTGCCAAAAGCAATTGAGATACAGAAAACACATGGGCTGAAAACTGTTTTGGTACTGGGCACGGATTGCTATAAAGCTGCCCGTTTGATCGCCAAAAGCAAGCTCCCGGTAGTTTTGGATCCTCAGCTTATCGTCTGGGAAACCAACGAGCAGACTAATGAAGAGGAGATGAAGGTTATCCCGGCGATTTTCCACAAGGCCGGCGTAAAGTTCGCTTTCCAAACCGATACATCGCAGTACGGCAGGCGATACCTCTGGTATCAGGCGGCGACCGCAGTCAAGCATGGAATGAAGCGAGACGAGGCCTTGAAATCCATTACGCTTTATCCCGCGCAGTTTATCGGCGTCGATAACCGCCTCGGAAGCATTGAAGCGGGTAAAGAAGCAACCATGCTCTTTCTGACGGGCGATCCGCTGGATGCCGGGAGCTGGGTTGACCGAACAATGATTGCCGGTGAGATTGTCTATGAGCGGGCAAAAGATGACCGGTTGAAAAAGCTGCTTGAACCGCCGATAGAAATGCAGGAACCGAAAGACACTGATTAAACGATTAAGGGCCGGATTGTGTGAGAGACAAGGATGAGCCTTAGCCATGAATAAACGCTATAGACATTTCAGTATTCGAAAGAAATTCTATGTGATTGCGGTTTCAGTTCTTATCGCTGCGTTGCTTGTTTCGAGCGTCACAGCAGAGGAGACATCCATCGTCGCCGTTAAGGCAGGCACGATCTACCCGGTTAGTTCTGCGCCGATTCGGGACGGCATAGTTTTGATTAGGGACGGCAAGATAGAAGCCGTTGGAAAGGACCTTGCAATACCCGAAGGGGCTGAAGTTATAGATGCCGCGGGTATGGTGGTTATTCCGGGACTCATCAATGCCTTTACGACGCTCGCCGAACCTGACCGGGATGATGAGGAATCGGTGACGCCGGACATTCGGGCAGTCGATGCGTTTAACTTCTACGGCGAATATCGACGTATGCTGGCGGGAGGTGTGACAACGGTTTATGTTTCGCCGGGCCAAAAGCGGTTAGTAAGCGGTGTCGGTTCGGTCGTCAAGCTTGCGGGCGATTCTGTCGCCAAACGGCGCCTTAAAGACAGTTCATCGCTACGCATCACAATCGGGGAATTGTCGAAAAATCCACCGGCGCTCTGGAATCCGCCGGTCCCGCCTGACCCGTGCCATCCGATGGTGCCGCAGGAAAAACAGTTGCCGACAACGCGGATGGGCGAGATGGCCGTCCTGCGAAACGTCTTCGGACAGGCGCAGCAGTACTTAAACGAGCGCCCGCGAAAAATAGACTGGAAAATGGAGTCTCTGCTGCCGGTGTTGACACGCAAACTGCCGGTCCGGATCAATTGCCATAATGCCCAGGATATCCGCAGCGCAATTTTATTCAGCGAGGTTTTCAATCTCAGGCTTATCATCGAAGGCGGCACGGAAGCATACAACGTCCTTAACCAGATAAAATGGAGCGATTCGCCCGTAGTTGTCACCGGGGCCTTCGAGCCCGGCCGGCAGTATCCGAAAGACGATACCCGGGATATCATGCTCGGACGCGTAAATCCCTCAAATGCACGACTTCTTGCCGAAGCGGGTATTAAATTTGCGCTTTCGGCGCCGACCGATGCGACGATCGGCGACCTGCAATTTGTTGCCGGCTACGCAGTAAGCCAGGGATTGTCGCCGGAAGAAGCGCTCGAAGCGATTACAATTACGCCCGCCGAAATCCTCGGCATTGCCGACCGCGCCGGTAGCATCGAGCCGGGCAAGGATGCGGACCTGGTCATACTGACGTCGGAGCCATTTGACATTCAATCCGTGGTCGATAAAACGCTAATCGACGGCAAAGTTGTCTACACGCGTTCGGAAGGCGAGCCGGAAAAAGAACACGCGGAAAAAGCATCCATCACGGCGATTCGCGCAGGCAAAATCCTGACCGCAAGCAGAGGGATAATCACTGACGGCCTGATTCTCATTAAGGATAATAAAATCGCTTACGTAGGCGAGCCGAAAGATATTCCGGAGAAGGCGACCGTTATCGATGCGGCCGAAAGTGTCGTCATACCCGGCCTGATCGACATCCATTCTCATCTTGGATTGCACTGGGAAAGTGAACCGGTCAGAATGAATCCCGCCTCGCCGACGAGCGGTTCGGGCAGCGCGAATCTGGTGAGCATATCCAACGCCATTAAACCGAACGACGAAGGTTTCCGGGATGTTTTGCGCTCGGGAGTTACTTCGGTCCTTTTAGCCCCGGAGACTGGCGGGCTTGTCAGCGGTAATGCCGCTCTAATTAAGCTTACCGGTGACCGCATGAAGGATATTATTGTCAAGGAATACGCCGCCGTAAAATTCTCGATGCTTGGTTCGAGCGCAAAAATGACACAAGTCTGGCAGGCACGCGGGCTTTTGAAAAGGGCAAAGGAATATGCCGAGAAGTGGGACCAATACGAACGCGCGTACGAGGAATACGAGCGCCGCCGGCAATACGAAAAGGACAAAGAAAAAGAGCCGAATGAAGAAGATGCTCTCGATGAGCCTCAGCGCCCACGGCGTGATACAAATCTTGAACTGATGAGGGGACTCTTCAAGCGCAAGATGCCGGCGTTCGTGCATGCCGACCGGGCCGACGAAATAATCAATACGCTGAAAGTCTTTCGAGACGAATACAACCTCGATGTTATCATTCTTGGCGGCGGCGATGGCTTCCGAGTCATGGACGAGTTGAGAAAATACAACGTCGGAGTTGCCATCGGCCCTGATATCCTCCGCTACGAAAAGGGAAAGGCCATCAACAATGCCGACCTGCTGACACGAAGCAGGCTCCGTGTTGCGCTGCATACAAGCGCCACTTCGGGGACGCAGTATTTACCGATGAATGCGGCTTATGCTGTCCGGTATGGGATGGATGAAGACAACGCGTTTCGAGCAGTCACCATCTATCCGGCGGAACTGCTGCACGTGGACGACCGTATCGGAAGTATCGACGAGGGCAAAGACGCCGATCTGGTCATACTGTCCGGCGAGCCTTTTGATTTCCGAAGCCGGGTGGAAAAAGTCATCGTGAACGGACGGGTTGTTTTTGAAAGAGAAGAATGAAAATAAGCTCAAGAATCGCAATTGTTATCTTGTGCGTGTTTCAGTTTGGCGCTGTTACTGAAGGTGCGCCTAAGCCGTACGCAATAAGGGTCGGCAAGGTTTTAACGATGGCACTGGCCAAAGATTCCGATGCGAGCCAGCGTGTCATCAATCACGGCGTGATCCTGATCAGCAAAGGCAAAATCGAGGCGCTGGGTACAACCTCGGATGTCACTGTTCCGGAAGGGTACACGGTTATCGATGCATCGGATCGATGGGTCATGCCGGGCATCGTCGAAGCGCACACACATATCGCCATCGAAGGCGGTTTCAACGATATGGTCACGACGATCAATCCCGAGCTGGAAATCTACGAGTGTGTCAACCTGGAGGATATTGCCGCCGAAAAAGCCGTGACAGGGGGGGTGACTACAATCCACACCATGCCGGGCAGCGGGACAAACCTTGCCGGATTTACCGTCATCGTCAAGCTCGATTGTGCGCACCCTGCCGAAGCGATTGTTCGTGAAATCGGTGCGATGAAAATCGCTCAGGCTTATAATCCCGAACGACGCGCCGGCGATCTGGGACTGACCCGAATGGGTATGGCCTGGATGCTCCGGCAGATTCTCAATCAGGCGAAAGAATACACAGATGCCTGGAAGTCATACGATAGCGGTAAAAGCAAAGACAAGCCGGCGTACAAACCAGAGCTGGAAAACATGCGAAAGGCCTTCAATGGCGAAATCCCCGCTATAGTGCACAGCGCCGAGGCATGGGGTATCCTTGAGAGCATGTATATGTTTCACGATGAGTATCGGATGGATACTATAGCCACGCATACATCCTTCTGCGGATATATGGCCGGCGAGGAAGCGGCGAAACGCGAGAAGGTCCACGTCAATATCGGTCCGCGACTGGTTGATTTCCGGGGCTGGAACGCTCCGATAGACGGGCGATTCCACGGGATGGGTGCCGAATATGTAAGCCGGGGCGTCAAAAATCTTTCGATCAATACGGATTCTGTTGGGTGGGGAATGCAGGAAGAGCTGGCCTTCCAGGCGTCCATGGCCGTCCATTACGGCCTGGATGAGATGATTGCGATGGAGGCTATTACCATCCAGCCGGCCCGGGCTCTCGGCGTCGACGACCGCATCGGCTCGCTGGAGGTGGGCAAGGATGCCGATATCGTCATCAAGAAGGGTAGCCTGCTCGATGTTGCAGCCGCGGTTGATCTTGTGCTGATTAACGGCAGAATCGTCTATCAACGCAAGGGCGTAAATTTAGTTGCTAAAGAAAAATCGTCATAATTTTCGAATAGGAATATAGAGAACGTTGAACTGAAAGGTTTGACGCTGGACAAACGAATGAAATATGTATGTTCCATAGCAGTGATTATTCTTGCGGTTTTGACCGCCGGCAAGTCAATTGCCAAAGATGAGCCGGCACCGGCAAAGTACGCCATCAAAGCGGGCAAGATCCTGACGATGGCACCGGGCAGAGAATTTGTCGTCGGCAAATGTGTTATCAACCACGGCATTATTCTTATCAGCAACGAAAAGATCGAGGCTCTTGGGCCGGCGTCCAGCATCCGGATCCCGAAAGGATATACTGTGATTGATGCTTCGGACAGATGGGTCACGCCCGGTATCGTGGAGGCCCACACGCATATCGGCACCGAAGGCGGATTCAACGACATGGTCACGCCGATCAATCCGGAGTTGAAAATGGCAGACAGCGTCAATCCCGAAGATATCGGCGTTGAAAAGGGCGTGACAGGGGGCGTAACTACAGTCAACACGATGCCTGGAAGCGGAACAAACTTCGCAGGTTTCAGCGTTATTGTCAAACTTGATCCGTCCGATCCGGAGAAGATGATTTTTCGCGAGTACGGCGCGATGAAAATGACACAGGCCTTCAATCCCGAGCGGCGCGCAGGCGATCTGGGTGCCACGAGGATGGGGATGTCATGGTTTATGAGACAGATACTCGAACAGGCGAAAGAATACACCGAGGAATGGCGGGCGTATGAACGGGGCGAGCGAAAGGAAAAGCCCAAATATAAGCTGGAGCTGGAGAAGATGCGTAAGGCATTCAACGGCGAAATACCGGCAATCGTACATACCTACTCAGGCTGGGGTGTTATGCAGACAATACGCATGTTCAATGACGAAAATAGCCTGAAAGTCATCCCCACGCATACGGCATACGGCGGGTACATCGTGGGCGAGGAAGCGGCGAAACGGGATGGAGTCTTTGTCAATATCGGCCCGCGAGTCATAGAATTCTCCCGGCCCACTTACGACGGTCGCTTCCATGGAATGGGGGCCGAATATAAAAAAGCCGGCGTCAGGGAGCTCTCGATCAATACCGACGCAGTCGGCTGGGATTCCTATATCGCTCCGCAGGAAGAACTGTCGTTTCAGGCCTCGATGTCGGCCCACTTCGGGCTCGACGACCGGGACGCATTGAAGGGCATCACAATCAATTCGGCCCGTGCCCTTGGCATAGACGACCGCGTCGGTTCTCTCGAAGTGGGTAAAGACGCCGACATTGCAATAAAAAAAGGCAGCCTGCTCGACCATACGACCCCGATTGATATGGTACTGATCAACGGCAAAATCATCTACCAGCGAAAAGGTGTCGACCTGGTAAGCAGGCAAAAAACAGCTCCTCGTGAGGAGGAATCATAATATGAGGAATATTTGTTACTATATCCTTTTGTGCATATTGACAGGCGGGCTTTCAGTCGGGGCCGCAGCCGAAGATATAATCGCCATCAAGGCCGACCGGATCGATACAGTCACCTCCGGCGTTATTGAAAACGGCATCATCGTCATAGCCGACGGCAAGATTAAGGCTATCGGAAACGATATCGAGATTCCCGAAGCTGCCGAGGTCATCGAGGTGACTGACAAGACAATCTTCCCCGGCCTCGTGAATCCATCATCGCGAATCGGGCTATCGCAGTCGGCGACCGGTGGTCCCGCGTCCAATCCACACTACCGGGTCGTCGATGAATTGTATCCTCATCAGGATCAATACAAACGCATACTCGGAGCGGGATTCACGACCATAGGATTGCTCCCCGGCTATGGTTATTTATTTGGCGGAAGGTCATCTGGTACGGGTATCACCGGACAGGGAGCCATTGTCAGGCCGACCGGCCGAAATCCCGAAGAGATGATTGTTGCCGAATCCGGGTTTGTGATGATTCATTTCCAGGCGAACGACAAGGTAAAAAAAGTTATCACCTCTGCGCTGGATTCCGCAAAAAGCAAAACGAATTCCACTGATCCGAAGATTAAGCCGCTCGTCTATGCACTGCAGGGCAAAGTACCGACGCTCGTGATATGCAATTCCCCCGGCGAGATTCTGCATTTGACCAAGCTGCTCGAACCTTATGACAAAATGAAACTGGTTCTGGTTGCGGGCAACGAAACGTATCGGATTACAAAGGAGTTGCTTAAAAGGAAAATTCCGGTGATTCTTCCCGCTCAGATAGACTTCGAAACCTCCACACGAACTCGCATCAACGTGCCCAGGATGCTTGCCGAGGCCGAGGTCAAAATCGCATTGAAGCCCGAATTCGACAATGTCGGGGGACACGAAGACTTCCTGAGAAAAATCGCTGAGCTGGTCAAATCAGGATTGGACCGGGAAATCGCCAAGAAAGCAATCACCATCAATCCTGCCGAGATGATGGCGGTCGACTACCGGCTGGGAAGCCTGGAGGTCGGCAAGGATGCGAATCTCCTGATTCTCAGCGGCGATCCTCTGGACGTCGGGACTAAAATTGACAAGGTGATGATCGAAGGCAAGATCGTTCATGAAGCTCCGTAAGGAAAACCATAAATGAGCAAAAAAAATATACATCGTGTCACGCGTAGACTGTTGTTCGCGCTGGCGATATCGATGATGTTTTTCATTTCGCCGCTCTCGGCGGCCGAAGAGGTCACCGCGATTCGAGGCGGGGACCTGTACACAATCACCGGTGGGATTATTAAGAACGGAACGATTCTCATCGAGGGCGGAAAAATTTCCGACATCGGACAGAATATCGAGATTCCGAAAAAAGCCAAGGTGATAGACGCCCGTGGAAAAATTGTTATGCCCGGCCTGGTCGCGATCGGCGCCGAGGTCGGAGTCATCGGCTACCGGAATATCACCAAGATAGCAGATTCTCTCGATCCGTTTGAGTTCAGTGTTTCTCTGGCACTGGCATCCGGTATCACGACGGCTATGGTATCGGCCGGTCGTCCCTCGGGCGACAGCCCCATCGGGGGAGTAACCGCCGTCATCAAGACTTACTACGGGGATTTGGATCAGATGCTGGTCAAAGAATCGGTCGTGCAAATGGTCATGATTTCCAACAGGGATTGGCTGCGTAAAACCACCTTTAAGCAGAACCTGCGAAAGGCCCAAAGTTACCTGCGAAAACTCACGACGTATCAGCAGGCTAAGGATAAGAAGAAAGCCGAAGAGCCGAAGAAACCGCGCGGGCTTGATACCTATATCCGGCTTCTGCGGCGGGAAGTGCCCGCGGTACTGCCAGCCACTACGACAGGCGACATCCTGGCGGCTCTGGAGCTTGTGGATGAATTCGGTATCCGGATGATTTTGGCAGGTGCCGTCGAAGCCTGGATTGTTGCCGAAGAGATAGCCAAACGGGATGTCTGCGTTGTTATCACTCCGCGTCAGAAGCAGCGTCCGAACGAAGATATTTCGAGGCCGTCCGGTTCGAATCTGGAAAACGCCGCCATTTTGAAAAAAGCCGGCGTCAAATTCGCGATTATACCTCCGAGCACCTCCTTTGAGACATGGGGCGTAGTAGGGCGTGACATGATGGCCCTGCCGATGGAAGCGGCGTTCGCCGTAAGCGGCGGGCTCGACGAGCAGACCGCGCTGGAAGCAATCACTATCACGGCTGCCGAAATCATCGGCGTTGCCGACCGTCTCGGCAGTCTGCAGGTTGGTAAAGACGCCGACATCATCATCCTGGACGGCCATCCATTCCATCACAAAACTTTCGTCGAATCGACGCTTATCAACGGTAAGGTGTTATACGAGAAATCGAAATCGCTTTATTTCTCCCATATCACACACGATGAATAAATTTCTCACTTTAATCTCCGCCGAAGTTGATCGAGCAGTTGCGTGCTGAGCCTGGAGCGGGCCAGTTCGCCGGTGCCGCGGAGCCGGACCTGCCGGCTTTCCATGCGTCCGTCCGGCATTTTGAAAGCGACCTCGACATAGCCTGAACCGTTTTCATCCCGCCGGGCTTCGCCAACGACAACCGCCCACTGGCTCCCGGTCGCTTCAGCGGCGGCGGCGGCCAGCCGTTTGATTCTTTGGTCTCCGGATGTGCTGCCTGTCCGCTCATCATTGTCTATAGCGAGCAAGTGACACAGTTTCTCCACGGTTGGAGCCACATACGCCCCGGCCAATATTTGCCCGTCCCCGTCGGCGCTGCTCAATGCCGCAGCCAGAGACCCGCCGCTACCGGCTTCCGCCAGAGCCAGCCTCTCGCCGCGTGTTTTCAGCAGCTTCAGGATGTGTTCTTCCAGCGACGTTTCGTCGTCCGCGTATACATATTCACCCAGGTGTTTCATAATCTTCTGTTTCAGCTCCAGAAGTCTCGCACGGTCCTGCGGCGTGTCTTCGGGTAGCGAAAATGTGAAATCCACCCGGCCGCCTTCGAACTGCGATGAAACGGTGATATCGGGCGCCAGCGGCACGTTATCTTCGAGCGACTGATCGATCTGTGACTGGCCGAGGCCGACAAACCGCAGCATCAGCGAACACCCGGGCAGTCGTGTGCCGAACCGCCTGCTCATATATGGCACCAGCCCATTGCGAACCATGGCCTGCAATTCGCGAGGCGGCCCCGGCAGCGCGACGATTACCGCCTCGGCCGGCTCGAAAACAAGCCCAACGGCTGTGCCTTGAGTATTCCTGAAGTAGGTCCCTTCCGTTGGCACCTGTGTCTGCCGGCGTAAGTTCTCGCGAAGCCGATCGGGTGACACGCGGAATCTTCGAGCCATTTCCTGCAGCACATCGGGGTGTTCTTTCAGTGTGATTCCCGTGAAGTCGGAGAGCGCTTCGCGGGTGATGTCGTTGTCGGTCGGACCGAGTCCTCCGGTGACAATGACCAGATCGACTTTGTCCGTGGCGTAGCGCAGCGCCTCAACCAGGTCGGCCTGCTTGTCATCGACACTCATCGAGCCGACACATTCCAGGCCCAGCGGGCGCAGGGTTCGGGTCAGAAAGTAGGTGTGCCCATCGGGATAGATACCCGAGAGCAATTCACTGCCGGTGACGATGATTATGTATTTTGTGGACTTGGCGGTATTAACTTTATCGTGTGGTTGTGAGTCACCTGCCCGAACAGAGTATTGTTTATTGCCCAGGAACAAAGCGACTACAAGTAAAACTGCTATCCGAATCTTATTTGGTTGTCTCATGAGACTTCAACTCCAGGATTTATCGCTGACATCTTTGGATTCTGTTTTCACTATTTCATACGATATAATATAATGAGTCAGTTGAGCAAGCAAATATCGGGAGCGAACTCCCCGCTTAATGCTTGCATAAGTAATGGATACCAAATGGTTCGTGATTCATGGCCATCGTAACGTTGTCTGACATTCATATAGCTTTCGGTCCGGAAGTCGTTCTGGATCAGTTGAATCTTCGACTGCATTCGGGCGAAAAAGTCGGTATGGTTGGTGCAAACGGCACAGGAAAGAGTACGATCTTAAAGCTGATTGTCGGCCAGATCAAGCCCGATATGGGCAGGGTGATCAAGCAGAAGGCACTGCGTATCGGCTGCTTATCCCAGGAAACTACGTTCAGCGGCGATCGTACAATTATGGAAGAAATGCACGCCGGTGTAGAGCATCTGCTCAAACTCCAGCGTGAAATTCAGGCTGTCTCTGGTGAAATGGAAAGCCTGAGCGGCTCGGAACTGCAGGCCATGATGAAGAAATACGATCGCCTGTGCCATGACTTCGAGATAGCAGGGGGGTATGCTTATGAAATCCGTATCCTAAAGACTTTGGCGGGTCTGGGCTTCGAGCCCGAACTGCATTACGTCAAGACGTCGGCCCTAAGCGGCGGCCAGTTGTCGCGCCTGGGCCTGGCTCAGGTTTTGATGCTGGATACTGATCTGCTGCTCCTGGACGAGCCGACCAATCATCTGGACTTGCAGGCTACCGAATGGCTGGAGAAGTTCCTGACCGGCTATAAAGGGGCCGCTGTCATCATCAGTCATGATAGATCCTTGCTGGATAAAGTGGCTTGTAAGATCATTGAAGTTGAAAACCGGCAGGCCCGCGTGTGGAACGGCAATTACAGCAACTATGTACAAACCAAACAGATCGAACGGCTGCAACGGGATCGGGAACATACCAGGCGCGTCGAGATGGTCGAGCGCACGCTGGACTTCATCGCCCGAAACAAGGATCAGGAAGGGATGCGCGGAACTGCCCGCGGCCGAAAGACTCGCTTGAAACGCCTGCTCAAAGAAAATCCCGACTACCTGGACAAATCCTCAAACCAGAAAACAATCAGCTTCTCATTCGGCAAAACCGACCGGAAAAGCGACCTTGTGCTGCGCTGTGAAGGACTGAGCAAATCCTTCAGCGATCTGAGACTGTTTGAGAATCTGACATTTGATATACTCAATGGGCAGCGTATCGGTATCACCGGCCCGAATGGTACGGGAAAGAGCACATTTTTGCGTCTTGCCCTCGGCCAGCTTGAGCCGTCGGCAGGCAGTATCCGCATGGGGAAGAATCTCCGTGTGGGATATCTTGATCAGCACGGCGACGTTCTGGATCCTTCCAGAAGCGTTCTGGAGGAGGCCCTTAGCACAAATCCCGGGCTCTCATCGGAGCAGGTGCGCAACAGACTGGGCGCTTTTCTCTTTACCGGCGATGATGTGTTCAAGCAATGCGGGGATTTGAGCGGGGGTCAGCGCAATCGCCTGATGCTTTGCAGGTTGGTTCTGGCCGATCCCGATGTGCTGGTTATGGATGAGCCTACTAACCATCTGGATATTGCCAGCCGGGAGATGCTGGAAGCCGCCCTGGATGATTATACCGGAACCATGATTGTTGTGAGCCATGACCGTTACTTTCTGGACCGTGTCGTAGACAAATTAATTGTGGTCGGCGTGGATGAGTTGGGCTCTCGATGCCTCGGCAAGACGGAGTTCATCGATGCAAAACCGGCATATTCGTATTATGCATCCCTTGTCGGCAAGCGGGTAGAAACCCAGCAGCAGAAGCTTCAATCACGTGCTGCCGGTCCCCGAAAGCGCCGGCCTGCCAGAGCCGGGAGCAAGCCCCGCTCCAGAATGCCTGAGGAACTCAAACGCTTCAATAAATACTCTGTCGAACAAATCGAGGAGTTGATAATTGAGCTTGAGCAAGAGCTGGCCGGCATGAAAGAACGTTTTGGCGACGAAATGATCTACAAGAATCCCCAGCGGCTCGCGGAACTACAGCAAAGCTATGATGCCAAGACAGCGGAACTTGACCTGCTTTATCGGGTATATGAGCGTCGAGCCGGATAGCGGGCAGGCGAATGCTACGGCTTAGAACTTTTAGATCCATTTTAATATGGCTGTGGCATAAGCGGTAATTGGGAGATTGTTACCAAAGAAGATAAAGTTGCTGGAAGTACATATTCATGCTTGTAACGTATTTTGTCCGACAGTACAATTGAATCAAGTATGGAAACACAAGCAACAAAAGGAGTCGACTATGAAAAGCCTTTGGATTGCCATTATAATTATCCTGATTACATGCCAAGGTGTCAATGCAGGCAGCAAGGAGCCAAACGATCCGAATTACCCAAGTGACCCAAATGAGTTGATTCGAACCAAGTGGGATGCTGTCATTTCGGTCTTGCGAATAAAAGATCTCGATCAGGACGCACGAGAAAAGAAAATCAATAAGATCGTGAATCCGATCTTTGATTTCCCACTAATGGCTAAACTTGCATTAGGTAGAAAAAACTGGCCTAAATTAACGGTCCCGCAGCAAGAGAAATTCACCCGGTTGTTCGTTGAACGGCTGAAGACTTCATACCGGGAAAAAATCACGGTTTATACGGATGAACAGGTTGTGTTCAAACCGGCCGTGAAAAAAAAGAGCACGATCTACATTCCTATGGAGTTGAAAACCAAGGACAAAAAGATAGCCCTTATGCACAAACTGCGCAAGGTAAACAAACGCTGGAAGGTCTACGATGTGGAAATCCAGGGCATTAGCATTCTCTTGACCTACCGATCACAATTTGATGATATTCTTAGCAAGGGTACTGTTGAGGACCTTCTATCACGGTTGGAGGAACTGACGACTCAGTAATTTCAATTTGCTGCGTCGGGTCCATGTCATGGCGAGACAGAACTCATTCGTATCATTTTTTTTCGACCGGATGGTCCTTCAACATCCCGGGGCAGTAATTCTTAGTGTGCTGGTAGTAGTGAGCCTGCTTGCCTTTCAAACCAGACATTTCAGGCTGGATGCTTCGGCGGAAACGCTGGTTCTGGAAAATGACGAAGATCTGCGATACGCTCGCCAGATCAGCTCTCGCTACGGACAGAACGATTTTCTGGTTCTGGCATACACTCCCAAAGGCATCTTGTTTTCGCCGGATACGCTAAGAACCTTAGCTCGCCTTCGAAATGAGTTGAGCTCGCTCGAACATGTCGAATCGGTCAGTTCAATTCTGGATATTCCTCTAATGGGAAGTCCTCCTGTTTCACTTAAAGATATCAGTGCCGATCTGCCCACTCTTGATTCGCCGGCGGTTGACATAAAGCAGGCCGGGATCGAACTTAGCGAGAGCCCCCTTTGTCGGGACATGCTGCTTAGCTCGGATTCGCAGACGACCGCGCTTCTTATTAATTTCTCTGGCGATGAGATTTACCGTGAGTTGGTGGAGCATCGCAATGATTTGCGGCAGAAGAAAACAGCCGGTTCGATGACCACGGCAGAGCGTACCGAATTGAAGCATGCCGAAGAGCAACTCCAAAAACACCGGGATATCATGAGGTTTCAGCGTCATCAGGATATCGCCGCGATACGGGCGATTATGGATAATTTTCGCCGGGATGCGGACTTGTTTCTCGGGGGTGTCAGCATGATCGCGGACGACATGGTCAGCTTCATCAAGAACGACTTGAAAGTGTTCGGCTTTGGCGTTCTTCTCTTTCTGATTTTGACCCTGGGTATCATCTTCAGGGCAATCCGCTGGATATTGCTTCCGATGCTCTGCTGCATTGTCTCGGCGATTTGCATGATCGGTCTTCTGGGATGGCTGGGCTGGGAAGTAACAGTCATAAGCTCCAATTTCATCTCGTTGCAGTTGATCATTACCATGGCCATTACGGTTCATCTGATTGTGCGATATCGTGAACTGCTTACCCAGACGCCGCAGGCACCGAATCGCCAACTGATTTTCGAGACCATCCGGCTGAAGCTCAAGCCCTGTGTGTATACGGTACTGACCACGATTGCCGGCTTTGGTTCTCTGGTTGTTTGTGATATCCGGCCGGTTATCGCGTTCGGCTGGATGATGATCGTCGGTTTGATTGTGTCCCTGATTGTGACTTTTATACTGTTTCCCGCCGTGATGATTTTGATACCTAAAGAAAAACCGCCTGAAAAACGCGGGTGGCGTTTTTCGCTGACGTCTATCCTGGCACGATTTACTGAGGCCCACGGCATGCTGATCGTTGGTATCAGCGCCCTCGTCCTCGTGCTGAGTGTCATTGGTATCTCGAAATTGGAAGTGGAGAACTGCTTCATCGATTACTTCGGTGAAAACACCGAGATTTATAAGGGGATGAAAGTCATCGACGAACGTCTGGGCGGGACGACTCCTCTTGATGTCATTGTGGAATTTGAAGGGCCTGAAGTACCGCCGGCTGCTGCTGAGCCTGCTGTTGCGGAAAATGATGACGAATTCGATGAGTTTGACGAATTCGAGGAAGCCGGAACGGGTGAGAAGTACTGGTTTACCTCCGAAAAGATGGCCCAGATAAAGTCCGTGCACTACTATCTTGAAAACCTCCGGGAAACCGGCAAGGTTTTGTCGCTGGCCACCATGTTGAGTATTATGGAGAAAGTCAACGACGGCAAGCCCCTGGACGGTCTCGAGCTGGCCCTGCTTTACAATGAAGCCCCGGAAAAAATCAAGGCCATGCTGATTAAACCTTTTGTTTCCGTAGAGCATGATCAGGTGCGATTTTGGGTTCGAGTCACGGATTCCGATAAGACTCTCAGACGCAATGAACTGCTGAAGAAGATCCGGGCGGACCTGACCGGCACGCTGGAGCTTAATCCCGAACATATTCATCTGACCGGTCTGCTTGTCCTGTACAATAACATGCTGCAAAGCCTGTTCGGTTCCCAGACACTTACATTGGGCATCACTGTGATAGTGCTGACAGGGATGTTTCTGGTGCTGTTTAAGTCGTTGAAAATTGCTGTGATCGCGATGGTTCCGAACGTGCTTCCCATAGCGCTCGTACTCGGTATAATGGGCTGGATGAACATTCCTCTCGACATGATGACCATTACTATCGCGGCCATCAGTCTGGGGATTGCCGTCGATAACACAATTCATTATATTCATAGATTCCAACATGAATTTCAGTCGGACCGTAAATATTTGCCGACGATGCATCGCTGCCATGGAAGCATCGGCCATGCCATGTATTATACGTCGGTTACGATCATCATCGGTTTTTCCATCTTGACATTATCTAATTTTATGCCCAGTGTATATTTCGGCCTGCTGACAGGACTGGCTATGTTGATTGCGCTTCTTGCCGCCCTGACACTGTTGCCGCAGATGCTGATTCTTGGCAGACCGTTTGGTAAGGAGGCTTGAGCGTTCGAGTACATGCATATGATATTGAGAGACATAAAGGCAGTTGTGAAGAGATATCACGTGAAACTCCGAATTTGGATTATTATTGTTCTGGCCTGTGCGATTTTCGGCTGTGCAACCTCCGGGAAATCTGCTCCTTCCATGCAAGTGGCATCTTTTACAGACAACTCGGCCGAAGCGGCTGACAATGACGATTTCGACCTGCTCGAAGACGATTTCGCCGAGCAGACGGTCAAGGTTACCGATCCACTGGAGCCTTTCAATCGTACTATGTACAATGTTAATGACACGCTTTACTTCTGGGTGGTCAAACCGGTTTCCCAGGTATACATGGGCGTGATCCCGGAGCCCGTCCGGTTGGGGATTCACAATTTCTTCAACAATATCTCGACGCCCGTGCGTTTTGTCAATTGCCTGCTCCAGGGAAAAGGCGAAGGCGCCGGCACGGAATTCCATCGGTTCACGATCAACACGACAATAGGTATTCTGGGCTTCGGCGATCCCGCACTTGATCAATATGGCCTGGAGCCCGTACGGGAAGACCTGGGTCAAACCCTGGCGGTATACGGCCTCGGCGACGGCTTCTATATCGTTTGGCCGCTGCTCGGACCATCGACTGTACGGGATTCGGTCGGTAAAATAGGCGACTGGTTCCTTTATCCCGTCTCTTACGTCGAACCCAAAGAAGCCGCCATCGGCATTTCTGCGGTCAGGTATACGAACGAAAGTTCGTTTTACCTCGGCGAATACGAGGCTTTCAAGTCCATGACTATAGAGCCCTACGTGGGGATGCGCGAGGCCTATATCCAATACCGGCGCAAAAAAATCCAGGAATAGCAAGGTCCGGCCTTTGAGGGATTCTTCTAAAGAAATCGCTGTATCCGGCCTCGACCGCTTAATATTTCCCCGCTGCTTTGGAGTGTTGGTTGGCTCTTGAAATTGGCTTTGATTGGCTTTGTTTTGGCTTTGTTTTTCGTATCCCGCAGACCGCCATATTGCCATATTTCCCTTTCAAATAAGAGTTTACGCCGATTTGATCGCCGGCAAATTGGCTTTGTTTTTTCAAATAGCTCCTCCGGAGAAACTCCGGATTTACTCTCATTTTTTTACCTTTTACCTTTTTATACCAATTGTGCATAATCAATGCGCTTGTTCGTGTCATTTCAAGCCCCTTCGGCTTCGCTCAGGGTAAACTCCGCGAAGCGGAGTCGAGCCCTTCGTCTCCGCTCAGGGTGAAGACAACCTTCATGCCGAGCGGAGACGAGGCACTCCACTTCAGGCCGCTCCGCGGCCCTCCGGTCGAGATGACAGAGGCGCAGATTTTAATCACAATTGGTATTACTTCTTTGATTTCTCCATTCTACATTCGTCTTGCGTCTCCTGTATTCTATATTCAATTTGTTTAGTATTATACTAAAATTTTGCTCAAAGTCAAATGAATTTCGGAAAAATCTCCGTGACTCCCTACTGGATTCCGGCTCGCATAGCGTATAGCTTGCAACTGATAGCGTTTAGGTATTTCTGGCACATTTACCTCGCGCAAAAAAGTACCATACATGAATGGTGGTTCCTTAAGCCGTATATCGGGCTTTTTCGTAATTATTGGAAGTTTCAGGGGTCGATTAACGAAATTACTTCTGAATGTAGTTCTTGTTCTCTTTTGCAGTAAGAGCAGTATCTTCAAATTCATACGTGCTCTCTTGTCGATGCAGGGGGTCTCTGCTCATTAATCCCTTAAGGAACCGCCATTCGTACCGGACACTTTCAACTACCTATGGTATTATTGCTCAGTTCCCTGCTGGTCTTGAGCCTACACCTCGACACTTGACAATATAGGCTCCGGATTAGGCTGGGATTTCTCGGCCATTTCGTATACAGTGAACAACGCGCGCATCACGTCGGTTACCGTTACTATTCCTAGTAAGTTTTCTTCCTCATCAACCACTAAGAGGGAACTTATCCTATTCTCGTGCAAGATACCAATAGCATTAAACAAGCCATAGTTAGGCAAGACAGACACTATTTCCTTTGTCATAATACGCGTGAGTTGTAAACTCAGGTTCGGGTCCTTTGGGTCAACCGCAAATAATCTGGTGCGAAATTCCTCGTCCTCGGCCTGCGATGGCTTTTGCTTGGGTGGCGTGGAAAGATGACGCAGAACATTGCGATCGGAGACCATTCCCACCAGTTTCCCTTCCCTATTAACTATCGGCACGTGTCTGATTTTTTCCTTCTGCATTACCTCAATTGCCTCGGATAGGATATCTTGTTCCTCTAAGGAAACTGGCTGCTCAGTCATAATATCCTCTACTGTTTGGATAGCTGACGATAACAAAGACGACGGATTGCTGCCGCCACTTCGACGGTTCATATCAATGAGACGTATCTTCTTTTTTGTCGCTTTTTCCCTCTCTCCCGTCATATTGAATAGCTGGAGTATCTTATTGAGCCTGATAAACAGATGCAAGATGTCCGTGATCGTGACAATGCCCAATAGGTCCCCATTAGCAAGTACGGGCACCATATCAATGTGATTATGGATCATCTTGAAAAGCACTTTCTTGATCGGCGTCTCCGGCGATACGGATATAGGGTGCCTGGTGACGATTGCCCCCAGTGGTTGTCTTAGCGCCCTTTGATCGTTGGCGTCCTCGCCCACTTTCCCCAAATACGGGGAAATCAGTCGGGTCAGATCTCTCGCTGAAATGACACCCACGAAGTTTGGCTTATCCCCTTCTTCTGTCGGAGGATCCATTACAGGGACGTGCCGAACTTTGTTATCTCTCATGAACTTGAGACATGCCTCCACTTTGTCGTCCAACGTCAGCGTCGTGATATTTTTATTCATAATGTCCTTGGCAACACGCACTAATTGGAAAAAGACTTCTTTTCCAGCACTCAGATCGTCTATCACGTCGATCAACCTAAATTGTCCGTTTTCCGTGCCAATACCAGCTTCAATATTCTTTCTTTTAGTTTCGATATCGGGAATAGTAGTGTTGTCTGTTTTAATTCCAACTCCCATAGCTTACCCTTTCTATCTCATGCCTTTTCCCGCTTTGTGTTCGACTTGTCGTCTCTTCAATGTTCGTACAACGACGTTCAGTATCAGAAATCGGACATAGCGTATCCAAATTACTCTAACCAAATCTTTCTATCGGCGAAGCTTATGGACGGCTTGATAAGATTTTCGGCGGAATTCTCTTCGTAGAATGTATTCGTCTCCATATTGACCCGCAGCTTTATCGGGCGGAAATGAAATCAACCAGCCTCGATATTAGTTGGTCTGGATAAATAAACTGAGCCAGATTTAAGATTTAGAGTAGAGGCCGGAATCGTCAGACTGGCGCCCAGCGAGACGACAGCAAAAGAGCAGAATATAGCTTCCCGCCTCAGATTTTCCGGACTCTTCTCTAAACGTTCTAATAAAGGTGCGAGAATAAACATGATGGCCAGAGTTATCCTTCCGGCCACTACCATCGTTGCCTTACAAGGCAGCTTGCCCCGATTGACAAGCCTATGATAACGCTTGCGGGAAAAATAAAGGTGTCCGGCATTTTTTGATTAGTGGGCTTGCTCCTGCGGTAAAACTTGGGACATCTGATTTGTTGAAAAAATCTCTTGATTCTGGTATATATGTTATCAGTATATAAGATAAGATTGTCTTCTTTTCCAGGAAGAGAAATTTGAACTCTATCGGAGATATTTCCGGTTAAAACATATAAATCCAACTTACAATGTTAAAGTTAGGCAATCTTAATCTAAGCGTCCCCTTCATACAGGCCCCCCTGAGCGGTTACAGCGACTATGCAATGCGAAGATTAGGGCTCGATTTCGGCGTACCTCTGACATTTTCCGGCGTCATGTTAGCCAAAAGTGCGGCCCATCCCAAGGTATTGAGAAATCCCGCCTTCAGGCCGCACGATGATGAGCATCCTGTCGGGGCACAAATTCTCGGAAATGATCCTGCTATGATGGCAAAAGCCGCCAGGGCACTTGAAGGTGCCGGCTTCGACATAATCGACTTGAACTTCGCCTGTCCGGCCCCCAAAGTTCTTCGCAGGCGACGAGGCGGCTATCTCCTGAAAGAGCCTGAAGCCGTAAAGCAAATTTACAGCCGTGTAAGAGAGGCGGTAACATGCCCGGTTACAATGAAGCTGCGAGCAGGTTTCGATTCCGGCCGGGAGTCTTACGACAATTTCTATCAGATCGTTTCCGATGCCTCACAGCAGAACATCGATGCCCTGACAATCCATGCCCGCACCGTTGTACGAAAATTCGCCGGCGATGTCGATTGGGACCTTCTTGCGGAAATAAAACATCGCTTCGAAGGGACAACACTAATAGGAAGCGGCGACCTCTTTGAAGCTCAAACAACCGTTCAGCATCTAAAAGCCGCTAAGATCGACGGGGTCCTCATCGCTCGAGGCGCAATTGGAAATCCCTGGATTTATAAAAGCCTTAATGCCGTTTTGACCGGTATGCCGGCACCGATTCCTCCGGCCCTCGCTGAGCAGGCCGAAGTGATACTAAAACACTTTGAAATGATCTGCCAGCTCTATGATCCAATTAAAGCTGTCAGGTATTTTCGCAAATTCCTTGTTCACTACTGCAGGCTCCACCCAAAGCGGAAACAAGCTCAAAAGGTTCTTCTTGCCGCAGACAACAGAACAGATCTTCTCGTTGCAATAAAAAGATGGTACGGAAATAATCATTCGCTAAGGGAAAAATAGGGATGCCGGGCCTGTTGAAGAATCTGCTGTTTTTCTTTTCTCCCGCTATAAATTGCACCTGCTCCATCGACCCTGCTCAGGGCCTGCCCTGAAGAATTCGAAGCGGTGATTTGCACGGAAGAATATGGCTTGCGAACCCCCGCACCGATGGGCTTGGCCCCGGGGTTTTGGGGCTCCGTTGTTATTCGCACGCGGGGTTTTCTAAGGCTTCGTTGCGAACGAGTGGAGATTATATTTGTTGTGCGCCGGCCTGTTAGTACTGTAATTAAGAGAAAATGTGAGCAACCTGATAAATTTGTAAATGCTTATACCGATAAGCCATACAACAACCCATGTAGCGAGGTATCCGCTTGCGGCGCTGGCCAAACCCGCTAATACGAAAAGTCCTATCAAGTGTGCTTTAGGGAGTTTAACCCAGTAATTATCCCGTGTCTGGTCTATGCTTGTCAGGCAGCTATTTACGGCCTGTTCGTTGGCCTTGAAATATTCGGGATTAGTTTGACGGCAGGCTTGCCAACCCTTGAGCTCACGGTCGTAAGTATCCAGATTGAAGTGTGCCGAGTGATATTCCCCGGATATTAACAGAACACAAACACATGCAGAGACAACACTTGCACATATCGCCAGAAATGATGTAACACTTTGCAGTTTACTTTTGTTGTTCATAATTTTAGTATCCCCCTATTAAATATAATAAATCTATGTAAAGAAGCAAAATGCGCAGAGCAGTTTTTTACACCGGCTTTTGCCGTCAATCATGTCTTCCCTGGCACGCCGGCAAAGATTTTTCTAAAAATACGTAGTCACCACAATAGACGTTGATAGATTGTCATGGTATTCAATCAATTGAAGGGTGTAAGCATGGAGGCTCGCAACCATTTTGAGCCCCTACCTGCTCAACGAGTACTCTCGTGGTTGCAGGAGTAGGGGCTTTTATTGTGCTCCAAATCGAGGCCTCAAATTCCGCCCATCTTGCGAAATTATACCATTGGAGCCGGTTATTATGTGACAGCAGACTGCCATAAAAACTTGAGACTTTGATGTGCCGGTGCTATAGTGATGTATAGTTGAATAGCTCGTATTGATATTTCGACAGGATGGGTAAAGATAAGGAGACAAAAATGAATCGTCGGGATTTTTCCAGAAACGTGCTCATGCTTGGAGCGGGAATTCATGCCGGGACCGTAATTGGAGCGCCGGCAATGAGCCAATCCGGGGCTTATTACGAGGAACCGGTGAAAAAGCTACCGGTCAGGAAGTTCGATGTAATTGTTGCCGGCGGCGGCACGGCGGGAGTAGTAGCGGCCGTAGCAGCAGCTCGGCAGGGCGCGAAAACGGCATTGATAGAAGTAAAAGGTTATCCCGGCGGGACTGTCACGGAAGGCGGCACCGCTCTGCACAGTTTCTATAACCTGTGGAAGGCGTTTCCCGGCGTGAAAAAACGCCAGGTTGTGCGAGGGATTCCGCAGCAGATTATCGATCGCCTTATGAAAATCGGCGGCACTTCGGGACATGCCGAGATGTCGAAGGGCGACAATTACGATTCGGTCTGCACGTGTATTGACACGGAGATTTATAAACTCGTTACGTTCGAGATGCTCGTCGAAGCGGGAGTCTTCGTATGCGTAAATACGCTGCTGGCCGGGGCGATTATGGACGGGGCAAGGATCCGGGGCGTCATCGCTGAAAGCCGCTCCGGCAGGGAAGCTTTTTACGCTAAATCTTTTGTTGACTGCACCGCGTACGGCGACCTGGCCGCCTTCGCCGGCGCAAAGTATACCGAGCCGAACGATTACCCGGTTGTGAACAGCATCGGCGTGGCCAATGTGAATCTGGAAACGTTGCACGACTTTCTCGAAAAGCACGATGCGATAAGCCAGCTTGCCAAAGGCCGGCGCAGCGGCAAAGACGGCCAAATCGTACGAATCCAGGGAACGGCGGCGAAGCTCCCCGGTGACTTCGGCAGGGAGGCGGGGAAGATCGGCATGTCGATGGTCACCACGACCGTTCACGATAACTATTTCATGTTTATCAAGCTGAATTTCAAAATGCCGGTCAGCCCGACTAACAGAGACGAGGTCGCTAAAGCGGAATTGGAGCTGAGAAAACGCCAGTTCAGAGCCATCGAACTGTTCAGAGAGTATATCCCCGGCTGTGAAAAGGCTTTTATTGCCCGGACGAGCCCCAAGCTTTGTATCCGACGGGGCAGATTAATCACCTGCGACTACGACATTTCACACGAAGATGTTATTGAGGGCAGGCATTTCGATGATGAGGTCATGATTTACGGTTTTCACGACAGCGCGCCTCGCTATCAGATTAAGAACGGCGGCACATACGGCCTGCCGTACCGGGCGCTGCGCGCCGCGGGAGTCGAGAACCTGCTTTTAGCCGGCATGTTAATCACCTCCGACCACCGGGCACACATGTCCACTCGTAACACCGTATGCTGTATGGGGCAGGGCCAGGCGACGGGTACCGCGGCGGCTCTCTGTGCCGGCAAGAACTGCGGTACACGAGAACTCAGCTACGGCGATCTGAGAGAGGCCCTGGTAAAAGGCGGCGTCTATTTTGAAAGTTGAGTACCGTAGATTATACTTGACGAAGGCATGACAAATCTGGTATAAATATATTATCGTTATTAGGAGATTTTAAGTCTACCGGCAAGAGGTGTTTATGGCTTATTTCAGACTTTCATCCCGTAGTTAATCATCATATTGGGCATTTGAAGGAAGGAGGCGGTATCGAATTTCGATATATCGTTCTTGCAGCACGGAAATAATGTGGTGCGAAGATAAGATTGCTATTATGTCAAATTTATAAAACCCTTGATTGAGGAGGATTATTATGTGTCGAAAATTGGTTTGTTACTTTACTTTTGTCCTGTTGTTGGCTTTGACTGCAAATACTGCGGTCGCCGAACTGGTTGCCTACTACCCACTGGATGAGGGCAGCGGCACTACAACCATAGATGCTTCCGGCAACGAACACGATGGGACATTGAACAATGGCGCAACGTGGATTCAGCCGGGATACTTCGGTGACAGCGCAATCAATGTGGACGGCACTGCGGGCAGCAGGGTGGCTATCGGAACGTGGGACCCTTCGGAGGGAACGGGCCAGTTAAGTCTTGCTCTCTGGGTCAAGTGGTCCGGTGAACAAAATATGAGCGATCACATGGGCCTGATCGGCAAGAGAGATGCATGGGCGGAAACCGGCGCACTGCGGTGGTTCCTGGAGGTTCGACAAGATGGTAGAATCCATATGAGGAATTACAATGAAGGAGTAGCTGCTCCCGCCGGCACGTTAAATCCGTTTATAAACATATGGGCCCATGTAGCCGTCACATTTGACGGAACTACGGCAAGAATTTATCTCAACGGTGAAGAACAAGCATCGGGTGAGTTTTCATTACACGACAAGCCCGACGCCACTATGGGGATTGGCAGCACTCACGGCGGCACCAATGGGACCTCGGAAGTCTTCTCCGGCGATCTGGACGAAGTGTACATATTCAACAATCCCATATCACAGGCCCAGATACAGGACCTGACTAATGGGATTACCCCAACATTTCCAGAAGCCCGCTGGCCGCAACCGGAAGATGGCGCTGCACTTTGGGAAACGTGGGCAAGCTTTTCCTGGAAGGTGGGAGATGGAGCGGTTTCCCACGATGTGTACATGGGCGAGACTTTCGCAGATGTCAACGAAGGCACCGGCGAGACGTTCCGGGGCAATCAGACCGGATCGTTTTTCATTGCCGGCTTTCCCGGTTACCCCTATCCTGATGGGCTTGTTTTGGGCACAACGTACTACTGGCGTGTTGACGAGGTAGAGGCCGACGGCGTTACGAAACACAAAGGCGACGTTTGGAGTTTCTTTATTTCGCCCAAGAAAGCCTATGCCCCGACCCCGATGGATGGGGCCGGATTAATTGACACCGATGTGACTCTGAGCTATGCCCCGGGTTTTGGTGTCAAACTTCATCACGTGTACATCGGCGAGAATTTTGCCGACGTTCAAGCCGGTACGCCGGACACATATAAGGGCCCCACAGCGGTCACAAGTTTTGTTCCCGGCACCCTTGAGTTTAACAAAACGTACTACTGGCGAATCGACGAGTTTGACGGCGTCAACACGATTAAAGGCGATGTCTGGAGCTTTAAAACGACTCAGCCCGGGCTGGGTACCATCGTGCTTGATATTTGGGAGGAAATCACCGGCAGCGGTGTAGACAATCTGAGGGCCGACCCACGCTATCCGGCCCAGCCGGACTCGACCCAATCTATAACGGAGCTTGCCTGGGATCCGGACGCGGACAATTATGGAGGCCGGATTTATGGTTGGCTCTACCCGGCCCTTACCGGCGATTATACATTCTGGATAGCCAGCGATAACGATAGTGAATTGTGGCTGAGCAAGAATGATGATCCTGATAACGCCGAGCTGATCGCCAGTGTGGCCGGCTGGACCGGCACCAACGAGTGGAACAAATTCAGCTCCCAGATGTCCGAACCCGTCTCTTTGACAGCAGGCGGCAAATATTATGTTATGGCCATCTGGGTAGAAGGCGATGGCGGCGATCACTGCATTGTGGCCTGGCAGGGTCCGGGCATCGAAAAACGAACGATTGTTTCCGGCGATTATCTCTCGCCTTATAAGCCGGTAAATGCTTACGCCCCTAATCCCGGCGATGGTGCCGTGGGCGTCAAGAGAACGCCTACCCTTACATGGAAGCAGGGAATACAGGCTGCTTCGCACGAGATATATTTCGGAACGGATGAAGAAGCCGTGCGTAATGCCACCACGGCGTCGCCCGAGTATATGGGCCCCCAGGCTCTTGGTTCCGAGAGCTATGAACCGGGCAAACTTGCCTGGGAGAGCGTATACTACTGGCGCGTTGACGAAGTCAATAGCGTCAATCCCGAAAGTCCGTGGATAGGCAGCGTATGGAGCTTTACATCGGCCGACTTTTTAATCATCGATGATTTCGAGGATTATAACGCCGGCGAAGATCAGATTTGGTATGCTTGGCATGACGGCCTTGGTTATGGCTCGGAAGCGACTCCACCGTACTTCGCAGGTAATGGTACGGGAGCGGCAGTGGGTGATGAAACCACGCCTTCTTATACCGAGGAAACCATCGTTAACACAGGCGACCAATCGATGCCGTTCCTCTATGATAACAATAAGCAGGGCTATGCCAATTATTCGGAAGCGGAGCTGACATTGACCGCCGTGCGGGACTGGACCGAAGAAGGCGTCGAGGAATTGTCGCTTTGGTTCAGAGGTTATCCGGCGTCCGTAGGCAGCTTCATCGAGAATCCTGTAGGAACCTATACGATGACCGCCTCCGGCACAGATATTACGGGCACGGCTGATGAGTTTCATTTTGCCTATAAAACACTTACCGGCCCGGGCTCGATTGTCGCAAGGATCGATAGCATGGAAAACACAAACCAGTGGGCCAAGGCCGGCGTGATGATTCGCGAAACGCTGGATCCCGGCTCGGCGCACGCCATGGCTTTTGTCACACCCGGTCAGGGCGTTGTATTCGAATATCGCCCGGTTGCCGGCGATAACAACCTTGGTGCGGTGGGGCAGCAAACGGACATTACGGCCCCGCACTGGGTGAAACTGGAGCGTAGTATTTCAGGCAGCTTTACAGTTTCCCATTCCACCGATGGATCGACCTGGCAGTCGATACCGGGCACCACGATGGCGAACATCCAGATGAATGCGAATGTCTATATCGGTTTGGCAGTGACAGCACATGATGTCTCACAGACGTGCCAGGCCGTATTCTCAAACGTCACGTTTACCGGCACAGTCTCTCAGCAGTGGATGAACCAGGATATCGGCGTAGCCAGCAATGATCCGGAGCCGATGTACGTCGCGGTCTCCAATAGTGCCGGCGCACCTACCGTGGTTTACCATGATGATCCGGCCGCGGCACAGACAGACATCTGGACCGAGTGGGTTATTCCCCTGCAGGATTTTGCCGACCAGGGCATAAACCTGACCGACGTCGACAGGATCGCTATCGGTCTCGGCACGAAAGGTAATATGGCAACGCCCGGCGGTTCGGGTAAGATGTACTTTGACGATATCCGGCTTTATCGGCCAAGGAATGTTCCTTAACGGTAAATGCCGTTTTTATCGGATTAAAATCAGCAAATGTATCACTTCGGGGCCTTTACCGATTAACTCGGTATGAGCCCCGTTTGTTCTTACGGGTATTACGGTTGACTTTTTTTGAGAAAAAAAATGTAAAATCGATTCGTATTCTCTTGCCTCTGTGGTTCTTTAGCGTTATTATTCCTGAATGATAAAATACAAACATGTTTTAGCACTGAACCCGTATTTCGGGGATTCTACCGCAACAATGGGGATGTTCCCGCCAACTGGCTTGGAATATATCGTCGCGAGCATGAAAGACCTGGTCGGCAAGGTGACACTTCTTGACCTTCGGTATGAAAAAGACTTACGCAAGCTGGAGGTACTTAGCGAATTTATCACCAGCCAGGTCGATCTATTGTGCATAAGTATTCGATGGGAAGCTCAGTTCGAGAAGGTCTGTGATTTTGTATCTCAACTGCCCCCTGAGATCTGCACGATTGTTGGTGGTTACAAAGCGACGCTTGATGTGGAGTACCTGTTCGAGCGTTGTCCCAATATCGACATGGTCGTACGAGGTGAGGGCGAAGATATTATCCAACAGATCGTCACCGGGGTCCCGTACAAAGATATTCTGGGTCTTTCTTATCGGGAGAATGGCCGAATCATCCACAACGAAAACCATGAATTACCAGACATCGCACGTATCCCTTTTCCCGACCGGTTCCTGAGAAGGCACGATTATTACTGGTTTCAGCACGGCATTCGACTCAGCAGACGTACGTTCGATACGATATTGACAACGAGAGGATGTCCGTTCAAATGCAAGTTCTGTACATTCAGTCTTAATCCGCTCGGTCAGAAGAGAAGCTACACGGAACGACCTCTCGAATCGGTTATTGAAGAATTGAAGACGATTAAGGCTGATTTCGTGCTGTTCAGCGATGACAACTTCTTCACAAATCCCAAGCGAAGCGAAAAGCTTTGTGATCTGATTATCGAGAACAATATCAAGAAGACTTTTGCCGTCCAGTCCAGAATTGATATGGCGAAGTATCCTAAGATTCTCGATAAAGCGGAGAAAGCTGGTTTCAGGGTTTTTCTTATCGGGATCGAATCGCCGCATGATTGGATCCTGAAACTGCTTGCCAAGGGCATTACCCAACAGGAGATCCGGGATGCCTTTGCAGTCTTGACGCAGTACAAATTCTTCTTGCACGGTTATTTCATATACGGCAACATTGGAGAGACGGAAGAAGAGATGCTCTATATCGCAAAGTTCGCAAAGGAGATCAAGGTCGATTCCATCAGTTTCCATAAACTCCGCATCGAGAAGTACTCACCCCTGAAGGAAATTGTTGAGAATACGCCGGGCTACCACTACAAACGTATCGGCGGTCCCGTGTATTCGGACCGTTACGGGTACAAGGAATTGAAACAAATCCGGAATGGGATTCGGTCGGGATTCTACGACCTGCCGCAGATGATGCATATAGCAAGAAAGGCCTGGCGAATTGGGCTTGTTAATGGGCGTGACCTGGCGGCTGCGATACCTAATCTACCTCTGCTCATTTATAGAATGGCCAAACGAAAGATCCGAAAGAAAAAACATGTCCGGACTCCCGGAAAATGAAACCGACGTAACCCAATCCATCGTTACCTATCGGCAAGTGTAAGATAAGCCGACTTACACTTGCAATTTTATGATTAACCTGATAACTTGAGGAGCTTGAAGGCTCGGTAGTGTTGCTTAGCGTTCAATATGGAAAATCCCGGCTTGTTATGCTTGCGAAAAACGCAGAGAAATGAAGTTTACAGACCTTGACCTAAAGCCCAAAATCCTCGCGGCACTGAGAGACATGCAATACGTCGATCTAACGCCCGTCCAGGAAAAAACCTTCCCCCACATCCTGGCCGATAGGGATATCATCGCCCGAGCTGAAACCGGGTCGGGAAAAACCGCCGCCTGTGCCGTTCCTCTCGTCCAGATGGTCGATCCTTCTATTAAAGCCGTCCAGGCCCTGATCCTCGTTCCTACCCGCGAGCTGGCACTGCAGTACGTCGGAGAAATCTCCGACATTGCCAGGCGAACCGACATTGCACCCTCTGCCGTCTATGGCGGCTTTCCCATCCAAATCCAGATGGCGAAGCTGAATCACGGGGTCGAGATTCTCGTTGCCACCCCGGGAAGGCTCATCGACCTGCTCCGCAATACAAAGCTTAGCCTGTCGAACGTCAGGACTTTCGTCCTCGATGAAGCTGATGAAATGCTCAATATGGGATTTATCACGGACGTCGAATTCATAATCTGCTGCCTCATACACGAGCACCAGACCCTTCTGTTTTCCGCGACCATGCCGAAAGAGATTTCGAAACTGGCGCAAAAGTACTTGAAGGATCCGCTCACTGTCAACTTGAGCAAGGACCAGACCGCGCCGCAAAACCTTCAGCACCATTTCCTGCAGGTTAACAGTAGGAACCGGCTGGAGTCTCTGCTCAAATACATTAATAAGGCCCAGCCAAAACAGGCCATCATCTTCTGCAATTCGAGACTCGGTGCTGAAAAACTGCACAGCCAATTAAAAAAGAAGCTTTCTTCCACCGAGATTATCCACGGAGGACTCGACCAGTCCAGGCGGACGTCATTGTTCAATCGCTTTCGTAAACTCGAAATCAAGATCATGGTTGCTACAGCACTCGCCAGCCGCGGGCTGGATTTTACCCATGCTTCCCACGTCATCAACTATGACTTTCCCGGCGATACCGATGCCTATACCCACCGAACCGGCAGGACTGCAAGAATGGGCCGGAAGGGCGTCGCCCTGACTCTGTTCACAAAAAAGGATTTGTTCGGCTTAAAGGCAATAATCGACACCAATCGAATTCAGCCAATCTGGCAGGGCGCCGAACCCGACCTCAAAAATATCTCACGTCAGCGCAAGTCACGCAGCCGCCCCTCACGAAATTTCCGCCCCCGCAGGAAACATTAGGCTTGCGTGGAAAATCGAAATCCCCGGAATTAATTTTAATCAGCGTTCAGTTCTCGACTCGAAGGCTTTGTGACATGTCACCACATCGGACTTGATAAATCCCTTCATCGGGTGCGGTCAGTCCCTTAAACAGTATCTCTTTTTTCTCGCCGGCCCGCAGCCACAACCAGAGGGTCTTCTTCTGTCCGGCCACGGCAAGCTCTATTTTCGCCAGTCCTTCCTGCTTGTCGTTTTCAACAACTATTTTGGCTTGATACGGCTTGCCTGCTGTGATCCTGCCGATGGTGTCGTCGGCGAGCAGATTCAATTCAGTGTAGCGGGGATTGACTGTGGGAAAATCGACATTTTGTAGCCGGACATCCATGGTGTCGTTTAACGCCATTGCCTCGGGCGCCTCGGCTGGGCGTGGAAATTTGAAGTCTTCGAGTGTGAGCCGGTCCACACCTGTGCAGATCAGCACGGGCCGCAAGTCTTCTTTCTCAAAGCGCAGCCGGACATTGTCGAACTGCAGATTCTGCACGTTCCGTGCGTGGAAGCCCCATGCCGGCAGGGGCCGGGCATCTACGCCAGGCGATTTCACGGTCCTGCGTGCATCTTCGAGTGTGCCGCCGCCTTTGTATTCGACAGTCACATCCCGGAAGACTACGTTCGTGAACTTGGTTTGGGCCCAGCTTTCAACCGCAGATGCGGCCCGATATACGCCGGTGGCCGTCACCCGGTTGACAATGATATTTCCGGCAGTGTTACCGGATTTCAACGTAAAGTGAAACGGTGTCGAAACGTTGTGCATCGTGACGTCGGAGATAAGCACATCGTCGAGCGCGCCTTCTGTGGCGTCCCAGCCGCCGGGCTGCAAGTTTATGCCGGCAAGCATATTATAACGGTCCGACGTGCGGTGAGGATGTACGCCGGGACCGTAAAAAAGGCAGTTATGGATGATCAGGTGCGTGGCCGGGCCGATCAATCGTATTCCATTACAAGATGAGTTCACAATACAATCGGAGATCAGGGTATTGACCCAATAGCGGCCCGCGATCGAGTCATCCCCCGTGAAAAACTGACAGCCGATGATGCTGACGTCTCGGCAGGGCCGATTTGGTGCCCCGCGGAAATGCACGCCGTCCCAGCCACCGGTGAATTTGACATTACGAATTTCCACCTGGTCGCTTATCTGGAACAAAATGGCGTAGTTGGCCGAATCCACGAAAGAAACATCGCGAACCGTGACCTTGCGGCAATTGACAAACACGAAAGTATGCGGGCCGCGCATCCGTTCCTCGCCGGTCAGATCGAAGACTTTGTTGCCGTCAATTACGCCCTGTCCGGCAATCGCGATATCTTCCAGCCCGCTGCCGAGGATCAACGCCCTGTGCCACTTGCCCCATTTGGCTTCGGGCATGAAATCGGGAATCTCAGGTTTCTGGTACTGCTTGAGGTCAGGGGTCCCGACGAGCGTGGCGCCTGCTTCGAGAAAGAGCGTTACATGGCTCTTGAGATGCACTGTGCCGGATATATATCTGCCGGGCGGAAGCAGGACCTGGCCGCCTCCTGCCGCGGAGCAGGCATCAATAGCCTTGTGAATGGCGGGCGTATCGAGAGTCGCGCCGTCACCCGCAGCGCCATACTCGCGGACGTTGAACACGCCGGAAGTGCCGGCAAGAGCCGCCTGGGCAGCCATGAAGATTATTATCAGTGCCGGCCGAAACGCTCTTGATATATGACTACAATGAATATGAATAAAGCTGCGTTGTATCATTGGTTTATCTCCTTTCCGATAGCGATGAGTTGCCTGAGGTGCGGCGGATAAATCGTGCCGTCACCGGAGACGTTGACATCGATCGAGACTGTACCGCCGAGCGCATTGACCTTCCGTACGTAATCGACCATGTACTCGTCGCTGTTGGTTGGGCCGTCCTTGCCGGCCCAGTGGGTGCCGAGGAACGAAAGAATGTGCCACTGCAAGCCGCTCGGGGCCGGGCTGGTTTCCGGCGTCACCTGGAATTTGTTCTGCTCGCCCGCGGTGTAGTCCTGCTGATCGGTAAGAGCAGTGAATGCTTTGTCAATCCGGGTTCCCGGGTTGAACGCCAGAATGCTTTCGGGATTGCCCGACCGGCAGGCGGCGGCCCATGTATTCCAGTTGTAAGGTTTCGATAGGTCGTCCCAGCCGACCGTATTGTATGAGCCGTCGAACCACCAGCCGGAGATTTTTTTACCGTAACGCAGCGACCACTCGGCGATAACCTCGGACCATTGCCCGGTGAACTCCTGCGGCGCGGGCTGCTGCTCATGGACATCGTGAAGGCCGGCCATCGCCTGTTTGTCAGTCTGCGGCGAGCGAGAGGGCAGGTACAACATCAGGCGAATTCCCCGCTCGGCTAGCGCTTCGGCGATTTCCATCGGCAGGTCTCTTCTCGAACAGCGCTCGCCGGTTTCATATCCGGCGTATTTCTCGTAGGCCGCGTTGGGACTGCAATAGTAGCCGCTGTTCTGCCCCAGCGTCAGGATAAGATAGCCGGCCCCGGTACGCTGGATCTGCCCGGCGAATTTATCGACGTCAAAAGACTCGACTCTTTCGTTCCACGCCGGACCTCCACCCAGATAATGAACGAAGACACCGAACTTCGCTTCTTTGAGCCATTTCTTTCCATTCTCGCGGGGCGACAACTGCTGCTTCTGAGCCAGCGAACAGCCTGCCAGCAGGGCGATGCCGCAAAACAAAGCAATCTCTTTCCTGAATCGCATCATAGCACACAAAGCTCCAAAATCTCATTTCAAAAGTATCAAATATCACATTTTATGTCCACTGCGTAATATAGCACATCGGCAGGCCGAATCGAAGGCTATTCGACTTCAATAATCGCCTCGGTCCATTGGTGCAGGTTCCATTGCTCCTGCTTCACATCCGCGGTGATAACGTATGTTCCCGGCTTAATGGAGGAATCAACGACAAGGTTGAAATCAAGCTGTTTTTCGGCTCGCGGAGGCACGGCGATAGAAGCAGCAGGGCGTGTAGCATCAAAACCGGCGGGGAGATTCAGAGCGGCTGTCAGCGTTCGAGAAGCGTTGGAATGATTGATTACCTTCAGGCTGACTTGAACGTTCCGGCCGGGCCTGGCTTTGCTGCCATAAGGGCTGAAACGAAACCACCGTTCGTCTATGCCGTAGTTCGGCTCGTCCCAGGGCAGCAGTTCGGCGAGAAGCGTTTTGCGTTTGTTCAAAGTTGCCGTCATGAGATCGAGTTGTCCGGCGTTGAAGCTGAAGGGCTCGACGACGTGCTGGTTGATGAGCAGCGTTCCGGCGGGGATTTTTCTCAGGAGATTGAGGCAATAGAAATAGCCCATCGACTCGTGCAGAAGGTTACGATTCTGCAGGCAGTAGTCGTCGATTCCTGAGGGTGTGAAGGAGTCGCCGATGAAGAAGATTTTTTCGGCGCCGTCCTTCTCGACGAGCAGCGCATCGTGGTAGATCGTCTGGCCGGGGAAGTCGTAAAACGTGAATGTGAATTCTTTCCATCGCATTTTGTGGGCTTCGGGCATCACCTTGATGTTGGCGATAGCATTTGGAGTCAGGCAGGGCAGGCGATAGTCGCCGGGGTGTTCGAGGATGTCGACGGAAGGGCCGGTTGCATAGACGGGGCAGTTGAACTCGACCAGGCAGGCGGCGACGTTGTCTGTGTGGTCGTCGTGATAATGCGTGATAAACAGGCCGTCGAGGCCGGTCAGCTTGCCTGCTTCTCTTAGCTTGATAACTTCGTCGACTATCCCGCGGCCGCCGCAGTCGATGAGGAATCCGCGGCGATCCTCAGAAATAATCAGACGCGAGTTGCTGATGGGAATTATCCATGACGGGGGTTTGTCTTTAATAACTTCAGCCCAGGGCATCCAGTTCACCTTCGGATTGTCACCGAGGACGCGCCGGGCGAGGATATCGTAGTTGTCTCTGAAATACCATCGGCCCGCGTTGATGGACAGGTAGTTTTCGTAAACTGCCTGGAGTCGCTCGATCAGAAGATTTATTGCTTCGCCGGGATTGTGTATGACCGGTCCGCGGGCCGGGACGAGAATATCGGGTTTCCTACCGGCGACTTTTCGCAGGCTGTTGATCAGTGTCGCCATGCGGCCGGCCCAGCCGTGATAGCCACCGATCTTTGCTTCTGCGACGGCGTCCTGGAGGGAGTAAAGGTCCAAAAGTTTTCCGTTGCCATAGATGATGTCACCGACAAAGGCGTATTTGATGCCGTCTACTTCGATCATGTATGAAATAGCCTGGCGGGTATAGCCGGGCGTATTGATGATTTCGATTGGTATTGCTTTCCATGAGAAGTTGTCGCCGGCCTTGACGGTTCGACCTATCTTCAGGGATTCGGTCAGGATTTTGGTTCCCTGCTGGGCGTAGTCATGGAACCGGCGGGTTGTGAACTCGTTCCAGAATTTCTCGACGTTGGTGAAATTGCCAACATCGCTGTCGGGCACGACAGCCTTTGCGCCGCGCTCGACAAGTCCGAGCCCCGCCCATACTACGTCACGCCGGCTGTGGGTGAACAGGACCATCTCGGCATTTTCGATTTTGCCGGACGGATCGCCGTAGACGACTAAGCGGGCATTGTCCTTTTCGATGCTCACACCGTTGACAGGACCCGGGATTAATGACACGTGGTCGCTAAGTTGTACGGCTGGTTCTCCTCTGGATACGCCGGCCAAAAACAGGATGGATAAAACAGCAATGATCGCAGCGATTAGGTTTCGCATGAGCTTCTCCACATTTGTCTTGATTTTCGCTCAACCGGTTGGGATGAGCTTTTTACATTGATTCCGGCTTAGAAACACTACTAATAAGCGTCTTTTAGAAAATAGAATATCAAGCCTGCCTTGAAGATTCAAACTGTTATTAGACTAATCCACGGATATCAGACTGATTCATTGTAGAAGTAACCTGCACCGTGAGGTGCCAGAAAGAGAATGTAAAAAAATAGGAAGTAACAGAATATTATCGACATGGCAACGGTCTTTTCATATCAGCTTGTCGCATTAGGTAAACAAGGCCTTCCCACTTGTCCATAGACTTTGAGAGCAGAACCCACAGAAGACGAAAACCTGCCGTGAATCGTGGCCGCGATCGCTTTTTTGAATTGATCTGGTGCTAACAAGCAGCGAGTTGGCTCTACATGGCCAGTAGCCTGGTCGCCAGCACTGCTCTTGAACAAAGAATAGCCCTCAGGAAAGTCAGGCCATAGCTAAACAATTCGCAAGCACAAACAATAGGATGAAAGAGGTTTGTTGTCGGGTTTTTTATGATATTCATGCTGCCAAGATACTATGATCAGCCGTATGCAGCAAGCTTACACAAGTCCTTCAATGATAACTATGACGAGGTTTTTCGGATTGAGACCTATAATACCTTGTTTTTCAAAGCAAGAAGGGGGGCAACAAAATAATTAAATTTTTCTTTAAAATTTTCTTTACAATATACTTTCTTTCTATCATAATACCAATATACAGCATTTACTGAGAGAAGGATCTCGTCGCTGTTGTAATAGATGGATTTGCTTCTTCAGTGAAAGCTACTATGGATAGTAGGGTCATCTTTTCGCTAGCTCTCCCTGAGAGCAAGGAATGAAAACGCAAAGCGAACAAAATTAATCTTTCGGTTTGATAGACTTCGAAATGGTGAAGCTCCCACGTTACGTACCAACGTTTGGCTGGATATATGCATTGTTGGTACACCGACGGGGACGGAGTCCGCACAGGGCAAGCCATGATGCAATTGGTAGTGATACGAATATCAGTTGAAAGGGTGCTTCTTGTTGATCGGTGGAAATACAGCTATTTGACCCGGCAATAGAAACGACTTGCTTTACCAACCGCCCCCAATGGAATAATACCAGAAACTCCTGCACTGTTTTACTGCTACACCTGCAGCTAATGCTATAGTATCTATGGACTTACGTTTTCTATCACCCTTCAATCCCAGGCTGTATATTTGCCGATAATTCAAGGTTTTCTTCCGTTTAAAACAGTGCTTGAATCTGATGAGCAAACCAGCCAATGCCATCTTGAGCAAGGCTATCCGCAGATAGATCATCCCTGTTGGTTTAAAATAACTCCCCCTGAGAGTAATATGGCTTCACAATAGCATTTACTGAAACAACAATAGTGCTGTCATATTAATGCTCTATCAAAGCTCGCATGTGGGTTTGTCATTCCTGCGAAAACAGGAATCCAGACTTATTGATGGTCCCGGATCCCGCATCGAGAGCGGAGTGACAGCCTTAAAAAACTCTTGACAGAGCGACAGCAATACATTCTATCACACGATTTTGAATATTTTGGTATGGGTGGATGGTTGCCTTGGAAAATGTTATTTCGGACCTTCGATCCTATGTTTTTTTGTTGCCGAGCAACACATGGAGGATAATTCCAGATTCTCTTGGCGGTACAATTCAATCGGGTGCACTTACTTTCAAGGCCTCGATTTGTTATACTTACGGTTTTGGCTGGGGCGTTTTTGCCTATTTTGCCAGTATTTATTATACTTTATAGGGTGTCAGATAGGGGCAATTGCCTAATGAGAAACAACTTAGCTTTACCTTACATGGGGCAGATGGTGATAATAACAACTTTGAGACTGCTTGTAACGCAGAATCGGAAAGGTCTCAATATTACAAGATACAAATATTAAGAATGAACTATCAATCTATCCATCATGGTATAGACAATCCCCTGCCGCCTTTCGAGCTGGCACTATATGTGGAAGATAGACCAGGCAGATTCGATATGTCCTTACTTATAGAAACTACCCTGGCAGTAATTGTCGTAATATCAGCAATTAAGATCATCGGCGCGAGTTCGGCTTTGGGGGCCGGATGGCTCATTATCCCCTGTATTTTGATATTTGCCGCATTTATTCCAACAGTGCTTAAGAAACGTAAGTTTCCCAAGTTCGGCTTCAACATCAGGCAAATGAAGGATTCTCTTATTGTGCTGGGATGGACCTGCGTTGTGCTTTTTCCACTTACGCTCGGCGGTTTGTGGGTGCTGAAATCTTATGAATTAAAACCACCTTTACTGCCTGTTCTATCGCAGAGACAGGACTGGGTATATTGGTTATTTTATCAGTTCATGTGTGTTGCGCTATCTGAAGAAGTATTTTTCAGGGGTTATGTTCAGAGCAATATCCTCAGATTAACAACTCCAGTGATGGACAAGATGCCCCGACTACAGCAATGGACAAGCATAGTAATATCAGCAGCTTGTTTTACAGTAGCTCATATCATAACCCAAGGCCAGATTATATCGGTCCTCATATTCTTGCCGGGTTTAGTTCTTGGCTGGTTGTTTATTCGGACCAGGTCGCTATTAGCGCCTATTTTGTTTCACGGGCTGGCTAATGTCTGCTATCTCGTAATGGCGATCGTGTTAACGTAAAGGTACGATTTGGGTAATGATTTCTATGATGCTCCGCCGGCTGCAAAGCCTTATAAAAAAGCTCGTTATTTCGTTAAAGTCAGCGTTCTTGATATATGCACTGAGGTAAATCATTGTTTTTCCCCCCTTGGAATGTTTTTCAGACGTCTGGAAAAGTAGAGAATATGAGAGGTATGATGCAATCAAGGAAAGAGTCTTTCCTAAATACAAGGTAGCAATAAGCCGATAGATTGTTAAAGTTTGGCAGCTTCGCGTCAAGGAGATTTTCCTGGTTATATACCGGCAAATCCCCCTTCCTTGTGGGTTGGGTGGCCGGTTTGCCAGTTAAAACGCAGAAAAATCGTTACATTTGGTACCAACCGTGGAACTAAACGATAGTCATTAAAGGTCCGATATAACGATGCGATATAAGCCGACAAGGCACGATTAGTAAGTGCCGAACATAAAAAAAAATGGAAGAAGGTGTGTTTTGGTAAAGAAAAACAACAAAAGCTATCAACATAAGTCCCTGTTGTTTATTAAGTTAGCGATGGTGTTGATTCTGGGTTATGTAGCCGTCAGGGCAGTAACGATGTCGCAGCAAATGCATAAAGTCTTGGCGCCAAAACCGGCATTAGGTAGCGAAAATACAGCCGCATTTAAACCGGCAAGTTTGCCGGACACCTCGGTTCAAGACTATTCAGCTATTGTCGAGCAGGATATATTTGGAAGCTCCGTTTCAGCACTGGTGGCAGACAAACCCTTGCAAGTTGATAATAGTGCCGGCTCAACATGGTCTGGCGAGGAACAACTCGGCATAGCATTGCTTGGTACCGTGGCCGGCAGTCCGGAGATTTCCCGGGCAATCATAAAGGATCTTAAAACCAATGTGCTCAACGTGTACAAGACCGGCGATACCGTTGTAACCGCCTATGTCGAGAGCATCGAGAAGGATGGGATAGTATTGCTTCATCAGGGTCAAAGAAGGAAAATAAACCTGCGCATCAAAGAATCCGGGAAGCAAGACACTGACAATCCCGAGGTAACTATGGCAAAAAACGCCACCCAACCAGTTGAAGCTGATCCGGCAGCTAAGTCTAATCCTACTTTCGCAGATAAGCTCAGGTACGCAGCAACAATGATACCGAAGACGAATATGGAACCTTACACCATCGACGGCCAGGTTGAAGGACTTAGAATAACTGGCTTAGAGGACATCAAGGGGGCAGAAGACCTTGGCTTGAAAAACGGAGATGTCATTCGTGCAGTTAATGGACATCGATTGGACAGCAAGCAGAAGGCTTACCAGATTTCCAGGAAGGCAAGGTCCCAGGCAGCCATGAATATCGAGTTCATGCGGGACAACAAAACCAAAGCGTTCTCATTCCCGCTGAGATGAGTGCTTAGGAAATCGAAACAGTATTAATGAGTGAGTAAAATAAATGCGGTTGGAAATTTTAAAAACAAACAGATATAAAGTGCGAAAAATAATACAAAACATCCTTTGGCTAATATGCATATTCTGCATGAATTTTTCAGTCAGCACGTTGGCCGGCGGCGAGCAGCCGTTTTCAGAAACAACAGTGGATTTGCCTGTACTTAATAAGCCGGGCATGGCCGACGAGCTAATATATGTAAACTTTGACCAGGTCGATATTCGAGTAATGCTTAAGACTATCGGCGATATAACCGGTATTAATTTTGTCGTGGATGACAGTATAAAGGGTCCTGTAACAGTGATGTCGCCTACAAAGATACGTCTCGGTGAAATCTACCAGGTTTTGGAATCTATTCTGGATGTTAAGGGGTATGCTGCCGTGCCGGCCGGTGCCGGAGATCTGGTTAAAATAATACCGAGAGAAGAAGCTGTGAAACGAAACTTACAGGTTCGCATCGGCAGTGATCCTTTGGAAATTCCTCAGAATGATTCTATCGTCACCCAGATTATTCCCTTGAAATACGCTGATGTCAAAGAAGTAAGTGAGATTGTCAAGCCTCTTTTAACCACGGGTTTACACATATCAACCTACCCCCGAACAAATTCAATTTTGGTGACGGACACCTCTTCGAATATATATCATATCGCCAAAGTTATTCAGAACCTTGACGTGCCGGGGGCGAAAGAGCAGGTTGCCACAATTGCATTGACTTATGCTTCTGCACAGGTGCTCAGCGAGCAAATCACCCAAATCATGGATAAGGACAGGAATGTTCCTTCACAACCCGGGCGTACTCGCACCCCCCAGGCGGTTGAAACGGGTATGAAGATTCTGCCTGATGTAAGAACAAATTCTCTTATTGTCGCCGCAAATCCTCAGGACACCGAGATGATCAAGACATTGGCACAACAACTTGATACTCAGCGGCCACGCGGTGCCAACAATGTCCATGTAGTCTATCTTGTCAACGCATCAGCGGCGGAAACTGCCGAATCACTTACCGGGGCCCTTGCAAATTTGAGTATCACCGGCGCACTTGAAGCAACGCAGCAGGTCCAGGTTACTGCTGATGAGGGCACAAACGCACTGATAATAGCAGCTTCGGCGCAGGACTACGAAGTTATCGCTGAGATTATCGAAAAGCTGGACATAGTTCGGGAGCAGGTTTTAGTTGAAATGCTCATTATGGAGGTGAGTGAAGACGGCTTAAAGGAAATCGGTATCGACTGGGCCACCCTTGACGGGGCCGTGGAGAATAGTGTTCGTGGTTTTGGGGCAACAAATTTCGGGCCACGAGTGGATTTTGTCAATGGGGATCTTGAGGGATTGGCTGTCGGCGCGTGGCAAGGAACCGGCTCAGACGTCAGAATTGGAGCGATCCTACACGCTTTGGAGAAAAACTCGGGAGTCAATATCCTTTCGACGCCGCATATCACAACCTCCAACCACAGTAAAGCAAAGATAATCGTCGGTGAAAGCAGAGCATTTGTCACACAGTCGCGAATTACAGAGACGGTAGATTTGATTACGCCGACAGTGATAAAAACGTTCGAATACAAAGACGTTGGAATTAGTCTCGAGATAACACCGCACATCAGTCAGGGCGGCCTTGTCAGACTCGAAATCGACAGCGAGTTCTCAAAACTCATCGAAGATGTTACCAGCCCTTCTACCGACACACCCACAACAGCTCAACGACAGGCTCAGACAGTTGTTTCTATGAACAGCGGCTCGACTATTGTCATCGGCGGTCTTATTCGAGATGACAAAACTAATATCGTCAAGAAAATCCCCCTTATAGGCGATCTTCCATTGGTTGGTGGTTTGTTTAGATTCCAGAAAGAACGGTTGCAAAAAACGAATCTGCTAATGTTCATAACACCGTACGTTGTGAGCAGCCAGAAGGATATCGAGCAGATAACCGAGGCAAAGAAGAAAGAAATGGAGCCGGCGCTGGAAACAATCGAACAAGAGGACACTGAGCAATAATAATTGAGCAACTATTTGTTGCCTGTAAGGAAACCAGCCAATGTCGACAAAACCGGATCAGGAAATAGAAAGACAACTGCAGATCGAGTGTTTGGAGAGCATACTCCCAGAACAGTTGGATTCGGAACTGGTACGGAAACTACCACTTGAGTTTCTTAAGAAACAATGCGCTATCCCTCTTCTTTTGGGAAATGGAGAGTTTGCAATTGCCCTGTCGGATCCCCTGAATTTAGAAGCATACGATGCAATTGCTACTGTCCTGGGCCAACCATGCAGCCGGGTTACCTGTTCGGCCTCTGAAATCGAAAAAGCTATTAGCCGCTGTTATTATCAAAGCACAAATCCCAGCAGAGATGATGAAATCCTTGAACGGGATTTAGTCCATGATGATAACGATATTGATGGTATCTCCGCCAAAACTCAGGCCGAAGATCTGCTCAATATCGCCAACAAGGGGCCTGTCATAAAATTAGTCAACAAAATCTTCTTCCAGGCGGTGCACAGCAGGGCCAGCGATATTCACATTGAACCATACGAAGATGAAGCCCGGATACGCTTCCGGATTGACGGCGTGCTGCATGATGTATTTACCTTGCCGAAACAGCAGATTGCGGTTCTCGTGTCGCGATTGAAAATTATGTCAAGTCTTAACATCGCCGAGCGAAGGTTACCGCAGGATGGCCAGAGCCGGATCAAGATAGGCCAGGATCTGGTGGATATTCGAGTTTCGGTTATCCCGACATCGGGCGGCGAACGGGTAGTACTCAGGTTGCTGGACAAGGGCAGCGGTGAATTGGGCTTGAACGATATAGGCTTGTCTCAGGAGATACTTAACACCTTCAGAAATCTGATTAGATTGGCACACGGAATAATTTTGCTCACGGGTCCTACCGGCAGCGGCAAGACAACCACACTGTATGCAGCTATGAGCGAACTTAACAGTGAAGAAAGAAACATCCTTACAGTTGAAGACCCGATTGAGTATCAACTGCCCGGTGTTGGGCAAATGCAGATAAAGCCGAAAATAAATCTCACGTTTGCCAACTGTCTGCGCCACATTCTCCGGCAGGACCCCGATGTAATCATGATAGGGGAAATCAGGGATATTGAAACCGCTGAGATCGCAATCCAGGCATCCCTCACAGGCCATTTGGTTTTGAGCACTTTGCATACAAATGATGCGGCCTCAGCCGTAACCCGGCTTATCGATATGGGCATCGAACCTTACCTGATTTCATCATCGGTTGTTGCCGTAATGGCTCAGCGGTTGCTGCGAGTTATCTGTCCGGACTGCAAAAGACCGTACACGCCGGACGAGAAAGTGATTTCACTATGGGGAGAAAATGAAAAAACCTCCGCAATTAGGGGGCAGCTTTATAAAGGACATGGCTGCGAGAAATGCCTTGAAACCGGATTCCTGGGAAGAACCGGAATCTCCGAATTGTTAGTTATTAATGACGAGATCAAGGAACTAATAAGTCAACGGCGAGGTTCACATATTATAAAAAAAGCAGCCCTTGACAAAGGCATGAGCACCTTGCGAGATGATGGATTACGTAAGGCCCTGGCTGGTGAGACGACTCTCGAAGAGGTCTGCAGGGTCACACAGGATTATGTGCAAACAAATACAGGATTGACTGAACGTGTCGGTGGTTGAATACAATTTGATAAATGAAAAGAAGTCCGCCCCGGTGCCTCAAGCAGCGGGTAGTCGTGGTTGCGCTGATAAAAAGCATAAAACGCACGAAAGGGACATCTTCCGAAGAATCCGCACGAGGGATGTCTGCAGGGTCGCTCGTCAGTTGGCAACGCTGCTGCGTGCCGGTATGCCCCTTGTACCCGCTCTCTCGGCATTAGTCGAGCAGTCGCGAGGTATGCGGGCCCGGGATAATCATCTCGCGGAAGTCATGGAACAAGTTGCTCACGATGTTAATTCGGGAAGCACACTGGCCAATGCACTCAGCAAACATCCCAAAGTTTTTTCAAATCTGTTTACCAACATGGTAGCCGCAGGCGAAACGAGCGGGACACTGGAAGAGGTTCTCTTACGCCTGGCGGAAATACTGGAAAAACGCGTGAACCTTGCAGCAAAGGTCAAATCTGCAATTGCTTATCCGCTAATGATGGTTGTAGTTGCTGTTGCTGTGGTGACATTTCTTATGTCCGTTGTAGTGCCCAGCATAACGGAGATATTTATCGAAATGAACAGGACTCTTCCCTGGCCTACGAAATTGCTTATCTCAACAAGCGATTTTATGCGAACGTATTGGACGTTAATTGCTGCCGTGGTTTGCCTTGCTTTCTTTGGGGCTGTAGCCACCTACAGAACTGAAAAGGGCAGATTGTACGCGGATCGTACTAAATTAAAGCTGCCTCTTTTCGGCAGCCTTTTTCTCAAATTGGAAGTAGCACGCTTGTCAAGAACGCTGGGGATACTTCTTGTCAGCGGTATCCCAATACTCAGTGCCCTGGAAATTGCAAAACAGGTAATTCAAAATAGAGTTATTGCCGGTGGCCTTGATTCGGTAAAGGATTTGGTCAGCAAGGGAGATGCTATCGCCAATGCAATAAGAAAAACCGGCTTGTTTCCGCCTATTGTACATCACATCATAACAACGGGCCAGGTGAGCGGGAACCTGGAAGAAGGACTTATAAACATTGCCGACATGTACGAGGGCGAGGTGGAGCTGACGACAAAAACGCTGACCTCGCTGCTTGAGCCTGTTATACTTCTGTTTATGGGGGCGGTTGTGGGCTTTATCGTACTTGCCATTCTACTGCCAATATTTGATATAAATCAGGTCCTTTAGAGGAAGCCTTGGAAGATGAGAACAAAGACACAAAATTATACGCAAAACCATAATCGCTATAGGCCGCATCAGGGATTTACCTTGATCGAACTTATGATTGTAGTCGTGATCCTGGGTCTTTTGGCTACAATAATTATGCCAAGGATATTAAACAGACCGGAACAGGCCCGGAGAGTGAAGGCCAAAATTGATATACGCAATATCGAATCTGCTTTAGCCTTGTTCAAGACCGACACCGGGCGTTTTCCTACGACTTCCGAAGGTCTTGAAGTACTGGTCTCAGACCCCGGTATAAAAGGCTATAACAGTGACGGCTACCTCGATAAAACGCCCTCAGATCCCTGGGGCAACAAATACATCTACGTTTATCCGGGCGTGCAAAGCAGAGACTACGACCTGGAATCTTTCGGCAAGGATGGTGAGGACGGCGGCGCGGAAGACAATGCCGACATAGAAAGCTGGAATCTTGATGACTGAGCATGAGACAAACAGCGAAAACGGGTGGACGACCACCAACAGAGAGCGCATGAGAGCGTTTACTTTCGTAGAGGTTGTTGTAGCTCTCGCAATTGTCTCGATTTCTCTGCTGGCGCTGCTCAGGCTGCATATTATCAGTATTAGTATGGTCGATAAGGCACAGATAACTTCACAGGCCGTTCTATTGGCAAATGAAAAAATCGCGGAGACAGTGGCTGCCGGCTATCCGAAAGAGGGGACCAATTCCGGCACAATGGAAAAAAACGGCCTGACCTTAAACTGGCAGACTGAAGTTACGGACCTTCGGCTGCCCCAATTGGACAAAGTGCATATTACCGGATTGCGAAAAATACTTGTTGATATCACCTGGAAACAAGGTGTCAGTCGCAAACAGTTACAGACGTCAACTTATGTTGCTGACAGGAAGCTGCCATGAATAAAAGGCTGGACAAAAACGGCTTCACCCTGGTTGAGCTGCTCGTGGCTGTGGCACTGATTGCGGCCATCCTCTCTATGGTATATGGCAGCTACTTTGCAACTTCAAAATCGGCTCAAACGTGCAAAGCCAGGATAACAGTGTCTCAGCAGGGACGCAAAACGCTGGAGCAGATGGCCCGACAAATTCGCTGCTCGTACGCCGGAACAGTTGCCGACCGTACAGAAAAAGAACCTGTCGAAACCGGCTCTAAGCAGACAGGGCAGAAAGGAATGATACTCGAAGAAAGCACCAGCTATTTCAACGGCAATTCGGTTGCTCCGCGGGGAGAGATCTTGCATCTGGTAACTACGAATAAATTGTTCGGGGAAAAAGAGCCGGCAGATGGCCTATTCGAGGTTATTTACAAATTTGATAAAAGAGCGAGTCTCCTCTCATTAAGCCAGAGAGAGTTTGTTGGCACAGCTCAAAAAACCGGAGAAAAAAATTGGCGGCCGATTGCAGAAGGTGTCAAATCTCTCGAATTAACATTCTTCGACGGAAAGAAATGGCTGCGTAGCTGGGATTTTCAGGATAAGAAAAAACTGCCGTGTGCTGTAAGAATTGAGATCAGTTGTGAAGACGAAGATCATCGACAATATGATTCTGCCACTGTCGCCTATGTATCCTGCCGGAAGAATGGGGAAAGAATTCAATCCGAGAAATTAATATCAGTTAACAAGTAATGAGACCGAAAAAGATAAAAAGAGAGCAGGGAGGGTTTGTAGTAATAGTTGTCCTTTGCATGGTCATCATGCTGAGTGTTCTGCTGCTTGGTTTTAACTACGAATCCCGCTCCAACCTGCGGACCGTGGACGATTTCCGAAAGTCCCAGCAGGCACTCAATTGTGCGAAAGCAGGTCTCAATATCGCGATTGCGGCCGCCAAGGATACTCCTGATATTCATAATGATAAGTCGCTGCTGAATCTATTTTCAGGTGAAGACACATTTGCTGTTGATGAAGGAAAGTGCTTGATCACTATCTCCGAGGAAAGCGGCAAACTGAATGTCAACCATCTCAAAGACGAAAATGGCAATATAGATCGGACCAGAATAGAACAGTTACTTCGGCTTATTGATCTGCTGAGTCAGAAAGAGGCCGGCCATTCCGATATTGGCTATGGTTTTGTGCCCTCGATTATCGATTGGACTGATAGCGATGACCATGTTGAATGTTTGCCGTTTATAAAGATCGACAATCTGGGAGCAGAATCAAGTTACTACAGCCAATTAAAACCCCCTTATAGATGCCCGAATAAGTCACTTGAAACAACTGAAGAGCTTCTGCTGGTTAAAGGAATCACACCGCAGATTTTTAACTGCATACGTAACCACCTGACGGTTTACGGCGACGGTAAAATAAACGTTAATTGTGCTCCGATGCTTGTACTTGAAAGCCTGTCGGAAAATATGGATGCTGCTCTGGCTCAGCTCATTATCGACCGGCGAAAATTCAAACCCTTTGAAAGCATTGCGGAATTAAGGGATATATCTGGTATGACAGACGGCCTCTACCAGGCAATCCGCAAGGTGACGACTGTTGAACCGACGGACCAATACTATCATGTCACGTCACGGGGAGACGTCGGCAGCCTTGATCGCACAGTGACTGCGATACTTAGAAGAAATACGGAAACTAAAAACATTGATGTGATTTTATACAAAGAACTTTAAGGATTAGCCGTTACGGCATTTGCGGAGCAGGAAACAAAGAGAAGATGATGGTTAAGCGATGTATTGGTATAGATGTTGGCTCTTCATATTTGTGCGCCGTACAAATCTTGCGCATTGGAAAGGCTTTCTGCATCGAAAAAGCCTTCGACACACAAGCACGGCGAGACACAGACTCGTCGTCGGATATACTCAAGACATTAGTCGGAAAATACGGATTCGACCGACGTGCGGCTGTGGCGATTTCCGTGCCGAATAATACCGTTTTCTTCCGAAATTTAGAGACCGATTCCGTCGGATTTGAACAAACCGCCGGGACCAGTTCGTCCGCATTAGAATACGATTTCCCAATAGAACCGGATGAAATCGTTGCCCAGCCATGTTCCTATCGCCAGGTGGACGACGGAAAGGATTGCCTTCTTACGGCAGCAGTGGCGAAAGAATCACTCCATGAGACACGAGATATCCTGCTTCGGTCCAAAATGCAACCGGATTTAATAGGGGCGGCGGTTTTTGCGATTCACTCCACAATTATGCTAAACCATCCTGAAATCAAGACTGGTTTAGCTATTATTGCACATCTCACCGAAACTCACCTGACTTTAGCAGTAACCCAAAACAACAATATCCTGATTGTCAGGAACTTCCCGATTCTTTGTGCATCCGACAACGACACCGTTTCTGCCGAGCAACAAGTTGCAAACGTGCTATCGCGCGAAGCAGGAATTACCTGGCGGAAGCTGTTTGGGGCCGAGATTGAGCAGGATACTAAGATTTACCTGGTGACAGGAGACGATAACTCCACAGGCCTCAAGGACGCCGTTGAAGAAAGCCTGCACTGTCCAACAACCATTGTTAATCCCTACACAAGGATCTTATTGAAGAATCTTCGTCGCCCCGGGGCAAACATATCTGTCGCTGAAGGTCTTGCTTTGAGGACACTGGCACCTGAGCACACTACGGGTATTGACTTTCTCGAAGCCGACAATGCCAGTGTGAAACCAACGTTAAACCTAAAAAGGGAGTTCGTAATTTTTTCGATACTTGTCGCTGCGATCGCTGTTGTCTCTCTGGTTGGGCTGTTTATGCGACTATCACATTTAGAAGCTAAATACACCCAGGTAAAGAGCGAAATGAGAGAGAGCTTTCAACGCACATTGCCGGAAGAGAAGAATATAGTAAATCCGCTTGCCCAGTTAGATCAGAAGTTGCAATCCTTACGAAATGATTATGTACTATTTGGCCCAATCTCCGGTGCCGGTATCGGACCGCTTGATGTCTTGTACGCGATTACTACAAGCACTCCCCCGGAGATAAATATCAACCTTGAAGATATGTTGATAACCACCGAATCCGTTCGGTTGATGGGAACCTCCCAATCGTTTGAATCTGCATACAACTGGCAACGGCTATTACAAAATGCTCCACAGTTTTCAACTGTAGATATCCGGGACATTCAGCGGGAGCCTGAGGGTGAATTGGTTCACTTTACTGTTTTGGTATTGTTTGCAACGAAAGAGCAAAAATAATGCGATTAACACAGAGAGAATATTGGTTGGCTGCGGGACTGGTAGCTCTTGTCGCTGCCTGGGCATTTTATGCAGTTGGTGTCAGTCCCGCTCTCGAGCGTATAGAGACACTCAATCGAGTAATCCCTGAAAAACAGAGTGAGCTTGAAAAACTTCGTATTAGGACCGGCGAATATATCGCTCTGCACGATTCTATCGAGGATTTACATACAAAGATTGCTTTACAAGAAGAGACGTTCGAACTGTTGCCGTATGCGGAATCACTGGTCCATGAATGCGGCCTTACAAAGCATTTAGTGGCAATGAAACAGCAGGCATCGCAACTCGAAACGAACTATCATGAAACAGTAGTGGAAATAGAGATGGAGAATCTGACACTTCGCCAGATTTTCGACTTCCTCCAGAAAATACAATCTTCAAAAGTTCTGGCAAGAACTAAAACACTTCACATCAAAAGGAATCTCGCAAACTCAGACTTGCTGGATTCCGTGATTGAAATTCGTAATCTCAAGCTAGCGCAAAGCTCATAGCCTGAAATTTAGCGACAATTCACGAGTAAGAGTCAATGTCGAAAAGCATCAATCGGTATTGGTAAATCGTTCCTGCGTTCTCTGCATCACTCGCATGTTAAGCGATATGCTGAGAGACAAGGACAAAGTGTCAATTCAGCATTAACAATAAAATAGGCTTTCGTCTCAACCGGCAAGCTTCATGTCGATGAATTCATTTTACCTTTTTCTTCCTTCCATAAGAGTAGTTCTGCATATTTTTTGCATTTGTCCGATAACAACACTATTATTTTCTTGTTTTTGAGAAGGGATATTACAAAAAACTGACATTTTTCTTTTGATATATCTCTTTACAGAAAGCCAAGAATGGAGATAATAAAGGGTTCGCAGGTTTTGGTGGGAAGGATCCCGTCGCCGTAGCATCTGAGTGAACTGCTTCTGAGTGACACCTGCTAAGGATGGCACGGCCATATTTGTGATTGGTCTGTGTGGGTAGCAAGGAACGGGAGCGCTTGGCTGATAATAGACATTGCTTCGAACTGGCCGACTCTTGTAAGCAACATTTCCATTGCGGACTCACAGATGATCCAGAGGTCGTTGCCTATATCATGAGACGGCTCGCAAGCAACCTCGTCGGTGCACCGACGGGGACGGAGTCTGTCTGGACAATCCGAAAATGAGTATTGGTTCGTTTGTTTAAGGGAAAGAATCTCTCAGAAAAGCAAAGGGAATTTCTACACGTGAACTGCGAGCCAAGGCACTTTTATCCCACAGAGACTAACAGCTTATCCTTCCGTAATACTTTTTTATAAGAGTTTGAAGTTTAAATGAAAGGTGGTCATTTTAGCCAGGTCAGATATTGGATAGCCAAACCGAGAAGAGTTAATTGAAACTGCAAAGTTCTGCTCTCTTGATCCTTCTCGGCTGGGTAGCTAATTGATTGCGAAATACAAGTTTTTTGAACGATCAAGCATCGTTTACTGTTTAATATTGGTCTTAGAAGTTCAAGGCTGAGCTTGGCAAAGAAAAAACGACGCAGATTTTTCTCAAATATCTTGATGCAACTAATTCTCAATTTCTATTGGGCGATTTTGTGTAAGTCATTATAAATAAAGGCTTAAGGAGCTTTTTTTTAGAAAGGAAAATTGATTTAAGCTTAAAAAACTAAAAAAAAGTTAAAAATACGTAGTCACCACAATAGTATTTTAATAGAATAGTCTGTATAATAAACCAATTAAGCGTGTTGGTGAGAAGTGGATTTCCTTCAAGGATGCGTTTTTCGCCGAGAATAACACGCTGAAAAGTACAGAAACGTCAATTATCGTTTGAAAAAGAGCATTTTGTATGCTGGGAGTTTGAGGTGTGCGCAATGTGTATAGATCCGTTGCAAATCACGCTTAGGGAAAACTCTAAGAAAAATGCTATTACAATTAGTTTTTACTTGCATTGCATAAGAAAATCCTGTATAATTAACACTTGGAAATAAGGGGGGAGATTTGGTGGTGAATAGTATCCCCCTCTAAAAGGCATTTCTCAATGAAAAGCACGGATGCGGCGAGTGTGGTTTGAAAAAGGGCATTTTTTGTGTCCTGCGATATGTGATATGCAATGTGTACGAATCCATGATAGATCTGCGAACTGCAAAGGCATTGTGCGAAAACAGCATCTTGTTCGCAATGGATTTCACAAGAGTCAAGATTACCTGTGGGTGAAAAGCGTGTCCAAAAGCAAATATAAATTGATGCTTTGTAGGAAATTAGGAAGGAATTTCCTAACGCAAATCACAGGGACGGAGTCCGCCCCACGACTGTTATCGAGAGGACGGATTATCAAGTGAAAACCTATGTAACAGTTTATTTTGGAACCGTATTGGTGTCGATGTTTCTTGTGCCGATTGTTTCGCGATTGGCAAAGAAGTTTCGTTTAGTTGATGCTCCCGGCCCGCGCAAGGTACATAAAACGCCCATCCCGCGTATAGGCGGAATTGTTTTTGTGGTATCGACACTTGCTTTGGTGCTGCCGTTGTTTTTCCTGGATAACAAAATCGGTCAATCTTTCCGTGAGTCGCGGACAGAATTCATCGCGCTTTTGGCAGGAGCCAGTTTCATCTTTATGGTGGGCTTGATTGATGATCTGCGTTCTGTAAGAGGTTACATTAAACTTTTGTGTCTTATCGTGGCCTCGCTGGCAATCTGTGCTTCGGGTGCAACATTGCATTCCATTTCCATGGGGTCGTGGTTTGAGCTTGAGACTGGCTGGGCAGCTTGGCCGATTACGATACTTTGGATAATCATGATCACGGTGTGTATGAACTTAATTGATGGGCTGGACGGTCTTGCTGCCGGGATAGCGGCAATTGTGTGCAGCTCAATTATACTTCTTGCTCTCTGGACCGGTCAGGCAGCCATGGCGGTATTGATGCTGGCGCTGCTGGGCAGTGTTATGGGCTTTCTGTTCTTCAACTTCTACCCCGCCAAGATTTTCATGGGCGACAGCGGCTCGATGTTTCTCGGCTTTATGATCGGAGCCGGCAGCATCGTATGCCAGTCGAAAACTTCCACATTAGTAGGAATAGCAATTCCATTGTTGGTAATGGGTGTGCCGATTCTCGATACATGCTTTGTCGTTGTTGGCCGTCATTTTCTTGAGCGACGTTCGATGTTCGCTTCCGATCGGAACCACTTGCATCACCGTCTGTTGGATCTTGGCCTGCATCACCGCACAGTTGTGATAATTATCTATGCGGTAACAGCCATTTGCGCCAGTATCGGGGTGTTTATGTTAACCGCTGAAGGTGGTTGGACGGTAGGGCTGCTGGCGGCCGGCTTACTATTATTGTTATCAATGTTCGCATGCCTCCACGGCAGGCGTTCCTACGAAATACTAAGGGCCTTAAAACGTAACTGGGCCATCACACTTGATGCAAGGAAACAGAGGCGCAAATTTGAAAATGCCGAAGTGAGAATGCGTGAATCCAAATCCTTCCACGAATGGTGGGAGACCATCTGCATCATGTGCGAAAAAATGAATTTTCAAAATATTGGATTATGGAATCGCCGCAACGGCGAATATGTAAATACCTGTTTATGGAATGCACCGGAAGGAAAATTCACGGCCGGCAAAATAGTAAAACTTAACTTGCCGCTTAAAGGGAATGGGGCAACAGAATGGGAGCTAAGGGCAAGTATTTGGTCGGATGACTATCTGGAAATATGCAGCCGAAAGGCTATGCTGCTGGCCAGGTTGATGGATGAGTTCCCACCGCCGGAGCCAGAGAAAAAAGCTGAGGAATTGGATCTATTTAGCTATACGAAAAGCCGATTTAGGATTGAAGAAAAAACAGGAGGCCCGGCAAATACACAGACATCGAAGAGGCCGACACAAATTCCCACTCCGCTTGATATCATGGGAGTCCCGGTGGTACCTTTTGAATCGTATGATCAAGCCCTCGAATGCATTGAAGGGACAATTGAGTCGAACCGCAAGTCGTGGTGGGTTGCGATTAATCCGATCAAGATTTATAACGCCTGGCACAAACCTGAGTTACTGAATATTCTGCGACAAACAGATGCCGGCATTTGCGACGGCGTTGGTGTCTCGATCACTTCCAGAATACTTTATGGCAGAAATATTAAGCGATGTACCGGATGCGACCTGTTTTTCAAACTTCTTCTTCTGACATCTCGGAAAAAGTGGGGTGTTTACCTGTTAGGTGCCTCGGCAGAATCCAACGCTGCCGCACGCTCGGAACTGCAGAAGAAGTATCCCGACCTGAAAATTGTCGGTTGGCATGATGGGTATTTCGAGGATTCACAAAAGGTTATTGAACAAATAAATTCCAGCAACGCTAAGTTGTTATTCGTAGCCATGGGATCTCCAAAGCAGGAACACTGGATAGAACGTCATCGGCAAGCTATCGACGCCAATTTTTGTATGGGCGTGGGAGGCAGTTTCGACATCGCATCCGGCGGTCTTCAAAGAGCCCCAAAGATTTTCCGCGTGACCGGTACTGAGTTTCTATTCCATCTTATAACCGAACCACGTAACAGATGGCGAATCCAAAAAGTCCTTTTTGCCTATTTCGCCCGAGTTATACAGGAAAAACTATTTGGTTTCGCTATACCGGCTAAGAGTCATAGAGGCTGTGTGAAGTAATAATTGTATTCGAGCCGTTTGATATTAAAATGTAAGAGAAAAAGCCAAGCGGAATAAGTTGTATACTGATTTTTTATAAGGTATGAGATATGGATGCTCTAACAGGAACAGATCGAGTTGATCTGGGGAGAGGTTAGAATGGATAATTTGGAAGATAAAAACGAACGCAATATGAACTCGGCAGGAGAAAATCGCCCGTTCAATCCGGACCCTATAGTGCAGGCAAGGGACGATTCCAGCAAATCCAACGATGGAATGCAGCCCACAGAAATCATGCCTATTTCCAAAGAGCCGGTATCGGTCGTCGATGCGACATTACTGCCTAATCAGTTTATGGGTATGGGAAGCCCCAGGCAAGCTGCGCCTTCAGCAACTGACCTCTTGGCGTCAATCCTGCGTTTCAAATGGACGATTCTGATAGTATTCATCTTGGTGGCCGCTCCCGCGATTGCCGCTATCTGGACCCAGATAGTTCCAAAGTACCAGGCTAGGGGGGAAGTACGAGTTCGGCCTATTATCCAGCAACTGGTCTTCCGGACAGAGGATAACGGAATGATTCCATTATATAGTTCTTTCGTGAACACCCAAGTCGCCATTATTAGGAGTCAGACAGTCCTTCAACGCGTATTGGACCGAAAAGAAGATGTCCAGAATACGCAGTGGTTCAAGAAGCCTCAGCAATCGCTTGTAGAGCGGCTGCGCGGAAACCCAACTACTCGCATGGAAAGTCTCATGGGTACTCTTTCAGTCCGGCCACGAGCACGAACCGAGATAATTGATATCAGCTTTATCGACCCCAGCATCAAAGATGCCAAGGTCATTGTGGATGCAGTATTGGAAGAGTACATAAAATATATCAGGGAAACATCTAATGAGGACGATGATAAGATCTACCTGCAACTGAATGAACAGTTTAGAAATTTACAAAAACAAATCCAGGGGCAGGAGACAACTGCTTCTGAACTTAGCAAGAAACTCGGCACGGAAACTCCGCAGGAACTTATCTCCAGCAAACGGCTCCGTCTGGATGAGACACAAGCACATCTCAGCGATCTGCAACAGCGTATTGCTGTATTGGAATGGGAGGCCAAACGGGTCACTACCAACGACAGCAATAATGTTGCGGCGGTTGCTCCCGCCGACAGTATTGAGAAGCAATCAAAATACTATGAGGATGCGGAATGGCGTAGACTTGATGCCAACATGAGGATTATCCGACACAATATTGATACCAGTCTGCTCACTCCCAAGCATCCGGATGCGGCTCGGGCACAAAAGGACTTAGCATTCGCAGAGGAATCGCTTAAATTGCGAGAGACACAATTAGACGAACAGTGGCGCGATCTACCGAAAAATGCGGCTGGAGCGCCAATAAAAATTGCTGATGCCAGTGATCCCAATTACGTAAAAGGAGTGATTGAGTATCAACTGGCCCGGGCAAAATATGAGAAACAACTTTTGAGTGACCAGTACGATAACCAACTGAAAGAGTTCCGAGAGCTTTCCACAACCGCCCAATCACTCGAGAAGCAGAATAACGCACTGCGGGACAAGCGCGAGTTGTTCAACGCGGTTCGCCAGCGTCTGGAGCAGAAGAATATGGAGCGCAATGCCCCCGGTTCAATCACGAGGAGTCGTTGGGTCTTCGCATCCACCCGGCCTTCCAATGACCGTCGAATTGTGTTCACAGCCATGTCGCTGGTTATGGCCTTTGGTTTGGGCGGCGGTTTAGCGTTCCTCAGGGCCAGCAGGAATCAGGCCATTTATTCTTCCAGGGACATGCCCTATCCAATGCAGGCTCCATTACTTGGTTACATACCAGTAACTCGTATCAGGAAGTCGCGAGGGAAATCATTATACGACGAAATAACACGAACTCGATCCCATCTGATTGAATCCGTCCGGATCGTGCGCACAGCATTATTGTCGCGGCTGAATGGTCAGGGCAGCACTACTTTACTCATTACCAGCGCCAATGCGGGAACCGGCAAGTCAGCCTTCACGATGATGTTAGGCAAGAGTCTTGCTCAGGCCGGAAAGAAGGTCCTCATGATAGATTCGGACATCCACAAGATGTCCCTGACGAAGCAGTTCGAACTCTCCGATAAGTCCGGCCTAATGGAATCCTTAAGTGGCGGCTCCACAGACAAACGGTATGTTTTCCCAACAGAAACGCCCGGCCTGAGTATCATGCCTGCTGGAAAGAAAGGCGATGACGGTGCGGTGTTTGAGCAAACCGCTAACGGAGCTTTCAAGGCCTTTATAAGCCAACTGCGCAAACAGTACAATATCATACTGCTGGACAGTCCCCCTATTCTTCCGGTGGCTGATGCCACAATACTTGCAGGCCAGGTCGATGGTACAATTATAGTTGAGAGGGAAATTGTATCGAGGCGAGCAAGTATAATTGATGCTCTTGCCCGTCTGGATTCTGCCGGGGGACGTGTTTTAGGAACTGTCTTCGTTGGTTCGAGCGATAACGAAAAATACGGATACGGATACGGCTATAATTATAGCAAAACCAAATAGCCATGATTTTCTCGTTGTTATAGGAGCTAATCTATAAGTACTTGACTATTATATTGCTGATGTGAAATGCAATTGAGGCTTACTACTTGAGGAAATCGCCTTTTTAAATTTACAGAACAGCCCCATAAGACCTTGCCATACAAGGCATTACAGCTTAACGAGTTTGACGGCAAAAGTTCAAACAATAACGCGAGTTTTTATCGTAGTAGTAAGCCCGATTCCCATTTTGCCCGGATTCACAGCTATTTATGGAATGGAGGCTTCTTAAAAAGCCGATTAGCAATATAAAATAATGAATATTTTCGATTGATACCCTTGAGGATTTGTCATTCCGCACCTGATACGGAATCCATAGCCTCGAAGGACATAGATTCCGCCGTAAGGCGTCCCTTGCGGGCCTGCTTTCGGAGGAATAAAACCCCTCGATTGAGGCGTAATAGAGCACCGGGCACAGAAGCAATATATTGTGGTATAGATATTATATTGGCAAGAACCGGCAACAAAGATGATGCTGTAACAACAGTTATAACAAGGGGTTGCACTGATTTTAACAGTGCACCCGACAGGGACGGAGTCCATCCGGATTTAAGTATCATGCTACCTTATCTAACCCTTGAATTCACGATAACTGGAGTCACACCTGAGACCCGAATTCTAACGGCTCTTACGAATCCGGCGGATGTTTCTTAGGGATATTATGAACCGGCAATGTGTTAGATTACACTGACATTGTTTTATTGCATGTGTACATTGAGTCTTAGTCGGTGTGATTTGATTTGATGTGAGCCTCATATACGGCTTTGAAAACTCCCATTATTGCATTGCAGGGTTACATCGTCTCAATGTGAACCTCATCCGGCCCAAATGAAGTCGAATCTATCGTAAATGAAGTTTACATCGACGCATTGCAGGCGCGCATCAAGGCAATGTAAACGGCCTTATTAGCCTGAAAAAGATTGTATGAAACTATGTAAATGTCATATTTGTGAGGACTTATGAATTATGAACCACGAAGAACTCAAAGTGGCTCAGCGCATAGTGCAGTGTAACGGTGGTACGGTGTGACGGTGGTACAGTGATACGGTGTGACGGTCAAACCGTCAAACTGAAAAAATGGCACTTGTAAAAGACTATGAGGAATTGGATGTCTATCTGCTTGCGTTAGAGTTGCAGCAGGAGATATATGAACTAAGCAAACGTTTTCCGAATGAAGAAAGGTATTCGTTGACCGATCAGATTCGTCGATGTTCGCGTTCAATAGGAGCGAACATTGCTGAGGCTTGGGCAAAACGGAGATACAAAGCTCATTTTATCAGCAAATTGACGGACGCTGATGGAGAACAACTGGAAACACGGCATTGGCTGAAAACCGCTCTTAAGTGTGGATATATAATTACAGAAGAATATCAGAAACTGGTCTCTAAATGTCATGAAATAGGACAGAAACTTGGCCGTATAATGACAGATGCCGATAAATGGTGTGCACGATTTTGACTCGGTGATACGGTGTGACGGTAGTACGGTGTGACGGTAGCGCTGTCAAACTGTCATACGGTAACACGGTCAAACTGTCACACAGTCATACTGTCAAACTGTCAAACTCCGAAGTTGTCTAAGCATGAGTATTCGCATAACAGCCTTATACATTTTTGTAACATTCCTTGCCATATACGCATGGAAAGATTGGTTCAAGAGTCTCTGTGGTCTGATCCTGTTGATGTCGGTCATGGCACGTCCAGATATTCCAACGAACGTGTTTGGCATCCAGGGATTCAACCTCTGGAACGTATTGTTCCTGGTGATCTCTCTGGCGTGGTTAGTGTCACGAAGCCGTGAGGGCCTAACGTGGGATATGCCCCGGCATATCAGTGTGCTGTTGTTGTTGTACCTGGGTGTGATCCTGGTTGGTTTTTTGCGTGCTGTTTTCGACCGAACTTATATCGAGGACTATCCTCTTAAAAACTTGGTCAGCGAGGAATTGATCAATACTGTCAAGTGGGTCCTGCCTGGGATATTGCTCTTTCACGGCTGCCGCACTCGTCGCCGGGTGCTAATGGCTCTTGTTTGCCTGCTTGTAATGTATGGCCTGATTGCGATACAGGTTATCAGGCAAGTGCCGTATAGTTCGGTTCTCGAAACTGGCAGCACACTCATTACTGACCGTTTTGAGGTACAGAGCATGGGTTACAACGCCGACAACGCATCCGCCATACTTGCCGGTGCCTTTTGGGGGACTGTGGCGGTCTTGCCGTTAATATCCCGAAAGGGGCATAAGGTCATGGTTGTAGCGGCGATCGCCATGATTGCCTTAGGCCAGGCACTATCCGGCGGAAGAGCAGGATACATAGCATGGGGTGGTATCGGACTGGTGTTATGCCTTGTCAAGTGGCGAAAGCAGTTACTTCTTGCGCCCTTAGTTGTAATGCTGCTGCCGATAGTATTTCCCGGCGCCATGGATCTAATGTATCACGGAATCGGTCTGACCGACGTAGCCGGACAAGCCACTAATGACAGGGGTGCAATAAGCTCAGGCAGAAACCTGTTCTGGCCATTGGTTACCGCTAAGATCAGTGAATCGCCCATTATCGGCCATGGGCGATTGGCAATGAAACGCACTGGCGTGAAGAAAGCCACTGAGGAAATATGGGGAGAGGGAGAAGGCATCGGGCATCCACACAACATGTATCTCGAGACCTTGCTCGATAACGGAATACTGGGTTCAATGCCAATATTTCTGTTTTGGGGAATGGTTGTAATATATACCACAAGACTATTCAGGAATAGCAACCGTCTATTTTCGGCCGTTGGCGGACTGACCTTGTCACTGGTACTGGCCCAGTTGTTTGCTGGATTAGGGGCACAGCATTTCTATCCAATGCCCGAAACCTTTGGGATGTGGATGGCTATATTTCTTGCAATGCGGGTCTATGTGGAAGAGAAGCGAGCACAGGTAGATGCGATTAGTGCAGAGTGCTACTGGAACGAACCCGCATTGTCAAGAATTAAGGCCCCCGCTTATACTTAGTATGAAAAGCGAAAATCCAAGAAATCCAGTGCCAGAGCCACCCCCTTCGCCCGACATGGAAAGAAAGGGGACGGCACAAGAGGATTTGACCGGTCGAGATCGATTGGTCTCCAGTGTCATATTCAATTGGGGAGGGCACTTCGTATTTGTTATCGCGGGCTTTATCATGCCACGGATGATTGACAGGCGCTTGGGGCAGGAATTGCTGGGCGTTTGGGACTTTGCCTGGTCTATTGTTAGCTATTTCGGGCTGGTGCAGATAGGAGTCGCCTCGTCCGTCAATCGCTATGTGGCCAGATACCGAATGACCGGGGACATCTCTGCCCTCAATGGTATCGTTAGTTCAGCGTCTTTTGCTATGACTATTTCTGGGGTGCTGGTACTGGGATTGACGATTGCGGTATCGCTACTCATTCCACAACTATTCGGTGTTCGGCTGGGCGAGAATGTACGCGAGGCACAGTGGGTCGTGTTCTTCTTGGGAACCAGCATGGCAATAGGGGTAGCCTCTGGAACGTATAATGGGATTCTGACTGGCTGCCATCAGTGGAGACTCCGAAATATCATCGAATCTGGATGGCATGCTGCTTCAATTTCAGGGATGATTATTGCCCTGCTCATGGGCAAAGGGCTGTGGATTCTATCGCTTGTATACTTGATGGGGACTGCGCTGGCCTGCGCGACTAGGATATCCTTCGCCTATCGTGTCTGCGAAGGCTTACGTATTCATCTGTCACTGGTTAGATTGGAGACTATCAGAAAATTACTTGCCTTTGGAGGAAAGACCCTGGTTCCGAGCGTATCACAAATGTTGTTGAATCAGACCACAAGTATCCTGATTTTAGCTTACCTGGGACCGGCGGCGTTAGCCCTCTATGCCCGGCCTATGGCGCTGATTCGACATACACAAATATTTGTGAAAGGAGTGGCCATGACCATGACACCTACTATAAGCTCATTGCATAGTACCGGCAATATGGAAGAAATCCGAACACTTGTAGTAACATCTATACGATATTCATTTTGCTTGGCTCTGCCTATAGTATTGGTGCTGGTCATATTTGGAGGTACAATAATAGAACTGTGGATGGGACCTCGTTATGCAAACGCCTTGATTCCCATGATTCTGGCGGCTGGTTTTTTGGCTCGTTTGGGCCAAACACCTATCCTCAATGTTCTGGCTGGCATGAACGCGCACGGCCGATTAGGTATAGCCGAATTCATCACTTCCTTATGTTCGGTGGGGCTGATCGTTATAGTCCTTGGTTCGCTGAGGTGGAAGCTTGCCGGAGTTGCGGTTGCCGTTACGCTACCAGTTACACTCATAAACACAACATATTTGCCACTTCTAATTTGCCGTCTAGTTGGTTTGGATACAAAGCGATATTTCTTGTCCGCGGTAGTTGGGCCAGTGATCCACGTGCTGCCTTTTGCAGTTTGCTTAGTGGTTGCCCGTATCGTTTTTCGTACGCAACCGCTAGCAGGCTTGGCTTGGGGCGGGGTGACAGGCAGCACTATCTTGATGGTCTCTTACTGGAAGTATGCGATACCGAAGAGTGTACGCACGAAATTAATAGAAAGGCTCTTTTACAAAACAAGTTGATACAAGATTAGGAAAATGAATATGTCTCTAAAGAATTTTGTACGTCACCGTATGCCACGAACGTTTATTTTTCTCGACAGAGTAAAAGACCAGATTGAGGTAGAATGTGACACCCTAAGACGGTTAGGGCTGAAATCTGTTTTCCGAGGTATAGCTGGGGCAACCCCAAGTTGGCAAGTGAAACTGCCAGTTCAAAAAGCTCGTTTATGTGCTATTGAGGGTTTACAATTCTCCATATTACAAGATATTCTGGCTCATCTTGAAAAGGAAGAGATTTCTTTTTCACAAGGAGGACATTCTCTTTATCTTTCACCGGAACAATGGAAGAAATCTGTTTTTTCACCCCTGGCTGAAGATTATCCTGCCTCGGCAGGATTGAAGATTATGAAACGTTTAGGTGGATTAAACGTACCATATCTTTTCGCGAAAGGATATAGTAAAATTCAGGCCAAATATATTCCATCACACAGGCATCAAGCACTGACTGCTAATGGACTTCATATCTTAGGCATTGCACCAAGATTATACGATTTACTGGAGATTGACGGCGGAGAAAATATTTGTGCTGCATATGTCGTCGAACACATTGAAGGAAATACTCCTCTGGCAGAGGAATGTAAAGAACTCGTGAATCAGTTGGAATCCTTAGTAAACAATGGCACTCTTCAACTTATTGCTACAAAAGGATTTGGCCATGATGATTTTCAAGGCCCGCAATTCAATGGAAATATCATTAAAGATAAAAAAAACCAAAAAACATTCTATATTGATGTGCAGAATTTCAAGTTTACTCACTATGACCGTTTCTTAAAAGATATAGCATTGAGAGCACGAAAATATTCACATTTTGGGGACAAAGTTTTCATCTTAGGCGGAAGATACCTATATCAATCCGTACCGGGTTTGAATATTCCAGCTCAACGTGATCCTGAAGAACGTATTGAGGCGCTGATGTCTTTGTTGGAGGAGAACGGCATCACAGTGAAAGAGAAGGTTGTCTTAGACATTGGCTGTAATTTAGGTCTCACGTCGGCACAGTATCTAAAACACGGGGCAAAATGGGTACATGGCTGGGATCGTGAAAAAGTGATAGAACATACCGAACATATCCTACTCGGCGTTGGATGTACGCGTTTCTCGCTAACAGGGAGATCGCTTAATGCAGAGTCAAATATAGCAGAAGATATTCCTCAATTTCTATCAGGCAGAGAGGTCATGATTTCTTATTTGGCTATTCGTAAACATATTGGCTGGATAAGAGATCTTGCACATATTAAGTGGAGATACATGATGTATGAAGGACACGCGGGAGAGTCAGAAGAAGATACGATTAGGTTCGTCGAACAACTGAATGAAATTGTGAAGACGAAAGTCGTGACTCAGAGTGTAGTTAATGATGCAAATTCTCCCATGAGAACAATTGCGATAATAGAAAGATTATAGTTTATAAGTATAGATCCGACGAAAATGCTAATCATTAATGGGAAAAATAGTGAGACATAATGGGACGCCACGGATATGCTTTGTGGCACATTTAGCCTATAGCGCTATGACCGGGGGCCATAGCGGCGCTATCGGTGGCGTGGAGAGGCAGTGTTCGCTGATGGCGCGGTGGTTTGCCACCCGCGGATATCATGTCAGCATGTTGACCTGGGATGAAGGTGGACAGGCAGAGGAGATGATTGATGGAGTGCGCGTGATTAAGCTTTGTCGCCAGGATGCTGGTATCAAGGGATTAAGATTCTTCTGGCCCAAATGGACCAGTCTGGTCGCGGCTATGAAACGTGCGGATGCCGATATCTATTATCAAAACTGCGCCGAATGTGTTACGGGTCAAGCGGCGTTATGGTGCCGTAGGCACAGCCGAAGATTTATTTATTCCGCCGCTGCCGATACCCACTGCGAAGCCAGACTCCCGTATTTGCACACACTTCGTGAGCGAATCCTGTATCGCTACGGACTTAAGGTTGCTGACAGTGTAATCGTCCAGACTCAAAGACAGCGGGAAATGATGAAGGATAATTTTGGACGCGACTCGGTAGTGCTTCCAATGCCGTGCCCCGGACCAGATGAAGATGAATATAGAGACTGTGAGCTGAAACGCAGTAATTCACAGCGTATCCTTTGGATTGGCAAAATATGTCCAGTGAAGCGTCCGGATCGTCTGTTGGACCTGGCTGAGACTTGTCCGGAGCTGCATTTCGATCTCGTTGGGCCGACATACGATTCAGAGTATGCCCGCGGTGTTTGCCAGCGAGCGAAGACCATCGCGAACGTCACTCTGCACGGCCCTGCTTCGCGAGAGAGCGTTCCAGAGTTTTATAACAAAGCTACAGTTATGTGCTGCACATCGGACTCCGAGGGTTTTCCCAACACATTCCTGGAAGCCTGGAGCTATGCTTTGCCGATCGTATCGACCTTTGATCCAGGCGGAATGATCGCTGACAAAGGGTTAGGAATAATAGCGCAAGAGGTGTGTGGGTTGGCAGATGGAATACGCCGTTTGAGCAATTTTCCTGATCAGTGGAGGGAAATGTCCCAGAAAGGTCGGCAGTATTATCTGGAGAATCATACCGTTGAGGCAGTAATGCCTCAGTTTGAGAATGTCTTCCTGGATATTGTAAATAGTGCAGGATCGTAGGATATTTCCGCCTGACGCTTTAAACAAGGTTGATAGATTATGATAGAGCACACTAATAACAAGAAATTGAGTTCACTTTCCCAAGGCGGCTGGGCAACACATCTCAAAGGCTCTTGTCCTAAGTTAATCAAGCGCTTTGCATGGCGATGGTTTCCCTACAAGTACGATGCTTTCAACCGTCACAAATGGCGAGCCATGGACCCTTATGCCAATATAGAGGAGGTTTCGACATATCCTGCCAAGGTGGATGTTAAGCTTGGGATCATAAAAGAATTTGCACACGCACACAAAGACTACGTGGGTGCTTGTCGAGATCTGGGTGTACCCTACAAGATATTGGATCTGTCCGGACCCGATTGGGTCGAGGTTGTTCGGAATTGCGATTGCGATGCCTTCTTAGTCCGTCCATCGTGTGAACTTAGTGTCTGGAAGCGGATGTATGACGAACGGCTGAGGGTAATGGTTGAGGATATGGGCAAGATTATATATCCATCATATGACGAGTTATGGTTTTATGAGAGCAAGCGACGAATGTGCTACTGGCTTCAAGCCCATGAAATCCCACATCCTAAAACATGGATTTTTTATAATTGCGATAACGCTACGGAGTTTGCTCAAAACGTGGAATTCCCAATCGTTTTCAAAACCGACTTCGGCTCCGCTGCTTCAGGTGTAAGGATATTTCGCTCCCGCAGGCAGTTGATGCGAACCATCAAACGTTGCTTTCGAAGAGGAGTTGTGCGCAAAGATGAGGATCCAAGGGACCGGTCATGGGGGTCAGTCCTACTTCAGGAATATCTTCCTGATCCCAAGGAATGGCGTATGATCCGCATTGGAGACTCGTATTTTGGACACCAGAAACTTAGGAAAGGTGAGTTTCACAGTGGATCACGCTTATACGGCTGGTATGACCCACCAAGAGAATTATTGGACTTTGCTCGTGAAATCACCGAGGATGGAAAATTCACAAGTATGTGTATCGATATCCTTGAGACGATGAACGGAAACTACTATGTGAACGAATTGCAATCGTTGTTTGGGGCTAGCCAGCCTCATCAGATGCGTGTAAATAATAAACCGGGCCGATATGTTTATGATAGTCAAGAAGAACAATGGTGTTATGAAGAAGGTGAATTCAATACAAACGGTTCCTGCAATTTGCGAGTTGAGGCTTTGCTCGAAATCCTCAAGTGTAGCATTTAGGCCAACTAAGCGCATATTCATATTAACGCTATGGGTAAGATAACAAATCCAAATAAACGGATATGCGTTGTTCTGGTCATCGACGATCTGGAATACGGCGGAGCTCAGCGTCAGGTAGTTGAACTGGCGAACAACATGGATCAGGATCGCTTTGACGTTCATGTTTGCACTCTCTCGGATTATGTTCCTCTTGGCGCGCAACTGCGAGATTCCAAACTCAGACTTCACACTGTTTTAAAAAAGAACAAATTTGATATTACAGTCGTGACACGCTTGGCTCGCCTATTCAGATCATTGAACGCAGACATTGTCCATAGCTATCTGTTTAGTGCAGATATCGCCAGTCGGCTTGCCGGACGTCTGGCCGGTACGAAGTTAATCATCGGTTCTGAGCGAAGCCCGTATTCTTCTCCGAAAAAAAGAAATATACTGGCTTACAAACTGACGCGAACATGTGTCGATCTGGTCATAGCCAATTCCAAGACCGGCGCCCAGTTTAACAGTAGAACGTTTGGCCACCCGGCTTGTGATTATCGTGTTATATATAATGGAGTGAACACTGAGCGATTTCGACCTCAAAGTAACATCGGAATTCGTAAAGAATTAAATATACCTGTCGAGAAGAAAGTCATTGGGATTTTTGCAAGTTTCAAGCACGCAAAGAATCACGCCATGCTTCTTCGAGCTTTCAAAAAAGTCCTTTATCGCTTTCCTGATACACAACTACTGCTTGTTGGAGATCAATTGGCTGGCAACATCCAAATCTACGGCGAAATAAAGGGTACAAGCGACTACCATGGCAGGATGGAGGTCCTGATAGATGAACTGGGCATACGTGATAGATGTTCATTTCTCGGGAACCGGGATGACGTTGAACGGATCTATTCTGCCTGTGATATCACTGTACTTCCGTCACGCAGTGAAGGGACACCGAATGTCCTGTTGGAGTCAATGGCCTGTGGTATTCCGGTAGTGGCAACTAAGGTTTGTGATAATTCGTATATTGTCGAAGAGGGCAAGACAGGCTTTCTTGTTGAGTTGGGTGATGATGCAGGGATGGCTGACCGCCTGCAAGCACTATTGGCCGACAGCACTATGCGGCATCAGATGGGACAGGAAGCACGCAATTGGGTAGTCGGTGAATTCTCACTAAGTCAATTGGCAAGAAAAACAGAATCCGTATACATGCAGGCACTGAGCGAAAAACAGAATAAATGCCAGAAGGAATGCCCGAGTATTAGTGATATTAATTGAGCTAATCATCGCAGATGTGGTGGTGTATCGATTCTTATTAGGGAATGGCCCAGTTGAGAAGTAATCGAAAAGGTAGCGTTGATGGCGATAATGCTGATGTTCAGTTGCGGCAGTTGCCGTATCCCTATCAGGCGATGCTGGCTATTTGTAGTGACCTGGATGAAACACCAGACCGAGATGTGTATTGGGAGATCATGCGATTCCTGAACACGACAGAAGAAACGGCTATGGGGCCGGGTGTAGGGCTGGAAGTGGGCAATTCCTTTTATTTTGATATGCCGTCCGATCAGTTTGCTTACTGGAATACAGATGATGCCGGGCGGGAGATGGTTCGGACGCTAATTCGGAGCGGCCATATTGATTGTTTGCACTCGTATGGTGATCTGGCCACGACACGCCAACATGCGATACGGGCATTGGATGAACTTGACCGGAACAATTGTAAACTGGAAGTGTGGATCGACCATGGTACCGCAGCCACTAACTTCGACTCGACCATTATGCAGGGCCACGGCGATGAGATCGGTCATGAAGCCTATCATGCAGATTTAACTATTAGCTATGGTATAAAGTATGTTTGGAGGGCTCGGGTAACGAGTGTCACGGGACAGGATATTCCGGCCCACCTGGGCGGCATATTCCAGTGGAACCATCCCATAGCTTCAGGTCGGACTTTGCTGAAGGAAACAGCCAAGCGAAAACTGGCCCGGAAAGGGAACCAGAAGTACGCCATGCACGGACCTAATGAGACATTACGTCCAACTTTCTTGCGGGATAAGAGTCCGGTTTATGAATTCATGCGATGCAATCCGCACTGGGGCGGTGTTACTTCCTGCGAACAGGGTAGGCAAATTGGCAACGTGTTAAATGATGAGTTTCTGAATCGTCTCGTAGAACGGGAGGGAACCTGTATTTTGTATACACACCTCGGGAAAATCGACGACCCCAATGTTCCATTCAATAAGAAGGCAGTGCAGGCTTTTCGGTGGCTTGGAGAGGAGTTTTACTCAGGCAGGATTCTCGTGACCACGACTCGTCGATTATTGGGTTACCGCCGTGCCGTGCGTGAGATCACTTTCAACAGCACCTGTGAAAAAAAAGGGCTATGCATCAATCTCAATACATATGTGGATGAGAGCCACCTTGGTGAGTTACCCGATGTTGATTTAAGTGGCTTGACATTCTATGTCTCTGACCCGCAAGAGACATATCTTAAAATAAACGGGCAGGATTTTTTGAGCCTTAAGGTCAATGATCCCGATTACACAGGCCGACCAAGTGTGTCATTGCCGTGGATTCGTCTTCAATTCCCTAAAAGCTGAACGAAAAAAGATCATCACCAATCGATCTATAAGCAGACCTGGAGACAAAGCGTCAGGCATGATCGAGGAACATAGAGACCTATGTTGACCGTAATCTATGTAGGCAAGTAGATTAGTACGCTACTGGTTTTATCGATCTTCAATCTCAACGGACACAACCTGTTAAGCATGAAGAGCACAAGATAGTCAAAACGTGATTCTATATAAGAGAGTCGAAGAGTATCAAATACTTAGGAGTCTAATATGAGCAGCGCCAAGGAAGCTGATGTGAACAAGCTGGACAATCCAGCCTGGCTAAAGGCTAACCACCAGGCCAGAACGGAACTCTGCGTGTAAGGAGGTAACGAATTATGCGGTGCCAG
>Ga0307433_1000051_pt1 | contig 104997 bp, 81 predicted proteins | sample SalMarWE160210MG_FD_202166 | JGI IMG/M metagenome (GOLD analysis project Ga0307433, IMG submission 202166) | Salt marsh sediment microbial communities from the Plum Island Ecosystem LTER, Massachusetts, United States - WE1603-210 | ecosystem: Environmental > Aquatic > Marine > Intertidal zone >...
ATCTGTGCCAAACGCACGAAGCGCAGTAATTTAGTGCAATTGATATAATTTAACTTTTTTGTATATAAAGGCTTGAAACCTCCAAGAAGTATGCTAAAGAGAGGTTCTTATGCGACCCAAACCGAAATGTGCAAAAGTCAAAACCACTCTATCAAAGATATATCGCAGACTTAGTGTTTAACGGCAAAAAGACCGTAAAGGTAGTACCTTGGCCAGGCTGGCTTTCAACTTCAATCCTTCCAGCGTGCATATTCACGATTTCTTTAACGATAGCAAGGCCCAATCCTGTTCCGGGGGTGACCTTGCCCGATTGGTGCGCGCGATAAAACCGGTCAAATATTTTAGCAAGCTCTTCCTTTGGTATCCCGACACCCGTATCGCTAACCCGTATAACCAGCTCCTGACGCTGGCGATGAGTTGAAACAGAAACCCTGCCCTTCTCAGGCGTAAACTTAATGGCATTGTTGGCCAGATTCATAACCATTGATTGGATCTTACCTTCATCTCCCTGAAGCTGGCCAAGCTTATCGCCAATGTCTGTTTTTAATTGGATATTCTTTTTGTCAGCTAAGTGCTGCAATCCTGATAAGACCTGGTCGATGACAGCGGCAATGTCCACCGGTTCTCGTGCGAATTTGACGGTTTCGGATTCAATACGTGATATTTCCAGCAGCCCTTCGATCAGATTTTTCAAGAGGTCGGATTCTTCATCAATAATAGTTAAAAACTCACGCCTGATTTGTTCAGGCATATTGGGGTCGCGCAGAATCGTGGCGGTATATGCCTTTATGGAAGTCAACGGCGTACGCAATTCGTGCGATACGGATGAAACAAACTCTGTTTTCATGCGGTCGATTTCGCGCTCATGGGACACATCGCGCAGCACCATAACCACGCCAATAAGGGTTCCGCCATCTTTGCGCAGAGGCACAGCAGTAGTGGAGATGGAACAGTTACTGCCATCTTTTGCGATAAGGACGTCTCGGTCGGTTCCATTTTCGCTTTCTCCTGAAATGAGCACTTTGTCAATGGGGCTTTCTAAGGTCTTTTTCGTCTTTTCATCAACGATATGGAGAACTTCATCAATCGCTCTTGCCTGGACCTCATCGAAGCTCCATCCGGTCAGATTTTCAGCTCCTTTGTTAAACAGAATAATTCGTTTCTCGGCATCTACTGCAATGACCCCATCTGTCATGCTGGAAAGAGTTATCGCCAGAAGCTCCTTTTCTTCTGCAAGCTGCTCCGTGCGCTGCTTTACCAATGCTTCGAGATTGTGGTGATAATCTTTCAGTGCATTTTTGAGTTTTTTGTCCGCAATGGCCTTTTCTATTACCTGCGGCAGAATCTTCAGATAATTGCGTTTCATGTCCTTGATAATGTAGTCGTAGGCACCGGCTTTCATTGCCTTGATGGCAATTTCTTCATCCCCTGCACCGGTAGCAAAAACTATAGGCGTATCCGTGATCAAATCCAAAATATCGAAAGCTGTCCCGTCACCAAGAAAGTAGTCAACGATAATGATATCAAATTTGCTGTAGCTCAAGATGTCCTTGGCCTGGGCAAAAGAGCCGGCTATTTTGTAATCGTATGCAAGCCCTTGCTCTATAACCAGCCGCTCAAAAATCATCTGATCGAGCTTATCATCTTCTATTAACAAAACTCTGTATTTTGTATTTTCCTTAATCTTATCGGTCACTTGGTAACTCGCTTAAAGCCCAGTATTTGTATATAGCGTCGAATGCTTTGATAAAATGATCGAAATCAATAGGTTTAACAAAATAGCCGGCAACGTTCTGTTTAAAGCTTTTATCGATGTCTTGAGATGCTTCGGACATGGTAAGCATGACGACAGGAATCTCTTTTAGCCTTTCATCAAATTTGATAATTTCCAGCAGTTCAAAGCCGTTCATTTTGGGTGTGTTTAAATCCAGAATGATTATGGAAGGCTTTGTATTAGCTTCGGCTTTTAAATATTCCAAAGCTTCTCTACTATCTTTCAAATGGATTAAGTGATTGTGGAAATTAAGATGCTTAAGTGCTCTCTTGACCGTCAAGGCATCTATAGCATCATCTTCAACTAATAGTATCGGCCTGAAGTTCCACATTTTCAACCTCCCTTTGTGGTTTTGGTATTGTAAAGAAGAATGTGCTTCCCTGGCCCAGTTTTGATTCAATCCAAATCCTTCCACCATACAATTCAACGATTTTTTTTACTAACGTGAGACCAACGCCCTTGGTTTCCATTTCTTCTGGGGGTGACAATGTGTGGAAAATTTGGAATATCTTTTCAAAGTTTTCTTCTGCAATGCCTGGCCCATTATCTGTGACACTTAATTTCCAAAATTTGCCTTCCTCGCTGCAGCCGATTTTTACTTGTCCTTGTGGTTTGTCCATGAATGTAATTGCGTTGCTAAGCAGGTTTTGAAATATCTGCATTAGACCATTTCGGCTACATGTAAGGATGGGCAATTCGTTTTCAATGGTAATTTCAATATTGTCCGGCGGAGCAACTCGATAAATTATCTTTTCTATAAGTGTGTTTAGATTTATTTTTTCTATGTTTGTCGTGACACGTCCGATTTGGGAATAACGCAGAATACTTTCTATAAGATTGCTGATTCGTTTTGCTCTGTTGCCGAGCAACTGAATATAGTTTTTTCCTTGTTCATCGAGCTTGTCACCGTAGTCCATCAACAGCCAGTCAGCCAAAGTTGCAATTCCTCGGATTGGCGCTTTTAGATCGTTAGCTACAATGTGGATAAAATCTTGAAGTTCCTTATTGTTTTCAATACCCCCCATGTTGTAAACCTCCTTTTCAAGGTGAAATCGATAAGAACGCGGCTTTAGCTGCTTTCGCTTTTTGCATACTTCTGAAGTTTTTTTCTGATGGTCTTACCCAACTGCATTGGGTCAAATGGCTTGGTTATGTAGTCGTCGGCACCTTCACACAAGGCTCGTCCTACATCAGCCATCATTCCCTTTGCTGACAGCATAAAGACCGGTATATTTTCCGTTGTTTTGTCCTGCTTAAGTCTGGATAGAACTTCCAATCCATCCATATCCGGCATCATCCAATCCAACAGAATCAAGTCAGGCTGTAATTCTTTGGCAAGCTCGGTTGCCCTTGGTCCATCTTTGGCTGAGTGCACTTGGAAACCATCCAGCCTTAAATTGTATTCTAAAACTCTGCGGATATGCTCTTCGTCCTCTACCACCAATACGGAAATCCGCTCATTCATTATTTAATCTCCTCTTAAGTCTCAATGGAATTGCCATCGAATAGATTCGAATCTCGTGTTTTGCCAGATTTTTCATGGTTCGTCATAGCTGTTTTGTTCCAGCATCGAATCCGCAGAAAAGTCTTTGGCAATATTCCTTACCCCCTAGTTCAAAGACCCCCATAATCGAATGGTCTTGGACTATTACTTGTTCATAATTATCGTCATATAAGGAGGGTAAAATCACATAAGAAAATATTTTTTGTAGGTCCAAGGCCAAATAAATTCGTTTTTTTAATCAAATTTCGAAACTTTTTGCCGGAAACAGGCTGAACGTGATGGCGTCTGTTTTCGGTCGGCGATGAGTTATGGCCCACTAAAAAGTGGATAAATACCTACTCCTGATAATCCGATAACCACTTACGAAAGGAAATCAGGCTATCAGAGGCTCTGCTTTGCGGGAACTAAATCATGGTGAAGTGTACCAGGAGGTCAGGATAGTAGGAAAAAAGACGGTTGGCAGATCGTTCTTCTGATGCCCTGATAATCTGATCGCCACGGCCTGTTAACCTGATAACCAAATGCGTGACAGCCCCAGGTGCAGATTCGAGATGGCCGTGTATGGGCCCCAGCTTCGCGGGTGTCATATCTGGCAAAACACATAATTGGGTCATGTGCCTTGACAATTTGCCGTGCTTGTCATATTATCGATATTTGACGGTCCGCCCCCCTACTTTCTTGCCTGCCGCCTCGACTCGCGTCGAGAGACGCGGAGGCAGGCGAAAGCAAGAAGGGAGGTAGATTATTCTTCTGGCGACAAAGAGGATGTAAGCATCAATGACCCAAAAAATAGCCATCTTAGGTTCGACGGGATCGATTGGCAAAAATGCTCTGAGGGTAATCGATGCACTTGGGCCGCAGTACCAAATTATCGCATTGAGCGCTCACAGTAGTGTCGAGCTTTTGGCTGAACAGGCCAAGCGATATAAGCCGAAGTATATTGCTGTCACTGATGCTGATTACGCATCGCAGCTTGCAGAGATGGCTGATGATTTAGACGTTAAGATTTTAAGCGGGCCGGACAGTTTGATAGAGCTCGCAGAGCTTGAAGAGGTCGATATCGTCCTCAGCGCAGTTGTTGGGGCTGCGGGATTGCCCTCGGTTCTTGCAGCCGCCACGCATGGTAAGAGACTTGCCATCGCAAACAAAGAACCGCTCGTTATTGCTGGCGAGCTGCTTACCAAAACCGCAAAAGAAAATAACAGCACTATCCTGCCCATAGACAGCGAGCACTCAGCTATCTGTCAGGCCTTACAGTCGGGCCGGCACGAAGAAGTCAATAAAATTATTCTAACAACTTCCGGCGGGCCGTTTAGAAAACTAACTTATGACGATTTGCAGAACGTCACACTGGAGCAGGCACTTTCGCACCCGGTCTGGGATATGGGGCCGAAGATCACTATCGACTCTGCAACTATGATGAACAAGGCATTGGAAGTTATTGAGGCCCACTGGCTTTTTGCTATGCCGGTGGAAAAAATCGAGGTGATAGTGCAACCTGAATCGATAGTTCATTCATTAGTAGAATTTGTAGATGGCTCGATTATAGCACAGCTAAGCGAGCCTGATATGTGTCTGCCTATCCAGTATGCTTTGACGTATCCTGCTCGCGTTGCCGGCATCGGAAAGCATCTACGGCTGGAAGAGATAGGTAAGCTTACATTTGAAAGACCTGATTTGAATAAGTTTCGTGCACTGTCATTAGGTTTCGAGGTCGCGCGTATAGGCGGCACCGCTGCTGTTGTTTTTAACGCTGCGAATGAGGCTGCGGTACAAGAGTTTCTGGCAGGTAAAATTAAATTTGTTAATATTGTGGAATTGATAGAGTACTGCCTGAATAAACATGAAGTTAAAAAAGATGTATCCCTTGAAGAGCTGCTCCAGACGGATGACTGGGCCAGAAAAGAGGTCGAGGCACAAGTGCACAAGAGCATAAGGGCATAAAGAAAATATCAAAATCCGAAATCTAAAACAATGAAAAGCACCAAGCACTAAATTCTAAATCCAAAACAAACTTGTCCTGAGCTTGTCGAACGGATTCAAATGACAAAAATCCAAATAACCAAAACAATGAGTTTTGAAAATTTGAGCATGGATTCGGCAAGCTCACCACAAGTTTGAATTTCAATATTGTTTAGGATTTAGGATTTAGAATTTTAATCTAATACGGAGCTGTTTGATGTCTAAGTCGAAGCGTTTATTGAATAAAAACCTGCGAGGACTTTTTTGGATTGCGGCCTTTGCCGCAGCTATATATCTGATTGTTCGGCACATTAGCGTTTTTGGCAATGTACTGCTGGTGCTGTTTGGATTCGGAGCAGTCGTTATCGTACATGAATTTGGTCACTTCATTATCGCCAAGCTGTCGGGTATAAAGGTTGAAGCTTTTTCCATTTTCATGCCACCGACCTTACTGGGCGTTTGCAAAACAGAGGATGGCTTTCGGATTCGATTACTACCGAAATTATTTTCCGGAGAAAATGATGAGTCGGATGAGCCTGCCTCCGGCGGGTTAGACATCAAGCTGGGCAGTAGAGGAAAAGCCGGAGAGACTGAATATCGCATCGGCCTTATTCCGTTCGGCGGTTATGTAAAAATGCTGGGCCAGGATGATACGGGGCCTATCAAATCCAATAATGATCCACGTTCTTTTTCTAATAAGCCGGTCAGCACACGAATCCCAGTTATAGCAGCAGGAGTTACCTTTAATGTTATAAGTGCCGTTATAATTTTTATGATAGTTTTTCTTATCGGGATAAAGCTGCCACCTGCGGTGGTTGGCAATGTAGTGCCGGATTCGCCTGCGGCGCAGGCGGGTCTGAGGCCGGGTGATGAGGTAATTGAAATAGAAGGCAAAAGTAAGGACCTTGACTTCAGCAATATTTTAATAGCAGCTGCTTTGTCGGATGAAGGTGAAGAAGTGCAATTAGAGGTAAGGCACCAAGATGGCTCTGAAGAAGGCGTTGCACTTGTGTCAAAACGAATGCCCGGAGGGCCGATGAAGGTTTTTGGTATAGTTCCACCAATGACTTTAACCATAGCGGATGTTTCTGACGCTAATGCTTTACATGAAAAAACAGGCTTGCTTCCCGGCGACCGTATCAGAGCTGTTGACGGAAGGGATGTGCAAAGCCATTGGGAATTGGAGGAAATTGTCGAGAATTCTCTTGCTCCGGAAGTGACTTTGTTGGTTGAGCGGACTAATCAGGCTGGCCAATTGCAGTTGGTTGAAAGCAAAATTGGACTGGAGTTGATAATATCGGATAGTACCGGGTACATATATTCTATGGTGCCGCGGTTTCGGATGGAAAATTTGAGTGTTGAAAAATCAACTTGGATGAAAATTTCAGCTAAAGTACGGCAGCTATTAGAGAAGATGGGCATTATGGAGGAGGTGGAGGCGAAACCGTTTTTGCAAAGTGGTGATATTATTTTGGGTATCGGTGAAGTTGTATGCCCGATATTTGAGGAGTTTCGTGAAGTTGTAAAGAATTTTGAGAATAAGGAGTTGCCTATAAAGGTGTTGCGAACCGACGCTAATGGTATTGAAACGAAGCTTACGATTAGTGTCACACCAAAGCGAGACCCAGATATTAATGAAGCAAGAATAGGAATTTCATTTTCCACTTTTAAAATGTATGATTTTAAACATCCGATTATTGCAAAAACTGTTGAAGTGGAAGGAGGATCTGCTCAACTGGATATTCCCCGCGGAGCGGAAATAACGGCTGTAAATGGAGTAGCGGTATCGAGTTTCTACGATGTTATAAGACAAATCCGTCGCCACGCTGGCCAGCGCATTAAGATTGATTATGTTGACGGCAAGACAACAGGCAGCGTCTTTTTAGATGCAGTTAGTAGCAAAGAATCTATCAACGTAAAATCTACATTAGCTGAATTCGTTCCCTTCAAGGCTTTTGAAATAACCTATCGGGCAAGCGGGCCGATACACGCCATTACGATGGGCTACAGAAGGACTGTTATGTTCGTAGCTCAGACGTACCTGACACTAAAACGCCTGGTTGGAGGAGTTGTCAGTCCCAAACATCTTATGGGCCCTGTTGGTATTATGGCGTTTAGTTATCGCCTTGTTGCAGAGCAGCCATTGGTTGACTACATTTACCTTCTTGGATTGATAAGCGCGGCTATCGCTGTGTTTAATCTGCTGCCGCTGCCGCCTCTCGATGGAGGTTTGATTGCTCTTTTGTTGTTAGAAAGAATCAAAGGTTCAGCGTTAAGTGAGCGGACCCAGGGAATCATAGCTTATACCGGATGGGCACTTATAGGAACCTTTCTTGTTTATGTAACATTTAACGACGTTGTCAGGAGCTTTTTTAGCTGAGTGGTTAAGTTATGGGTGAAAAATATCACGTTCTTATAGCCGGAGAAAGGATTGGAGAGGTTACAAATGCTATTAAACAAGCACAAAAATGAAAAACTCAGGAATGCGGATAAGAGGATTTACGAGTTGGTTAAGGGAGAATACCAAAGGCTGTTAAGCAGCGAGGAATATCACAAAGGCATATTTGGTGCCCTCGTAGAAGAAGACCCCGAAGTTAACCGGCTGATAGCGAATGAGTACGAAAGGCGTCAAGATACGCTACAGCTTATCGCTGCAGAGAATCAATGCTCGATGGCCGTCTTAGCAGCTCTTGGCTCAATTGTTCAAAATAAAACAGCCGAAGGTTTTCCAGGGGCCAGACTGCACGGAGGCTGTCAGGTTGTTGACGAGGTGGAGAAACTGGCCGTAGCCAGAGCCAAAGGGGCCTTTGGTGCGAAGTATGCAAATGTTCAGCCGCATTCCGGCACCGCAGCCAATCAAATTGTTCTTACCGCTTTGCTGGAAAGTGCAGATAAAATACTTAGTCTCGCCCCCGACCATGGAGGACATTTTTCACACGGTGCAAATGTTTCTTTTGCCGGAAAATTTTTTAATGTAGAAAATTACTACGTTGATAGCGACACTTTCCTTCTGGATTATAATGCTATAAGGGAGCAAGCGATTGAATTTAAGCCGAAACTGATGATATGCGGTGCCAGTGTTTATTCCAGGAAGATAGATTTTAAGAGGTTCAGAGAGATTGCAGACGAGGTAGGAGCCTATCTTCTGGCGGACGTCTCACACATATCAGGTTTAATAATAGCAGGTGCTCATTCTTCGCCGGTAGATTATGCGCATTTTACAACGTCAAGCACATATAAGCCGGGAGGGCCACGAGGCGGCCTGATAGTAATGGGCAAAGATTATGATAGACGAGGTACGAGGGACGAGGGACGAGAGACGAAATTGTGGGAACATATTCAAAAAGCAACCTTCCCCGGCGTGCAGGGAACGGTTTATTTGAATAATATAGCGGCTAAAGCAGTTTTTTTCAAAGAGACCCTTTCGGATGAGTATAAAGTAAGGCAATTCAAAATTATAGAAAATGCAAAAAGTCTTGCAGCTCACTTGCTGAATTTAGGATTCAATGTGGTAACTGGCGGGACGGACAACCACATGATTATTGTAAACATTGCTGATTTCAGGGACGGTTTAACGGGTGTCACAGCCCAAAAGTGCCTTGAGCAATGCGGCATAGTTGTCGATAAGATAAACCTTCCTTATGATAAGAAAACCTCTGCAATTGGTAGCGGCCTTAGAATAGGTACGCCGATTGTAACAAAAAACGGGATGGGGACAAGAGAAATGCAGATTATGTCGGAGTTAATGGAGGCCATCCTTAAAAAGATTGAGATAATAAGCGATAGCGAATATAAAATAGATGAGTCTTTCCGGGTTGAGATAGCAAATAAAGTTAAGCAATTATGCGGTAGATTCCGTATAAGGTAAGCTCTTGCGAATTCAAAACAATTCTACATCAATCACATCATTTTATGATTGATATTAGCTCTTGTTATTTCCTCCGGCTTATGGAACACCCAGTATAGCTGAAAAACTGCTCCTATGACGGCCATCAAGATTGCGTTTGAAAAGATTATCATCGACATCAAAAAAGCAGAAGACGCATCCACTTTGTATAGGGCTAATGTGCCGATGAGTGTAGCTTCTCTGACGCCAAGGTTGGCGATAGATATGGGCAAGCGTCCCAGCATAAAAACCACAGCGCTCTGCCATACCAGCACCATGATAGGAACATTTATTCCGGCTGCTTCTGCAGCAAAGATATAAATTGTAGTGCTGACAACTGTTGTGCAGAAAAACTCCAGTGCAAGAATTTTAAGATGGAACGACAACGGAGATGTCTGGAATACCGAAAGTTGTTCCAGGATTCTCCTTCCAATGTCACTGAGCGACCTCGACAAATAATTTAGGATATGCGAAAGTCGGCTGGTCAGTTTCGGCCCGAATGTACGGTTCAATAGGGATAAATAGATAAATGTCAATAAAGCCAGCATTACGGAGCAAATTGCAGGTAGCTGCCAGGTGCTGGCTGGATTCGTTGCGATCAGAGCAATCAGAGCAGTTGTACTGACCAAAATAAAAATAATAAACTGGTTGTAAACCATACTGCTAAAGACGTTACTTCCTTTGCCCGTGTGCCGCTTAAGAATATACCACTTAACGCCGGTACTCAGAAGGCCCGGCATAATCAGACTGTAAAGCATCGTAACCGCACTGGCACCGAATATCTTTATACTGTCAACCTCACAATTCTGCTTTTTTAGAATAAAACCCATTTTTACAGAGCGGAGCCAAAAAGCTAATATTGCTAACAGCCAAACAATTATTAGAAACTGCCACTTGGCGGCTTTTATTGATCGGCCCACCTGTTGTAAATCAATTCGACTTAATACCAGCCAGAGCAAAACCGCTGTTACTGATAACCTCAGCAGGGATTTTAATATCTGTTTTGTGCGATCTGCTCCGCCCATGGTGGACTGTGCTTTAACTCCAAACAAACTCGTTTAATAACTCCATAAGCTTCTCGCTGCTCGTATGTACCGATGCCCTCTTTGGTATAGCTTTGCCGGCTGTTGTAATAGAAAGAATCTTTGCCACCTTCGGGTCATCGTCCATTTCAGCCAGGTACAAATAGTTTCGGTTGCCAATCAGCTTATTAAACTCTTCCACCTTGTCATCATATATAAGATTCATCAGAGCAACGCTGGCGATATAAGTAAATATCGCTACGTGCATCTGCGCTGCTATCACAAAATCAAATTTTGAAAATAAATATATCAATTCTTCCGGCAGAAGATGATTCTCACCTTTCAACATTGTCTGCGCCGGTTTTCCGCAGAGCTTTGCTATCTTTGAGGCGAAATTCTGATTGGTATAGTTTGTATATGTCAGTATGGTGTAGCCGTTCTGCTCAGCGAATTTGCTAACGTAGTTTAAGAATTGCCTCAATGTATTTTGAGGGTCTGCAACGTTTTTTTTGATAAACATAAGCTCACTTAGGCCAAGCAATATTTTCTTGCCGGCCGGCCAGGATTGCAAGATTTTTTCCGCTCTTACAGTTTTCTTCGGTTCTAACAAAAACGCAGGACCTGCGCCTAAGACAATTTCTTTATCGGTGCATTCGGAGAAGATTTTTTTGCTTAATTCATCGCGAGCACTGACTACTTTGGCATTATTGAGAACGATTTTCGTCATCCAGCGCGCCATTCTTGAATTCAGATGCGAACATCCCACGGCAAATATCAACGCTTGCTTGCCCAACAGCTTAAGCCACAACGTAATGATAAAAAGATTCAGCAGATGATTGAACGAAATATCAAAAAGTCTGGTATCGAAAAATATGCCACCTCCTCCAATAATGATTTTATCACTTTTCGCAAGTATCAGCAGTGTCTTAGGCCCGATGTAAGAAGTAAAACCTCTCAGTATCTTTATATTCATCCCGTCTTTAGCCTGGTCGAAAGACTTTTTTTTATCTTTTTGATCTGTGACAAGATCGCCCAGGTACTCCTTCATTTGGGGGACATCTTTGGTGAAAATGTACACAGTTAGCCTGCCCCCTGGGGGCTTGCCCCTTAGGGGCTCTTCTTCGGCTCTTGTTTTAAGTTGAATAAGCTCCGAGCGCAGGATGGCAAGGTCGCCCTTATTTCTCCCACTGAATGAACCTAATATTGAGATACGCCTCATATATATTGTCCGACACTAACTGTTCTCTAAACAAGCTGACCTAGCAACAAGGTTTTTGTAAATGTTTTCTATTTGCTGCAACTGCATTTTTCCGTCGAACTTGCGGCAGAATTGCTCAGCGTTCTTGGTCAGTCTTTCCCGCAAAGGGCTGTCCCGCACAAGCCTGCTAACGGCATCAGCAATATTCTCTGCGGTTAAGCTGTCCAACAAAATTCCGGTTTGCTCATGCCGAATCAATTCAACCAAACCTCCAACCGGTGAGGCAACGACAGGTATTTTCATTCGCATAAACTCGATAGCTGAAATACCAAACGCCTCCCGTCTGCTGGGAATAACAGCGATATCAAACGCCTTTATAGCTTCCGCTGAATTTTTACATATCCCGGTAAAGATTACCTTTTCTTTCAGGTCTAAGCGAAGAACCAGTTCTTCAAGCCGATTTCTTTCTGCTCCGTCACCTACAATAACAAAGCAGAATCGCCGGTCCTTTTCAGATAAAATCGCGGCGGCCTGAACAAGCAAATCTGCTCCCTTGCAACGGTGGAACCTTCCCATAAATCCTATGACTATTTTACTTTCGTCAATTCCAAGAGCATCCCTGGCCTCGTTTCGATCGTAAAGAGCGGGGTCAAGCCGACCGAAATCAATAAAATTACTGACTACGGGTACTGAGATCTCAGCAAAATCCACAGTCCGCAGCAAAGCCGCTTTCGTTGCCTGCGAATTGGCAATTACTATCGCTGCTCTTGAACCAAGAGTTTTTATGAGTAAGCGATAGACAAATCCGCTTCGGCCACGAAGAATTGGGCCGTGCTCGTGGAGGATTATTTTACTACTGCAAAAAAAGCTCGCCAACAAGCTGCTGATTATCGATTTTTGCAGGTGAGCGTGTATTATATCTATTTTGTATTTCTTACATAGCCTTGCTATAGCAAATGCAGCAAAAGGATTATATCTATGGTATGTCAAGCTGATAAGTTCGGCTTTGATCGGCAGGGCGTTAGGATTTGTCCTCAAAGCGCAAACAAAAGTCTCGAAGAGCCGTCTGTCCGTCTTCTCGGCAATATTTTTGACGACGATGGGTGCACCACCGTAGCCTAAATGGTCTATTACATGTAGCAGCCTTATTCTCATTTTAGACTTTCATAGATTTTCAAATATCTTTCGGCTACGGAGCTCCAGCTAAATTTTTCCGCTTGCTGTCTGGCCGCAGTGGACATCTTTTTGTGGGTTTGCCGGTCATCGACTAACTGCTTAATTGCGTCTGCGATTTGTTTTGCCTGCGCTGTCTCGACTATAAAGCCGTTATCTTTTATCAGCTCTTCGACACCTTCGCAACGAGTGGTGACAATAGGTAGGCCCGATGCCATCGCTTCCAGCATGGCATTGCTCATTCCCTCCTGCATTGTGGCGCTAATGAAAATATCATTTTGACGATAGACATCCGGCATCTTTTCAGCATCAATTCTGCCGGTTATCTCAATAATGTCACTGAGTTTTGCATCTGCCACAATATGTCTGAGCTGCTGCTCAAATTTTCCGCCGCCAACTATAGTGAAATGAACATTATACCCATCCTTATTCAATATATTGACTGTGTCTATCAGCATTTCCACGCGCTTGGTGACGGATAATCTTCCAACGGTCAGGAGATTAGCCCCCGGACCTGTGCCGGGGGCTAAGCCCTGCCCACAGGTGGCAGGGCTAAAGTTGTCGAGGTCAACACCGTTTGGGATAACGTCGATCGAGGCCGACGGTAGAAAACGCAGAGCACGCTCTTTTAATCCTTCACTACAGGCCACCAAAAAAGCGGCATTTCTCCAGATCGGCTTAAATAGCAGGGGGGCAAGAATTTTATAATCCAGCTTTAACCTTGCGTGCCGTCCCGGCACATCCGAGCCGCGAAGCGAGATTATATAGGGAAGTTTCTTTGCACTTCGATAGCACAGGTAAGCCGTGGGGAACCCAAAAAACGAATGAACCAAATCATAATTTTTTTCCTGCAGCAACTTGCGGTAATAAAATTTAGCCTTGAACAGCCACTCAATGACTTCGGTCTTGCGCCAGAAGTGAAGGTCCTTTTTGTGAAGGCCGATTTTATAAATATTAATATTGTCGGAGAATTCTTCGACAAAAGTAACCGGCTGCTTGCCCCCTAAGGGCGCCGCCGAGGTTAATACATCGACCTTCAGGTCGTCACGGCCGGCATATTGTTTCAGCAGACAGAAATGTGCATGAGCTGCTCCGCCGCCGATGGGCGGAAATTCAAAGTTGAGCATAAGCAGGTTTAATTTCGACACAACTATTGCCTAAGACCTCACGTAAAACGCGAGTTTGGAAACCCCCCAATAAATTGGGGGGCTAAACATTTAGCCCGCCTTTTAGGCGGGGTCTTTTACTGGGGAACTTTTCAGCTCAAATATAACGAACTGGCTGAATGACTGAATAATTTTGTAGTTTTTCATAACATATTCTCTAAACGGCTTCATCGCTCTGAAACGCCCAGCCTCATCAGAGTCAACGTTTTTTGTAAGCCACTCGGCGTAGGCCTCATCCGGATTAGCGGCTTTTGTAATTGCTCTTTTGAGGATCTGCTGCTGCAGAAGCGGAAAGAGTTCCAAGGGAGGTCTGCCGTCATAAGGAAAATGTCTGTTATGAGTATCGACAATAAATCTCGGTGGCTCCTTCTCGAATTCAGCCAACAGCCCGGCTACCATTTCCGCCAACGCATCCGGCGTTTTTATGTGCATTGTGCTGGTAAAAGCACGGGACGCGGAAGATAACCGCTGGGCTTTAACATATATGCCCGGCACCCAGCCCCAAACGTAAATCTTATCCGACGGCTGCGAGTTTGTACGGATATATTCACCAACCATCTGCCAGGGATAATCCGGATTTCGGGAGATTTCCCTGTATTTTTGCAGGTAGCCTCTTGATTTTTCGCCATAGCTTTGCCCACTATACGGACTTTTTTCCAAGCCAAAGAATATTTGCCATGACAAAGCAATTATTAAAAACAGACCAAAAATACCTAATATAATCCACACGGTTTTATTGACCGCAAATTCGATTTTGTCGCTGTAGATCGCTATCAAATATCCGCCTAACATTGCAGCCGAGGCATTCAGAGGCAGGTAATACTGCTCATAAGAATGCGGACTTATCCAGACAAAGGCCATATCCAGTATCCACCAGAGGGCAAACAGCAGCACAAAGCGGTCGTATGTTTTTGCCTCTATTTTCTTTGTTGAGACGACCTGCCAAATCATACGTATAACTCGTGCGACAATCGCCCCGATAGCCAAAGCAATAGGCAGCACAAGCACGCCATAGTATCGCAATACTATCGGCCATTGTTTCGAAAAGGGCACAAATTTTCGGCTTCCCCCGACATAATCCGTTGCCGGTTTAGCTTGCAGGTCAGGCGCTCCGCTTGGCAGCATCTTTCCCAGCGTCCGCCAGATAAACGAATAAGGTAATGTGGTTTGTACGTTCCATGCCAAAATCCATATATAAAGCGGCATAATTGCTGCTACTGCACCGGCTGACAGCAGTAAAATATCAAAACCGGTCTGTTTCCAGGCCCTGTTTTTCAGGATCGGTTGTAGGATTACAAATAGGCCGATTGCTCCAATAGCCGAGACGCCGGTTGGCTTAAATAATGGTGCCCAGCTTAGAAAAGCCCCCGTCAAGAAAGCAAACCACCAACGCTCACTAAGCTGATAGAGAACAAAACAGCTTACGCCCATCACCATGCAAGCAATCATATATTGCTCTTTGACGTTGCCGAATTTTGCGATTACAGGCGCAGAAAGATAAGCAGAGGCCACAATAACACCGACAGCAGCAGGCAGAATCGAGCCGAACAACTTCCACATCGCTGTAAACATAAGCAGTAACGCGGCGGCCTGCATGATTGCCTGGATGATTTTCGGGCCGGTGTCATTAAAGCCGAACAGCCGAACACCCAGGATATTGACCAGCAGAGTTCCCATCTGAGCACTCGGTTTTTCCTCGACACCGATTTTAGCCCCTTGGAGGATGTGAGCGGCTGAATAAACATACGCTCCGCTATCGAAAGGACCAGGGGAGCTAAGCTCAAAATATTTACCAAGAGAAAATGGAATTGTCGCCAGAATCGCAATTATGATTAAAACTGCAATCCGCTGGTGACGAGCTTTTCTTTTTTGCAGAATGGCCAGGCCCACTTGTTCGCCGGGCGATATAACTTTACGAGCCGGTGGTTTTATTCTTCTTTGATGGCGTCTTGTGTCTCGAATGGGTTTACTCATATTTGTTATCCCTCTTCGGTGGACGATTCGAGAATCTCTTTGATGACGTAAGTGGGACGGTTTTGTGATTCGTGATATGTTCTGACTAAAAGCTCAGCCAACAGACCCATCAATATAAATTGAATGCCAATAACGAAAAGCAGGATTGTTAAATACAACAAGGCATTGCCGGTCATATCTCTTCCTTGTAGAATTTTCATTAAAATAACCACCAAACCCGAAACACCCCCAAAGAAAAGCGCCAGAAACCCCCAGCCGCCGAATAGCTGATTCGGCTTAGTAGAAAAACTGAGAAGAAACTTAACGGTAATAAGGTCTAATATCACTTTTACCGTCCGCTCCAGGCCATATTTGGTGGTGCCGGTTGTTCTCGGCCTGTGGTTGACTACAATCTCAGCGATTCTGGCTCCGCTCCAACTGGCCAAAGCCGGTATAAAGCGGTGCATCTCTCCGTACAGTTTTGTCTCCGCCAGGATTTCTTTGCGGTACGCTTTTAATGTGCAGCCGAAATCGTGGAGCTTAACGCCTGTAATTTTTGAGATTAGCCAGTTGGCGATTTTCGAAGGCAAGAGTCTTGTAATGGCATTATCATGTCTTTTTTTTCTCCAGCCGCTTACGACGTCAAATCCTTCGTTGAGCTTATCAATCATTTTCGGTATATCCGCGGGATCGTTTTGCAAATCGGCGTCAATCGCTGCGATGATTTGACCTCGTGCGTGTGCAAAGCCGGCACTGAGCGCTGCTGTTTGGCCGAAGTTTTTACGAAAGCAGATAACCCGAATCCGGGCGTTGGCTTTCTGCAGTCGAGTTAATATATCGAAGCTGTTATCGGTGCTGCCATCGTCAATGAATAGTATTTCATATTTGTACTTGTTGTCCAGGGTCTTTGTTATTTGCTCATAAAGCGGCTCGATGTTGTCCTGCTCATTCAGCAGCGGAACTACTATCGAAACTTCAGGACCTATTTTGTCCATACTTTTCTCCAAAGAGAGTAGGTAGGGTGTGCATAGCACACCATCAAAATAATGGTGGGACTTCGACAAGCTCAGTCGAATCGCGGAGCCCACCTATATAAAAACATAATAATAGTTAAAATATCGGCTGTAAAGTGATATGGGGTCAGAATAAACTGCTAAGAGGCATAGTGTTTATAGTTTGTTGATAAAGAAAGTGTCCGATATTATTATCGTTCGAGAAGAAATCTTTTTTAATTTGTGCTCTTTATACATGTTTAGCCGTCGCCGGTACGGCGGCGGCCCAAAACCCCACGTGGAACGTGGGGCTAAATGAGTTATAATATTTGGACGGCGCCTTCATGACCCGGCTTAGATAGCCGAAATCCTCAGATACCGACAATCTAATGCAAGACACAAATTTTTTTGTAAAACAGAAATCAGTAATTCTACCCCTCAATCAGCTCATGATAGAGGGATAGTTTGTTTAAGATTTCTTGCTTATCCGCTGAGTCTATTTGATAAATTTTGCCGCCTTTTTCCTCATGTTTTTGACGAAAATCCTTCCACTGCTCACGGTATTGCTCGTAATAGGTCTTTTTGTATCCTGACTGCTGCAAAAGAGAGCGTATTTCCTCCGGGTCCCAGTATTTTATGATTATGTTTTTATCTTTGAATATAAAGTTGACGCTTACCGTTTTGCTATTCACTTTGAAAAGCCTATTCATTTCGAAATCATCTATGTTGTTGTTTTTGAGATAGCTGTAAATTATGTGCATGCCATCCTTTTTTCTAATTGCCTTTATCTTATTTCCATACACTGTTGCCCTTTTTGCTTTTTGTCTCTGGGCATTTGTATTTTCTCTGTAATAGTTTTTCGTGTAGTTCGGCCCATCTGGATTGTTGTGGCTATAAACATGAGGACAGCAATTTGTGTTACAATCAACCAAATCAGAGTTTTTACAGTTATCAGTACGAAAACAGTAATCGTAGGGATAGTAGTAACAATAGTCAGAAACCAATCCGGAAGGATGTTTGTGGCTGAAAGCATAAGGAGAATAACGAAAGTAGTAAGGGACCAAGCCGGAGGGATTCTCCCGGCTAAGAGCGTAGGGAGAGTAACGAAGATGGTAATGAACCAGGCCGGAAGGATATTTGTGGCTGAAGGCATAAGGGGAGTATTCAAGAACACCGCTGATTAGACCGGAAGGATGTTTATAGCTAAAAGCGTAAGGGGACGAACGGACACGAAAACGGTCTGGAACACGATAAGAACGCGCCGTGGTTGCACTGGACACTAACATCAGCAGTACTATTGTGGACATTGAAATCCTTTTCATTTTTCCACTCCTTTCAAATTTATTTTCTTTTTATGTTATCACCTCCTCTCGAAATTTATCAAATACAATTAAGGCTGGTTCCGCCTTCGGCGGATTCGGTTTCTCCTGCCCGGCAATCTTTTTTCTGCAGGGAATTAGCGGTAAGGCGCAAAATAAGTTGTGAACATAGAATATGGGCTCGCCCGAGGGAAGGGACTTACGAGCTGCAGGTGCTCAGATAAGCCTGTGGATATGTTGCTTTTCCGTTGCACTTTACCGCTTTCCTCCATAAAAGCGGACACACATGTCCTTATATTTAATGACCCGGCAATTAACTACAGGGCTTAATAAAGTATTGACGAGTGGGAAGACCCAAATACGGCGATAGTCCTCCACACCCTCCTTTTTACGTTGTTTAACTAATATTATAGGACTATTCTTTTATGTCAAGAGGATTTTTTATATTTGGGGAATCTTCTGTGGTCTTTTGGTCATAGATTGCTCTGTTGAAAACGCCATAACTGTCATTTCGAGCGAGCTGAAAGGCGAGTCGAGAAATCTATTTTAAACAGATTTCTCCACTTCGCATCCCTTGGGGACGCTTCGGTCGAAATGACCCGGTACCTTTTCAACAGAGCATCAGAGATTAAAAAGATAATCCTGCAATGCAGCAAGGTCGCTGGGATGGCTGGCGCCACATCTTGACTATAAATTGCCGTGCTCCGGCAGGCTCCGCCCTGACGAGTGGTGCTAAATATATGTCTTCTGCCTTCTGTTGTACTTGCTTTTTTCATTTTTAATTTTCAATTCTTAGGCTTGGACTTTAATATACTTGTATGTTGGAAAAAGGACTTGTTCAGATTTATACCGGTGACGGCAAGGGTAAGACCACGGCTGCGTTTGGCCTGGCTTTACGCGCTGCCGGTCAGGGTAATAAGGTTTTAATCTATCAATTCTTAAAACCCTTATCTCTTGACATTGGGGAGCGTTTCGCGCTACAGTTGGGCGCTGTCAGAATCAGAGTCGAAGCACTTGATCTGCCCTGGGATATGGCTAAATCCTTCGACGATGAAAAGGCTGTGGCTGAGATGGTCTCGGCTATCAAAGAAGTGCTCGAGAGAATAGCTCAAACTGCCCAGATGCGATTTTATGATGTGCTGATACTGGATGAGATTGTATATTGCCTTTCCAAAGGCTTAGCTGAATTACAGGATATCAAAAATATTATTGATAGAAAAGACCCTGCGGTCGAAATTGTGTTAACCGGCCGAGGTGCAACCAATGAATTGACAGTGTTAGCGGATTTGGTTACGGAAATGAAGAATGTAAAGCATCCATTTGATAAAGGATTAACTTCTCGACGCGGCATCGATTTTTGAACCACGGATTTCGCGGATTATGTGGATTAAATAATACTGAGTTTGAATATGAGTAAGAATGTTGCTGCGATTATTTGTGCGGCTGGGCCCGCTACGCGATTTGGTGGAAAAAGAAAGAAACAGTTTGTCGATGTAGCCGGCAGAGCGGTCTTTTTACGGAGCATGGAACTGTTTGCCAATCGTGACGACATCAAGCAGATTCTGTTGGCTATATCGCCGGGAGATGAGGAGCTTGTGAGTGTTAAATGGGGGGCTAGTTTGAAGTTCTTCAACGTAAAGATTTGCTTCGGCGGCGCCGAGCGTTTCGAGACCGTTAGCAAGGCGCTGGAGCTTGTCAAAGACGATATCGACCTTATCGCCGTCCATGATGCTGTGCGATGCTGTGTAACAGATAAATTGATTGATGAAGTTATCGCGGCAGCCGTTAAAAACGGTGCAGCTATACCAGCCTGTCCGGTTTCGGCAACCATAAAAGAGGTAAAGGACAATACGATAATCAGAACCGTCGAGAGAACAAGTCTCTATGAAGCACAAACGCCGCAGGTTTTTGAGACCTCACTTCTAAAAAAAGCATACGCAAACATCAAAAATTTGGATGACAGCAAAATCAGTGATGATTCTCAGCTTGTTGAAGCGTTGGGTCAGAAAGTCACAATTGTGGAAGCAGATTCATCGAACATAAAAATCACCCGCAAAAGTGATATTGCGATAGCGGAAGCCATCCTTAAATCTCGGCCAAAACCGAAGCCGGAAGGTTATATAGGTCCCTACGCCGAGGCCCAATGGTAAATCTTCATATGGCGTCCCTTCATTTTGAAAAAATCCGTGCGTATATTGCGTAAGAGATAATATTTGCGCTTAAAAACCGCATTTTCTGCCAGAATTTCACGCTTTTACCTCTTTTCATTACAAATTAAATTCTCTAAAAAAACTTATTTTTTTGGTAGATAAATCATCGAAAAACGTGTATAATTACACGATAATAGTAAATTAGAAATTCGAAAAGGAGTTCAAATTATGAATGAATTTATTGAGAAAAACAAGCGGTTGCTGCGAACTTACTGTGTCGCGGCTCGAATTATCGGGTGGGTACTTCTGTTCAAAGGAGGTATCTTTATCATATCAATTCTGACAGGATACAGTTGCGTCAGTAGCAGTATGCCGTTTGCCGAAACAATCATTTTCTTCGATCCCGTGCTTACTGGATTTATGGCGCTGGGTGTTGCCCAGTTTATCAAATATTTGTTTGAAACCGCAAATAAACCGGGCTGGATACTGCGCTATATAGACAAAATTCTTTACTTGAACGCCTTGTTTCTGATTGTGACTGGAATTGGCTTTTTGTATTTTCAAAACGTTAAGATGATGGCGAACGCCGGTCCTTATTATTCTCAGTGGAGATCTTTTGCTGGAAATGCCTTGCCCGTTGTGGCAAGAGCGTTAATTCTGGCAGGTTTGGGGCAGATTCTGCGGCGTGTTATGCCCGTCATCGAAGAATCAAAAACGCTGGTCTGAAAGGAGGCGGGCAGATGATTAACATTCGGCTGGATTATATGCTTTTGGATCGGCGGATGAAGCTGAAAGATTTGGCAGAGTCAACAGGTCTGGCAGTCAATAACCTCTCGATTCTAAAGACCAACAAGGCAAGGGCGATTCGCTTTTCAACTTTGAACAATCTATGCAAAGTATTGAGTTGTACACCCGGGGATTTGATTGATTATATTCCGGACGAAGAGGCTGGAACCCCCAGTAAAACTGGGGGCTAAATATGTGCTTTTTTCTTTTCTTTACCGCCTTTCTGTGCTAAATTGGCTGTGATTTTGCTAAGGAAGAATCTGTACAAAAAGGACGCTATGAACCGGTCGAATATTAAGACGGAAAAACGAAGGACTTTTCCCCGTACTACAACGCTATATGGTATGAACAATCCAGGCATCAAAGCTGCTCACAGATATGAAGTAGTAGATGCCGGTGGACTAATCTTGGCAGGTAGGAAATTCCACTTCATCGGCGCAGGTGGTATCGGAATGAGCGGCCTGGCGCAGCTTCTGATAAAAAATAACGCTATTGTCACCGGCTCAGACCAAACGGCCACCGGCATCACAGAGAAACTTTGTCAAATGGGGGCTGACATAACAATCGGCCATAGCCCCGGCAATCTCAGACGGGCAACGAACGCAGTTGTTATCTCGGCAGCAGTAACAGAGGATAATCCCGAACTGAAGCTGGCACGGAAAAGAAAATACAAAATCTATAAGTACGCTCAATTACTGGGCGAGCTGATGAACCGCTATGACGGTATCGCCGTAGCCGGCACTCACGGCAAAAGCACCACTACCGGCTGGCTTAGCTGGCTTCTCAAACAAGCTGGCATCGATGTGAGCTTCATTGTCGGAGCCAAAGTCACTCAGCTCGGCAGCTCTTCCGGCACAGGAGATAACACCTATTTCGTTGCGGAGGCCTGTGAATACGACCGAAGCTTTTTAAATATGAAACCTAAAATAGCCTGCATACTCAATATTGAGCAGGACCATCTGGATTACTATAAGAATGAGGATGAGATTGTCGAAGCGTTCGGTCGATTTGCACTCGGAGTAAAACCAGGCGGGATTCTAATAGCTAATGGTCAGGACCCAAATGTATCGAAAATTATCGAGCGATTCGGAGACGAGCTTCGGTATGAGACTTTCGGTCTGGATGAAGAATGCAACTTCTTCGTCCGCAATATTGTGCTAAAAGAGGGATTGTACGAGTTTGAGGTTTATCACAATGGCAGACTGTTAGGCCAAACAAGGATTTCCCTGCCGGGCAAGCACAATATCTTAAATGCCCTGGCGGTCGTGGCGATTGCGATAAGAGTCGGGCTATCCTCACAGCAAATACTCAGCCTGCTGCCCGGCTTTACCGGCATCGACCGTCGGCTCATGTTTAAGGCGCAATTGGACCGAATTACCGTCCTTGATGACTATGCTCATCATCCGACCGAAATCAGAGCGACACTTGAAGCGGTGCGCCAAAAATACCAGCCAAAGCGGATTTGGTGTGTTTTTCAGCCGCATCAATACAGCAGAACCAGATTTTTGCTTGATGATTTTGCGGAAAGTTTTAAGCTTGCCGATTGTATTATAGTGCCGGAAATCTATTTCGTACGTGACTCGGAAACAAGTAAAAAAGAAGTAAACTCGCAGATACTGGTCGAAAGAATACGAGCTAACGGAACAAATGCTGTGTTTATCGACAGTCCCTTGGGGATCTGCGATTATCTACAAAGAAACGTAACTGCAGGCGACTTAGTGATTACTATGGGAGCAGGCGATATTTGGAAGGTGGCTGATGAATATATTCAGCGGCTTAGAAGAAATAGTTGAAACCAAACATCCTTTGGCCAAGCACAGCTGGTATGGCTTGGGTGGACCTGCCGACTACTTTATCAGGCCCAAAACGGTCAAACAGCTCAAAGAGGTAGTCCGGCGATGTAGTGAAAATAGAATACCAATTTACGTGCTGGGCTTTGGTTCGAATCTGCTAATTGGTGATGAAGGCCTACGGGCAGCGGTAGTAAAGCTCGAGGCGGATGAGTTCGCACAGACGAAATTCGACAGCGAAAAAGTTGCCGCGTGGGCAGGTGCGGAATTGAGCAAGCTGGTCTTGACTTGTGTGCAAAAGGGACTTTCTGGCATCGAAGCTCTGACAGGTATTCCGGGTTCTATGGGAGGGGCAGTAAGGATGAATGCAGGAGGCAACTTCGGGGATATTGCTTCAGCGGTAGAATCCGTTACTCTTATGGATATTCACGGCAGTATCTTTGAAAAGAAAAAGCCGGAACTTGTATTTGACTACCGCGGTACAAACATTACTGCAAAATTTATTCTAAATGCCCAGCTAAAATTGACCGGTGCTGACCCAGAGCAAATTATGCGAACGGTGAAAGAAACGTGGATTTATAAAAAGAACAATCAGCCGTTAAATACAAAAAGTTGTGGCTGTATATTTAAGAATCCGAGAGGTGTATCCGCCGGTGCTTTGATTGACAGAGCCGGCCTTAAAGCATTGCAGATCGGCGGCGCTATCATCAGTGAAAAACATGCAAATTTTATCATCGCGGAGGAGGGCTGTACAAGCAAAGACGTTATGAGGCTTATAGACGCTGTAAGACAAAGAGTAAAAGAACAGTTCGATATTGAACTGGAACTTGAAATCGAAATCTGGAAATAGAATTTGGTAACTGGTAATTGGTGAAAATGATAAACCAAACAGACATAATAGAATATAAGACTTTCGAAGACTTAGAGCTATACAAAGTAGCAAGGCAATTCAGAAAACAGATGTATAAACTGGCTAAGGAATTACCGAATATGAGAAATATAATCTGGTAGGCCAGATTCGTCGTGCTGCGGTTTCTTTAACTAATTGCATTGCCGAAGGACATGGAAGATTTCACTATAAAGAGAATATTCAGTTTTTGAGGCAGTCAAGAGGTTCACTGCAAGAGTTGATTGACGATATTAACGTTTGCATAGATGAGAATTATATAGAGTTAGAGCGCCTAACTGAGCTAAAAAAAGAAGGATATATGGTCCTAAAGAAGCTGAACGGATATATCAAGTACTTGAGGAAATGTAAAGAAGAAACGGTCGATTTATAACCAATAACCAATAACCAGTAACCAATTGAAGACATCAAATAGTAAATTAAAAGTGGCTGTGCTTATGGGGGGTATTGGCGAGGAGCGTGACATCAGTATTCAAAGCGGCAGTTCCGTCGCCCAGGCATTAAAAGAAGCTGGCTTGGATGTGGTGACTTCTGACATTAAGCCCGGCAATCTGGGAATATTACAAGATAGCAGCATCGATGTTTTCTTTGTTGCGCTGCACGGCAAATTCGGTGAGGACGGCCAGCTTCAGCAAATAATGGAGGACAAATCGCTTTGCTATACCGGCAGCGGCCCAGCCGCGAGCAGACTGGCTTTCGATAAATTAGCCGGTAAAGAGTATTTTGCCAAGGCAGGTGTTACAACGCCCAAAGTAATTAAGTTTGACAGCCAGGCAAAAATAGAACATCTCGAAAAGCAACTATCACGGCTCGGCGAGAGATTTGTAGTTAAGCCGGTAACGCAGGGAAGCGCTATCGGCGTCAGCATTGTCGATGACCCAAAGTCGGCAATAGCCGCCGGGCACGAATGTGTGGATGAATTCGGCGATTGTATGATTGAGGAATATATTGCCGGCAGAGAATTAAGCGTCGGTGTGCTGCTACATCAGGCACTGCCGATTATTGAGATTAGAAGCAGAAGCGGCTTTTATGATTATCAAGCAAAATACATCGATAGTCAAACAGAGTATATCTTCGATACGATTGATGACCCGAAGCTTTCAACGAAGATCGTGGCTGCGGCTTTGGATTGTTTTGATACGCTTGGCTGTCGTCACTTCGCAAGGGTTGATTTTATCCTGAGTAACAGCGGAATTGCTTATGCCCTTGAGGTTAATACTATTCCAGGTCTTACCACACATTCGCTTATTCCCAAAGCAGCGGCGAAGATCGGATTTTCAATGAGCGATTTGTGCGTTAAAATCATTGAAGCGGCATACTCGTCGTTCGTTAAGCCTATCTCGCTTCACACTTCACCAGATAGGGATACGGATGGGTGCACTTCATCTTTGTAGGTAAAAAGGCATATTTTGGAGAAAGCCATCCCCATCCCTAAGGGATGAGGATGCCACCCGAATAAATTAGAAAAGAATGTGTGTGGCAGCCCCAAACGCAGTATGGGGATGGGTGATTGATTACAGAACAATTTTTGTTAAAGGCCCTAAAAATCTACCTATAAACTTGACACGCACCCGATACGGATTAAGAGGGGTGCGGATTAAGAGGGGTACGAATTAAAGTAGGGTACGAATTAAAGGGGGTGCGAATTAAAAGGATGTGGATTAAGGTATAATACGATCGAAGGGTATTTAGATATTAGCAGTTTCTGCTAAAGGAAACTGCTAATATGAGTCGATACCTATTTATATGTTAGTGCTCCGTCAAGCCTCGATTGATGGTTATCATTCCCGGAAGAGGGCTTGTTGCCAAACTTCACTTTGTAGGATTTGGATTGTCACAGCCGCCCCCCTTCTTGCTTTCGCCTGCTGCCTCGACTTGTCCCTGCGTCTTCCTGTCGGAAGACACGGGTGGGGGCAGAGGCAAACAAGAAAGCAGTGGGGGCATCGCAATGATGTAAAAACGCCACTTTCGTCATTGCGAGGAGTCCGTCGTAGCGGACGACGAAGCAATCTCTTGTTTGGCAACAGACCCGAAAACGGGAATAAACACCCGTCTTACTTTGGATTCCGCATCAGGCGCGGGTTGACAAACCATCAAATCACGCTTGACAGAGTATTAGTGTAAAACGGTTCTTAAATTGATAATATTATTAGCGAATGATTTTTACAAATAAACAGCTTGATTTTATTCAAAAGGCATTCCACTTCACACCAAGACAGATGGACGTGATTAAGTGTGTCAGTAAAGGTTTCGACAACGAAAAAATTTGTGAGAAGTTGGGCATATCGTATAATACACTAACGAGCCATTTATGGACTATTTGCAATAAGTTAGGTGCGAAACGCAAATTTGGAGTTCTGGCAGTGTTGATTGAATTAGTTAAAAAACACAAGATATAATAAACTAAAAGGATTTTTATGTATTAGCAGTTTCTGCTAAAAGATCGTAAGGTATATTTCGTGAAGTGAGATACGAGTTACGCTTCACAAGATATGAGATAGTGGCCATCAGAAGAATAAAAACAAAAAGCAGAGCTAAGAGAATGTCATTTAAGACCGGCGTCTCTAAGCCGAGGAAAAAATATAAGACAGATCGGCACAGTCAGAGTTCAAGGAAGTTTCTGAAAGTCTCGGCTGTGATTTGTGTTGTTGTTGCTATAGTAGTCGGCTTCGTACTCTTAGACAAGTATGCAAAAAAGCTTGTCCCCTCGTGGGCAGATTCTATCGAGGTTGAACTGATAGAGCCGCCTGCCTGGGTTAATGAGTCTCTTAGAGATAAAATCATCGCTGCCTCTACGAGACTGCTTGCACCTTCGGCAGGCTCGGGGCGGGCTCTGAGCGAAGCCGAAGGGCGGCGGGGCGAAGGTATAAAACTCGACGAAGACGCTGCGCGTTTAATTCAGAATAATCTTGATAGAAATATAGCCTGGCTGAAAGAAGTAACAGTGCGAACAACCCATGACAAGATACTTATCGAGGCTGATTATCGAAAGCCGCTTGCTTTAGTTAAATTTGGTCAGTTGAAATTCTATGTTGATGCTGAGATGGTTGTGCTCGATTTTATACCGATGCCGCATCTGCCTATTGTAAAGGTGAAAGGAGCGGCAACAATTATCCGCATTGGTGGGCCGCCGGTGGGCAAGGTCTGGCTGCAGGAAGACATAGCCGTAGCAGTAGCCATATTAGCCCGGCTTGACCGAATGGACCAACTCGTCACGCCTAATAAGCCGTTGCTTTTCGAGATCGACAGCATTGATGTGAGCAATTTCAAGGGCCGAGAAAATAGTAAATTTGCCCATATTATACTGTACGCAAAGAACAATACCGAAATTATCTGGGGAGTTGAAATCGGCGCATGGGCTCAGTATCTGGAGGCAAAGGATGAAGGGAAATTAGCCAAGCTTTACACCTATTATAAAGAATATGGCTTACTAACAAGCGGCGCAAAATATATCGATCTTCGCACCCCACAAAGCCACGTTCCTTTACCTGTTGACAAATATTAAATGATTGCAAAGCCATTCAACGCAGTGGCCAAGTCGCTATACTGGTAAGGGATGTGTAATTGGATGCAGAGGGATTTCAATTTTTTAAGGGTTAATTCACTTAATGTGCTTTGGAAGTCCCGGTCCGCTTTGCAACAGAAGATTCTGCAGCCGGCAAAACGATATTCATAAATGCTGCATTTGCCATTGATATTGTAAGGACATCGGCTGGACTTCATAGGCTTTATGTTTTCAACACCCAGATTTACAGCTAAATATATTAATTCCGGAGATGTAACAAACAAACGATGCTCGAAAGCTTCTAAGTCACAGCAAGCGCCACAGGCATTGCATTGACCAGCTAAATCGGCAGATTCACGGATTTTCGAATCCAGCCAGGCGTAGATTTCGGCTACTTTTGCAAGAAGCTGGTTGCTATTGTTGGATTCTACCACCATTTTTTATTCTTTTTGATTTTCTTAATTTCTGAATGACTGTAGAGCTTGCCGCGATTGATGCCGGGACATTTTTGAGCTGCCCGGTTCCAGTCATAGGGGCTTTTTAAATTATTTGGCCAGAACGGCCAGCTTCTGCACTGGCTTGGCCGAACAGGATAAATCATACACGTTCTTTGGCTGCCTTTTTCATGCAGGAATACACAGTCTTTGGTGAGGTGGTGTTCGATGATTGTTGTTCGCAGACCCACTCGCCTTAAGAACTTCCGACGTACCTGAGCGGCTGTTATTTTCAGATGATTTGCGATAAGTTCTATTTCCGGCTTAGTGACCCAGATACAACCTTCGCTCGGCCCGGCACAGCATCTGCCGCAATGCATACACTCGAAATGCAGTCCGGCAGCATACCATTGGGTTTTATTTTTAATCACAGATTTAGCTACAGCCACTTCGTGTCTCGGATTATACATTTCTAAAAGTGCACCTTTTGGGATTAGAGTAAAATAGCTGAGATTCCAGGAACCTCTTCGCACTCACAGCTAAACCGCAGAAAGAAGACACACGCTTCAACCATAGAATTTAGGACAGTTATATGTTATTTGGTTTGCCTTGATTAGGCAACTTTTTTACAATCCCACTTTGCAGATGTGGCAGGAGCAGCGGCCCGCTGGATATTGTGCTCATAGTTTCCGATGGCCGGTGATGTGCCATCACGCCTTGTTTATTGCCATCCGGCTGGGGTCAGCACACCTTTCTATAGTCGTTATACAATGCAGGTCAGCTTTAGCTGGTGACAACTGCTGTTGTTTCTTGCAGTATTTCATTCGGCTGGGATATTGACTGACGTTTTTTCTTTCTACGGTTTATGGTTCTTCGGTCGCAGCGCGGGATTTCGTTGTGATTTGTAGCCACCTGGATTGCTTCGGTGATTGTGGCAGCAAATAAATCGGCACCAATCTCTTCCCAGAGACCTTTGGCTCGGTTGAACAGTCCACCAGAGACCATTATACGCAAATGTGGCCAGGCATTTACAGTCTTTATTGTGTCAATGAGCCGTCGAACGTCCGGCGCTTGCTTCGGAGTAGTCCCGTAAATTAGTAGCATATCAGGAGCGTATTCGTTTGCGAATGCGAGGATATCGTCATTAGTAAGACCGCCACCCAAGAACCGCACTTCCCAGCCGTTACTTTCGAATATATCTACTATCATTTGAGCTCCAAGCTCCTGCAACTCGTTTGGTGCGCAACATACGACTATTTTCTTAATCCTGTCGGGCCGACGCGGCAGTTTATTTTGCAGTTGGTCCACAATTGTACGGTTAATCCGTGTAGCCAAATGCTCTTGTGTTGCATTGATTTTATCCGCTCGCAGAAGGTTCTCGACTTCCAACATAATCGGCCATATCATGTGGATATATACGGAGTTGGCGGGTACGCCGCTCTGAAGGGTTTCCTCTATGACAGTCCGGCATGCTTTCCTATCACCCCGCAGCAGTGGCTCCAAATATCTCGCTAAAGTATCTTGTTTTACCATAATCCATTTCCTTTCACCTTTATTTCCTACTTATATTGCTCATTGTTATATAGTATTAGCAAAATAACCATCAAGTCGTTAATATAGGCAACATATATCTGAAATATAACTATCGGAGAGGACAGGAAAAAATCTTTAGTTAAAATAGGCAATTGTTTTAACTAAATCTGAATTTTCCTATTCTCTGTAGTCCGATAAATTTTTCATCTTTTGGAAAATAGAAAGTTATAAAAAAGTACCTTGGTTATTAGATGCTAAGAAATCTGCTGAATGTCGGTAATATCTGGTTGCTGTTTTTCTAATATCTTGTTAATTAGAGCCCTTGGATGATTATGTGGAAGAAAGATAAAACATACAGCGCACCGTCGCCTCGTGCTACACAGAGGCACAATGCGCTGAGTAGTAAGCGCTTTGCAGAGGTGAGTCGCATATTTATTAGTGCCGCTGAGCCGAGCGCCGATGCTCACTGCGCGGGTCTTATAACTGAATTGAAGCAAAGTGGCTATGATATTGAGTTTGTCGGCGTAGGCGGTACGAAGATGGCTGAAGCCGGCTGTAAATTGTTAGAGAAGACAGGCTCCAAAGCAGCAATGATATACAAGGCGTTTAGCCAAATCGGCTATTATTATAAGCTGTTAAAACGCATAACTCGTTTTCTTCAGGACAATAAAGTTGATTTGGTCATCGTTTGTGATTCGCCGTCTTTTAATTTCCGTGTTGCAAAGGCTGCAAAAAAAGTCCTTCGACCCGGCTCAGGACGGGCCGGCATTAAGACGCTTTTTTACGTTGCTCCGCAGCTTTGGGTATGGGCCGGCTGGCGCATCCGCAAGCTTCGCAAGCTCTGCGATAAGCTTTGTTGCATATTACCTTTTGAGGAACATTGGTTCAGGGAAAAAGGAGTTGATGCTACCTTTGTAGGTAATCCGCTTCTTGATGAATTACAATCTGCTCTTGACGGATTCAGGAGAAATTATGCGGATTTTAATCCAAGCAGGAAATTGAAGATAGCCATTATGCCTGGCTCGCGACCTGCTGAGATCGATTCGCTGTGGAAGCCGATGCAGCAGATAGCAATGCAAATAAAGGAAAAATATCCTGCAACGACATTCGTCGCCGTTGCTGTGGATGCTGAGCGAAAACAAATATTGCAAGCAGCACAAATTCCCGGCTTTGATTGTCATTATACCATCGGCTCGGTTAGTGACACTGCTGCCGCTTCGGATTTTACGCTTGTTGCAAGCGGCAGTGCCACGATACAGGTGGCGGCGGCAGGCTGTCCGATGGTAGTGATGTATCAATCCAGCAGGCTCTTGTGGCATTTGTTAGGACGTTGGTTAATCAAAACAGAATACTTCTCACTGCCCAATATTTTGGCAGGTAAAGAGTTAGTGCCGGAGTTTATACCGTATTTCAATTCGATTGAGCCGATTGTGCAAAGTATCGAGCAGCTTTTAGGAGATAGGGACAACTTAGCTCAGCTCAGTGACAAGCTGATCAAGTTAGCTGAGCCGTTAGCTGCAAAAAAAGCACGGCAAGAGGTCGCAAAGATAGTTATCCGGATGCTATAAGGTAGAGTATATAATTTTTGCATGCGGCTAATTAGGTATCGTAATCCGTATTACAAGCAGATAAATCCTTGCTATCATTAGTAACCTGGGCACAAATCTGCAATGTATAGAATTCTGTGTACCTAAAATTATCGGTGGACACTAAAAGAATGGCAAATTTTTTTTTGCTTGAAAAGTCATAAAGGTTACGCTAAATTAAGTAACAATAAGATTTTGACGAAATAAGGGTTATTCCGCTACTGGCGGATTCGTTTCTTGTTGATTTTTGAATGTAAAAGGAGAATTTTGTGATAAAAGTTAAAGCGCGATCGGGTGAATCAGTTCAGCAAATGATGAAACGCTTTAAGAAGCTGTGTGAAAAAGAGGGTTTGATTAGAGATATGAAGCGCAACGCCTACTACGAAAAGCCTTCCGAAAGGAACCGCAGACGTATGCGCAAATCGCAGCGAATGGTTAGGCCTTGATACAAAGACTCTCTGCAAATTATCCTACATATTTGCACTCAATACGAGCAGGCGATTAGCTTGCTCGTTCTATTTTTGGACAGGCCAAAACACCATATCGCCGTTGTCACGCCACTTGGCGGCGCGGCCGTTTCTGTCCATTCCAGGCTCGCCATCGTCATCAATAAAATTAGGGCCGATACTGTAAAGAATGAAGTCATTATCCATTTTTTTGTAAACCACCAGCCTATCGCTGAAGGGGTCTATCGGTAATTCTTTCAAAAGTCCAGCCGTTACCAGCTCATTCAGATTTTCCGGATACTTTTTATTCTCCAGTTGCCATCGTTTCAAAGCCAAAATCGCTACTGTTGATTCGTGCGTGACTTTACCCCGATATACAAACTCGGATACCTTGTCCACAGCAGGCATAAAGTAACGTAATAAAAAGTACCGGTATTCAGGCAGGGAAAAGAGCATTTTGTCAGTGTTACCAAGCTTGCCAATATGTTTTTCATACGGGGTTATTTTTGCACTCTCGGCACATCTATCATAAAACTCATTAGCTTTTGCCAGCGTCTCATCCCGCCTTGCATGTACCATGCTTGCTGCTGTAAAGAGAGGCAATAGTTTAAGCTCCTGCCATCCATAAAACCTATTATCTTGCATCCACTGGTGCCACCTGTCTGGAATCAGGTGGCCGCCGCCAGGGCCGCTATCGGTGAATACATGCTGGACTATATCCAGAAATGCCAGTCTTTCTCCTTCCATGTTCATCGTTGGATAACCTTTTTTGTAAACTTCAGACAACTGCTGCTGGATTTGCTTTAAGTCTGTGGCCGAAATCTCTTGTGTTGCGATGATATTCAATATTTGTTCATGGGCAAGTGCGCTGATAGCCAACCCAACCAACTGTTCTACAATCGTTCCCTTTCCCTGCCAGTGACTACCGGCTCGTACAACGTCAAGACAATCTTTGAATCCCTGGTGCGTTTGTCCTTCCTTTATATGGATTCGTGAGTGCCAGATGCCGAGCTTAGTCAGTTTCCTAAGAGTACCTAAATTCGGCAATATAATATCAAACAGAGACTTGTCTTCTTTGTTAGGATCGCATGCATACTCCCTGTAGCAGTATAGCTTTAAGCTTCCGGCCTTAAATTCCTGCCAAGCTGCTTCGTTCTTTTTAAACCAGGGCCTGAGATATTCGAATTCTGTATCTGTAAGCGGTGCCCAAGCAGATTTTGGTAATTCCTTGTAACGCTTTATCCATTCATTAAGTACCGCCACCGAAACAGCTTCTAAGAAATTGGCTGGAACCTTGTCCTGTTTTATCCAATCCGTAAGCTCGGCGTCCGGAAATCCGGAATATTCCGGGTGTTCGGGTGAATTGAAGAGAGGAACAGTTGCATGATTTTTCCCATTAATGTCTTCAACAATATACCTCATCGCTGAGTCAAAGGTGGCGCCGGTGTATGATAGTTCGGATTTTTTGAGAAGAGGTATCCAATTGTAACTGAAACATTTAAGAATTATTTTTTGCTGCTCAGCGGAAAGGTTGTCCCAGTGCTTTTGGTTTTGCTGAATCCATTGGAGAATCTGGGTCTGCTCATTTTCGCTTAAATCTGTAAAGCGTAATACATCATCCAATTTTCTGCGTTTACCACGATATGATATAAACTCCTCTATGACTCCATCTTTAACAGGCTCTATGTACAGATTGATAGCTTTTTCGTAATAAGGCCAGGCATTATCTTCGTCTTGAAGCTCCGGCCGGTTCATTTGGTTCAGCCGGGCGAGGTAATCAATCTTTATAGCCGGGTCGCCAGATATAAACCATATTGTGTAAAAGATAAAGCACACGATTATGATGCCTACCGCTTGGAATGTTCTGGCGACGACTGTTCGCCAGAGAGGTCGGCAGCGTTTTTTGGCTCGGCGTAATAAAACCGCGAGCAGCTTTACATCGCCGAACTCTGCGATTAGCTGCTGGGCCTTTTGCTCTTTCTCTTCGTCGCCGGCACAGTCTTTTAGCTCATCTTCAAAATGCGCTGATAATTCAGCCTGTACATCCTGTCGTACTTTTTTGCGATACCGCATCTTGTCTATAACCAGCTTTATGAAATCTATTGCGTTCGCCGGCAGCTTATTAAATTTTGTTTCCGTTTCTTTCCGCTTTTCCATATCACTTTATCCTATTATTTATTTACTTCTGAATTTAGCACTGGCCAAAAAACCCAGTCACCGTTAGCTGTCCACATTCTCGGCTTGCCGTTTTTGCCTTGGCCAAATCTGCCGCCGTCGTCTCTGAGATTTGCACCAAAGCTGTATAGCAAGAATCCGTCATCCGTCCTTTTGTAAACCAGCGGCCCATCACTATACGGATCCATCGGTAGTTTTTTCAAATAACCTGCCGCGACCAGTTCATCCAAGCCGGCCGGATACAGGCCTTTGTCTTTGTCATGCCGCATAATTGCCAGCAGAGCTAATAAAGCTATTCGGTGAGTTTCTGTTCGCCAGGCTATCTGGCTTAACATTTCGTATGCAGGGCCTACAATCCTTAACATAAGGCTTGATTGTTCAAAAATCTGGTCCCATTCGTCTTCATCTGTATCTTTTTTATTGTGCAAGTCCCATGGTGTTTCTTCAAATAATTGATCAACTTGTTCAAAATATTCATCAATTGTCGTCACAAATTCCTGCCTGCTTGGATATCTGAATGTTAGCAATCTCCAAAAAAAGTCTTTGCTATCTTGCACTACATACGGCAGGCCACGCATTAATAAGTGACCCCCACCCTTTCCATCGTCGGTAAACGTGCGTTGAATCTGGTCGTACCAGAACACCTTTTCCCCTTCGAGGCTAATGATCAGCTTTCGCTTTTTGAGCTGTTTTGCCAGTTCATCTTGCAAAAATCTCAAGACATCTGCCGGCACATCGGTGTTTTTCAAAATCGAGCTAATTTCACCATGGGCGAGAGCCTCGATCGCCACGCCCACTAACTGTTCGATAAGCAAACCCTGGCCGTATAAATGACCGCCAAACCTCTGCAGAACAACGCAATCCTGTAATGCTCTTTTGATGTCTCCCTTATACAACTCATACCGAATCTGCCATAACATTGCAAATGCCATATGTCTGTAACTTGGCAATATTTCCATAGTATTAGCCATGAGGCCCTTGCTCAGTTCAGTCTCATCACCTTGATACTTATTCCAGTAGGCGGGACATAGTGAACCTTGCCTGAGGACTTCAATCGCTCCTTTGCTATCTTGAAGCCAACCCGGCAGGATATTCAACTCAACGTCGTTCAAATCTTCTGGCAATTTCGGCGGTTTTGCAGACAGCCCCGGCGGTATCTTTACATAAAGTGCGGCAGCTTGTTCATAGTACTTCCTTGCGTTATCTCTTTCATCCCTACCTGCCTGTACAACCTTATTTAGCCAATCAACGTAGTTAACCTTGATAGTCGGCCTTCCGATAATCAGAGGACTACTACAGATAAGCAAATACAGAAAGATGACCCCGAATACTTGAAGACCTCGCACAAGAACTTTTTTCCAGATCGGCCTACAGCGTTTTTTGGCCCGACGCATTAGAACAGCGAGCAGTTTTGGTTCGCCAAATTCAGCGATTAGCTTCTGGGCTTTTTGCTCTTTCTCTTCGTCACTGGCACAGTCTTTCAGCTCATCTTCAAAATGCACCGCCAATTCCGCCTGTACATCCTGTCGCACTTTTCTACGGTACCGCATCTTTTTGATTACCAGCTTTATAAACTCAGCAGCACAGGCAGGAATATCTTGCAAATCGGCTTTTTCATATTCCTTTAACATAACAACCTTGGAGATTGTACTAAGAACCACATTTTATGAACCCCCAGTTAAAAACTGGGGGCTAAACATAAATTAGGCCGGCGTGAGCGCTCCGCCGAAGACAAGGTTTAGGCCGGCTGTCAGCTCTTTCAGTTGTGTCTTTTGTCTTGCCAATTCCTCTTTGCCCCTGCTGGTGATTGAGTAGTATCTTCTCTTTCGGTTGTTTTCCGCGTCTTCCCACTTGCCTTTGACGAGTTTTCTGGCCTCGAGATTGTAAAGCAGTGGATAGAGCGTCCCTTTGCCGAGCGTCAGGACTTCGCCGCTTCGCTGCTCGATGGCCTGGCTCAATTCGTAACCATACATTTGGCCGCGAGAGAGAATCTCCAAAACAACCACCGGTGCGATACCTTTTAACAACTGACTTTCAAACTTCATAAAAAAACTCCTTAAATCTGTCATCTGTCATTTGTCCTCTGTCCTCTGTCCTCTGTCCTCTGTCTATTATGCTTTGCATATTATGCTATGCAAACTATGCAATGTCAACTAAAAAATTAAAATTTATCAAATTTTTTTTTCAACAGGGCGAAAAAGGTTAAATAACTGCTATAACCATATATGCGTTTTTTTGTTATGGCATGCTCCACTGTGACAGGCTCAAAGCTGAGCCGCGACCGTGAGGGAGTGGTAAATACCGGTGGACTTGTCTGAGGACGGTCTTTTAATTTCCTTCTTAGCGAGACCTTTCCATCGCTGGCTAACACCCAGGGCCTGTGTCGGAGACGGAGCATTGGTATCAGGTGGTGTTTTTTGCAGATTCTGAGCCAGCATGGAAAATTCGTAAAAATTGATTGTACAATCGCCATTCAAATCCATTTCAACAGTCTTACTGCAATCATCTTCCAGCCAGAGTTCAAGAAGCTCAAAAAGGTCATGCATATTTATTACATTGTCACCTGTAAAATCACCATAAGTGCCGCTCCACCAGGGTGACAGATATGTGCCGTAGATTACCTGTTGGTTTATGCCCGGGCCTTGCCAAGCCACCGCAAGGTTGTCGCTGCCGAGACCTTCCTTGTACAGTACTTCGATGTAATACTTTTGTCCGGCGGTCAGATATATCGGCGAGGACTGCTGGTCGGAAGGATACTTGTCCCACTGGCGTTGGTTTGTCCAGCCTGGCACCTCCGCAATCAAAGAGGCATTTGCCGGGTCGCCGTCCGTGCTTAGCCACAACTCGCTACTTTCGTTGCTGGCTATCCATAAGGTGTAGCTGCCGTTGATCGGCGGATGCAGATACCCGCGAATGCGTGCCCCATAGCTGTCTGCACAATCCATGGGAGTTTCGAGGCTCGCAAGCTGACCACTCTCAGCCGGATTGTCGGGAAAATCCGGGTTCGAGGTCAGGTCGCAGACCGAGTCGCCGTTTATTCCTGTCCACCATTCGCACAGGACAGTACCAAAACCAAGGGGAGAAGTTGGTGCGTCACTGCCGTCTGCACCGGCGCCGATTTGAACAATGCTGGGGATACTAAAGGCACTGTCAAGCGTGTAGGAATATGAAGGCGTAAAGATGTCGTCGATGCCGGGGTCAATCCTGCCGGTACAGTTGACAAAGATATTACCAGAGGTCCGTATCTTTCCCGGCACCTCGTTGGGATTTCTAATGTAGACATAATAGGGGTCGTCCGCACCATTGAAGTAGTTGTTTTCGATAAGGCACTCAGCTTCAATGCGCGAACGGACGCAGTAATTATTGCCTGGGCAGTTGTAATAGTTGTTGTAAACGTGGACCCGACCAAAACGCACCGAAGGCATTCTCTCAACGCACATTGTGTCCCACCAATTATGGTGGAAGGTGACGTGAAGCCTGTCCTTGTCAGCGGTGTGGTTGTCACCGGAACCGATGAGGTTTACGAAGTTATGGCCGAAATTGGTGGTGTAGTAGAACTTGCACCATGAGACAGTTATGTAGTCGGACTCATTGGTTATATCGATACAGCCGTCAGCGCAGTCATAGAAGGTGCACCTGGTGATCAAGACATTGCTTATATTATCTTTTACGCTGATGCCGTCTCCTTCACCATACCCTTGGGGGGCGGTGATGTTAAGCCTTTTGACGATTACGTTGGAAGAATCATCTTTGAAGCCGAGTTGTCCGGTAATCGTCGTATCCGGACTTATGCCTTTAATGGTCTTGTTCGACCGAATCTTGACTCTCCCGCCGATCGAGCCAAGGTCGATATTACCTGTGACCTGTATGATATAAGGCGACTTCGATTCAACATAGGTTTTGAATTCTTCGGCGGTACTCACAGTGACGGTATCTCCGCCTTCTCCGCCGGTAACATCGCCAGCAAAACCATCTGCGAAAGTATTAGCAGCAGTGATGCAGAAAAATGAAACTACGGTAAATCCCACTATGAAAAATACTCTTTTCATCTTGATGCCTGGTAAAAAAATAAATTGTAGTCCTGCTGTTGTCCTCCAATAATGGCTCCTCCGACAAACCTGTATTATAACATAAATCTCAGCCGAAAAAAGCAGGATTAACATTAATTGTAATCTGCGTAATTTTATTCTCTTGTAGCACGAAAATTTTTCAAAGTTTATACAGAGGGCTAAAAGGACGTGCCTACCCGAAATTGCTTGCAAAAATACAATTTTTGCCTAATATAAATATAGTAGAAAAATTGGTCAATTAACAAAGTTTTCAACTCGATTGTATAGAAGTAATATTGCGTTAAAATTTGGAGCAGTGGCCGAGCGGTTTAAGGCGACGGTCTTGAAAACCGTTGTACCGAAAGGTACCGGGGGTTCGAATCCCTCCTGCTCCGTTCTGCGTCGCCCCTTAGGGGCTATGCAGAACGCCCTCCGTAGCCTTGGCAAAGGAGGGCAAAAACTCCCAAAAACGTCATGGCTTTGACGAAGTGAATTTGGAGGCCGAAGGCTGGAAGCCCGACGGCACGCCTGACTTCGGCGAACCCGTCCCTGATGGTCTGCTGCTGCAATAGCCATAAGTCAAAAGTAAAAAGTTAAAAGTCAATAAGGTAAAAGATAAAATGAATCCAACCGGCCTTGTTAAAGGCCGCCGGTGAATTCGCCGTTGCACTAATAGTAAAATTTTAGATTGCTTACACATCACAATTGCAAAACATTTCCTTTGCCCCAGAAATACGTATATTGCGCCTATTTCACATTTTGTTTACAAAATTGTAATTTCTTGTATTTGCTCTACAATTTTGTTATGATACCGCAGTTTTTTGGAGAGAGCAGAAATTATGAAAGCAAAAGTTGGAAAAGAAGTCGAGCTTCTAAGCGATATATCAAAGGCTTTTGCTGAATCACTCGATCTTGAAGAAACGTTAAAGTCTATATTCCACTCGCTGGACATACATCTTAAGCTTCGTAGAGGTACCATCACTTTGCTCGATCAGGATACTGAGCTAATTAATATTAAGATAGCTCACGGCCTTAGCGAAAAATCAAAAAAGTTGGGCAGCTATAAGGTCGGCGAGGGAATTACCGGAATGGTGGTGCAAAGCGGCAAAGAGATAGTCGTTCCTGATATTTCCAAAGACCCACGCTTTCTGCATAAAACCGGGCCGAGAGGACGAGGAAAGAATCAGAAAATAGCCTTTTTCTGTGTCCCCATCAAGCTGGAAGGTAAAACCATCGGTGCGTTGAGCGTTGATAAGCAGGCCGGCAGCAAAGAAGATTTTCAATATAGTCTCAGGCTCCTGAACGTCATCGCCACGATGGTGGCCCAGGCAGTGAAGCTAAATAGGCTTGTAGAATCCAACCGCAAGCAATTGCGAGATGAGAATGTGCGCCTGCGCCAGGAGCTCAAGGCTCGATTCAACATACACAATATGGTCGGAAGCAGTAATGCAATGCAGGAGGTCTATCGGCTTATCGAGCAGGTCGCCGATAGTACTGCAACTGTGCTCATCCGAGGCGAAAGCGGTACAGGCAAAGACCTTGTCGCCCACGCAATTCATTATAACAGCCCGCGTGCGGACAAGCCTTTTGTGAAGGTCAACTGTACCGCTCTGCCGGAGACGCTGCTGGAGAGCGAGCTTTTCGGACATGAAAAAGGCGCCTTTACCGGCGCTACCGAGCGAAAATTAGGTAGGTTTGAAAGAGCACATGGCGGAACTATCTTTCTCGACGAGATAGGTGATTTTCCGCCGAATCTGCAAGTAAAACTTCTTCGCGTTATTCAGTTCAAAGAGTTTGAAAGACTTGGCGGGCTGGATACATTGCAAACAAATGTTAGGATTATCGTTGCCACGAACAAGAACCTCGAAGAGCTTATCGAGAAGGGGCTTTTTCGTGAGGACCTTTATTATCGTATCAACGTCTTTCCCATCTATCTGCCGCCTTTGAGGCAGCGCAAGGATGATATAATGCTTTTAGCTGACTATTTTCTTGAGAAGCTTGCCGCCGAGAATAGCAAGGATATCTCCAGGATATCTACACCCGCCATAGAAATGCTTACGAGATATCATTGGCCAGGCAATGTAAGAGAGTTGGAGAATTGCATTGAAAGAGCGGTTCTTTTGTGCGATGGAGAAGTCATTCGTTCTGAGCATTTGCCGCCCTCACTTCAAATGATTAAAAACATCGAGCCGGTAGCGAGACGGTCGATGGCAGAGATTATTGCAAACATGGAAAAGGAGCTTATCGTTGACGCTCTGAAAAAGTGTGGCGGCCGGCAGCGCAAAGCCGCCCAGGATTTGGGCATTACCGAACGAATCTTAGGCTATAAATTAAAAAAGTATGATATCTATCCCAAATATATATAATACCATAGCGTAAAGAACGAAAATAGTAACTGTCGGCACCTTGCAGGATGCGAATAGATGCTAAATTCAGGCGGTCCAAAATTCGGCAAACACAAGACTCATCGCTCCCTAAAGTTATCAATAGTTCTGCTGGCCGCCGTTACGGCCGGGATGGTCTGGTACCACAAGAGCCGTCCGTATCACTTCCTCACCGTCACGCCGGGCGTTCTGTATCGCAGCGGCTGGATGAAGCCTCACGACCTGGATAAAATAATCAAAAAGTACGGCATTAAAACGGTTGTCAATCTTTGCCTTTCTTCAGAGGATACCTACCTTCAAAACAACAACTACCTTAAAGAGCAGCAGATTTGTGCCGGCAACGGAGTAGAGCTTGTATATTTGCCTATGGTTGGAAATACTCCACCTTCTGAGGAGCAGATCGCTGAATGGCTGGGTTTATTTAAAGAGCCAGACAAGGTTCCTCCTCTCGTTCACTGTGCCCAGGGAGTTACCCGCACCGGGGTAATGGTTGCTGTCTATGAAATGGAATTCTTACAGAAAGATAACAAGGAAACACTGAAAGAATTGCCTATGTTTGGTCATAAACTGAATGACCCGAAACGGAAAAAGATACGCGACTTTATATTGAATTACAGACCGGTATATTTAAATGACCCATAACGCTATAGGGCAAGTTAGATCTTGTTACGGACTACAAGATAAAAAAATACGACATCCATCCTAAGTACATTTAAATTGGCATAACATACAAATTTGGGTAGTGTCCTAATTTGAAAGGATTTTAATTATTAAGAAAATCCCCAGTCAATCCAAACCGGCGAAGAAATCCCCTTAAATAAATGCCGGTTACCTCGTTTTTATGCTGACCACTTGGCAAAGGGTAAGACCTAATTTTGCCATTTGTGTCTGGTCCTTTGAATATACCATGACCACCCTTTCCTCTTTGCGCAATCCAAATAATACCTTTCTTTTTGGCCTTCTTCTTTAATTCACGAATAGAGTAGATATGGGGAACTTTCATCACACACTTGCCACATTAACGTATTCTTGTGGAACAGTGCTGGTTGCTACTATATCTTCAAAACTTGCTTTGTAATGTAATTGTGGAAGGCTTTGCAAGGCGTGGTCGATAATTCTTTGCAAAACAACACGCCCAGCTCGTTTAGATTCCTTATATCTTTTCCATACCCAACCAGGCGCTGGGAAAAAAAGCTGGGAAGGACTTTCGCAGGTTTCAACTTGAAGTTCAATTGCTTGTATAAGCTCGATAATAGCTTCTTCAGGGGTATTCCCTTCTCCAATTAAGTCGAGTTCCAAGCAATGTGCAACAAAAACCCCTTCTATATCTGGGGACAGATACAAACATACTCGAAACAACATGGATTTAGGAATTTTTGCAGACAAAATTCAACCTTTCATGGCTTCCTGATTATAAAAATTGCGATTCCCTTCTACATATATAACATAATATTTTATTCGCAAAATTCAAGCTAAAAGTTCAAAAAAATGAAGAACTCTGCTACAAGACCGCAGAGTATCCAAAAATTTTATAAGGAAATATGCTGTTCTTGACCCTGTAGCAAGCCACAGAGGATTATCAAGTTAATAAATACAACATCTACCTAAAATACATCTAATCATGTGGATTATCTACATTTATGTCGGGACAAAACGCTATATTTACAATATTGTAGATAAAGATATAGTAAGCCATTTTTAGCAGAAATTTTATATCTTCTGCTTATAGAATTACTTACGTTTATTTCATCCAGCCATACCAATCTTTGGCACAGTCTTTGCGCAAATAAAAGTTCATGTTTCCGGAAGCGTTGTTTGTGTAAGCAGCAACGTTGAAGATTTTTTAATCAAATAGCGAAGGGAAAGTGACAATGGAAAAAAACAAAGGAAAGGTAATAGTTCTTAGTGCGGTTGTTTATGTGACATTGGCCGGAACAGCCTGGGCTGTCGATTTTGAGCTGACAGCCGATTATTTCGGTAAATATATTTGGCGTGGGCAGGACCTGGATAATGAGCCGGTCTTTCAGCCGGGCTTAAGTGCCGCTGTCGGTCCGCTAAGTGTATCAATTTGGGGCGACCTTGAATTGACCGGCGATACCGACCACGAGCACGAATTCACCGAGTTTGATTATACGCTCGATTATACGGAAGCGTTTCCTTTTTTTGAGGGACTTAACTACTCAATTGGAACGATTTATTATGACTTCCCCAACACCAGTGTTCCTGACACAACTGAGTTGTATTGGGGATTTTCACTGGATTGGCCTGTAAGTCCTTCTGTAACTGTTTACCATGACCTCGACGAAGCAGAAGGTACTTATGTATCGACCGGCCTGAGCTATTCGATTGAAAAGCTCATTGAGCTGAGCGGTGATATGCCAGTAGGTTTGGAGATCGGCGCCGGTTTGGGCTGGGGTAGTAACAGTTATAATAAGTATTACTGGGCTGTAGAAGGCAGCAAAGCCAACGATTTGTCGCTGTCGCTATCTTTACCTATAGAGATAGGCGGCTGGATCTTAACACCGAGTGTGAACTATGTCACGCTTCTCAGCGGTGATATTAAGAAATCCGACACCTATTCCAAAGACAGTGATTATCTGTTCTTCGGTATCGGCTTGAGTAAGAGTTTCTAATAGCGTCTAACAGAATGAATAGTATATCTTACTTTCTGTCACTCCCGCGCAGGCGGGAGTCCATAAAAAGCCATAGAATACTGGATTCCCGCTTTCGCGGGAATGACATTGTTATTCTATTATTCTTGTGTTTTATTATTTCCCTTGGAATCTGCGATATTTATGCAGGAATCAATAAACACATACTTTCGCTTGGGGATGCATCCATTTATTTATCAATTTTTTTTGGGTGGCATCCTCATCCCTTAGGGATGGGGAGGGTTTTGCCTTGGCTAAACAAATACCTACAATATTGTAGTTTTATTTGCTAATACTTACAAATATGTAGATTATACACAAAATGTAGCAGACTTGCTAAGTATTTGTAAGTGCCCTTAATATAAATCGTTACGTAATTTATGGGTGAATTTTATTGATTTGGCACAGTAGTTGCATATATGTTTTCTAATTTATTGGTGCATTTATGCCGCTTCACCAAGAGTGAAAATTTTGATTAACCGGTACCAGAATTTGGGAGATATTGAAGTGATGATTAAAAAGACAAGTCACAATCTATCACTACGCCGGCTTGTATTTCTTGTAATTGTCGTGCTATTTGGTCTATCTAATATTTCGCTTGCAGCGGAGACGCATGATTCACAAGAAAAAATAACGATGGGTCTTGATACTGTTTGGGTCCTCGTTGCCGCTTTTCTTGTATTTTTTATGCAGCCCGGATTTGGAATGGTAGAAGCAGGATTCATTCGCGCAAAAAACACGTGCAATATTTTAACGAAAAACTTTCTCGATTTCTGCATGGCATCGCTGGTTTTTTTCTTAGTGGGTTACGCATTTATGTTCGGTGATGGAAACGGCTTTATAGGCACAAAAGGCTGGTGTCTGCTCGGCATTGAGCCGATAGCTAACGGTGTCCCTCTCTATGCTTTTTGGCTTTTCCAAGCGGCGTTTTGTGGTGCAGCCGCTACTATTGTTGCCGGTGGTATGGCTGAGCGAATGAAATTTATCGGATACCTTATTTATTCTTTTACTATTTCTGCTCTTATTTATCCTATTGTCGGGCACTGGATTTGGGGTGGCGGTTGGCTCGCGAGAATGGGTTTTGCCGATTTTGCCGGCTCGACCGTCGTTCATACGGTCGGTGGTTTTGCTGCCTTAGCTGGCACCAGCATACTTGGTCCGCGGGAAGGAAAGTACAACATAGACGGAACGCCAAACGTTCTTGCAGGTCATAGCATTCCGTTGGCCTCGCTTGGTGTATTTATCCTGTGGTTCGCGTGGTTTGGCTTTAATTCAGGCTCAACGTTAAGTGTCGGTGATGGTATGATGATTGGACGTGTAGCGCTGAACACCAACATGGCAGCAGCTCTTGGTGGTATCGTTGCAATGTTCACCGTGTGGAAAAGGTTCGGAAAGCCGGATCTGTCGATGGCTATGAACGGCGCATTGGCAGGGCTGGTCGCAATCACTGCTCCATGTGCGTATGTAGATCCCTGGGCATCAATTGTGATTGGAGGCATCGCAGGTTATATCGTCGTAAGAGGCGTTGAGCTGCTCGACAAACTGAAAATAGATGATCCCGTCGGTGCCGTTCCGGTACACGGTATATGTGGAGTCTGGGGCACGATCTGCATAGGTATCTTTGGTAAAAAAGCACTCGGCCTGGCAAATGAAGGCTTCATATACAGCGCGAATCCGATGCAGCTTGGCGTACAGATTGTCGGCTCTGTTACAACAATTGCATTTGTTATCATAACAATGGGACTGTTATTCAAGCTAATAGACATGACTATCGGCCTGAGAGTCTCACGCGAAGAAGAACTCCGCGGCCTCGACATCGGCGAACATGGGATGGAAGCGTACGGTGGCTTCCAGATATTCAGTACAAGCTAACTCTTGATGAAGGAAAGCTAAAATGAAGCTGATAATCGCATATATTCAACCTCACAAATTGCAGGATGTCAAAAAGGCCTTGTATAAAAATGAAGTATTCAAGATGTCCGTGACTAATGCTCTTGGCTGTGGTGAGCAGCAGGGTTATACCGAGAGCTACCGTGGTATAAAATTCGAGGTCAACCTGCTTAAAAAGGTCAGGCTCGAAATAACGGTCAACGAGGACTTCGTCGAAAGAGCTGTCGAAGCAATTACTGAAGGTGCAAAGACAGGCCAGATTGGTGATGGAAAAATATTTGTTCTGGATTTAGCTGAGTGCATCCGCATTCGGACTGGTGAAAAAGGTAAAAAAGCAATTGGGTAATAAGACCCCACCTAAAATGTGGGGCTAAATATTTAGCCCCGTGTTTTACACGGGGTTTTGGTTCTTGAAAGGAGCTTAATAATGACGCCGAAAGAATTTTTTGAATTTGCAAAAAAGCACGATGCAGAAATGGTTGATTTAAAATTTACGGATCTATTGGGTACATGGCAGCATTGCTCGTTTCCTATTGAGACATGGGACGAACAAACGTTCAAAGACGGCGTCGGATTTGACGGTTCATCGATACGCGGCTGGCAGGGAATTCATGTCTCCGATATGCTGGCGGTGCCGGATCCTGACACCGCGGTTATCGATCCTTTTTTTAAGGAACCTACTGTCAGTGTTATAGCTAATATTGTCGATCCCATTACGAAAATCGATTACTCTCGTGACCCTCGACACGTTGCCAGAAAGGGTGCAGCGTATCTGAAAGCGACAGGAATCGCCGACATCTGCTATATTGGTCCTGAGCCGGAATTCTTTATATTTGACGAGGTTCGCTATGAGCAGAATCAGCACACGGGTTTCTATCGGATTGATTCGGTAGAAGGTGCATGGAATACCGCTCGCTTTGAAGAGCCGAACTTAGGATACAAGCCGAGCTTTAAGGGTGGCTACTTCCCCGTAAGCCCTACTGATACGTATCACGACCTGCGAGGTGAGATGGTTAATGAGATGCGAAAGGTTGGTATTGTGGTTGAAGCACACCATCACGAAGTTGCCACAGCCGGGCAGGCTGAGATCGATATGAAGTTTGATGAGCTGGTCAAAATGGCCGACAACTTTATGTGGTACAAATATATAGTAAAGAACGTAGCTAAACGTAACGGCAAGACGGTGACGTTCATGCCAAAGCCGGTCTTCGAGGATAACGGCAGCGGTATGCATACGCATTTTTCGCTTTGGAAAGGCCGAAAGCCGCTATTTGCGGATAACGGATACGCCGGGCTTAGTGACATTGGTCTGTATTCAATAGGCGGAATTCTCAAACATGCGCCGTCAATTTTGGCCTTTGCTGCTCCGACGACAAATTCCTACCGTCGTTTAGTGCCGGGCTTTGAGGCTCCGGTTAACCTGGTAATGTCGAAGCGAAACCGCTCAGCAGGCGTTCGTATTCCGATGTATTCGGATAATCCAAGGGCGAAACGCCTTGAGTTCCGCTGTCCGGACCCAACCTGCAACGGTTACATAGCCTGGACAGCAATGCTAATGGCAGCAATAGATGGAATACAAAAGAAAATTGATCCAGGCGAGCCGCTGGATCGCGATATCTACGAAATGACGCCGGAAGAATTGGAAAAATATCCAAAAACACCCGGCTCATTAGCTGAGGCGATTGACGCTTTGGAAAAAGACCATAAGTTTCTAACAGCAAGTGATGTGTTCACCGACGATTTGATCGAAACATGGATTAAATGGAAACGAGACAATGAGCTCAATGAGCTTGCCTTAAGACCGCATCCGTATGAGTTCAATCTGTATTATGATAGTTAGTGCCTAAAGTGAGCTAAAGTGCCTAAAGTGAGCTAAAGTGTCTAAAGTGGGCTAAAGTGCCTAAAGTGAGCTAAAGTTAAAACCGACTCCAAATTTAGGCACTTTAGGCACTCCGGGCTTTAGTTCACTTATTCTCTCATTTAATGGTGTTTTTTTTGCGCCCATATACGATTATTAGAATATTTGCGGATATTATCTATTATTCTTATATTGTTTATTAAAGCAATTTTCATTCTGAACTCTGAAAATCAGAGTATATTATTACAAGACAGTTTCTATTTTTATAGAACCTGTTAGATTTGCCTAAGGTAGTTGAATATTTAGCCCTTAATTTATTCGAGGATTTTTAGGGTACAGTGGCCAATCGGGGAATTTGAAAAATATGAAGTTGAAAAACAAGGGTTTATATGAATCGCAGTACGAGCATCCTCCCTTGCTTTCTGGCGAAAGCAAGAAGGGTAGCTGTGGCATAGGTGCGGTTGTAAACATATCTGGTAAGCGTGACCATACGATTATCGAATATGGCAAGCAGATTATTATTAACTTACGCCACCGTGGAGCTGCAGGAGCTGATGAGACTACAGGTGATGGTGCCGGCATTCTTTTTCAGATTCCACACGAGCTCTTCTTTGTGGAATGTGAAGAGAAATTGGGCTTTTCGCTGCCGCAGCCCTCGCAATATGGTGTAGGAATGGTCTTCGGCTCGCAAGATACAAAGCTCAGAGAGCAATGCGACCAAATCTTGGAGTCTGCGATTACCTACTATGGCATGAAGGTACTTGGTTGGCGAGATGTACCAACAGATAACAGTTGCCTTGGCCGGATAGCGCTGTCTGTTGAGCCTTCGATAAAACAAATATTTGTTCATGGCGGCGGCTTTGAAGGTGAAGAGCTGGAGCGGCGCCTATATTTAGCTCGCAGGCGAGCGGAGCGGCTCATCCATGATAAGTTCGCAGACAAAGGCGGAGATTTCTATGTAACCTCACTTTCGTGCAAGACCATCTGCTATAAAGGCATGTTCATGGCCTGGCAGTTGTTCGCTTATTATCCGGATTTGGCTGATGAGCGGGTCAAGTCTGCACTTGCAATTGTCCATCAGCGATACAGCACCAATACGTTTCCAAACTGGCAGCTTGCTCAGCCGTTTCGGTGCATAGCCCATAACGGTGAGATAAACACGCTTAGCGGCAACCGTAATCACATGCACGCTCGTGAAAGGGAAATGGCAAGTCAACTATTTGGTGATGATATTAGTGATTTACTGCCGGTTCTATCGCCTGAGATGAGTGACTCGGCATGTTTTGATAGTGCGCTTGAGCTTCTCGTTCAGGCTGGTCGAAGTATGCCACATGCAATGATGATGATGATTCCGGAAGCTTTCGGCTCCAAGTATCACATTAGCACGGACAAGCGAGCATTTTATGAGTACCACGCATCAATAATGGAGCCGTGGGATGGCCCAGCGGCGATGGTATTTACCGACGGCCGAGTTATTGGTGGGACATTGGACCGCAACGGCTTAAGGCCTTGTCGTTACCTGATTACGACCGACGGGCTGGCAATCCTGGCCAGCGAGGCCGGAGTTATAGAGTTTCCGCCGGAAAAGATCAGAAGAAAAGGACGTTTACAGCCCGGACATATGTTTTTGGTTGATACCGTTGATGGTCGGATTATTACCGATAATGAGATGAAGAGCAAGGTTGCCCGGCAGAAGCCGTACCGTAGATGGCTTGAGGAAAATCGAATTGAGCTTCGTGGTCTATTTGATACGCCAAAGCTTGTCAGAAGTAATCCTGAGACTATAGCCCAGCGAATGCGCGCGTTCGGATACACAAGAGAAGAGCTTAAGATGATCCTGACGCCAATGGCCGTCAATGGTCAGGAACCTATAGGTTCGATGGGTGATGATACTCCCCTTGCGGTGCTGTCTGATAGGCCGAAGTTGCTGTTCGATTATTTCAAACAGCTATTCGCACAGGTCACAAATCCGGCAATTGACCCCCTTCGCGAAGGGCTGGTTATGAGCCTTATGATGTTTACGGGCAAAAAGCTAAATATTCTGGACGAGACTGCCCAGCATTGCAGGCAGCTTAAGCTGCCGCACCCGATTTTGACCGATGAAGACGTTGAGCGATTGCGTCAGGTTAGACGTGACGGCTTTAAGGTCGCTACTCTTTCAGCCGTTTTCGAGGCCGGTACCGCCTATAGGCAGGATGCCGCTAACAGCCTCAGTTGTGCGTTGGATTCATTAATCGATACCGCGGAAAAAGAGGTTAGGAGCGGGGCGTCACTGCTCATCATCAGTGACCGTGATGCTTCGCAGACTAAAGTGCCAATTCCGTCGCTTTTGGCAACGGCAGCAGTTCATTATGGTCTGCTTAATCGCAGACTTCGTGGCGAAGCCGGTTTGATTGTCGAAAGCGGCGAGCCCAGAGAGGTGATGCACTTTTGCCTCCTGTGTGGCTACGGTGCCAACGCGATTAATCCATACCTGGTATTTGAGCTGCTCGATCAATTACATCGGCAAGGTGATCTGTCTGAGAAGCTGGAATCGGTCCGGATAGCTGATAATTATATAGCTGCGATTAAAAAAGGCATTCTAAAGACGATGAGCAAGATGGGCATATCGACCCTTCGCAGCTATCACGCTGCTCAGCTTTTTGAGGCGATTGGACTGAATCAGTCTTTTATTGAAAAATACTTTACGGGTACGAGCTCACGCATCCAAGGAATTGGGCTTCAGGAAATTGCACATGATGCCGTCGCTCGCCATAAATCTGCGTTTGAGAACCCCCCAATGCCGCAAGGCATCTTGACGATAAATTGGGGGGCTAAATACTCAACAAATTTGGAATTGGAATTTGGTGGAGATTATCATTATCGACGCAACGGCGAGTACCATCTTTGGAACCCTACTACGGTGTCTCGGTTGCAGCACGCAGTCAAATATGATGATGCAAAGGCATACGCTGACTATGCACAGGCCGTAAACGATCAGTCCCAAAAGTTGTGCACCCTGCGGGGACTGTTTGAATTTGTCCCTGGTGAACCTATAGATATTGATGAGGTTGAATCCGCCGCTGAAATAGTCAAGAGGTTCTGCACCGGAGCGATGAGTCATGGCTCAATCAGCAAGGAGGCACACGAGTGCCTGGCTGTTGCGATGAATCGCATCGGTGCGATGAGCAACACCGGTGAAGGTGGTGAAGATCCAGATCGATATATACCTGAAAAAAATGGCGATTCGAAGAGCTGCGCTATCAAGCAAGTGGCCAGCGGTAGGTTTGGTGTTACAATCAACTATCTCGCACACGCCAAGGAGCTGCAGATTAAAATTGCTCAAGGGGCCAAGCCGGGCGAAGGTGGTCAATTACCCGGGCATAAAGTGACCGATGAAATTGCTGCGTTAAGATACTCGACACCCGGCGTGACACTTATATCACCGCCACCTCATCACGACATATATTCGATTGAAGATTTGGCGCAGCTTATATATGACCTCAAGTGCGGCAATCCTGCAGCAAAAGTATCGGTCAAACTTGTGGCGGAAGCTGGTGTGGGTACGATTGCCGCAGGCGTTGCCAAAGGCAATGCCGATGAGCTTCTTATCAGTGGCCGTGACGGTGGAACCGGTGCAAGTCCGCTTTCTTCAATCAAGCACACCGGCTGTCCATGGGAGCTTGGATTGGCTGAGACACAGCAAGTGCTTGTGATGAACGGATTGCGCGACAGGATCAGGATTCAGGTTGACGGCCAGATGAAAACCGGCAGAGACGTGGTCGTGGCGGCGATGCTGGGAGCCGAGCGGTTTGGTTTCGGCACCGCAGCTCTGGTAGCACTGGGCTGTACGCTCTTACGCAAGTGTCACGAAGGCGCCTGTCCGTTTGGGATTGGTACTCAGGACCCTGAGCTTCGAAAACGATTCGCCGGTAAGCCTGAGTACGTTGAACGATTTATGCACTTTGTGGCTGAGGAAGTCCGCCGGATTATGGCTGAGCTGGGCATAAGATGCTTTGAGGATATGGTTGGTGTGGTTCATCGATTGAGCGTTCGCAAAGCCATCGACCACTATAAGGCCAAGGGGCTGGATTTTTCTGCCATCTTCAATAAGCCCAAAAACCCCCAAATAAATTTGGGGGCTAAACATTTAGCCCCGCAATCCTTCGACTCTGCTCAGGACAAGTTTATTGCGGGGTCGAAATCAATTAACGACAATCTCGATTGGCAGATTCTGGAAAAGGCAAAAGAGGCAATTGAGCACAAAAAAAGGTCTGTAATCGAAATGCCTATTTGTAATATTAATCGAACTGTAGGTGCGATTCTCAGTAATAGGATAGTTCTCAAATATGGCCCGAAAGGCCTGCCGGATGGGACGCTGGAGATTGTTTTTCACGGATCGGCAGGGCAGAGCTTCGGCGCATTTCTTGCACCGGGCGTTACACTGCGGCTTATCGGCGAAAGTAATGATTACCTTGGCAAAGGACTTTCCGGTGGACGAATCATAGTCCAGACGCCGCAAGATAGCCCGTTTATGGCCCACGAGAATATCATCGTTGGAAACACTTTGCTTTATGGTGCGACCGCCGGCGAGGTCTTTATAAACGGCGTGGCGGGCGAGCGGTTTGCCGTGCGCAATAGCGGGGCAATAGCGGTTGTCGAGGGCCTCGGCGACCACGGCTGCGAGTATATGACCGGTGGTGTAGTCGCAGTTTTGGGTCAGACCGGCTGTAATTTCGCCGCCGGCATGAGCGGCGGTGTTGCTTACGTTCTTGACGAGGTTCAGCTATTCGACACTCTTTGCAATCTTGATATGGTGGAGCTGGAGAGCGTTTGGCAGCGGGAAGATAAAGAGTTACTGCACGATTTGGTTAAGCAACATCTGAAGTGGACCAATAGTCAGCGTGCAAAATATATTTTGGATGCTTGGCCGGATATGGTGGGAAAATTCGTAAAGGTGATGCCAATAGATTACCGACTGTCTTTGGAAAAGATGCGCGCAGCAGAGCAGCGTGACACGGAAACCACCCCTGCTACAGAGGAAGTATTCCGTTGATACTTGATTCTGGATGCTCGATACTCGACGAGCATTGAGAAGCGAAAGACGAGGATCGAGAATGGGTGAAGTAAAAGGTTTTCTAAAGTATAAACGACAGGACGCAGGTCTTCGTCCGGTTGAGCAGCGGATACACGATTTTCGCGAGTTGGACCTGCATCTTACGCCGAACCAAATCCGCCAGCAGGCGGCACGCTGTATGGACTGTGGAATACCGTTCTGTCATGGTGTCGGCTGTCCTCTGGGAAACTCTATTCCTGATCTTAACGATTTTATATACAAAGGTCAGTGGGAACGTGCTTGTCAGTTGCTTCATGCTACTAATAACTTTCCTGAGATCACGGGTAGGGTCTGTCCTGCTCCCTGTGAAACCGCATGTACTCTTTCGATTAACGATGAGCCTGTGACAATCAGACAAATCGAATACCAGATTGTCGAGAGAGGTTTTTCTGAAGGTTGGATTGAACCTTTGCCGGCTGTAGAAAGAACCGGCAAGCGGGTGGCTATAATAGGCTCTGGCCCCGCTGGATTGGCTGCTGCGCAGCAATTGGCAAGGGCAGGGCACGCGGTGACCGTTTTTGAAAAAGACCAGCAGCTCGGAGGCATTCTGCGTTACGGAATTCCGGATTTTAAGCTGGAAAAAAGGATCATCGACCGAAGACTAAAACAGCTAATCGCCGAAGGTATTGAATTTCAAACCGACGTCGATGTGGGAAGTGATATTTCTGTACATTATTTGCTCAAGATGTTCGATTGCATCTTGCTGGCGATGGGGGCACGCCAGCCACGGCCTCTCGATGTCCCAGGTGCGGATTTACAAAATGTTGTATATGCGATGGATTTTTTGACCGCTCAGAATCCGCCGTGGCGGACAAAAGACAAAGCTGCGGTTGTGATAGGCGGGGGTGATACAGGTAGTGATTGTGTCGGCACTGCGCGTCGGCAGGGGGCAAAGGAGATTTACCAGCTTGAAATTCTACCCAAACCTCCGGAGAATCGGCCGGTTGATACACCTTGGCCTATGTGGCCGCGAATTATGCGGACTTCTTCGTCACACGAAGAAGGCTGTCATCGACGCTGGTCGGTTATGACCAAACGGTTGACAGGAAATAAACGCGTTGAGCAGCTACACGGCTGTGAGGTGCAGTGGATTAAAGATTCGAATGGCTGGAAGGTAAATGAGCTGTCAGACAACGATTTCGTTATTAAAACGGACCTTGTGATTTTGGCAATGGGATTTTTGCATGTGGTTCAAGAAGGTCTTATCGCTAATCTCGACTTGCAGCTCGACGACCAAGGCAACGTGGCGGTAAATGACTGTCAGGCAAGCAGGCCGGGGATTTTTGCAGCCGGTGACATCGTCAATGGTCCTTCTCTGGTAGTAACCGCCATCAAGAGTGGACGCGAAGCTGCCACTGCTATAAACCGCCGGCTTCAGAAAAAAATGTAGAAGGCAGTTAAGCAGCAATGGAGCTTACCTTTTTTTCGTTCGCTACCGCTTTGCGGCGGGGGAGCGGTTTGGCAAGGCCACTTATATAAGCAATCGAGGCCTATACCAAACCAATTAGTATAGGCCCCGAAATCGCACTTTAATTTGAGCCATGCTCAGTTCTCTGCGGTTTTGCCCCTTAGGGGAGCCGCCAGCCACTATTCCGCAGGCAGCATCAGCCCAATATCATCAATGTACAAATCACCTGCACCACCAGGTTGTGTATTGGCCCTATCGCCGACGCCAATAGCCATCTTCTTGATAGCCTGCATATTCACGCTAGCAAAGTCTGTGAACGGAATATTCCAAGGTGTCCAAGTGTCTATAATCGTTGCAGCAGGATCAGGATGTTTGGCTGTTGCACTGTTGCCGGCGCTATCGGCCAGAACTACATACATCGGCTCGGCAATGTTACTCTCTATACCAATGTCCTGCGACAGCCAACCCCCGGCTTGATCGGGGTCTGTAACCGTGCCGGTCATAGTAACGTTGGAGAATTCGGCTGTGCACGTTGCATCGACGTTATGGCTGGTCAGGCATAAGCCTACATAAACATCCAGCAAGATAGGCATATTCACAGAGTCCAGTGTTGTCCAGGTAGCTCCGTTAGCTGAATACTGCCCTATAAAGGTGTTCCCGCTGCGGGTCAATCTCACCCAGTGTGGAGCGGTGATCCCCTCTATCGTGGTGTCTTCACTACCAGCATCTATGAGGGGCCGACGCTGGAAGGAAACTCCATTCTCAGGTGTGATGACTATGGCAGTATTTACGGAACCGGGATCCAGCGACTGGCGAATCATTACACCCACCTTGGCCCAGGGGTCGGTGTTACTAACGCTGACTACCTTCGCTGTTATGCTCCCCTCGCCAGAGAGCTTCTTATAGGCAAAGTGGAACTGGTCAGAATTTCCCCAGATATCCGTACCATTAGCGGTCATCGTGATTGGTGGCCCTTCTGCTTGTCCCTGAGGGGCGAAGCTGCCAACAGATGCCGATATGCCTCTGAACCACAGCGTTAAAGAGTTAACACCGTCTCTGGTCCAATCCTGGGCATCGGCCCACTCTCGTTCGGCTTCAGAATAAAACAGTGTACCGCTCTGTTCATAGTTGGTACCCTCGTTCACCGTACCATCGTTGTCGTAAAGCATGTACATGGATTGAAAGCCATTGTGAACTATCCTTCGCTCCGCAAAAGGAAGATCAAAGTGGCCCACAGTCATGCCGGTATTATTCACAGGGTAGTCTGCCCACACATCGAATATCCTATTGTCGAAATCGTTGTAGTCTTCAAAGTCCTCCACCACGACATAGTCAGCTACCGTGAAGCTCCAGACAAGGCTTTTATTTATCGTCACGCCATCAGCCTCGACCTCATCTATTCGCCAGTAATAAGTCTTATTCCATTCGAGAGGCGCTTCGATGGGAGTGTACTTGGTTTGATCGAGCTCCTGTTGGCCATGGTAGATACCTATTGTTGTTGTGTGGGCGTTTTCTACAGTAGTCTGATCATCACCGAAGTACACTTCGTGATGGGCTGCGTTATCTCCCGCAGTCCACTGAAGAGTAGGTGTCTGCTTTACAGCTACCGCACCATCATATGGGTTCGGGTTGCTGGCCCTTAATGTCGGCGAGAATGCCGCCTGTGGAATCAATTGCTTTGGCGTTTTGGGGCCTTCCCAGAGCAGTTGTGCTGTTGCAATCTCCCAGTTTTCATAATACTCCATCTTAAGGTCACATTTCCCGGCGACAAGTTCAATTAGGTCGCCCCAGTTCTCGGTGGCCGAGTAGCGGTCGGCCCAGTTCTCAACAATCAGTTCGTTATTTACCCATAGACGCACGCCGTCGTTGATATTGGTATAGAAGGTCCAGATGCCAGAAAACGGTATCTCTAACTCCCCGGCCCATATAACTGAGAAAGCATCGGTGTTGACACCCGGAGCCGGTGAGTCATTGCCCCAGTCAAAGTTGATCTGAGGGTCTATGCGCTCCAGCACCAGTTGCTCAAAGGCTATCCCGTTATAATACGACCCTTTCAGGCCTCCGCCAGGACGAGCAGTTGTAAAGCTCCAGACATTGCCTGTATGTCTTCTCATGCCATCGAACTCATCTACTCTCCAATAATAAGTCTTCTCACGTTCGAGCAGGCCGGGGTGATAATTCAGTTCACCAACAGTACCTTTACTTGTGCCGCCGGTGCCGGCTTGCACATCTTCAAGGTTATCACCGAAATAAAAGAAATGTATAACCGAACCTGTACCTGCAGTCCAGCTTAGCGTGACATTTGGGTCAACAAACAGAGAGCCATTGCCCGGAATGGGTTGGAAGGCAGACTTCGAGGCAATCGTAAAGCTCCAGATATCGCCTCTCCACGGACTACCGGGTTGCAGGTCATTTACCTCATCGGCTCGCCAGTAATAAGTCACGCCTTCAGTTAGATTCTCGACCGTAAAACTATTAGCATCGTTGCGTGCTTTGTAAACTTCACCGGGGCCCATTGGACTGCTGCTGGTAGCAGCATTTACCTTGGCAAAACTGTCGCTTAAATACACATCGTGCGAGGCGGCATACACTCCAGCCACCCAGGTAAGAGTCGGCGTAGTTTGCTCAACCACGCTATCATTTAGGGGGATGGGATTAAGAGCCTTTGTCGGTGGCTTCCCAGTAAACAGCCACACAATATCGGCTCCTGGCAACGCGCGGTTGTAAATGCGGGCTTCGTCTATCTTGCCTTCGTAGAGGCGGCTAGTTTCCTCAGAATTGCTTCCTATATAGATAGGGTACGTAGGCTGGCTGTCTATAGATCCTGTGTGCGCAGAAGTAACTTTTAATATGCCATCGACGTAAAGTCTAAGCATACTTCCGTCATAAGTTCCAACCAGATGGTGCCATTCGTCATTAAACGAAGCATCTACAGAATATTCAGTCGTGTACCAGGTTCCATCGTAAATAACAAATTCTACGGCGTTACGCTCGCCGTGCTTCAATCCATAACTGTGGTCGCCTTTGTGCACGTAGGGGTTCCACTCACCACCACCACTATCATTTGTTTTTACCCAGGTTGCAATTGTAACTACATCATTAATATCTAAGCTACTACCATCTCCACAATCAACGTAATCATCAACTCCGTCAAATTCCAAAGCGCCGCCTATCCAGCCAGCTACCCACTGTGGGTCACCTTCAAGTATACCGTAGTTGCCATTTCCACTTGAATCATAGGCAGTATCACCGGAGCCCTCATCTAACTTCCAGTGCCCGACCAGACCTGTGTCGATGTCTGCTGTTGCCACGCCCGCGGCCAGCCCGAGCAGTAAAACAAAAGATATTAGATATCCTTCGACACGGCTCAGGACAGGAATCAATCCGCCATAGCGAATCTTCGCCCCCTCATAACGGAACTTCGACTTTCCACACATAATATTCCTCCTTCAAAAAAGTCAACTGGCTCCACTTGGCTCTGGTTCTGGTTCGGGTGTTGGAAGATACAGCCCAATATCATCAATGTACAAATCACCGGCGGTGCCGGGCTGTGTACTCGCTCTATCACCGACACCAATGGATATCTTCTTGATAGCCTGCATATTGACGCCAGCAAAATCAGCAAAGGGAATATTCCACTGTGTCCAGATTCCTATGATGGATGCAGCCGGATCTGGGTGGTTGACCAACGCACTATTATCGGCGCTATCGGCCAGAACTACATACATCGGCTCGGCAATGTTACTTTTAATGCCGATGTCCTGCGACAGCCAGTCGCCTGTAACCGTGCCGGATATGGTAACATCAGAGAATTCGGCTGTGCACGTTTCATCAACGTTATGGCTGGTCAGGCATAAGCCTACATAAACATCCAGCAAGATAGGCATATTCACAGTCTCCAGTGTTGTCCAGGTAGCTCCGTTAGCTGAATATTGTCCGATAAAGCTGTTGCCGGCGCGGATTAATCTGACCCATTGTGGAGCGGTGATGTCGTCTTGTGAAGTTTCCTCGCTGCCACCGTTCACAGCCATTCGGCGTTGGAAAGAAACTCCACTACCAGGCGTGACGACCATCGCAGCATGCAGGGAGCCGGGCTCCAGCGACTGGCGAATCATCACACCCGCCTTGGCCCATGAGTTGGTATTACTAACGCTGAGAACCTTGGCTGTTATGCTCCCAGCACCGGAAAGCCGTTTATAGGCAAAGTGGAACTCGTCAGCCGTATCCCAGATATCCGTACCATTAGCGGTCATCGTGATTGGTGGCCCTTCTGTAAAGCTGCCGACAGACGCCGGTGTGCCTCTGAACCACAGTGTTAAGGAGTTAACTCCGTTTATGGTCCAATCCTGCGGATCGTCCCACTGGCGTTCGACTTCAGAAAAAGTGAGTGTCCCGCTCTGTTCATAAGCAGTACCCTCGTTGACGGTACCATCGTTGTCGTAATGCATGTACATAGCTTGATAGCCGCCGTGAACTATACTTTGCTCGGCATACGGAGGCTCAAAGTGCCCCACAGTCATGCCGGTATTATTCACGGCATAGTCTGACCACGTATGGTATATTCTATTATCATCATCGTTGTAGTATTCAAAGTCTTCCACTACGGCATAGTCAGCTACCGTGAAGCTCCAGACACGGCCTTTATTTATCGTCACACCATCAGCCTCGACCTCATCTATTCGCCAGTAGTAAGTCTGGCCCCACAGAAGAGGAGCTTCGGTGGGGATATATGTGGTATTTTCAAGGTCTTGCCGGCCGCGATAGATATCTGGTGTTGTTGTATCAGCATTGTTCACAGCCGTCTCATCAATGCCGAAGTACACATCATGCTGAGCAGCTTGATCTCCCGCAGTCCATCGAAGCGTAGGTATCTGTCTGATTTCTGTGGCGCCGTTATCTGGTCTTCCACCTGAGGCGCTTAGTGGTTGTGATAATGCACTAGGCGAAATAATTTGTCGTGGTAAGGATGGACTTTGCCATCTTAACTGTACCGACGCTGCTCCGTCGCTATCAAAGAACTCCATCTTAAGGAATACCTGCCCGGCAACAAGGTCGATAACGCCCTTATCTTCTATAGCCCAAGCATTTACAACAGTCCAGTTGTCAATAATCAGTTCTCCATCTATCCACAATCGGACGCAATCATCGCTTAAGGTATAGAAGGTATAAGTCTCGGTAAATGGCACATCTAACTCAGCGGTCCACCTGACCGAGAAGTTATTTGCATTAACCAAATCATGCGGAGAATCCTCACCCCAGGTAAAATCTATTTTTGGGTCTATACGGGTGAGTACTGGTTGGCCTGTCAAATCTACGTTGTTATAGTACTGGCCCTTTGCACCATTAGTGGGACCGACAGTAGTAAAACTCCAGACATCGCCTGTATATCTTCTCATGCCATCGAACTCGTCGATCCGCCAATAATAAGTCTTCGCAAATTCGAGCGGGCCGGGGATATAATTCGGATCTGTAGTAACAGAACCTTTATTTGTGCCGCCGGTGCCGGCTTGCACATCTTCGAGGTTATCGCCGAAATACACAAAATGTATAATCGAGCCTGTACCTGCAGCCCAGCTCAGCGTGACATTTGGGTCTATAAATTCAGCACTATCGGGGGGGACGGGATTATAGGCGTACTTCGAGGGAATAGTAAAGCTCCAAACATCGCCTGTGTGGGTAGTAGTGCCATCGGCTTCGACCTCATCGACCCGCCAGTAATAGGTCTTGCCGGTTTCCAAGCTCTGAGGTGAGTAATTGTTCAGATTGGTTAAGCCTTTGTCGGTGCCTTCGGTTCCGTTTTGTACATCTTCAAAGTTCTCGCCAAAATATAAGTAGTGTGAAGCAGCACCATCTCCGGGGATCCAGCTAAGCGTGACCTCTGTTGTGACAAGTATTGCCTTGTCATACGGCTCGGGCGCCGTGGCCCTGGGCTGCAGAGGCATCAGCTCATTTATCTCGGTCTGTGACAACGCCCGGTTGTAAAGACGCACATCGTCGATGAGGCCGTCCCAATAGCGTCCTGCTGCCTCTGGGTTTTCGCCAATAAATAGGTTTGCGGTATTGGTACCTATGGCAGTAGTACTTGAGAGTGTCCCGTCAGGCACTCCGTCCAAATATAGGTTGAGCTCTGAACCATCATGCGTTCCGGCAACGTGATGCCACTCGTTGTAGCCGACCGCAGTGCTTCCATTGACTGAAGGGTTAGCGTCCGACCAGATAGTGATACCAAAGTGAAACCTCGGGTCGCTCTCCACGTTACTAAGTCTCCAAGCGTATTCACCCTTAGTGACGATAGATACCCACTGAACGGGGATCGACCTGATATTTACCCATGCAGCGAGCGTAATCTCGTCGGTGATATCAAAGATCGGATCATACCCGCAATCCACATAGTCTCCATCACCATCAAAATCCAGCGCACCGTCTATATAGCCTGACACCCATTGCGGTTCACCCACGAGGCTGCCATGATTGTCATGACCGGACCAATCAATAGCGGTGGAGCCAAAATCCTCATTGAGCTTCCACCAGCCGACAAGTGAGGGGTCAATTTCTTCCGCTGCGCTTGCTCCAGCGAGGCCCAGCACCAATACAAAGGAAATCATATAAATCAATCCGTTCCGTCTGTATGCCGGACCGGATATTTGCCCCCCATAGTGGAACTTCGACTTTCTACACATAATATTCCTCCTTCAAAAAAGCTATACTAACAAATAACAGTACTTTAATCTAACATCTTTCGCAGAAAACCATGGGTTTTAGCCGTGGAAGCTGCTTTCCATAGCCGAACTGTGGCGTTGGATGATGAATGCAAATGGCGGTCCCACGGGCTTTGCCCGTGGGACCGCCATGTTAACAAAATCTGCCGAGGGAATATTCCACTGGTTCCAGATGTCTGTGGTTGCTGCACCCATGTCCGGATGTGCGACCACTGTACTGTTGCCAGAGGTATCCTCAGTATTATTCTCACATGCATTGTACCAGACCCTCATTGCCAGGATCAACCGTCTCCACCTTCATCCGGCTCTTGTTCAGGTTCAGGTGTCGGAAGATACAGCCCAATATCATCAATGTACAAATTACCTGCACCACCAGGTTGTGTATTGGCCCTATCGCCGACGCCGATAGCCATCTTCTTGATAGCCTGCATATTCACGCTAGCAAAGTCTGTAAACGGAATATTCCAAGGTGTCCAAGTGTCTATAATCGTTGCAGCGGGATCGGGATTAGTTACAACCGCACTATTGCCGGCGCTATCCTGTAATACTACGTAAAGCTGCTCACCAATATTGCTTTCTATGCCGATATCCTGTGATTGCCACTGGCCTGTGCCGTCGGTGGTAACATTAGAGAATTCGGCTGTGCACGTCGCATCGACGTTGTGGCTGGTCAGGCATAAGCCTATGTAGGTATCAGGAAGCATAGCTATATCAATGGAGCCCAGCGTTGTCCAGTTAGAGCCGTTAGCAGAATACTCGCCGGTAAATGTGTTACCACTGCGGCTAAGTCTGACCCATTGTGGAGCGGTGATATCTGCTTGTGTAGTTTCCTCTGAACCAGCGTCCATGGTAATACGGCGCTGGAAGGAAACTCCACTACCCGGAGTGACAACTATCATAACATGTACAGAACCTGGCGAAAGTCCCTCGCGGATCATAACTCCCGCCTTGGCCCAGACGTTAGTGTTACTGATGCTGACTACTCTCGCTGTTATGCTGCCTTCGCCGGATAACTGCTTATAAGCAAAGTGGAATTCGTCAGCCAGATCCCAGATATCTGCACCACCAGCGGTCATCGTAATCGGTGGCCCTTCTGTAAAGCTGCCGACAGATGCTGGTACGCCTCTGAACCACAGTGTTAAGGACTCAACATCTCTTCTGGTCCAATCCTGTGCATCTGCCCACGTTCGCTCTGCTTCAGAAAAAGTGAGTGTTCCGCTCTGTTCATAGCTAGTGCCCTCATTTACAGTGCCATCATTGTCGTAGTGCATATACATTGATTGTGAGCCGCTGTGAACAATACCAAGCTCAGCAAACGAAGGCTCAATGTGCCCTACAGTCATACCGGTATTATTCACGTAGTAATCTGCCCAGGTATTGTATATTCTATTATCGACATCGTCATAGCTTTCAAAGTCATCCACAATAAGATATGGCAGTACTGTAAAGGCCCAGATTTTACCTTTGTTTACCATCGCATCGGTATTGATCTCATCGATACGCCAGTAGTAAACCTGGTTAGGTTCTACACCTTCAGGTGGCATGTAACTGTTGGCATCCTGCTGGCCTCGATATATGCCTGTGGTATCAGATGCATCAGCACTTTCTACAGCCAGTGCATTTGTACCTAAGTACACATCGTGCTGTACAGCCTCATCTCCGGGCGACCAGCTAAGAGGCAACACATTTTCTACATCTGTTAATGCTCCATTGGATGGAATCGGATTCCAGGCACGCAGCGTGTCAATTCGCATCACATCCGTAATCTCATCCTGTGTCATTGCATAATTGTAGATGCGGAAATCATCCAATAGCCCGGTAAAGTATGCTTCAAGGCCGTGCACCGTATGGCCAAGCATGTTGCTTGTGATGTCGTTGAGGTCTGCCGGTAGGGTTTCCGTTATATCTTCTGCAACAACCGTACCGTCAAGGTAAAGCTGCATAGAGTGAGGGTCGCTCTGTCCATCTATCGCAACAGCTACATGATGCCAGCCGCTTACAAGTGTTGAAGGGGCAATTAATTGATCCGTCTCATTACCCGGGTACGGGCTAGCGAAATCGGTTACGATAGCAAAAGTCATGGGTCCGCTATCTCCAGAGCGCGGTGTCAGGGTCATGTAAGAAGTGAATCCGTTGGGGTTGAAAAAGCCGAATATGCGCTGCCAAGGACCACCTGTGTTGGAGAAATCGACCCACGTTGTGATGGTGCAACTGGTTAGAGAGGGGATAAGCGAGTCAATCGGCAAATCTACGTAGTTGTTTATGCCGTCGAACTCGAGCGCGCCGCCATCATAACCGTCCACCCAGATTGGACCGCCGTAGATGGTGCCATGTCTATTATAGCCGGACCAGTCCACGGCCCGAGTACCCAAGCCCTCATCAAGCTTCCACCAACCCACAAGGCTGGGATCTCTGATAGGTATATCCGGCAGGATTGAGAAACTCCAGACATCACCCACATGCGTGTCCGAACCATCAAACTCATCGATACGCCAGTAATAAGTCGTGTCATAATTCAATGTCTCCGGCTCGTACGTGGTTGTTGTTTGAGCTGTCGATTCCAGTGTCAGATTATTCGGGTCGGTACCTAAGTACACATCATGTGACTCTGCCCCCAAGCCCGGGCTCCAGGAAAGAACGATATCAGGATCCAGGTATTTGGCTCCGTTCGCTGGCGTCGGCATATAGGCAGTCAATGGCTGAACCAGGAAGCTCCAGACATCACCCCGCCAAACTTGAACATCATTGGCCTCATCCACTCGCCAGTAATAGGTTTGTCCGTACACCAGGGACTCGGCTGGGCTGTACGTGTTTTCGCTCTGACCCAGGCTGACCTCGACATTCGGATGATTATCGGCGGTGGCTGCACTGACGTCCTCCATTGTTGTTCCCAGATAGACATTATGGGTTACGGCCTGCTTTCCGGGATTCCAGCTCAGAATAGGGTCAATACCTGCCACAGAGCCATTATCAGCCGGATTCGGTTTCCAGGCACTGGCAGGCGTCATTATATCTTGTATTTCGTCCTCCCATAACGCCACGTCATAAATCCGCAAGTCGTCAATCTTGCCCGTGAACCAGTTGCGTCCGATAGCGCTACAGCCGTTATCGCCGGCGATATTTAAGGGCATATTGGTGTTGTCACGCGGCAGAGGGACTTCCTCGGCGCTGTCTACTTCTTGACCATCTATGTATATTCTCAGTGTGACACCGTCATACGTGGCAGCCACATGCATCCACGTTTCGGGTACGAATGGAGCTGCGACATAGCCAGCAACAGTACCCCAATTTACCGTGCGGACACCGAAGACCAAGCTGCCCTCCTGCTTTGGGGGACCACCAAGATTACGGGCATCGGGCTCACCTTCCGTCACACCCAGGTACCAGTTTGCCCATGCAACACACCCCTCGCCACTGAATAAAATGAGTCCGCCGTCCGGGTTCACGACATTCACCCAGACCGCCACCGTATATTGCCCAGTACTACGCAATTGCAGTGCCGAGCTATTTGGGATAGTCACAAGGTCTTCATTGCCGTCAAAGTCAAGGGCACCATTGACCGGGCCGACAATCCACGTGGGATCTCCCTGCAAGGTGCCGTTATTGCCGCCGACGACATCATTCAACGTGGTTCCTGAGCCCTCGTCAAAGGGCCAGTGCGCAATCAGTTCGGCTGAAGCTGAGCCGGTCACCCCAAGAACTAAGACACACAACATCAGATAAATCAATTTCTTGCACATAATATTCCTCCTTCAAAAAAATCAATTGGCTCCACTTGGCTCTGGTTCCGGTTCGGGTGTTGGAAGATACAGCCTGATATCGTCAATGAACATTGTACCTGCACCACCGGGTTGCAGCATATTTGACTGATCGCCGATACCTATGGCCAAGCGCTTGATAGCCTGTATATTCACGTCGGTAAAATCAGCAAAGGGGATATTCCACTCCGTCCAGCTTCCTATGAGAGATGCAGCCGGGTCTGGGTAGTTGACCAATGCACTATTACCGGCACTATCGGCCAGAGCTACATACATCGGCTCGGCAATGTTACTCTCTATACCGATGTCCTGTGACAGCCAGTCGCCTGTAACCATGCCGGATATGGTAACATCAGAGAATTCTGCTGTGCACGTTTCATCAACGTTATGGCTGGTCAGGCATAAGCCTGCATAAACTTCCAGAAGCATAGGTATATTCACAGTACCCAGTGTTGTCCAGGTAGCTCCGTTATCAGAATGCTGTCCGATTAGGGTGTTGCCGGCGCGGATTAATCTGACCCAATGTGGCGCTGTGATATCTTCTTGTTGAGTTTCTTCGCTGCCGCCGTTCACGGCTGTTCGGCGTTGGAAGGAAACTCCACTGCCAGGCGTGACTACCATCGCAGCATGCAGAGAGCCGGGCTCAAGCGACTGGCGAATCATTACACCCGCCTTGGCCCATAGGTGTGTATTGCTAACGCTGAGAACCTTGGCTGTTATGCTACCAGCACCAGAAAACCGTTTATAGGCAAAGTGGAACTCGTCAGCCGTATCGTAGATGTCCTTACCATTAGCGGTCATCGTGATTGGTGGCCCTTCTGCTTGTCCCTCAGGGACGAAGCTGCCAACAGATGCAGGTAAGCCTCTGAACCACAGCGTTAAGGACTCAATGTCGTTCGCGGTCCAATCCTGCGGAGTCTCCCACTGGCGTTCAACTTCAGAATAAAACAGTGTTCCGCTTTGTTCGTAGTCGGTCCCCTCGTTGACGGTACCATCGTTGTCGTAACGCATGTACATGGCTTGAAAGCCGGTGTGAACTATAGTTTGCTCGGCATACGGAGGATTAAAGTGACCCACAGTCATGCCGGTGTTATTCACGACATAGTCCGCCCACGTATCGTATATCCTGTTAGTAGCGTCATTATAGTCTTCAAAGTCGTCCACTGTAGTGAAGTTGGCAACTGTAAAACTCCAGATGTTACCTTTCCAGGGACTATTTGGCTCTGTGTCATTAACCTCATCGATCCGCCAGTAGTAGGTCTGATCAAAATCCAGATAGACGGGAGGGTCAAAAGTGGATTCGGCCAGGTTTTGGCTGAGAAGAACACCCCGCGTATCGTCTGTACTCGCCTCGTTGACATCATCGAAAACTGTTCCTAAGTACACATTATGCGTCTCGGTATAGATTCCGGCTTTCCATCTAAGAACCACATCCTGTAGTACATCTGTTTGACCGTTAATCGGATTCGCTCCCCAGGCAAGTGAGGGGTCATCTCCCATATATGACATCACTGCCGCTATCTCATCTTCCGTCAGTGCTACATTGTAAACCCGGACATCGTCGATGAAGCCATCCCAGTAGCGTTCTGCTGCTTCTGGGTTTTCGCCAATAAGTAGGTTTTCGGTATTGGTACCTATGCCAGTATCATTGGAAATGTTCACGTCAAGCACTCCGTCCAAATATAAGTTGATGTTTGAACCATCATACATTCCGGCGACGTGATGCCATTCGTCGTAGCCGACCGCAGTGCTTCCATTGACTGAAGGATTATCGTCCGACCAGATAGTGATACCAAAGTGAAACCTCGGGTCGCTATCATCGTTACTAAGTCTCCAAGCGTATTCACCCTTAGCGACGATAGCCATCCACTGAACGGAGATCGACCTAATATTTACCCATGCAGCGAGCGTAATCTCGTCGGTGATATCAAAGATCGGATCATATCCGCAGTCGATGTAGTCGCCATCACCGTCAAAATCCAGTGTGCCGCCTATGTACCCGGACACCCATTGCGGGTCACCCACGAGGCTGCCATGATTGTCATGACCGGACCAATCAGTAGCGATGGTGCCAAAACCATCATCTAACTTCCACCAGCCGACAAGATTCGGGTCAATTTCTTCCGCTGCGCTTGCTCCAGCGATGCCCAGCACCAATACAAAGGAAATCATATAAATCAATCCGTTCCGTCTGTATGCCGGACCGGATCTTTGCCCCCCATAGTGGAACTTCGACTTTCTACACATAATATTCCTCCTTCAAAAAAGCTACACTAACAAATAACAGTACTTTAATCTAACATCTTTCGCAGAAAACCAGGGGTTTTAGCCGTGGAAGCTGCTTTCCATAGCCGAACTGTGGCGTCGGATGATGAATGCAAATGGCGGTCCCACGGGCTTTGCCCGTGGAACCGCCATGTTAACAAAATCTGCCAAGGGAATATTCCACTGGTTCCAGATGTCTGTGGTTGCTGCACCCATGTCCGGATGTGCGACCACTGTACTGTTGCCAGAGGTATCCTCAGTATTATTCTCACATGCATTGTACCAGGCCCTCATTGCCAGGATCAACCGTCTCCACCTTCATCCGGCTCTTGTTCAGGTTCAGGTGTCGGAAGATACAGCCTGATATCATCAATGAACATTGTACCTGCACCACCGGGTTGCAGCGTATTTGACTGATCGCCGACGCCTATGACCATACGCTTGACAGCCTGCATATTCACGTTGGTAAAATCAGCAAAGGGGATATTCCACTCCGTCCAGCTTGGTGTAGCCGATACGCCTGGATCCGGGTGTGTGACCACAATACTATTACCGGCGCTATCAGCCAGAACTACATACATCGGCTCGGCAATGTTACTTTCTATACCAATGTCCTGCGACTGCCAGCCGCCTGTAACCGTGCCGGATATGGCAACATTAGAGAGTTCAGCTGTGCACGTTGCATTAACGTTATGGCCGGTCAGACATAAGCCTGCATAGACCTCCGAAAGCATAGGCATATTCACAGTACCCAGTGTTGTCCATGTAGCTCCGTTAGCTGAATACTGCCCTATAAAGGAGTTGCCGGCGCGGATTAATCTGACCCATTGTGGAGCGGTGATATCGGTTTGCTGAGTTTGCTCGCTAACGGCACTCACAGCAGCTCGGCGTTGGAAGGAAACTCCACTCTCAGGCGTGATGACTACTGAAGCATGTGGAGAGCTGGGCTCAAGTGACTGGCGAATCATTACACCTGCTTTGGCCCATGGGTCGGTATTACTAACGCTGAGGATCTTAGCTGTTATGCTCCCAAGACCGGAGAGCTGCTTATAGGCGAAGTGGAACTCGTCAGCCGTATCCCAGATGTCCATACCGGCAGCAGTCATCGTGATTGGCGGGCCTTCTGCGAAGCTACCAACAGGTTCTCGATAGCCTCTGAACCACAGCGTTAAGGACTCAGCTTCATTTGCGGTCCAGTCCTGCGGGTCCGCCCACTGGCGCTCGGCTTCTGAGTAAAGCAATGTCCCGCTCTGTTCGAAATTGGTGTCCTCGTTTACAGTACCATCGTTGTCGTAAGTCATGTACATTGCTTGAGAACCACCGTGAACTATGCTCTTCTCGGCAAACGGAGGATCAAGATATCCCACAGTCATACCAGTATTATTCACGGCGTAGTCTGACCACACATCGAATATCCTGTTAAGCTCATAGTCATTGTAGTCCTCGAAATCGTCCATAACAAGATACCAGCCTACCGTAAAGCTCCAGACAGTACCTTTCCAGACGGTTTCATTGACCTCGTCAATCCTCCAGTAGTAGGTTGTGCCAAATGACAAAGGATATCCGAGCTCACCTGTGATATCAATATTGTTAGCGTCGTAGTCCCGGTCCTCACCGTAAAATAGCAAGTCAGGGTGGTCTGCTTTGCTGGCGTCGTTTACTTTGTCATAATCGGTGCCGAAATATACGTCGTGTGTGCCGGCACCTTCCCCAGGACTCCAGCTAAGTGTCGGTTCCCTCTGTGCTTCTGCCTCATTGTCGCCCGGCATTGGGAGAGAGGCAACTTTCGAGCTGTACAATCGCGCATTGTCGAAGTGATAAAGACCTCTGTCATCTGCCATTGTGGCGATACTCAACGTCAGGTTCTCAGGTTCAGCAGGAAGCAAACTAAAATCAACAGCAGAGTAGTCCCATGTAAACGTCGTCGTATCCAAGCCACCAGCAGAACCAATAATCGTTTCACTTATAGGTGCTAACTGCAACCCTCCAATCCCGTCGCCATCGATAACAATACTTTCGATATCCCCTCCAAACATGGTAGTATCCCATGTCACGTCCAATGAGAATCGGTTGTTAGCCATAAGTTGGTGAGTAAAACCAGTTTCGTTAATCGGGATTTGCACAGTCTCATACCATTCTATCGGAGCTTCCACCGTGAGGCTGTAGTTGTTCAACGTGGCCCCGGCAGTGCTGTAGCCTAACACCATATTGGCATCATCGGGGTTGGCGGCAACCCATCCGTCCATCTGCTGTTCCCAGTCGCCGATAACAGTGGTTTTTGCGCCCGGAAGAAAACTCGTAAAGTGCCAGACAGTACCTTTCACGGGGGTGCCGTCAACAACATCATCGATCCGCCAGTAATAAGTCGTACCATTAGTGGTTCCGCTTAAAGGATAGTTGTTAGGATCCTGGTTCTCGCTATAAAACAGCAAGCCCGTTTGGTCTGTTCTGTCGGCGTCGTTCACATTGTTAAAATCGGTGCCGACATATACATCGAATGTGTCAGACGGTGATGCTTCATCCCACTTAAGGGTGGGATTAAGCTCCATACCCCACGCACCGTTTCGCGGTTGCTCGTGACGGCTGGCCAGTAGTTTTATATTGTCAATGTACCAGGTCCCGTTGCCGGTGTAACCATTGGTATTGGTGGCGATTACAATCTGTACCGACGTAGCGTCAGGGGACAGCACGTCAGGTTGATCTTTATATACAGTGTAGTCCCAGGTAGCTGTCATCGTATCGTTAGCGTTGAGGTCATTACTATCCCAATCACCACTGTTGCCTAAGCCCACCAAGTTATAGTTAGAGGTGTCTTGGAAACGCAAGTCGAGGTTGCACCCATGGTCTCCGGTTCCACGTGTCCACTCGTTAGCTAACCGCGTGATGTCTATCGAGATGATGTTGTTAGCCCTGAAGTCATTACCACTCACATTGGTATTTATCAAAAACCAATTGAATCCATCGGTCGGCTGCACCGCCTTGAGACTGTAGCTGCCTAATGTGACCCCGGTCGTGCCGTAATCAAAAGTAGGATTCCCGGGAGGACTCCAGGTGCATGATGTCCATCTGTCCATTTGCTGCTCAAAGTTGCCTATCACAACTTCACCGTAACTGGTGCACGCCAGACTTAGCATCAAAACAGAAAGGATTAAAAAACACAATTTCTTACACATAATAATCCTCCTTCAAAAGCAAAAATGATAATAATGGTAATTTAGTTAGACACCAAAACAACAACTTAGAATAAGAATACCGATTTCTAAAAAGGTTAAATCTATCTGACTATGGCCATCCTGCTTCGGTGAAGGGCTATGCAGAGCCGGGGGCTTCGCCGGACAAGCACTCAATTTTACGCTGAAAAAAGAATTTGTAACTGGCCTGATTTACTACCTCCTTCCTTCACTTTCAGCAGAGCTGATCTATACAAAAAAACACATTATTTTGATTCGCTGAAAAGCAAAACCACAAATTTACACATTTTATTTATACCAAATTATTGCCCGGTAGTACAGCTTTTTCTTAATAATCTTGCAATATCAGACTATTTTTTATATAGAATAAGCTGAAAATAACAAGAGGTGTTGCTATACCCAGAAAGAATATCTCTGGAAGCTATAATCATAAGTTTTTTGTTTTGGACTAATTATTGGGGAATAGTGTAACGGTAGCACGACTGACTCTGGATCAGTTAGTCCAGGTCCGAATCCTGGTTCCCCAGTACTTCGACTCGTTCGCCCTTCGTTTTCACAAAGGGCTTACTCGCTCAGTACAAGTGGTTCGATATGAAGCGTTGAGGTGAACGAGGAGAAGTATCCTGAGCGACCGAGCAACAGCGAGGGAGTCGAAGGATGCCAAAAATATGTGGTATGTCTATATCATTGAATGCTCTGATGGCCGCTTTTATACGGGAGTAACGGATAATATAGAAAAAAGACTCGAAAAGCATAAAAGCGGCCAGGGCGGGCGCTTTACAAAAATATTTGGCGCCAAAAGGTTGCTTTATCGCGAAAAGTTCTCTGTTCGGTTTGATGCGCTCAAGCGAGAGGCACAGTTAAAGGACTGGACGAGAAGAAAGAAATTGGCACTGATCAGTGGAGACCTGGCGCTGCTGAAGAAACTGTAGTGCTTCGACCCTTCGATTTTACTCAGGGTCGAACACTGAGCAAAGTCAAATGTGTTCGACTCGGCCTACGGACTTACTCAGCACAAGCTGGTAATCGACAATCCACAAAAGTATTTTGTCTGCCAGGAAGAATCCCCAAGATTCCATTTGATGTATTCAGCGAGCATGGTATGATTTTTGTTCGCAGGGCGCCTTACTGCGCTGACTGGAAAAATGCAGGCCTGTCTCTCCACAGTGGCGCAAGCCACACTGCGTGGATGCCTCACGGCAGAGCATGGTTGAGAGAATGCAAATGCGGAACCATATAAGACTATGATTCTAAATGAAGGAGGTGACATAAGAGTAATTGATTTGCTGAGCTACTTCTTTCTTTTTATGTCTATGTGTGTAATCGTGGGATGCGAAGATAGCGGCGAAAGTGACAACGGAAGGGAGGAAGTTTTACATCCGTATAACGGACCCAGTATTAAAGGTGTTGGCAACGAAACACTGAATGGGAGGGTCATGTGTGGTTATCAGGGTTGGTTTAATGCTCCGGGCGACAGAGCTGGCAAAGGATGGACACATTACGAGAAACGCGGACGCTTTGAACCGGGCTTCTGCACTATTGACCTATGGCCTGATGTCAGAGACCTGGACGAAGGCGAAAAATACGCGACCTCCTTTAGGCACGCCGACGGCAGAGCGGCTGAAGTCTTTAGTTCTTATAACCGCAAGAGCGTTCTTCGACACTTCTACTGGATGCAGAAGTATGGCATTGACGGGGCCTTCGTCCAGCGATTCGCCGTAGCGACGTACAGCCAGCCAGACCTGAGGCATGTTGATACAGTTCTGTCAAGTTGTCGAGAAGGTGCAAATCGATATGGGCGATTGTACGCTCTGATGTATGACCTTTCCGGTTTGCATAGAGGCCAGATTGAGCATGTCAAGAGCGACTGGAAGCGCCTTATCGACGAAATGTGGCTCACACGAGACCCTAATGACAAAGCCTATCTACACCACCAGCTAAAACCTGTGGTTGCCATCTGGGGAATCGGTTTCAATGATAACAGAGCTTACACTCTTCACGAGTGCCTCGAGCTCGTCAACTTTTTCAAAAGTGATACCCAGTATGGTGGATGTATCGTCATGGTAGGCGTGCCCAGTGGTTGGCGGACGCTCGACTGGGAGAGCGTTTCCGATCCAAGCTTGCATGATATTATAAACGCGGCGGACATTATTAGTCCGTGGACAGTTGGACGCTACAATTCGCTTGCAGGTATCTCTTGCCATGCTCGTACTCGTTGGCGTCCGGATATGTCCTGGTGCGCATCTCATGGAAAAGACTACCTTCCTGTTGTCTTTCCGGGCTTCAGTCGGCATAATACGTTTCCTGAGTCACCTCTGAATGCAATCCCGAGATTGACAGGCCGGTTTCTCTGGCGGCAGATTGTGGAAGCAAGGAGAAGTGGTGCTGCGATGATATACGTAGCAATGTTTGACGAAATGGATGAGGGCACGGCAATTTTTAAATGTACGAACGATCAGCCTATCGGCTCCAGTCCATTCTTGACGTATGAGGGATTACCTACGGACCACTACCTCTGGCTGACCGGCATCGCGGGCAGAGCCATCCGCGGCGAGATACCGGCCAGTGATGAAATGCCATTGCGGTAGAAAAATTTGTGTGTGGAGCCACATTGGTTTAGACTGTACGGCATAACAAATGCACCGACCATGACATTAAAAAACTGTGCTTTGACGCGGCTTTCCACTGTGGTTCATGTATGGCTTTACTATCTTGCCACCGGATCGACTATTGAATATCCGGAATGGAAGATGGTATGCGTAGCATATCCTACCGTTTGGGTGGTGCACGGCGTCCTGTGTTTACCAGTCAAATTCAGCGATAATTGGGGTGTGGTCGCTGGGGCGCTCTGCGGTGCGAGGTTCCTTATCTATATAACAAGCAGTGCAGTTTTCAGCCAATTGCTTTGTCGCCATAATGTGGTCAAGGCGCCAGCCGAGATTGCGTTTGAAGGAGTTCGGTAATCTATAATCCCAGAATGTATAATGGCCTGCCTCGCTGCAATGGAGTCTGAATACATCAACAAATCCCCACTGCATAACTTTATCCAGCGCTTTGTGAACCTCCGGATGGAAACAAACGTGACCCTGCAAGGCAACCGGATCGTAAACATCTATCGGCTGCGGTGCGATGTTTAAATCTCCTACCCAGATGATGGGATCTGTCGGAGAGAAATGTTTTTTGAAAAGGGCATAAAGGCGCTCGAACCATTCTAATTTGTACTGAAATTTGTCCGAGTCGGGTGAAACGCCCTGCGGAACATAGGTATTGACAATCACAATGCCGTTTGTTTCTACCTTAATCAGACGAGCCTCGTCCCTTGGCTCATCGTGAAAGCCGAATTCTACATTTGTAATCGGGCTTTTACTAAAAGTTGCTACGCCGTTATAGCTCTTTTGTCCCTTAAAAACATATTCGCAGAATGGCCAGGCCCATTTGTATCCGGTCTGGTCGAGCTCACCTGTTGGAAAATCAATATCCTGGACCTTTGTTTCTTGCAGGCATAAAACATCGGGCTGATGTTCGACCAACCATTGAAGGACAAGCGTCAAACGAGCGCGTAAGGAATTGACATTAAAGGTAGCTACTTTCATTTAGAGCGCCTTTGGATTATGGCCAGAGTTGTTCTTCAAGCCAGCTATCAGCTAAGATAGCAAAATCGCTGAAGTTTATCTCATTGTTAGCGTCTAAATCAGCCGGCGACATAAGCCCACCGCCGGGGGGATCGAAAAGGCCCATGCCGTTGGTTGCAATATAGGCGACTTCCGGCTGGCTGAGAGCATAGTCGTAAATGCGGAAGTTGTCGATTAAACCGTCATATCCGCCATACCATCCGGAGCCTATTTCGAATGACGTGATTGACGAAATAGGTGAGTTTGCATCCGTTCGGCTGTCATAAAGAGCGCCATTGAGAAATATTTGCATTATGCCCTGATAGACGTTTTTGGTGAACGCCCAGTGGTTCCATCGGCCCACCCATTCGCTTTTATATTTGTGGTCTCCACTAAGGCGGTTATCGAAAGACCATGGATAGCCGCAATCCCAGCTGTACAGGCCGGCCCCTCTTGGGCGGATCCAGCAACCAAGATTAATAGCTATCACAGGATTATTGACGTGTTCCCGCGGCTCGACTGAGCTCATCGAAATCAAGGTTGTGTTCTTGTCATATTCGTAATTTGAGCAGCATAGCGTGTCATTGCGATGCGCCGAATCCGTACCATATTGCCAAAAAGTAATGGTGATCCCAGTGCTGATTCTTTCAAACATCTCGGCAGCTTTGGTTATATTCACAGAGTCTCTATATCCGTCGAAACTTATCGCTTGGTTATATATGCCTGGGACGTATGTTGGGCTGCCGAACGGCTGGCCATGGTAGCCGTTGTTGGAATTATCGGTGGTATCGCCGTCGAATTTATACCAGGCCAAAGGTGCATTGGGATGTACAACCGCATAAGTTTTAGGGCTTCTGTCAAGCCAGTTGTAAACAATTTCTTTAAGGTCCTCAAAGTCAACACTACAATCGCTATTGAAATCGGCTTGGGGTCTATTTTGTTCGAGGCATCTGGACGGGTATAGCTTGATATCATCGAAATAGACAGTGCCGCCACCACCCTTTAGGGGTTGGGTTTGACCGACACGAAAGCCGATGGAGAAAGTCTTAATATTGCTCAGATTCAGGCTGGCTAAGTCTTGAATATTAATTCTCCAGCGCTGCCATGCTTGCTCTTTGATGTCGTTCGGGTCGGCGTTGTACGGCACAATCAAATCGACATCGCCGTCGCCAAGGCTAATATACATTTGTACGTCGGCAGCATTGCTTCTTCGACCATAAAATAGCAATTCCAAAGTCTTGGTGCCGATTGTAGCCCAATCCAACGCAGGGCTAAACGTACGTACAGCTTCGGAAGAATAACTTACGTCATAGTAGTAAACAAACGCCATAGATTGCTGGCATGTGCTAAGCGGATACGTCGAGACACCCACGAATGCTTCGCCGGTTTCTTTCCAGCTCTTATATATCTGATTATCGTAGTTGTTGTAGGACTCAAAATCGTCTAAAACAAGATGGTCGGCTACTGTGAATTTCCAGATATCGCCTGTAACGGGATTATTGGGGTCGGTGCTATTAACTTCATCTATTCGCCAGTAGTAGGTTCGGCTTAATTCAAGGCCTCCGGGGTCGAAGCTGTTGGCGTCCTGCGGCTGCTCTGGACTACTGATGGGATTTGCATTTGCATCTACATTAGCAATAGCAGTGCCGAAGTAAACGATGTGTTTATCTGCGGAATATCCCGGCAACCATCTGAGGACTGTGTCAACCAGCACGTTTTTAGCGCCGTTGAAGGGAATGGGGCCGGTGGCAGCTTTACTTTGTTCGATGTACGTTCGAGCACGTATATTAGCTATGTCAAATCCGGGTGAGCCTCCTCCTGTGTCTAATGCTACGATGCGAACAGCACTCGGTAAAAACGGCAGGCAGATACCTGTGATATCGAAGCCGATCTCGGAGTCCGTGTCCAGGCCGGAATTTAATGCTGTAGCTTTACCAAGCAGATACTCTTGGTTGGCACTATCTGTAATGAAAAGGAGAGCTTGTTCACCTACTTGACCCAGCTCTATAAGCAGTATATCATCGCCAGGACCGTCAACAATTCTGCCTGGAAACTTTAGCTCGATCCATTGGTCTATAGGCACGGTAACACCTGACTGGTCCGACAGCGGCGGGCCAACAAGCCATTTTTCGGGATCTACCGGAACCGGCCAGCGTCCATCAGCACCAACACCTTTCCAACAAGCATCGTCCGGGTTATATATATCAAGCAAATAATCCGGGTATCGAAATGCTTCTTGTCCTGTTGAAATACTCCCACTGCATAAGAGAGTTAATGCTATAACAGACAAGGTGAATGTGCTGACTTTTTGCATTTTTTTGTCCTGAAGCCCATCTAAAAGTGCGGTTTAGAAAATAGCGATTTCAGGTAATACAATGGATTAAGCAGATTATATCATTTTTGTATTTATAATTCAATATAACATGTATTTATCTGAGATTGAGTATGGTTTTGGCGATAACGAAGCAAAAAAACCTTGATATACGGGGTGTTACTGATAAACTTGCGGCGTTTATTGGAAAAGACAAGAGACAAACGGTCTTTGAGGACGCTTGTTAAAATCTGAGCAAAGACTATTTATAGGAGAGGACAGAAATGGTTGATTATTCGATAAGTTCGGCTGGTGAAAGGTTTCCAATTCCCAGCAAGGAGGAGTATTCTACAGAATTCAATCGCGTGGAGTCGCTGGCGGCAGCGGCACGCAAGGATGGTAAGGAAATTGTCGTAGTAATGGGTGTCGGTTTTGTTGGTGCCGTTATGGCGGCTATTATCGCCGACAGTATTGACCGGCAGACCGGCAAGCCCGGCAAATTGGTCATCGGTTGTCAGCGGCCCAGCACTCGCAGCTACTGGAAGATTCCATTGCTTAACAGAGGACAATCACCGGTTAAAGCCGAGGACCCCGAGGTCGAGCCGATGATCGCTCGTTGTGTGCTCGAAAAAAAGACCCTCATCGCCACCTACAACAGTGAGTGTCTTAAGTTGGCCGACTGTGTTGTTGTGGATGTCCAATGTGACTATACAAAAAACGACCTTGGAAATATGCGAACCGGCTGGGTGGAGATGGAGGCATTGGAAGCGACAATAAAAACCATCGGCAAATTTATACCGCCCAAATGTTTGACCTTAATCGAAACAACTGTTGCACCCGGTACCACAGAGTTCGTCGCCTGGCCGATTTTGAAGAGGGCATTTGCAGCCCGCCAAATTGATTCAGAGCCACTGCTGGCGCACAGTTATGAGCGTGTTATGCCAGGCAGACAGTATGTATCATCGATACGAGATTTCTGGCGGGTCTGCTCCGGCTGTAATGAAGAAGCAAAAGAGCGCGTCGAGAAATTTCTTCGAGAAGTGTTGAACACCGCCAAATTCCCTTTGACGGTTATGGATCGGCCTATCGAATCAGAGACTGCTAAAATAGTTGAAAATTCTTTCCGTGCCACAATGCTGGCTTTTTTGAATGAGTGGAGCTTGTTTGCTGAGCGAAACGGCGTGGATTTGATTAAGGTCATCAAAGCAATTAAGGTCCGGCCTACTCACAATAACATCATATTCCCAGGTCCAGGTATCGGCGGATACTGTCTGCCGAAGGATGGTGGTCTGGGATATTGGGCGTACAGGCACATTCTTGGTTTCGATGACGATATATTTAAGATAACCACTTCGGCCATCGATATAAATGACACGCGGGGTCTTCACGTAGCGGAATTGACAAGGGATGCGCTTCGGAACATGGGCCGGTTAATCGCCGGCGCACCGGTACTTTTATGCGGGGCCAGCTATCGCCAGGATGTCGCTGATACTCGTTACAGCGGCTCGGAAGTAGTAGTCCGAAAGCTGACTGAGATGGGAGCAGAGATGAGGGTACACGATCCGTATGTCGAGCATTGGTACGAGCTGGAAAAACAGGATACCTATCCGGCACCGGGCCACTCGTTAGCAAGATTTTTCCGCAACCAGGATTACTTGGTGAATATTACTGTCCAACAGGATATTGCTACTGCCATAAAAGGTGCTGAAGCACTTATCTTAGCTGTGCCGCACGAACCTTATTTGAAGCTTGACCCCGGCCAGATAGTCAAGTGGGCGGGCGGGCCTTTAGCCGTGATTGATTGTTTCGGCATATTAGATGATGATAAAATTCGCCGGTATTTCCAGCTTGGCTGTGAGGTCAAAGGCTTAGGTAGGGGACATATCCAGAGAATAAAAGAGGAAGTGAGAAGACAGAGGACAGAAGGCAGATGACAGAAGACGAAAGACGTTTAGCCGGCACACCTGTGGTGCCGGTGAATGACTACATTTCTGATTTCTGACTAAAGATGGACTTTAAAAACAAACGCATAGCAATTCTGTCGCCGGTTGCATGGCGGACTCCGCCACGGGCCTACGGCGCATGGGAGACCGTGGCGAGCAATATCACCGAAGGTCTGATTGCCCGTGGCTGGAAGAATGTAACGCTGTTCGCCACAAAAGATTCCATCACTAACGCAAAGCTTGTTGGTTTTGTTGAAAAAGGTTACGAGGAAGATAAGACCCAAATCCCGCTGGTCTCGACGTGTCTGCATATTTCCAAGGTTATGCAGCGATCTTGTGAGTTTGACCTGATTCATAACAATTTTGACTATCTGCCATTGACCTATCTACCTTTCGTAAAAACGCCGATTCTGACCACAATCCATGGCTTTTCAGACCCGGACATACTGCGGGTTTACCACGACCATAAAGATTCTTACTATGTTTCGATCAGCGATTCGGATAGGGACAAAGAGCTACCGTATTTGGCGACTGTTTACAATGGTATTGACCTTTCTAATCTTACGTTTAGGGAGACGCCTGGAGACAAGCTCGTCCATTACGGACGAATACACAACGACAAAGGGACACACCTGGCGATTGAAGTCGCAAAAAAGTGCGGTATGGATTTAATAATAGCCGGCATAATTCAGGACCAAAATTACTTCGACACGCTTGTCAAACCTTATCTAAACCAATCCTCGATTCAGTATATAGGCCCCGTTAATCCCGTCCAGCGTGACGCGCTTCTTAAAGAAGCGTATGTGGTCATTCACCTTAACACAATTCCTGAACGGTTCGGCTTGGTGATGGCTGAATCAATGGCCGCGGGCGTGCCGGTAATTGCGATGGATTTAGGCTCATGTCGTGAGGTCATCGCGGATAAGGAAACCGGCTATTTGGTCAATAATGTCGATGAGGCGGTGGAGGCTGTGGGCAAAATTGATAGAATAGACCGCAAAAAATGCCGCCTGCGCGTGGAAGATAATTTCACCATCGACCGTATGGTCGAAGGATACGAAAAGGTATATGCGGAAATCTTTCGCAGAGAAGGAAAGTACTGAAATACATGAATTAAAACAACCAAAATAATGAATTCTCCATACAATAACCCCCGATTCAAGAATCGGGGGCTAAAAAAGAAAAATATAAATGATTGGATATATGTTGACATGGACAACCTATGGTAGTTGGCTTCAGGGAGATGAAAGAGGCTGGGTCAAAAACGGAAGAATATTACAACCTGATAACAAGTTATATTTGACGAATAAACAAAAACTAAATGGAACGCCTGTCAAATTAAAAGAAGCGCAAAAAAGGTTAGTAAAAGAGATTATTCTTGCCGAATCAAAAAGGATAAATCAGAAAATATGCGCCTTTACTGTCTGCAGTGATCATATTCATATAGTTGCCGAATCCTGTTCAGAATCAATATCGCAAATAGTACAACGATACAAACGTGTAAGCACTTATGCCTTGCAAAAAAATGGATTTAACGGCAAAGTATGGACTAAAGGTTATGATAAAAGATATTGTTTCAGTGTAAAAGATTTAAGAATCAGAATAAATTATGTTTTAAGACATGGTTAAAGTAAATTTATTTAGCCCCAGATTCTTGAATCTGGGGTTACTTAGAAAAAACGTAACCGTTCACACAGAAAATAAGGCGTTTTTGTGTCATTGCGAGGCCTTTAGGCCGAAGCAATCTCAAAAACGTACGATTTTAGATTGCTTCGCTTCGCTCGCAATGACAAAAATGCGGTTTTCCCGTGAACGCTTACGAAAAAACAAATGAGAAAAGAAATTGTAAAAAGATACACAAACAATCCTATCCTGACAAAGGATGATATTCCGTATCCGGTGCAGACGGTTCACAACGCCGGCGTTACGAAATTTAATGACAGATACATAATGCTGTTTCGTTCGCACCTCGATACCGGAAGGTCCCTAATCGGCTTAGCTGAAAGCGACGACGGCTTCAAATTCAAGGCGAGGCCTGAACCTTTTATTATGCCGAGTAAAGAGCCGATATTTTGTGAATATGAAGAGTTTGGCGTTGAAGACCCGCGGATTACACCTTTGGAAGGAGTTTATTATATCACTTATAGTGCGTACTCCAGGTATGGCGTCCGCATCGGCTTGGCTAAGACTATGGATTTTGAATCGGTCGAAAGGGTTGCCTTTATTACCCAGGCTGATTATCGCAATACGGTTCTTTTCCCTGAAAAGATTGGTGGCAGATATGTCAAGCTGGATAGACCTCATTCCGACATCAGTCCCTGGTCGATCTGGATAAGTTACTCGCCGGACCTGCGTCACTGGGGCGACTCACGCGTCGTGTTAAAACCCGTGCCGTACCATTGGGACGAGATGAAGATCGGTCCCGGCGCTCCGCCGATTCGCACCGACAAAGGCTGGCTGAATATTTATCACGGCGTTTTTCCCACAATGGACGGCCATATATATCGGCTTGGCGTCGCATTGCATAAGCTCGATAATCCCGCTGTGATACTCGGCGTTAGTGACAGATGGATTTTGCAGCCGGAGGACCCGTGGGAAGTTGTCGGCTACGTGCACAATGTTGTCTTTACATGCGGTGCGGTCCCGGAGGATGATGGGACGTTGAAATTATATTGGGGCGGAGCCGACAAGGTAATGTGCGCCGGCACAGCGGTAATAGATGAGCTTGTTGAGCTTTGCCTGACGGACTCTCGGCCTGCGATGTAATCCAGGCGGGGGTCATTTCGAGCGGAGTCCCGATCAGAATCGGGATGAAGTCGAGAAATCTGTTTTGAATAGATTTCTCCGCTGCGTTTGCTGCGCTCACTTCGGTCGAAATGACATCCTCCTACAAAGCAATCAGGATTTTATGAAGCAAAGCCATCCGTGACATATTCTCTTGAGTTCTCCTCCTAATTGTTGTTCTAAATACTAACCTAATTAAAGATAATGAATCAAGAAGGATATTGAGAGAAATTCCGTTCTTATTTGTTAATGCGGGATTAAGTATGTTCTCTAATTATCTCTATTAAACTCCCAAGTAAGCCGGAGAGCCGCTTTTTTGGTTTCTCACATATATCTTTTAAATATCCAACCCCTTTTTTGAATAAAGTGTATTTCTTTATATCTAAAGGCATCAATCGATTTTCTGCTCTTGCCTTTGTCATACGATTGTATCTATTAGCTCTTGCAAAAAACCGCCACTGTTCGAATGCATCTTCAATTTTGTTGTCAATAATCACTTCTTGGTTGTATTGTATTTTATTATTAGAATATTCAAGATGCTCCTTCCATAAGTCTTGTCTCAATTTTTTAGCACCATTGCGATCCCAAACAGCAACGTTTATTTCTGAATCGGTTCTTAAACTTTGGTAACTAATATTTGCTGAGCCGATAGAATACCATTCATCATCAACAATGAATAATTTGGCATGTACATAGATATCATTGTAACTATATATTTCCTTGTTTTCTCCATTATCTTTGTATGATGTTGCAAGAGTATACACATAAATATTGGGATGATTCTTGACTTCTATTAAAAATTCTTTGGAAAATAGTTTTGTGAAATCAGGATTACCGGGGAGAATGATAAAAATCTTAACTCCTCTATATGCGGCATAAATCAATGCTCTTATTATTGAGTGGTGGGATACTTTGTCAAAAAAGTATTGATTTTCAAGATAAATATACCTTTTTGCATTATTGATGGCGTTTAAGTAGCTCTCTCGGATGCTATATTCACCATCACTTATATTTGGATATATATTACTGGGAATTGTTCTTGTAACTTGAATCTTAATATTACCTTCGTTTTCTTGAGGTGGCTGTTCTGGAGGGTACGGAAGGTCAGCTGGCTTGATATCCTGTGGGAATGAGCCATATTTCTTATTTTTTTCAGTTGCTTTATCCCATCTTTGTACAAAATTATGAATTACATCTCTTACTACAGGTCCTCTAATCTCACAAAAAAGGTCATGTGTAGGATGCGGTTCCTTTCTATCGTGAGCACTTGTATCAATATGAGTTTTATCCATGTTAATGCCACCAACAAATGCAATTTTGTCATCTATAATAAAAATCTTCTGATGATGACAACCAAGTTTATTATAATCCCATCTGAATTTGGCTTTACAATTAAGCCCCTTTAATCTCTCGAAATCCTCTTTTGTCCCTTCAAAATCACCTCTTATTGCTTTACTTCGCCAGGCTAGAACTTTGAAATCCATGTTTTCCTTTTGGCTGACCTCTGAGACAATCTTTATTATTTTATTATCAAATGATGGAATTATAAAATCAATATCAACGTAGCACATCGTTAGCCACACTTTAGCTTGGGCTTTCAATATCGCATTAAAAATGTGCCTCATAGCCTCTTGGCCATCTATATACGGGATTGCAATATTACCTTCTCTTTGAGGATAACATGGAGCTTGTGATGCTGATGGGATAGGCATATTTTTCCTCTCTATTTATCTGTATAATATCCTAACTTTTTAATGGATTACAAAGTGCTTACTGTATTACTCGCCGATCTACAGATTGACTAGGATTATCTCACCAGCACTGAAGAATAAACTGCACCAGCGAAAAAGTCAATTGATTTGGAGCAAAATTAAACGTTTTCTCGAGCTTTATTGCTTGGTGCATTTAATTTTTATGATTCTTATTGATTGGTATAAATCATTTTTCCGCATTCACATATCATATACGACATACGTAAAGCGCGTACGCGCTTTACGTATGAGCTTTTTTCTTGCGATTGGTCGTTAAGACCAAATAATTTCTGATTTAATGTGCCGGAGGTGCGGCGCACAGAACATTTGGATTTATCAAAAAGCTTATGCAGAGCACAGACTACATTAGTGTGGTCACTGAGGGTTCAAGCCCCCGGTTACTTCTCCCAATTCAGCATAACATTTTTGAAGAATGCGCCTTGCTTTGTGGGGGTGTAATTCCAGTCTGAAATCAATTGCGGCGGCCAATCGGGATCGAAGCACCAAGCCGTCCATGATATACCCTTTTTCTTAAAATACTTAATTATTGTTTTGCCGTATTCTTCATCACTAATCACAGGGACATGTGCTCCTGGATCATCGGCGGACATAAATCCAAACTCTGTGGCGAATAAAGGATATTTATCGGCTACGAAGCCAAAGTCCCTCTCCCAGTTCTTTTCAAACGGCTCTGTAGTTTTTTGCGGGTATGGATGAGAAACATATCCGATTCCTTCTATTTCAATCGGATCAGCTTTAACGGGTTTAATATCATAGCCCCAGTTAAAACCGGCAGCTAACGGAATAACCTTTTTATCGTGGGCAAAAATGATTTGAATGATTTCTTCGTTGATTTTTTTCCATTCCGGCCAGGTCATGCGTCCCAACTGTCCATTGTAGGTTGTAGGCTCATTAAAAATTTCATAGAAGGCAATAGTCGGAACATTTTTATAACGATAAGCAACGCTCCTCCAGAAATTAAGGGTCTGCTGTTTGGTGGTGTCATACATTGGATGTTGAAAAAGACCTGTTTTTAGATTCCCGATGGAGTGCCACTCGATAATTAAGTACAGCTCAAGCTCAGAGGCCCAGGTAACAGCCTGGTCTAATAGCTTAAAGTATTCTTCTTTGCCGCGCTGCCGCCAGGCCATAGGATGCACCGGCACTCTAACGATATTCGCACCCCATTGTTTTATTACTTCAAAATGTTTCTTGGTCCAACGGCCGTTTTTCTGGATTTTGTCCGGGTCGGAAATATTAACTCCTCTAAAAAGTATGCTCTTACCTTTTTCATCGACAAACTTATTTCCTTCGACGTGTATAAAATCCAGCGGTTTACTAATCTGACTGGCATCAAAAGTATCCGGGTACGGTATATACCACCATTCTTTTGGAGTGCTTTGGTCATGTTGTGAGGCAAGCAGTGGATTATTTGAAATCATTATAAACATCAGGCAAAGAATTGAGAGTGTAATGATATTTTTCATATAGCCTCCAATTATCTTATCAATTCAGGTCCTTCCAGCATTTTGCCACCGTTGAAGAATAAACAGCTTCAGTGAAAAAGTCAACTGATTTGAGGTAAAAATCCACGTGAAACGCCGTGCTCCGGCAGGCTCTCAGGCTCGGCGTAGGCCTCCGACGGAGCGAGCCGCCCTGACGAGTGGGGCTAACTATTTAGCCTCCCAATTTACTCGCCTTTGCGTAGCCGCTTTAGCGGAGCGAGGTTGGGGGGTTCTTTTCTAAATGTTTAGCCTGCGGTTCCATGCTTTAGCAGGGAAAGTTTACCATAGGTTCGGTCTGTTGTCCATCAGCAGGGTCGTTCGGCCGTATTTCTCCGGTGACAGAGACTCCTTTAGTATTTTACGAATCTCTCGCATCGGTGTGCGCTGTGTTGTATGAGTGATGATGATGTGCTCGTTTTGCAGCTTTTCAATTAGCTGTGCAAATTCGTTGATGTGCATATGTTTGCCGGCCTCAGCCCTTCCGGTATGATCTGTCTCGTAAAACGTGCACTCGGCGATCAGGATTTTGCTTTCCACAATGTAATCCAACTGTGAAAAATCGGCATACTGAGTGTCACCGATATAGGTGACAATCGGTACCTCAAGCGGATAGTCAATTTGGATTCCCTGTTTTTTTAGCTCGACGAGTTGTGCCCCGGCAAGCTGAGCATACTCGGGTTTAAGTTTTTTTCGCTTTTCGATTACGCTATAGCTGACAGAGCCGCTACAGTGCCTGGTGGGAAATACCCGAACGAACAAATTCGGCTTTATTTGGTGTTCATCGCCGGCTTTTACGCCAATTAGTTTGCCCGGCACTTGATTTCCGTCTAATCTGCCCCAGGCCTCGATTATATCTCTCATCGGTCCAAGCAGATTTTGCGGAGCATATATCGTACCGGCAGATATGCCGCAAAAGTTCCGTTGCGATAGGTAATATGCGAAACCCGCAGCATGGTCCATATGTCCATGCGTCAGCAGCATGTTATTTATTGATATAATCTGGTCCGGGGCCTTTCCGATGTCGAAGCACACGTCCAACTGCGGGATTGCAACTACGGTCTCTTCACCTGCGATTGAGTAGCCGATGATTTCCAGGTTATCTATCTTTATATATGCTAATCTATGACTGGGCATTTGATTTCATAACGACTAAATATTTTGGATACACTGAAATTTCGTCGCCGTCCTTCTCCATAGTAGTTCCAGCCTTCGTAGTCCCTTAGGGAAGTAGGCACTACGAAGGATGAATTCCGGCGACGGCTAAACGACATAGTAGAGTGCTGTTGCAGTTATGTCAATTTGTTTTTGACATTGGCAGTTGAAGGCTATATAGTTTTTCTTTTGTAATGTCGGCACACAATAACAAATCACAAGCAACTTTTAGTTGAGGGAGCTGTCTCAATGCCTGCTGGTAAAGCTGACGACAAAGTGATTACCGATAAGAAAGGTCGGTTAAAACGGCTGGTTTGGATAGTCGGTAGCATTATCCTCGTAATGTTGGTAATTTTTGTCGCAGCTAAGCTCTGGCTTGTTCCTGGTCTAATCCGGCAGGAAGCAGAACGAAGATTGTCGGAATTTTGCAAAGGTACGGTTGAAATTGACACCGTCGAGGTGAAACGCTCTGGACAGATTTATCTTGAGAGAATTAGGTTTTACGACAAGACAAAACGCCAGTGGCTGTTAGCCGACAAGGTAAAGGCGACTTTGACTAATTGGCCGAGCCTGAGTCCTCTGATAACCGGGATCGAAGTTGACAACTTAAACCTGCAAATTTTTGAAGAAGACGGCAAATTCACAACGCCATTTCTACTTTTTTCAAAGCAGCCAGGCGATTTATCCTCCGGGTATTCGGACATCCACAAACTTATAGTCAAAAAAGCCTCAATTTTGGTGTCTAATAGCAATGACTCGGCGGTGAGATATGACAACATACATTTATCAGTAGCAAAACGAGAAGGATTTTATGATATCTTGCTGGAACGTCTAATCCCCCAGGCTTCAGAGTTGCTTGTAGCTAAGGGCACAATCAATTCAAAGACTCTTCAGGCCGACCTTTCTTTACAAATGAAACATACGGTCAGCAAAGCTGAAATGAACGAACTTTTGGCCGTATTGAATCAACCAAACATTTCAGCCGAGGGCAAAATATCAGCCGACTTAACAATTGCCGGCCCTCTAAAAGAGCCAAAGGCTCTAAAGGCCAAGGGCAAGATAAACCTGGACGATTGGATCGCGGAGACAAAAAATAATCTAATTGCACAAAACGTAACGACCCAAATTAAACTGAATAACCAACGCTTGGATTTTGAGAATTTCACCGCGAATTTCTGTAAAGGATGGGTAAACGGTTCATTTTACGCCGAGCTTAGATTAAGCCAGCCTACCGAATTCGGCGGCCAAATCTTGGCTATGGATGTCGATTTGGTGCAATTGACTTCGGTGTTAGCTGCGAAAAAAAAGGCAACAAAGGGCGCGATCACGCTCAATTACAAATTTACTGCCAGCGGTAGTGATTGGAAAAACCAACAAGGCGAAGGGCTGGTCTTCTTTGATGATGCGGATATTAGTGTTTTGCCTGTAATTCCTAATATATTTGGTGCTGTAGGATTATCGAGCTACGATCCACTTACAATGTCCGATGCTCAGGCAACCTTCAGCACGGCCGGGCCAATCGTAACGATAAAAAATGCACACATTGCTAATCGTTTCGCGGCCATAGAAGCTGAGCCCGGCGGAACAGTTAACCTGCAAACTGAGCACATAGATATGCGCGTTGTGGCGATACCGCTTAAACAGCTCGACTCGTTGATGAGACGCATACCCATCGTCGATATTTTTACCAACCTCAAAGACAAGCTTACTCGCCTGCACATTGAGGGACAGTGGTCGGATCCGCCGAATAAACTAATAACGAAAGAGCCGATAAAGGATATTAAAGACGGCACGGTAGGTTTTTTGCAGGACGTGGTAACAAGCGGCGGCCAGTTTAGTCAAGCAATGCTTGGGAAATTCGGCATCTTGTTTAAAAATAAGCAAGATAATAAAAAGTAATCCAGGAGACACCTCATGCCTGATAGGCGTATCCATAGGGGGCCGCATCCGGCAGATGAGAAATTATTCGCCGACGACAAAATCGGCGATTTGAGGTCTGCGCTGAGTGACTTCTCGCTTTTACTGACGAAGGGTTATGCAAAAAAAAGTGCCCTGAAATTAGTCGGTGACAGATTCTCACTTACCGAGAGACAAAGATTAGCTATTATGCGAAGTGCCTGCTCCGACCAGCAGCTTGCCTCTCGCAACCAGCGTGAAGTTAAAATTTCTGACTTGGTTGGTCAACCTATTGCCATTGATGGCTACAATATCCTTATAACCATCGAGGCTGCAATGAGCAGCGGCGTGATTTTCAAAGGCCGTGACGGCTGTTTCCGGGATTTGGCGAGCATCCATGGAACATACCGCAAAGTAACGGAAACAATACCGGCTGTGCAGCTTATAGGCGGATTTCTAAAAGATATTGGCGTAATAAAAGTCCTCTGGCTGTTGGATAGCCCGGTTTCCAATAGCGGCCGATTGAAAAAACTAATCGGTGAATTAGCTCAAAAGAATGATTGGAGTTGGGAGATTCAACTTTTATTCAGCCCCGATGCGGAGTTGATAAAAACCGATTTAATTGTAGCCAGTAGTGATAGTGTCGTACTGGATGGCTGCAAGAAATGGACCAACCTCGCCGCCGAGATCATCACACAGAAACTTCCCTCTGCAACCGTGATTGACCTAGCCCCAAACTCCGCGTAGCCCTTGAATCCACGTTTCTTTCGGCAAACCTCAAAGAAAGTTATAATTTCCTTCCGTATTCGTGTAAGGCGCTCCAAAGGATTTCATACCATTCCTGTCATCGTGCCCAACACCGGGCATAAGGCAAACTTTGGAACCGGCTATTCGCTCTGTATAATCTGAACCTCAGCAAGGAAAACTCCAGGTAGTCAAAGCGAATTCGAGTCATTACTGACTAACGCCACAACCTCCTTGTCCTCCAGCCACTTCTTCAGAGTTACCGGAGTCGGTTTTGCCTCTTGGGCTGGTGGCTCATGCGCCGCCTTGGGCATTTCATCCTTGTCTGGCGGCTCTGCCGGTTTAGCCTGAGTCTCCGGTTGGGTCGTGGTAGGGGGTGTCGCCGCCGGCGATTTTCTCTTGCAGCCCTCTGCATAGAGCAGCAAAGCCACGGCAAAACCTGCCAGCGTTACCCATTTCAAAAAGCGTTTCGTCTTTCGGTCCATTGTTATCTCCTATGCCAAAAGTCCACTCCACCATTACGTTGTGTCTTTCTAATCCGCTGCCGGAACTCGATGTCGAAGCAGCCTTCGTTATCGCCGATCCGTCCGTATGATTCTCTTATGTCTAGCATACATCTGGTTCTCACTTACTTATGTCTAAGAGCGTATCATGGCGCATTGGTCAAGTAAAGATGGTCAGCCAAAAAAGTTTCGGCTCGTATTTTATCACTCGTATCTTGTAGAGGTTGGCAGCGTCAAGGCCGAAGGACTTGTCGATGGTCGCTTATCACTAAAGAATTCAGCCATCCCCAAGACTTCGGCGAGCTCAGTCGAGCCGCTGTGCTTGGGGCTGCCACACGTCAGTTGTCGATAGTTTCCAAATCCCTCTAAGGTATGTTGCAGTAAAATTGATATAGTCCTTTTGATTAATCAAAAAGACTATATGCTTAAAACATACACCTTATTTACAGTCAGGGGCTAAACATTTTTATCGATTAGTTTTGTGATTATAGGGAGGTCAATCTTTTCAAGGGAATCACAGATTAAATCAGCTTGATAGAGTTTTTCTGCGGTTGTGGAATTCGTCACTGCGATACACTTAGCGCCTGCGGCTTTGGCGGCCTGTACGCCGCTCGGAGCATCTTCAAAAACCACACAATTTGCAGGCACAAAACAGTATCTCGTCTCTCGTCGCTTTCCTCGACTCTTCGACGTTGCTCAGAGTAGGCTTTGCTCGGGACAGGCGTATCTCGCGAAGGGTGGCAGCGTCATCTCTGAGGGATGTCCATGGTCGCTTATCACTAAAGAGTTCAGCCATCCCCAAGACTTCGGCGAGCTCAGTCGAGCCGTTACGCTTGGGGCTGCCACACGTCAGTTGTCGATAGTTTCCAAATCCCTCTAAGGTATGTTGCAGTAAAATTGATATAGTCCTTTTGATTAATCAAAAAGACTATATGCTTAAAACATACACCTTATTTACAGTCAGGGGCTAAACATTTTTATCGATTAGTTTTGTGATTATAGGGAGGTCAATCTTTTCAAGGGAATCACAGACTAAATCAGCTTGATAGAGATTATCTGCGGTTGTGGAATTCGTCACTGCGATACACTTAGCGCCTGCGGCTTTGGCGGCCTGTACGCCGCTCGGAGCATCTTCAAAAACCACACAATTGGCAGGCAAAATACCCATACGACTTGCAGCGACAAGGAAAAGTTCCGGGTCGGGCTTTTTTCGCTTGATTTCGCTTCCGGTGACATAGACCATCTTTTGGTAGGGGACCTTTGCAGATTCTAAAATAGCACGAGATAGCTCAAGCGTTGCGGATGTAGCAATGGCTAAACGAAAGTCCTTTCTTTGCAATGCTCCGTTTATCAACTCCAGTACACCCGGAAAAGCAGGCAGCGGTTCTTCCTGCATCGCTTTTATCAGATACTGCTCACGCAACTGAGCCGCGGCTTTTATCTGCTCATCGGTCAAATTCAAGCCATGTACGTCGGCTGCTGCCTTAACATATTTTTCGGCCCCTCTGCCTATACCGGCTGCAAAATCATCCGGCTTGACACTTTTTAAGCCGAACATGTCCTCGAAAACCTTGATGGTAACTTTGGCGTTTACCGGCTCGGTATCGGCAATCACCCCGTCAACATCAAATATCAGACCATACAATAGCACCATATCAAAAGTTAAATATCAAACATCAAAACCTGTCCTGTCCGGCTACGGATAGGCGCTTTGCCGAGACGAGAGCTAAGTCGAAGGATTACACGTAGAACAACGACATAAAACGTCATTGCGAGGAGGCCAAAGGCCGACGAAGCAATCTCGACCATCCGAAGGTAGGAGATTGCCGCGTCCTCACTTTATTCGGGCTCGCAATGACAATTACATTTTGCATTTTAATACGTCATTTTGACTTTTCCATTTTTATCCGCCTTTGGCGGGTTGATTTTTCATGTTTTCTGCATCGTTTTTTGCGAAGCGCAAAAATTTGGCCGTGGGTTCTTCCCGACCCACGGCCAATCCCGATAAATCGGGACTACTATATGACCACCCCTCCGAACGATAAGATTATGCGTTTCTTCTCAGCCCTACGGCTTGGAACTACTTTTCATTTAGCTTTTGCTTTATGAGTTTGCCCGCACGACAGGCAGCGTCTTTGCCGAAATCAACACACTTGTGCATCCCTTGGTTGAAAGATTTCGCAAATTCGTCCGATTTAATGGGCGAATGTATAAATTTTTTTTCATTAGATTTATGAACCCGATTTTCGGGTACAGGTGCAAGAGTATAGATTGCGGTTGCAAAACCTGCAAAATAGACAATTAGAAAAAATACCACTTTGGTTGCCCAGCGCCTCATTAATCCCCCCAACATATAAAGGCAGCGATTTTACTCGTGCTTCGCAGCGATCCATCCTCCGTAGTATCCTTCTCTGTAGTAGGTACAGCGAAGGATGAACTGCAGAGCGTGGAAGCGCTGCTTTTCAGCAGTAGCATCGGTCATCCCCCCAGCCGTCCCATGCAAACATCTCTACTAAATATTTAAGATAAAAAACCACCGATGCCAAACGCAAATTTGACATTTTGTTCTTAGTTATTGCCGTATGGATATAGTATAATTTTATCGAGGGTAGAAAAGATGGATTGAATATTTGGATTTAAAGGGATTTAATGAATACGAAAAAGAAAATTGATTACTGGCTGGATATCGCGGATTACGATTTAGCCAGTGCGAAAGCGATGCTGGAATCAAAAAGGTTTCTGTATGTTGGTATTCTTTATCATTAGGTGGTAGAGAAATGTCTGAAATCTTACTTCTGGCATACTCAGAAAAAAGAACCTCCTTATAGTCATAATCTTCTGTTGCTTTCAGAAAAATCAAAATTTGACAAGCACGCCAACCAAGAGCATTTTTCGCTTTTCAATGAGCTTATGCCGCTTAATATACAGGCTCGTTATCCTGAAGACAGAGAGCTTTTGTTGAAAGTGCTCAATGCCAGGAAGTGCGAAGAGCTTTATATGAGAACAAAGAAATTTTACTCATGGATAAAAAAGTTGTTGAAATAGCCAAACTTTACGCCCAAAAAGTAAAGGGTTTTATGCCTGTCAGCATGGTGATACTTTACGGCTCACATGCTAGAGGTACCGCCAAAAAAAACAGTGACATAGATATAGCTGTTGTGGTGGATAAATTTCGTGGTGATTATCTTAAGACAAGCGCCGATTTGTTTAATCTTGTGCGTACAGTAAATAAACGTATAGAACCGGTGCTCTTATGCCGTGAAAACGACAAAAGCGGATTTCTGGAGAACGTGCTGAAACATGGCAAGATTATTTACAAGTCCTCCCCATAAGCGGGGAATCACAATTCAAAACTCAAGACTTAAAACTCAAAAAAGCATCCTATATACTCCGTGTCACCTGTAATAAGAGCAATTGTTGAATTTGTATATATGTGACTGCCGACATTTTGACCTGAAATCAAGGTAAAAAAATTGATTTTTCAAGGTAGATTGTGTATTATATTATCAGGCAAAGCAGAGCTTCCAAGCGGATATTATCTCGTGCTACATAGCGCTTCGCAGAGTAGCATGGGAACTCTCATAAGCTCAGAAGGTTGAAAAGGTTTGACTTACGTAGGAGGGCAAGAATTGTATCAGGCTCGTTTTACTCTTTTGATAGTCCTGATTTTTTTACTCACTTTTGCTTCGATCTGCCAAGCCCAATACCCCGGCGGCTCAGGCGCGGAGGCAAATCCTTATCAGATTAGTTCGGTCGCTGACTGGCAGAGTTTGATGAATACCCCGGACGATTGGAATAAGCATTTTATCCTGACAGCCGACTTGGATTTGCAGGGGATCAATCTATCTCCCATCGGCAATAGTAATAACTACTTTACCGGTGTCTTTGACGGCAATGGGCATATCATCCGCAACGCAGACGTGAATATGCCCGGCAGCAATGTCGTCGGACTATTTGGTCGAGTGGATTGTCCTGGACAAATATGTGACCTCTGCGTAGAGAACATCGAGGTTACCGGCAAAAATTATGTTGGCTGCCTTGTAGGAAATATTGGTTATCTTAGCAGCCTCACCACCTGTTACGTCAAAGGTTCGGTCATTGGAAGTGAAAATGTTGGAGGCCTTGTGGGGTATAATTGGGGTGCCACCATCACTGCCTGTTATGCCACCGGCTCTGTCAGAGGAGATGATTTTGTTGGCGGACTGTTAGGATATATTGAATATGGTAGCATTTTGACCGCTTGTTATGCTGATGGCTTGGTCAGCGGAAAATTTGGTGTCGGCGGCTTGGTGGGATGGAATTCCGGCGGCATTGAAGCCTGTTATGCCACCAGCTCTGTCAGGGGAGACGAAATTGTCGGTGGCCTGGTTGGAAATAATTCTGGCAGCCTCACTGCCTGTTACGCCAACGGCTCGGTAATAAGTGGAATCCGTTCTGGTGGCCTGATGGGATGTAATTCTGGCTCCCTCACCGCATGTTTCTGGGACGTCGAAACGTCTGGCCAGACGGGCAGTGCTTATGGGGGCAAAGGCTTGACCACCAGCGAGATGAAATCTCTGGCTATTTACCGCAACGCCGAATGGGCAGGAAAAGGCTGGGTCATCAACGATGGACAGGATTGTCCTCGCTTAGACTGGGAAAATACCGGCGGTGTCCCCATACCTGAACCCGAGTCCATTCCTCTTTTGGGTAGTGGTACCGTAGAAGATCCTTATCAGATATGGGCAGCTTCGGATTTTGCCCTTCTGAGCTGGCATACTTCAATTCTGGATAAACATATCGTTTTGCTGGACGACTTGGACTTATTCGGAATTACGCTTTACCCTATTGGTGATTTGGGGCCTTTTATAGGGACTTTCGAGGGCAATGGACATATTGTCCGCAATGCAGATGTAAATATACCCAGCAGCGATAACGTCGGACTATTCGGTTATTTAGGCGAGGACGGCCGTATCCAAAATTTAGGCGTAGAGGACATCGTGATTAACGGCAGAAATCATTCTGGTGGCTTGGTAGGTAATAATAGTGGCACTCTCACCGTCTGTTATGCCACCGGCACGGTCAGCGGCGATAATGATGTCGGTATTCTGGTGGGATTAAATTATAGAGGCAGCTTAACTACCTGTTATGCCACCGGCTCAGTCTATGGGAATTGGGATGTCGGCGGCCTGGTTGGAGATAATAGTTATGGCAGCATCACTGCCTGTTATGCCAACGGCTCGGTCAGCGGAGCCAATTCAGGTGTCGGTGGCTTGGTGGGTGAGAGTAGGGGTATCCTCACCGCTTGTTACGCCACCGGCTCGGTCGAGGGAAACAGTTCTGTCGGTGGTCTATTAGGGCAGAATTATGGTAGCCTCACCGTGTGTTTCTGGGATATTGAAGCTTCCGGATGGACTACCAGCGCCGGTGGGACGGGTAAGACAACAGCCGAGATGAAAACCAGGAGCACTTTCACAAATGCTGGCTGGGATTTTGTCGGTGAGAAAGCAAACGGAACTGAGGATATTTGGTCGATTTGCGAAGGCACAGATTATCCGAGGCTGACTTGGCAGATACCAGCGGCTGATTGGATTTGTCCGGATGGGGTAGGAATGGAAGATTTCAGCTATTTAGCCCAGTTCTGGATGATACCGGAAGGTGGCAATAACCCAGCCGATTTGGATAAAGATAACGCCGTTGGAATTAGTGATCTGATTATCTTCTGCGAACAGTGGCTGAGGACAAGATAATTCACGAACCGAAAAAGATGAAAGGATTTGATTTACTTATGAGGGCAAGAAATGTGTAAGTCTAGTCTTACTTTCTTAATAGTCTTAATTTTTCTATTCGATTTTATCGCGGTCTGTCAGGCCCATTATTCCGGCGGCTCCGGCACAGAGGAAAATCCTTACCAAATTGCTACGGTTGCCGACTGGCAAACTTTGATGAATACCTCGGACGACTGGAATAAACATTTTATCCTGACAGCCGACCTGGACTTGAAGGGGGTCGCCTTATTTCCGATCGGTAATCTTAGCAACATGTTTACCGGTGTCTTTGACGGCAACGGCCATATCATCAGCAATGCAGTGATAAACATGCCCAACAGCAATTATGTCGGCCTGTTTAGTTGTGTGCAGTCTGTTGGACAAATACGAAACCTTTGCATAAATAACATCGCGATTACTGGCAAAAATTATGTCGGTAGCTTAGTAGGAGACAATGGCGGCAGCCTTACGGACTGTTGTGCCATCGGTTCGATCAGTGGAAACAAATATGTTGGTGGCCTGGTGGGGGGAAATGTGGGTGGCAATCTCACTAACTGTTCCGCCAGCGGCTTAGTCAGCGGTAGTGAGTGGTCTGTCGGCGGCCTGGTGGGAGACACCTTTTTTGGCAGCTTCATAGCCTGTTACGCTACTAGCACTGTAATAGGAGATATTTCTATCGGTGGCCTGATTGGAGATAATAGTTATGGTAACATTACAACTTGTTATGCTACCGGTTTGGTCATCGGCAGTGCTGATGTTGGTGGCCTTGTGGGAGAGAATTCTGGCGGCAACCTCACCGACTGTTATACCACCGGCACGGCCAGCGGAAATCAATATGTTGGTGGTCTAGTGGGATTTACCTATGAATCCGCCAATATCACCAATTGTTATGCTACTAGTTCAGTCAACGGTAATCTTTATGTTGGTGGTCTGGTGGGATATAATCGGGGATGTACTATTATCACATGTTTCTGGGATGTCGAAACTTCCGAACAGACTACAAGCGATGGTGGGATGGATAAGACAACAGCCGAGATGAAAACCAGGAGCACTTTCACAAATGCTGGCTGGGATTTTGTCGGTGAGAAAGCAAACGGAACTGAGGATATTTGGTCGATTTGCGAAGGCACAGATTATCCGAGGCTGACTTGGCAGATACCAGCGGCTGATTGGATTTGTCCGGATGGGGTAGGAATGGAAGATTTCAGCTATTTAGCCCAGTTCTGGATGATACCGGAAGGTGGCAATAACCCAGCCGATTTGGATAAAGATAACGCCGTTGGAATTAGTGATCTGATTATCTTCTGCGAACAGTGGCTGAGTGGAAGATAATTCACACACCGGTAAATACGAACGACGAAATACGCATCATGAGATAAAAGATACGGTAGATAGTTGTTTATTGAGAACCTCTTTTAGTGTCTTGCAGACGATTGCGATTTCGTCTTTTGTCAGGTTGTTATAAAACGGAAGGGCGATTGTATGATCACTGACGGATTCGGTGATGGGGAAATCGCCGTGTTTATAGCCGAACTGCTCGACCATTAACGGCTGCAGATGCACAGGCGGAAAATAGTTTCCGACCTGAATGTCCCTGTCTATTATTGCTTGTAGAATCCTGTCTCGCTGTTGAGCTGAAAATCTATCCGCAAGCTGGACAACAAATACGAACCAGCTCATATCACAGCCATCCGGCTCAGCGGGTACTTTTAGTCTGTCATCGTCTGCAAGCATTTCTTGATACCATTGTGCAACCTGTCGGCGTTTGGCTTTGATTTGCTCGATTCTTGCGAGTTGCGCAATGCCGAGCGCGCAATTAATGTCACTAAGCCGAAAATTATAGCCTAAGTGTTTATGGCACAGCCAATTATTATCCTTGTCCCTGCCTTGATTGCGAAGCGACACACACATATCTGCCAAATCATTGTCGTCGGTCAAAATCATTCCACCCTCGCCGGTGGTTATTTGCTTATTAGGATAGAAGCCAAACACACTCATTGTGCCGAATGTGCCAACCTTTTTTCCATTCAGCTCAGAACCAAGCGCTTCACAACTATCTTCAATTACCTTGAGATTATGTTTTTGAGCGATTTGACAGATTTTATCGAAACCGGCTGGATTACCGAAGACTTCTACCGGTAAAATAGCTTTCGTCTTGTTGGTAATTTTGGATTCAATTTTTGCAGGGTCAATATTCAGACTCACAGGGTCAATGTCAACAAAGACCGGTTTGGCACCGGTCATCATAATAGAAGTCGCAGAGGCAATAAAAGTAAATGGCGTAGTAATGATTTCATCACCCCGGCTAATGCCCAGTGCCAACATGCACAGGAATAAACCGCTGGTGCCGCTATTGACAGCAACTGCCCGTTTTGTACCGATATATTTAGCGAAGGCTTGTTCAAATTCTCCTACTTTTGGACCAAGTGACAGATCCGGACTGCGAAGCACTGCACAAACCGCCTCGATTTCTTTTTCGGTGATATCCGGACGAGACAAATATATCCGCATGATAAAATCCTTGTTAAAAAGAACCAATTACCCCCACCACAAGGGTGGGGGCTAAACATCATAATCTTCAAGTTTGAATTTTACTGCTTGGAATTAATAAATCAAAAACATTTTCAGAGGCTTATTAACGTCACTGCTTGGTAAGTAGGCAATCCGAGCGAAATATAAGAAATGAGAAGCGTTTATGGGACGTGGAGCCTCAAAGATAACGGTTTATTGTGGAAAAGATTGAGAAATGTGCTTTTTGTGTAAACGGCCTTTGCTTTAAGGCCGAGTAAAAAGCAATGTAAATACCCTAAGTAATAGGGCTAAAAAAAATGGCAAAGGGAAAAAATGTACTAACGACGGGTGATGTGGCTAAGATTTGCAACGTTGCTGCTCGAACAGTTTCAAAATGGTTTGACACCGGCCAGCTGAAGGGTTATCGCATACCCGGCAGTAAAGACCGTAGAATACCATTGAGTGAGCTAATCCGCTTTATGAAGGTGCATAATATGCCAACAGGGGGTTTGCCGGTTGGCAAAATCCGGGTCCTAATAGTAGATAGCAACGAGGAAGCATCTTCAGCTTTAGCCGAGACTTTGAAAACCAAAGCAGGTTATGATGTGCAAACCGTTCGGAGCGATTTTGAAACTGGTGCGATTGCTCATAGATTTGCTCCTCACGTTTTGCTGGTAAACCTCTTGGCTGATGATGTAGATGCGGCAGGCATTTGCAGAAGTATCCGTACCGATGAGGATTTACAGACCATTAAAGTTATAGCCCTTGCGAATCATCTGAGCGATTCCGAGTACACTGCATTGTTAAAGAAGGGCTTCGATGGCTGTATATCCGACTTTTCGGATATCACCGGTGTCATCAAGAAGATAGAAGAAGCCATCGCTATCATATATTAGTCCCGCACCGGTTAAATTAGGCTTGGACCTAATGGATGTGGGAAAGAGTTGTTCTCAACAGTGAATTAATAAAAGGCTGGTGTGGAAGACCAGCTTTTTTTTTATACTGTTTTTCTTTTTAATAATCTTTAAAACCTCTCATCCATTCCGGCCAGTCTTCCGGCTGGACACCACCGACTTGGGTCCAAGGACCGTTTACGTTGAAGTTACGATGCCATTTGAGTGTCCACAATTGTTTCAGCCCGACTTTTCTGACAGACCAATCCAAAAATGCGCTATTTACCACCGCTTTGTGCCGGTTAAGGCAGACACGCCTCATTTCATTACTACCGGTGAAACCTTCCGTAGATCCATCATAAGCCGGTGGTATATCAATATCGAACGGCCAAACATCGTACCAAAAGCAATCAAGAAAAAGCGGTATATTTTCAGTGGGTTTAACGTCAATATTCTTCCAGTAGTTTTCTAAGTTGCCGCCTATAGCACCTGAACCTCGATTGCAAAGCCACTCGTTTTCACCGTAGCTGGCGTAACTATGATCGCTAAATTTGCCCCAGGCCGCGAATGGATTTACACCTCCCTCTGATAAAGGTTTTGTGGCCATAGGGCATAAACCCATCTTAGGATCTTTATAGTAGTCCCGCAAAGTATAAGTCCACCTGTCCCTGCCCGTTTGGCTCTCACCGCCGAGACCCACATCAAAATAACCGTTATTATCGTTTGTGTACATCGACCAGATGAGACTCCATTGGCGTAGGTTTGCCTGACAGGCTACCGCTCTTGCTTGATTCTTCACACTCTGTAACGTCGGCATTAATATCGCCATTAACAGCGCAATGATTGAGATCACCACCAAAAGCTCAATAAGTGTAAACCCTCTTCTTTTGCTTATAGTTATTACTCCTTTTGTTAATTGTATTAATAATAATTACTATGATTATGTTACAACAAAATGTGCGGAAATTCAGGCAGTATGTAGATATATTTCTAGAGGGATTATATTTTCTCTTGCAGCATTTTGCCCAATAGTTCTATTAGTTCTTCGGGACTGACGGTTCTTTCCCGTAAATCTCCGGTGATTATGGTGTAATTGCCGTTGGGAAGTTTCCACTGCAATAGCACCGCATTGCTATCGTTCAAGTACTCTTTGTCGCCATAATATTCTGCCTGCACGCCTTTGCTAAGCAAGTGACTATATCTTGACTTGATTGACAATAAATCGCTTCTATCAATCCGGCTTCGCAGAATATATGTTAACAACATCTTGCTGTCTTGATAAATGCCGTTTTCCAGTGAATCCTGCCCGCTGAAGAAGCTCGCCAGTAGAATCATCATCGTAATTATTATTGCCGCCGCGGCTAATTTATTTATTCTTAAGTCTATAATAATATTGATGGTATCCATACCGTGTCTATGTGGATTAAGTGTGCCTGGGATGTGATTCTTTATATCCTCAGCGAGGTTGGGACGAACAGGCTCTGCAGTGGCTTTTGCCAATTCATTTAGCGATTTTTTTAATTGCTCTTCTCTCATCTCTGACCTGCTGTTTAATCGGCAATGTGCTTTCTCAGAATTTTTAATGCTCTGTTAAGTCTGCTTTTGAAAGTGCCTTGCCTTATATCTGCTGCCTCGGCGGCTTCGGCGATACTTAAATGCTGTATATAATGTAAGATTATAGTCTGTTTCAGCTTCCAGGGAAGTTTGTCAACAGCAATTTTCAACCGGCTCAAGTTTTCATTATATTCAACTCTGTGATGTTCAGTGATACCGCTAACCAGCGGAACAGTTAATTCTATTTCGGTTATTTCCTTGCCTTTATGCTTACGCCAATAAAGCTTTGATACATTGCTGGCAATACGATATAGCCAGCTGCTCAGCGCCTTGCTGTCTCTTAGTTGGCCTATATGGTGCCAGGCCTGTAAGAATGTCTCTTGGGTCAGATCTTCACTTACCTGAGAACTATGACCGAGCCTCCTCATAAACACATATATCTGTTGGTAGTTTTTATCAACAAGCTCGATTGCGGCTGCATGCTCGCCGGCCCTAAGGCGGGCTGCAAGCGAATCCTGCTTGCTTTCTGAGTGCGATAGCATCTGTTTAGAGGTTTTCGGCTGATTTTCCGGATGCGCCAAATCCGTGTTCTGTTCTGTCAATTTGGGATTTTTTGCCATTATTTTTTAACCATCTTTCTGTACATATCAATATACATTAAATTTGGCATTCACACAATATCAAAAGGCCTTAAGATTACCTGCAGCCGTCCGCAAGATTGTTAAAGTGAAGGATAGTGCTATAATAAAGTTAAACGATTTTTCTATATGGGAGATTGAAGAGTGAAACTATACCTGGTCCAACATGCAAAGGCAGCTCCAAAAGAATTAGACCCAGAAAGGTCACTGACCGAAGAAGGTCTGCGGGACATGCAGAAAATAGCCCGGTTCATTAAACCTTTGAATTTATGTGTTGATTATTTATGGCACAGTGGAAAGAAACGGGCTGTCCAGACTGCTGAGGTTTTGGCTAAAGTTATCAAGGTAAATAAAACACCAACCGTGCACGAAGGTCTTGGCCCGACCGATGATGTCACGGCATTAAGAACCGAGCTTGCCTTTGCTGCTAATGATATTATGATTGTTGGGCATCTGCCTTTTCTCGGCGGGCTGGCTTCGGTGCTTTTGACCGATTGCGAATTGACCAACATAGTGACTTTTAAGAACGCCGGCATTGTGTGCCTGAATTGTTCCGAAGCAGATAAATGGCAAATCGATTGGGTGGTGACACCGGAGTTGCTTGCCGATTGATGCTTGGTTGTTTAGCCCCCAAATCCTTCGGCTTAGCTCAGGACAGGTTTATTTGGGGGTTTTGATCAAACAAAGGGTTGAATATGACATCTCTGCCGACCGACCTTGATTCTTTTAGCCAAACCGTTAAGCATTTGTGGCAGCGGATAAATCCATGCACGCTTTGTCCGCGTAACTGCAAAGTCTATCGCAGCAAGGGCGAGGTTGGTTTTTGCGGCATCGCTCGTTTACCGGTAGTTAGCTCTGTAGGACCACATTTCGGCGAGGAAAGCGTGCTTGTCGGCACGGGCGGCTCGGGCACTATTTTTTTTGCCGGCTGCAACTTAGGCTGTATCTTCTGCCAGAATTTCGATATTAGTCATCATTGTCACGGACGCAAAGTGACTATTGAGAAGTTAGCTAAATCTATGCTCGAGCTGCAAAGCTACGGCTGCTGTAATATAAATTTTGTCACTCCTACCCACGTTGTCCCTGCTATTGTAGCAGCGATTGAATTAGCCAGAAAGAACGGCTTGTCACTGCCTACGGTCTATAATACCGGCGGCTATGATTCGGTTGAAACGCTCAGGTTACTTGAGGGCTACATTGATATTTATATGCCGGATATGAAATATTCAGATTCTAAAGTTGCCCAGCAGCTTTCTGCTGCGCCGGACTATCCAGAGGTAAACCGAGAAGCTGTCAAAGAGATGCACCGCCAGGTTGGTGACCTTCAGGTAGAAAAAGGCTTGGCGACACGCGGCCTTTTAGTAAGACATTTAGTTTTGCCGGACAACTTTGCTGGCAGCTTCGAGATTATAGACTTTTTAGCGGAGCAGGTTAGTCCAAAAACTACCATCAACGTGATGGATCAGTATCGTCCCTGCTACAAGGCTTCTTCGCACCCCAAAATAAATCGCAGACCTACACTTGAAGAAATTGGCAGTGTCCGCCAGTATGCAATCGAAAAAGAATTGAACTTACTTTAATAGTTGAATTTCATATAAAAATCATCTCAAAACGAGTTTGAAGGAGCTACTTTGTCGTTCGTTGAGCAAAGGTTACATTGCATTCACTGTACAATTCATACTTCACAAGATACCCAATTGTTCTTTTAATGTCTTCGCATTTTCGATAGCGTGGCCATCGATATCATTGTTAAAATAAGCGTAGATATTGTGGACTTCTTTGATATGCTTTTTTATCCAGTCGGCCCAGTTTTTTAGCATAGCCTTAGTGTAATTGCCTTGGTATTTTCCGGTTGGGCCGTGAAAGCGCAGGTAAATTACGCCGCCTGTTATTACGCGAGGTGTAGGGACACCGACCAAATCGTGAGTGCAAAAGCCGATGCTAAATTTATTAAGCAGCTCGTAAGTGTCGTCTGAAAACCAGCTGGTGTGTCTAAACTCAAAAATACTGGTTTTTCTTTTGGGAAGGGACTTGATAAAACTTTCCAGCCGAGAAAGGTCTTTGTGCATGCTCGGCGGCAACTGATAAAGAATAGGCCCAAGGTTACTTTTTAAGAGTTGGGCACCGGCGAAGAATCTTTCAAGCGGCTCTTGTGGGTCTTTGAGCCTTTTAATGTGAGTGATAAATCGATGGGCCTTTACCGTAAAGAGAAAATTTTTAGGGGCTTGTTTCCGCCAGTTTTTGAAGGTTTGCTGTTTTGGTTGATGATAGAAAGTGTTATTTATTTCAACCGTATCGAAATGCTGCGTATAATACTCTAACCACTTATTTTTTGGCAATTCTGCTGGATAAAAAGGCCCCGTCCAGTGGCTGTAATGCCAACCTGATGTGCCTATTCGGATATTACAAGCAGCTTTTCCCATAAGAAATATTTTAACACTTTGTGCAATTCTTGAAACTGTTATAATATTATGTACGTGTTATGTAGATGGATTTTGTTCCAACGGAGGCTGAAACGGTGAGCATTAAACCTCTTTTTACGTTTTCGGTGCATAGCTTGGCTTACGCCATTGTTGTTCTATTAGCGCTGATAGCCGGGCCGGTCGAGGCAAAGTACGAAGAGTTGACCGGCAGCTACAGGGTTCACGACCCGGTTATGGCCCGACAGGGCGATACCTACTATGTATTTTACACGGGCAGGCGCATCCCAATTTTAAAATCGATGGATTTACATAACTGGCAGTCGGCTGGTAGGGCACTTGAAAGCATACCAGAGTGGGTCTCCACTGCGGTACCGGCGTTCACCGGTAGCAGTGTTTGGGCCCCGGATATCTCCTATTTTGATGGCAGGTACCACTTGTATTATTCGGTCTCGACCTTTGGCAGAAATGTTTCTGCTATAGGCTTGGCGACCAATACAACGCTCGATCCTTGCGATCCGGCGTATAAGTGGATTGACAGCGGCGAACCTGTTGTAACTACGACGTGGAGCAGTAGATACAACGCTATTGACCCAGCCTTATTTATAGATAACCAGGGCGAAACGACAAGATATTGGCTTACCTTTGGCTCATTCTGGAGCGGCATCAAATTGACGGAGATTAATCCTGTTACAGGACATCCGCTTTCTGATCAGCCTGCGATTTATTCAATCGCATCACGCATCACTTCGTCTAACGCGATTGAAGCTCCATTTGTTGTTTTTCACAATGGTTATTATTATCTATTTGTTTCGTTTGATTATTGTTGTTGGGGAGTCAATAGCACCTACAACGTCAGGTTTGGCCGAGCTAACTGTGTCACCGGTCCATACATAGACCAAGACGGCATATCAATGATGAAAGGTGGTGGAACACAGTTGACCTGGCCCGATGAACGCTGGAGGGGGCCGGGACACAACGCAGTTTTTCTGGATAATGATGGAAGGTTCTGGCTTCTTCATCATGCTTATGATGCTCAAGATAACGGCAGGTCTTATCTGCGGATTCACGAATTGTTCTGGACACCGGATGGTTGGCCGAGCCTGACCGAGCCGAATTGCGCAGACGTTCACCGCCTGGGCTTAGGCCTTACGGCGGACTGGACACAAGATTGTTACGTAGATTTTTACGACCTGGCGTTTTTAGCCAACTCCTGGCTGGATAATTTTGGCTGGAAGAATATTGCCGATTTAGCTGATCAATGGCTGCGGTGTAATGATCCGCAGGATCCCAACTGCAAGAATAACTTGTAAATTCGTGTGAAGCCGCTCGTTCCTCGTCTCTTGAGTTACTGTTCATGAGTCGCGAGCGGTATTTTATGTCTTGCCTTCTTCCCGAATCTTGGCAAAAATAGGTACGAGAAAGAATTGACAACTTCAGTTTGGCACTGCGCCGAAATAATTACCAGAAGTTTGAGGATAATTGATGCTTAATATGTATGAGATTGAATCTGTTTTAGAAGACGCCAAGAAGGTAGCAAAGCGCTATAAAAAACTAACCGGAAAACCTCTTGGAATCACCGGTGAAATAGCTGAGTTCACTGCTGCAAAGTTGCTAAATCTTGAATTGACTGAGGCAAGGCAGGCGGGATATGATGCAATAAAGAAGCAATATAACAAGGAAATTAAGGTACAGATTAAAGGAAGAAGCCTTCCTCAAAAGGCAAACCCTGGTGCGAGAATTGGAAGAATCCAGTTGGATAAAGACTGGGATATTGTAGTTCTTGTTCTATTAGATGAAGATTTAGAGCCGATTGAAATATTTGAGGCAGATCGAGCTTCTGTAACTGAGGCACTTTTGCGACCGGGTTCAAAGGCAAGAAATGAGCGTGGTGCATTAGGAATATCTAAATTCAAATCTATAGGGAAAAGAGTGTGGCCTGTAAATAATAGGGAAAGCCACCTATAATGGACAGAGATGGTGAACACAGAACGATCACTTCGAGTTGACCAAACTGTGTATCAGAAAGTCAAGTATGGATTTTGGTCCGCAACAAATCGGTAAGTGGTTAATTGCCGCCGGTGTTATTGTAGTGCTGTTGGGAGTATTTATGATAGTGCTTGGCAAGATAGGCCTATTTAAATTGCCCGGCGATTTGCAGTTCGGCGGCAAAAACTGGCGTATCTATTTGCCGATAGCAAGCTGTATAATAATCTCAATTGTGCTCACGCTTATCTTGTGGCTCATTCACTATTTCCGCAGGTGATTGTGTTGTTTTTGGACCGGTGATAGGTTGTGAGTTTCTAAATAGACTATTTTATTTCACTCTTTTGAGATAGCCGTTTGGGTTGAAAGTCAGGTAAAATTTTTCTCTGTTCTTATCTATAATGAAATCAGAATTCGTTTTCAGGAATTCCTTTACGGCTTCCATCGGGCCGGGATAGTAATCTGGTTTTACGGGATGTCCTCCTATGTTGGTATCTTCAACGATGATGTAACTACCGACAGTCACTAACTTGCTATAGAGCTTCAGTTCCTCCAAAACGTGTTTTTTGGTGTGCTCGGAATCAAGATTAACGAGCACCTTCTCATCATCGCTTATTAGCTGTTGGACTTGTTGCAGGATTTCTTTCGATGTGGATGAGCCGAGCAAGTAAGTAATTCTTTTGTGCTGAGGTTTGTCTGACATGTCTCCCAGCTCTATGCTTATGACTTTGCCCTTATTCGTCAACTCACAAAGCGAAGCAAAAAATAAAGTGCTGCCGCCGGAGCCTGTGCCTGTCTCAATTATGACATCCGGCTGAACCTCAAAGATTATTTCCTGGTAAGTCCACAAATCCAACGGACACTTGCTTATAGGCAAGCCCAGCCAGGATGTACTATTCCAGGTGGTTTTTCTCGAGTAATAATACAATTTATGAAAGCTGTTAGTTATCAATTTTTTTGGTAGCAATTGTTTTAGCTTGTTCATAACGCAGAAATTAGAGTGTTCGATTAAACTTGTCAAGCATAAGCAGTAAAATAATGCTGCAAAAAATTATTAGGCCTTTTTAAGTATTTGTTTTTTCTATTTGATAGCTTTCTTATTAGGTTTTGAGTCGTATAATAAGATATATGAAAAATGCAGTCCTCAGTGTACTTTTTAACCAAATGGCCGATATCATGGAGATAGTCGGCGAGGACCGTTTCCGCATCAATACATACCGAAAAGTCGCACGCATTATCTCTGATATGCCCACCGATGTCGAGACTCTTCTGACGACCGGCCGGTTGGCAGAAATACCCGGCATTGGAAAATCAAGCCTGGCCAAGATCGAGCAGTTTATAAAAACCGGCACTATAACTGTGCATCAGGAACTGCTAAAAAAGATACCGTCATCTTTGCTGGAGCTGCTCACTATACCGGGTATGGGGCCAAAAGGCGTAAAAGCGGTCTATGAAAAAATAAATGTCACAAGCATTGATGAGCTGAAAAATGCTATTCGGAATGGCTCTGTTGCAGATCTACCCGGCTTTGGCGAGAAGAAAGCGGCAGCAATTGCAAAAGGCATCGAATTTCTTGAAAAGTCCACCGGCCGAATCCGCCTCGACCAGGCGATGGAAGCAGCAGATATGGTCTGCGCATTTCTTCAAAAACAGCCCGGCATCGAAAAAATCCAATCTGCAGGCTCACTGCGACGCCGAGCTGAAACAATCGGTGACGTTGACATCCTTGTTGCTGCTGACACAGGCGAGCAAATCATTCAGGAATTTACCGGCGCAGATTTCGTCCAGGAGGTTCTCGCGTCAGGTCCTACTAAAGGCTCAGCTATTATTCAAACGGGAACAGCTCCAGTGCATGTCGATGTGCGGGTGGTGCCTCGGAAAAGTTTTGGTGCGGCGGCGCAATACTTCACCGGCTCAAAGCAACATAACGTACGCTTACGAGAAATCGCCATAAAGGCAAAGTGCAAGCTCAATGAATATGGGCTCTTCAAGAATGACAAAATGATTGCAGGTCCGGTTGAGGAAGAAATCTATAAAAAGCTCGGCCTTGATTATATAGACCCGCTTTTACGTGAGGACCGCGGCGAGGTCGAAGCAGCAAGAAGCCACCACCTGCCTGAGCCAATCAAGCTGGAAGATATTAAGGGCGACTTCCATGCCCACACAAACGCATCGGATGGCAATTGCAGCATTTCCGATATGGCCACAGCAGCACGGGACTTAGGCTATAAGTTCATCTGTATTACCGACCATTCAAAATCTTCAGCGATTGCCAACGGCCTATCCCCTAAGCGGTTATCTCAACAAATTAAAGAAATTCATAAACTCAACGAAAAACTAAAAGGCATAACTATCTTAGCGGGATCCGAGGTTGACATCTTGGCCGACAGCTCTCTGGATTTCGATAATAAACTACTTGCCGATCTGGATTTTGTGATAGCTTCGATACATTCCGGAATGGGCAGCTCACGAGAAAAAGTAACTACTCGAACATTAAGAGCAATGGATAATCCTTATGT